>Ga0315336_1002608_pt1 | contig 26906 bp, 21 predicted proteins | sample ASW5metaG_FD_204512 | JGI IMG/M metagenome (GOLD analysis project Ga0315336, IMG submission 204512) | Ammonia-oxidizing marine archaeal communities from Monterey Bay, California, United States - ASW #5 | ecosystem: Environmental > Aquatic > Marine > Intertidal zone | place: USA: California... | reverse complement strand
GCTGATTAGCTTGGCCGCAAGCGTGGTACTTGATGGCAATTTCTGGCAATTCCCAGGTCTCGCCAAGGTCGCGCGTTAGGGTTGCCAAGTCATAGCCTTCAGCCATCACGGCAGCGAAGCCACGGTGGCCTTCCAAAATTCCCTTGCTCTCAGCCGAGATTGATGTGAATCCTCGTTGCGCCAAAAGGGATGCAATCAGGCCGTTTTCCGCCGCCTTGCCTGCATGAAAAGGCTTGGTCATGGAGCCAAAAACCTCGCGAAGGCCCATGGCCTGGGTCCCCGCTATCCCGAGTGCATGCTCAATCTGTTTTGGTGTCAGGCCGAGCAGCCTGGAAGCGGCCGCTGCCGCTCCGAATACGCCACAGGTATTGGTGATATGCCAAAAGCCCGCTGCTTCGCGGAAGTGTGGGACTATGAGGCGCCCCAACCGGCAAGCCACTTCAATCCCCAGGATCCCTGCCGCCAGAAGCTCGTTGCCGCTGGAATCGGTCACTTCGGCAGCGGCCAGTGCTGCTGGATAAATTGGCGACGCCGTGTGGACTACGGTATCGAGATGAGTGTCGTCATAATCCTCAAAATGGCCGAGGAATCCATTGGCCAATGCCGCCTGCCTTGGGCTGGTCCGGGTCCCAAGGCCAATAACTGTGGCCAGCGCGTTGCCGCCTTCACTGGCGAAGAGGTCCATGAGGATCCCGATAGCGGGATCCTTAGAGGCGTAAAGTGCCACGCCGATATTGTTGAGCAGCAAACGCTTGCCGATATGCAAGATGTCCAGTGGTATGCGGTCGGCTGGGAAATCAGAGATAAACTCAGTTAATTGTTGTTCTGTTGTTCCCATATGCACCCTTCCGGGGTTTCTCCATTCGCGCCCATGAGTCTCGCATGGAACTTGTATTACTCGTTTAATCTGACCCGATTATGATCAGGGCAGAAGGGGCGGCCTCGATAAATACCCGTTGCCCTGTTTTAAATACCGATTTGGGGTGTATACGGGCACGGATGATTTCTCCTTCTACCTTGATCTGGCAATCGATGATCTCTCCCAGGAATACTAGTGCATGGATATCACCCTCGAAGACATTGACCTTGGACACCGGGGCTTCGGCACTCACCACGACGTCTTCCGGACGCAGATAAATCGTGACTTTAGCGTCATCTTGGCCCACACCAGGTCGGGGACAGAGTAACTGGCCGATGGGTGTGTCGACCTTGGCTAAACCGTCGGCCGTGCCACTGAATTTGCCTATGAGGATATTAGTCAAACCAATAAAGTCAGCGGTAAACCCGGAACGAGGCCGAAAGTAGATGTCACGCGGCCCGGCCATATCCAGAAGCTTGCCGCCATTCATGACGGCGATGGAATCGGAGACCGCCAGAGCCTCAGTCTGGTCATGAGTAACATAGAGCGTGGTGATGCCGAGTCGTTCCTGCAACTCCTTGATGTCGTAACGCATCTGCTCCCGCAATTTGGCATCGAGATTGCTGAGTGGTTCGTCTAGCAACAGAACTTTGGGTTCCTTGACCAACGCCCGGGCGAGGGAGACCCGCTGTTGCTGGCCACCTGATAGGGCCGGGGCCGGCCGGTCTTCGAGTCCGGTGAGCCCCACCGTTGCCAGTGCCTTGTCGACTCTTTCGCGGATCTCGCCTCTGCTCATTTTTTTAATCTTCAGGGGGTAGGCGACGTTTTCATATACGGTCATGTGGGGCCAGATCGCATAGGACTGGAAGACCATGCCTATATCTCGCCTATAGGCGGGGATGGAGATACCCTCTTCTGATGAGAACACAGTTTCGCCGCCAATCTTTATGGTTCCTGAATCTGGTGTTTCGAGGCCGGCCAAACATCTAAGCGTTGTCGATTTACCGCAGCCCGACGGCCCCAGGAGGGTGAAGAACTCGCCTTCTGGTACGTGTATGGATACGCCTTTTAAAGCCTGGAAGGTTTCCTTCCCGCTCTGAAAGGTCTTTTTGAGGTGCATGATGTCGATCATCGGCTCGATCCTTGGTTCACGGGACCACCCGGTCCGCTCAACTGCAGCATGAATCTTCTCCCGCCATCACCTGTGACTTTGGTGCGGGTTGGTGGGCGGGGACGTGGTTGCTAACCGGCAGGGTTAAGGGAAAGTGATCCAGAAATATACTGAGCGCTACTTCGGGATGGCTGTCGGCAAGCAACCCTACAGCGTGAAGAACATAGTCCTTATCTATCTGGATGTTTGGGTTGATCGGCCGCAGAACTGTTTGAGTCTCGTCCGCTTGGCTCGGCGCTGCGAGGATGCGTGTGGCGAAGGGGTTGTAAGTGAAAATGCCGCCGGTGCCGATCACTGTGGGGGTCTCGGTCATGTCCTTGCCCGTCATCAGGTTTACCGCACCGCCGCCGGCGTAGTAAGGCGTACTGCGCCCGACATGGCGAGCGATGGCAAGGTCGACGGCAATGCGTGCCATTATGGCATCAGCAGCAAATTGCCAATCCGCGCTGGGCACGCGATCGGTTTCGTTGCTTACCGCCTCGACATAGGCAAAAAGGTCTTCACGCTCAATCCTAAGTTCGGGAAAAGCTGCACCAAATGATGCAAATAGGAATTCTTCACCGACCTGCTCAAGTATAGTTCGCGCGTTAAAACGTAGGCCCAAATCTCCTTCCACAGTCCGCTTAGAAAAAGGCTCAGGCAATCCCGTCGGGATCATATCCTTGCCGCGCGGCTTGCCATCGCCAACGGAGTAGACATCTGTGGTAGCGCCACCCACATCAACTAGAAGCAGTTCACCCAACCCCTGTTTGGCTTGGGTTCCTAGTGTACCGAGTAACGCAGCTTTTTGTACCGCCATGGGTGTGGGTAGGATAACGGGCACGCGGTCCTTAATTTTTTCGAGCCCTTTTGCGTTGGTGATATGGGACATGAAGAGGCGGCGAATCTCCTGTTGGGCAGCCTTTGGCGTAACCGAACCGTCAATCGACAAGACGTTCGCTGCACAATGCACTTCTTTTCCAGCACGAGTTAGCAACGAATTAATAATGGGAGCCACGGAGCTGTTCCCAGCAGCAACTATTGGTATCCGGAGAGGTGCCTTGGCAAACATTTTTGCGTTGTGCAAAATGGTTGCTTGATCGCCGCCCTCCATGCCGCCAGTCAAGAGAATTAAATCGGGGGAGCTGGCCACGATCTTGTCCATTTCCTTTCCGTCCAATTTGAAGCTGTAGGTGCCTACAACTTTTGCTCCGGCTCCCAATGCCGCAGCATTGGCAGCCTCAACTGTAAGTCCTGGTGCCAGGCCAGCTACTACGACGCGCAAGCCACCGGCTGCACTGCTAGATGCACTCACGTTCATGGTATCGAGCCCATCAAGACTCAGGGTGAGATTGGGCAGATTTGGAATTTTCTTTGCTAGAATTGAAAGTGCGCGTACCAATCCCTGGCTGACATCACTTTCTACAGTGGATGGTGCCTGACTGCGCCCAATAATCTGAGCTGTCTTCAAATTAACCACTGTCGCTTTGGTGAAGGTTGAACCAAAATCTATTAGCAATGCCAAGGCATCTAAACAATTCGGCTTTAATTTCCCCCCCGTTTCTGCTCCCACTTGATTGGGCTCACAGTGGATTGGGATGGTCTTTTGGCTGCAATCCATCATTGGCTCACCTTATTTAGGAAAGAAATGCGGGATGCGAGAGCAAGGATGCTTGTAATGCCAACTACAATTACGCTCATTGCAGCTACAGTTCCGGTGCTGGTGCCCTCTTGCCAGGATGCCCAAATCATTGATGCCAATACAACATTTGCAGGAGTAACTAACATTACCGCAAGAGTTGCTTCCCTTAGGGAGTGGACTGCAGTCCATAGCCATCCATTGAGAAATGATGGCAGTAAAAGCGGTAAGGTAACCCCTGAAAACGTTTTCCACCGTGTAGCTCCACTGACATCCGATGCTTCTTCCAGCTCTTTATGTATCTGGATCACTGCGCCGCCCATGAGACGAGTGGTATAGGTCAAATAACGAGTAGTGAAAGCAATCACGAGGATCCAAACTGTTCCGTAAAACACCCTAAGAGGGGGAAAGCTGAGATAGACAAACAAAATAGCGAGGCCAAGGACCACCGTAGGAACTGCAAGGTTAATAAAAGTCAAAAAATCTGGAATTGTTTTGCCGCTGAACGCACCACGCACGGAGGTCCATGCTATCAGAGTGCTGAGTAACATGGTCACCGTCGCTACTATGGGTGCTACCAGGAGTGTATTGAACAAGGCGACGTGGAATTGGCCCATGTCTGCCAACTCCGTATAGTTTGCAGTGGTGATCCGCCCAAAGGATTGTACGGATGGTAACGCAAACCATGGCTGGAGGCTAACCCAGAGCAAGGAGAGCATTGGCATGATGGCCGCAAACATCAAGTACAGCACCACGCCACCGAGGGCTACATATTTCCAGTTTCCAAGTGTGGCCCTGCGAGGACGATAACCTTTCCCTGTAATTACAGCAAATTTTTCGCCTTTACGGACCATCCTGCGGTACAAAAAAATGAGTGCCATTGCCATTAAAAGAAGCAGCATGGAATAGGTGCTAGCAAGACCAAAATCAGGCACGCCATCAACAGGATGAGTAGCAAGATAGATGCGTGTACTGAAGACGTGGATTCCAGCATTCATGCCTAAAATTGCCGGGATTTGAAAATCATCTAACCCCGAGGCGAAAAAGTAGATGAATGCTGCAAATAAGGAGGGTTTTAGAAGCGGCAGTGTAATGAAGCGTTGGGTCTTGCTCCAATGGGCGCCTGATGATTCGCTTGCCTCCTCGAGGGCAGGGTCAAAATTTCGAAACGTCCCCGCCAGCATCAAGACGACCGATGGGACATGGGATAATGCGCTGACAAATATTATGCCCGTTAGGGAATAAATATTTAGGGGGCCATAATTTTCACCTGCACCAAAAATTTCGCGAAACCATACGTTGAGCAACCCCATATTCGGGTTTGCTAACATTGCCCAACCAATTGCTTTAACTAACCCTGGGATGGCAATAGGTAAAAGGATCAGTCCAAATACAATATTTCGCCCAGGGAGATCAGTTCTTTCAATTAACCAGACCAAGATACCAGCAATCGTCAAAGAGATGATCACAGTAGCAAGGGCATAAATTAGACTATTTCTAAATAGAATGAAGGTTTCTGCGTCATTGAAGACATTAATGTAATTGGCTAGAGACCATGTTGTCGCCTCAGTTGGCAGTTGGTCACCTGAGCTTGTAAAAGTTGAGATCACCAATAAAATAAGGGGTGGCACAACGAGATAAAATACGATTGCGCTAGGCAAAATAAAAAATAGCTTTCCAGATATATCGAGATTAGCCCACCGTTGTCTAATCATCACCGTTGCCACTTCAGTTGCTAACAAACAGGCTGGTCAAATAAAATTTAAATTATTGTAGCATCACCCGGTTGCTCTGAGAGCAACCGGGTGATGCATATTATTTCAGTTAGGATACTAATTTAAGGGTTTTAGCACTTCTTCTTCTTCTTCTTCTTTTTCTTTTTCTTCTTTTTCTTTCTTTTCTTCTTTAACCCCTTTAATACGCCCCACTCTTTTGTAATCAAACAGCCAACATGCCCTCGCGCTTTGATTCTTTTCATATTATCTTCGACTATTATTTTTGCACCAGCGGCCTTAACTTGTCGGTAATAATTTGTTCCTGGGATAAGGGTGCTAACGGCATATCGATCTCTTGCCTTGAGACCCTCGGGTGACAATAGCCAGCCAAGAAGTAACTTTGCTGCGTTGGGGTGTGGTGCCCCCTTGATTATTCCTACACCTCTGGCCTGAGAAATAGAGGGACTTAGGAATAAAAATTCAACTGGTGCACCCTTTCTTTTTAATGTCTGAATAGCTACATAAGAACCAGTGCTGATCATGCCTTCGCCTGATGTAAGCTTGGCCATGGCAGTCGAATTTCTTGCTGTCCACACAGGCTTGTGGGCTTTGAGATCTTTTACAAATTTCCAGAATTTTGTCTCATCCCAAATCTTTTCGGATAACAGATGCGCAATTTGGCCTCCGCGGGCATCGAGAATTAGCCTCCTCTTAAATTTTGGTTTTAGGAGGTCTTCGTAGCTCCTGGGACGGTCCGCAGGTTTAAGCAATGATGTGTTGTAAGCAAAATTGGTGATGTGGTCGCTGACCTTGAAAAATCTATTACCAAAAAATGTTCTGACAGGATGATTGGTAATTTCAGCTGGATCGATTTTTACCAAAAGATCTTTTTTAGCTAGTAGGCGCGTCCGTTCAGGCCCAGCACGAAATGCATCAATGCTGATTTTTCCTGCTTTTGCTTCCAACATTACGCGGGCTGGGAGTTTACTTCCCGATATACCGGTGAAGATAATTTTGATTCCCGGGTACCTCTTTTTAAATAGTGCAAGTCCCTTTTTCCCCCCAACCTCAGTTATGCGGCGAGAATTGAAAACTAGTTTCCCTTCAGCCTTTGCAGCAGGATAAATTTTCTGAAGCTTATCCTCCCACGATGCAGCTTCGGCTCCTGAAGCCAAAGTAACAAGGCCACTAACTAATGTGGCAAACAGCATTCGAACAAACATGATTCGTCTCCCTTCTTATTAAATTTCACAACCCACTTCATTAGAGAGGTCTTTAATTTTTTTACTCAACGCAGACTTTTGGCAACTTCTTGGTCGATGGGGTAAGGTTCTGTCCACCATTCTTCTGAAGCTTTCCCATTGTTTGTTGCCAATGATTGCACCCACAGACGTGAGTTAGCCTTGCTTGGGCCTGGGATAAAAATGATCCCACGGCGTATCGCCTCGACAAAGCGAATTTCACTCAAAGTTGTGCTGCCGGCAAAATTTACGTCTGGGCCAAAGGTTCTGACTGCCCAGTGTCTGTGGCAATTCCTCATTTCGGGTGTCATTTGGTTTGAGACTTCAACATAAATGTTATCTAGACCCACCCTTTCGACAATTTCGCGAATTTGTTTGTCACCCCTATCCAGCTCACCGTAATCCCCGATGGCGTAGCGGACGACACGGTTTTCGAGGAACACGTGCTCGCAACCCGATTGAAGAAGGTTTTGCATCTCACCGACAATGGCATCAACGTTCAAGGTCCCGGCTTCTTTACCACGGGCACGGTCCCCCTCCTCATATTTTTGGCCAACTTCGCCCCATAGTTTGAAACCAATATCTAGGGCCAGCGCGCAAAGCCTTAATTGGTCGTCATCCGCCTGTGCCTCTCTTTTGGGATCGTCAACATGGACCATTTTTGTGTCAATCTGACAATGGGTAAATCCCATATCCCAGGCTGTCCGAAGCATTTGTTCGGCCTTCCCCTGGTAATAGGCGATAGCAAATATGGGATCGTCGAGTGCCACGTCTAAGCCAAAATCTCTGTAAAGCTTGCAGCGCTCTTCGACTACGCGGGCTGGCATCATCAGCAGAGCCGGGACGAACTTTACACTGTCAGCATAATCGCCCCAAATCTCTAGCATGTCGCGAACCCATGGCACTGCATCGCCTTCATCGCCAATGCTAGTTAGTCCTTTTGTTCGAGGTTTTTTGCTGCGTGGTGCCAGTTCAAGAAAATCAAAGAACCGTTCTTCATCATTCATAGTATTTTATCTCCCATTACATGATTTCGGGGGCTCTATGTTTTTGTTGCAGCCAATGATTTGTAATTTAATTAATATTTAAGACGCTCTGCAATCTTACTGGCACGTTCAAATTGTGGCATCAATTCTTTATTATTCATCAGTTCTGCGTAAGCCTCTTTAACTAAATCTAATGCGCAGACGTCTTTAATATCGGGCACATCATAATCAAGCTGACCCGTCGCTTCCTCTTCTGCTAGCAAGTCCTCAAATCCAGTGGGCAACCCATCCAGGGGAAAGGGCATTGTTTCTATGCGGCGTGGGTCGTCGCAGGTCAATTTTATACCCCGTTCCTCAGGGTCGGGGCTCTGGTTGCGCAGCCGTCTTTCGAGGGCGCGACAGTATTCAAAACTAGTGGGTTGGTCGCGCATCATCCAATAAGACCGGATCATGCCCTTGAGAAAACTTTTTACTAACTCAGGCTTTTCTTCCAAAATTCGACCGGTAGCGGCGATGATTCTTTCGGGACGGCCATTGGGATATTGTTCGCTTAAGGTCATCAGCCGATTAAAACCATCCTTCTCAAGTTCATCAGCTTCCCAGCTCGAGACTGGACAGGTGGCGACCTTGCCACTCCTAAGGGCTTCGACATGAACGGGATGGAAAATGCCACGCACCATTTTCACGTCGCGTTCGGGGTCGAGCCCCGCCTTGCGCAGCCATAGTGATATCGCCCAATGTTTATTGGACCCGAAATCACTAATGCCCACGGGCTTGCCCTTGAGGTCGGCGATGGATTTGACGTCTGGTGCAGCCATCCAGACATGGATATGTTGGTTACGCCATCCTGCGATGATGTATATATCGGCTCCCTTGGAACGCTGAAAGAACATGGTACGGGTTTGGACGTCGAGGGCTATGTCCATAGCCTTCTCTTTCATGGCCTGGGCAATTCCGAGCTTCTCGAGGCCGAAAGGGACCATGGAATCATGACCGATGTGATAGGCCGGCTGGCCGTCGTCGGTATGTAAGCCTTCATCATAAAAATAGTTCATCTCATGTGCCGCCATGACCGGTATGAGATGGAGGACGTGATAACACGTCGGCGCCATGCGCAGCTTGCCATCCAGCATTCGCTGGCCCCTCCCTGAATATGATCTTCTTAATTTTTGGGCTACGCGCGGGGCGCAACCATACTAAACTAATTTGCTTTGAATCCCAGTGTGACGGTATATCTAAAACTAATGATTTGTGCTGTCGGATGGTATCGGTCGCCCATAGAGTCTGTCAATTGGTAGTTGTCCGGCGGGAGTGCAATTTCTTTCTGCCCAAGGTCAGTCATGACAGTCAAAAAAGAAACCCAACCCGTTCTCATCGCTGGTGCCGGTCCGGTAGGACTGCTCGCCGCTCTATCTCTCGCCCAACGCGAGGTACCCGTCATCGTTTTAGAATCCGAAGAGCGGCTGTACGAAGACCCGCGGGCAGCCACCACCCATCCGGCGACACTAGAACTGCTTGATGATCTCGGTATTCTAACAGAGGTGGAACGCCAGGGGCTTCACTGCCGCCACTTCCGGTTTTGGGACCGTATCACCGGTGAAATGGTGGCGAATTTCGATCACGATCTCCTCAGAAATGACTGCCGATTTCCCTATGTGGTCCAATGCGAGCAGTTCAAGACCGCCTCTATCGCCTTCAATGCCCTGACGGTGCTACCCGGAACCGAGGTGCGGTTCTCCCACCGAGTTTGTGATGTCCGGCAGGATGCAGACAGCGTAACCGTCACTATTGAAACACCCGCCGGAATCGTCGAGCAATCGGGCGCCTACCTGATCGGTGCCGATGGTGGGCGCAGCGTGGTTCGAAAGGCATTAGGGATTGAATTTGATGGCTTCACGTATCCTGAGCACTTCTTGGTCCTGACCACGCCGTTTAATTTCGCCACGCAAAGAGACCTAGTCTATCGCAACTATTTTTTCGATCCTGAGGAATGGTGCAACCTGTTTAAGGTCGCCGCCGATGGTCCGCCGGGCTTGTGGCGCACAGTATTCCCAGCCGATCCTAACTGGCCCGACGACGAAGTTCTTAGCGATGCCAATGCGCAAGCGACCCTTGGCCGCTTCTTCCCCAAGGATGGCGATTACGAGATTGTCCACCGCAACCTCTACAAAATTCATCAGCGTGTTGCTGTCAATTTCCGCAAGGGCCGCGCCTTACTGGCTGGGGATTCGGCGCATCTCAACAACTCCATTGGTGGTATGGGATTGAATGGCGGCATCCACGACGCTGCGAATCTGACTAATAAGCTCGCACAGGTATGGAAGGGCGCGGCCGATGATGGGCTTTTGGATCTCTATGACCGCCAGCGGAGAATCACCAACAAGGAGTTCATTCAGGCCCAGACCATTCAGAACAAAAAAAATTTGGAGGAAAAAGACATGGCGGCCCGGCAAAAGCGTATGGACGAGCTCCGGCGCACATCCGAGGACCCGGAACTGGCGCGTGCGTTTATGCTGCGCTCGTCTCTGATCGCCAGCGTTCAGCGTGCCGCCGAAATCAAATGACCGGAAAGAGCTTTAGGTGAATTTTCTTACGGCGTGCTGGATGGCGCGCGACGGTGATGTGTCGCTTGCTCGTAGGCATAGGCGTAGCGGATCATGTTGGCGTCGTCATAGGGACGCCCTAGGAAAGTAATACCCGCAGGTAAATTATCTTCAGTGAATCCCGCCGGTACAACGACGGAGGGGACGAAGACCAGGAAGGTGTTGATGTGGGGTGCGCCTTTGGCGCTGACATAAGGTGGATTGATTCCGTCTTTGATCAGGGTTGGCTGGTGCTCAACTGCCTTGTGCACGATGGCATCGAGCCGGTTATCCGCCATGACCTGCAATAGACGGGTCATCAATTCTTCACGCGCCTTGAGGGATTCATAATGCGCTTCCGGCTGCCACGTTGCGTTTCGATCCAGGCGGCTGCGGGTGTGGTGCGAAGTCTCTGCGAATATCGGCGAGGACAGCATATCATCAAGCGAGCTATAGGGTGGATTAGCGCTGCGTGCGAGATAAGTCTTATACGAACGTTCGTTGGCCTCCTTGCCTTCCGCCCGTTTGGCCAGGAGAGCCCCTACATCGGGTATGTTTACGGGATCGATGATTTTTGCACCTGCTGCGCCCAGGTCCGCTACCGCCTTATCGAATACTGCTGTGACCTTTCTGAAATCTTCCGAGCCCGGCTCCGAATTGCTCGCAAGGGAATCGCGGATAACGCCGATGCTCGCCCCTTTTAATGCATCGGCTTGGAGCGCGTCCGTGTAACTGGCGGGCGTATGACCGACACCACGCGCAGTGACCGGATCGTCGGCATCATATCCGACCATGCAGTCGAGAAATTTTGCGAGGTCCGTGATGCTACGCGCCATGGGCCCAAGTGATCCGGCGATAGAGGGCCAGCCGGAAAGCACACCGCTTCGGCTCACCAAACCGGCGGTTGGGCGCATCCCGGCAACACCATTCCAAATGGAGGGCCGGCGGATCGAAGCAAAACCTTCCTGGCCCACGGCTACGGTACAGAAATTGGCGGAAACGCTTGCACCCGAGCCACCAGAGGATCCGCCTGCCGTACGTTCCAGGTCATAGACGTTGCGCGTGGAGCCGAACAGGGAACCGTGGGTGTCGCCACCACCCATTTCGCCGAGCGTCGCCTTGCCAAGGATAATTACACCCGCGTTCTTCAGTTTGGTGGCGACGAAGGCGTCGCGGTCGGGCATGTAGCCCTTGAACAGCAAAGAGCCCATGGTGGTCGGCATCCCTTCTACATCGGCTTGGTCCTTTATGATGATGGGGATTCCGTGCAATGGCCCGACAGGACCCGAATCTTTAAAAGCGGCATCGAGCCGGTCCGCCTCTTTCAAGGCAGAGGGATTGAGTGAGATCAAGGAATTGATTGCCGGGCCCTTTTGGTCATAGGCATCGATCCGATCAAGATAGGTTTGCACCAATTGCCGCGCGCTCAAAGCACCCGAACTGTAAGCTGCATGAATATCAGCGATGGTCGTCTCAAGGACATCGAAGGGTTTGGATGGTGCCAAAGTTTGTCTCCTGTCATGGGCCGTCCGTTGGACCCTTTTGTCATGTGCCGACGCGCAGTGGCGCGGTCATTTTTCTGATAGCCGCGATGACGCTTAAGGCGGTGATGCGTCCAGTCTTGGGATTCTCAGATGGTATGTTCTCGATGCTCATCTCAAAGCTAGCGGAATCAGAATCGACAATTATATTGTGAGAATTTCTGGTTGCTGTCGGATCGGCCCAAATCTCGAGCAATGTCTTGTCGGGCCCGATTCCCGCCAGTGACAAAGCTACAGCGACATTCAAATTAGCGGGGAATCCCTTGGCGGCTTGACGTGCGGTTCCCTCGAAAACACGCATTGGTTCGGTGATCCCCTCGATATCGATGCCGTTTTCGACTAGGTGGGGTGCACCCAGCAGGCCCTTGATCGGCTTTCGCGTGACCATGCGCACCGACGTGATATTCCCCTCGGCAGCCGCCGATACAGCATCGAGCCCTATAAGTGCCCCCGTCGGAATTATGATCTGCCCGCCGGTTTCCCGCGCCAAATCAGTCAGTTCCGGATGGTTGAGAAGGGCCCCGCAACTCACCACCATTATTTTCTTGCCAGCGACCAGAACGGGCCGCACAATTTCCGGCAAGATAGCCGCCGGGGCGCATTCAATGACGAGGTCGGCGACATTAGGGAGCTCGGAAATATCGAGGATGGGGACTTTGAGCCCGGCACCCTCAAGCACGGCGTGTGCTTTATCCTTGCTGCGAACCGCAACGGCAGTAAGGTTTACACCCATAACTCCGTCTTGACCAAGTTTTCGGGCAAGGGTAGTGCCGATGCTCCCAAGGCCGACGATGGCAACGTTCATCAGCTCATTGTCTGATTCCAACGTGCGGATGGCATCATGTTGGGAAAGAGGCTCTAATTCGGCCATGGACGTTTGGGCTACCCCTTAAACTTGAAAGACGTGCTCTCGCTACAATAAACTGGGTCTTCTCACTCGGTCAACGCAGGGTGCGCAGTATCCTAAGAAGATTCCTTTCAGGGTTTATCTTTTTTTAGCACCAATTCATCGTATTCGCGGCTATCTATGACGGCCTCGACAATCACCGGCCCTTCGGTGGTAAAGGCGGCTTCTAACGCCACCCGAAACGCGGCCTCGTCATGGGTGGAGAACACAGGCGCACCGAAAATATTATCGCCGCGGATAGTTCCCCCCTCCCGTACCGGGGTGCCGTAGATGGGGTTGCCCTTGTTTTCCTGTTTGATGCGAATCAAGGCCAGCTCGTTGTCGGCCAAGAGGACGATGACGATATTTATGTTGTAGCGGATTGCGGTGGCGATTTCTCCAGCGGTCATTAGGAATCCGCCATCGCCGACCACCGTGCATACGATTTTATCGGGACACATCAGCTTGGCGGCAATGGCCGATGGGATACCAAATCCCATGGATGACCAGCCGTTGCTCATAATCTGCAGCCCCAGCGCCGGCGTCGGCCAGAGCTGGCCAATGAGGTGGGTATGGGCACCGACATCGCAGGTCATGATCCCGTCGTCGGGTAGAACCTCTCGCAGTACCGCCAGGGCACCCTTGGGGCCGAAGCCTTGTTTGGATGGTCCGAGTTTGGCGAACATCGCTGCCCGGCGTTGGCCCATGGCGTCCAGGTCCCAATCATTTCTCGTGGGCGGTAGATCTAAAAGCATGTTCAGCGATATTCCGATGTTACCAACGGCGTCCACGGCGAGGGTGCAGGTATCGCAATTGATATCGGCAGGCGCGATATCGAGGCTGACCAGCGGCGCATCATCGGGTAGCCATAATTCATAATTGAACTCAACCGGGTCGTATCCTACGCCGATCACCAGGTCGGCCTGTTGGTGAGTTTCGCCCACCATGTCGCTGAGCGCGTGGAATAGGACACCAGCATAAGATGGGCTATCTTCTGTCAATAGTCCCTTAGCCATGGGTGTAAGCACAACGGGGATATTGTGCTTACGGGCGAGGGCCTGAATTTCCGCATCCACCCTGGCATGAACGGCGCCAAGGCCTACGGCGAGGAGCGGCCTTCGTGCGTCCACGAACAATCTGGCTGCTTTCTCGAGCTGTGCCGGGTCCGCGGCTGGGGCTGGGGGTGGGGGCACAAAATCGAGGCGTTCAGTTCCCGCCGTTTCCCCCGAGAGTCCCAAAGGTAGGCCCATGTGGACCGGTCCGGGTCGTTCTTTTAGCGCCAGGTGGGCCGCATCGAACACTTGGGATCTCACGAATTCCACGTCAAGGCGGGTTGTCTTTTTGGTCAACGACGCGAATAACGCCTGGTGATCGATACCCATCTGGGTGGTGCGCCCGCGTAGATTTGCAGGGATTTCATCGGTCAAGGCGATCATTGGCGAACGGTCGAGCAGGGCGCCGCCGACCCCGGTAGCCAGGTTGGTCGCACCGGGTCCCAAGGTGCCGAAGCAAACGCCTGGAGCTCCGTCTAAACGCCCACAAACATCGGCCATCATGGCGGCAGCGCCCTCGTGGGTGGTCAGGATGAATTCCATGCCCTCGGAGGTGCGAAGAGCCTCCATGTAGTCTACCCAACCGCCGCTAGGCACCCCGAAAACGTATTTGACGCCGAGCTCTTGCAGGGCATCGACGAGTTGAAAAGCGACCGTCTTATCCTTCGCCATGGCAGCTCCGTTTCGCAGTGTTATTCGAAGGCCGCGTGGCTGCGCGTCCGACCGGCGCCGTCATTGGCTATTTCCTCCAGTGAAACGATATTTTCTGACCCCGGGCCCTTCAGTTCGAAAAAGCGGCTCATGCGCGCGTAAACCACCTCGTGGCGGAATTCCGGCGTTAGGCCTTCAAACATCTCGTAAAATATTGGTGATGGGTCCGGCCAGGTTCCCTGTGGGTGTGGATAGTCCGCACCCCAGGCCAAGATGTCGCGCAGGATGTTGTCTTCGTGGCTGATCATCTGCGCGGCAATGTGGTCTTCCTCGAAGGTCACCAGAGCTTGGCGTCTCAGGTATTCGCTGGGCAGTTCATCAAGTCCGGTATCTTTGAACAGCCCCGGGCGTTCCTCGGCCTGACGATCCATCCAGTATATCAGGAACGGCACCCACCCGGCACGGCACTCGGCAAACAACACCTTTAGACCAGGATAGCGCTGCAAGGCACCACAATAGGTGATGTCGGCGATGGGCCGGGCAAGGGAAAACGGTGCGCAGGAGAAATATGCCATGCGTTCACCGCGGTCTGTGGGGGGAATGGTGGTACTGGCGTTGCCGCCGATATGGGCTGAGAAAACCACTCCTGTTTCCGCGAAGGCTTCCCACGCCGGGTCCCACATTTTATGGAATAGGGGCTCGGGACCGTCGAAGGGCACGAACTCGGCTGCCTTGCAGCCCATCGCAGCCAGCCGTCGTATTTCGCCGGGCACAGAAGAGGGATCGAATACCGGCAGGTTGGGCAGTATCATCAACCGGTCTGGATCATGGGCGTTTAGCTCCATCACCCAATCGTTGTAGACCCGATAAACCTCGTGGCGAAGGTCTACATCGTCAATATCCCATTTGCGAGTCTGGCCGAAACCGACATAGCCGTAAATATTACCGAAATCCATGTGTTCAAGAAGAAGCGCCGGCTCCGCCGGTGGCAACGCACCGACCGGTAAGCGCGCTCCGGACCGGCCGAAGATCTGTTCCAGTATCTTGGCGTTATCACAGCCGTCGGCGGTGCCGCCGTCGCGTCCACTGATGACCTTTCCCTCGAAGGTCCAGTACTCACTGCCGTCGACATCGATGACCTTAGGCGCCTGGTCCTTGAATTTAGTCGCAACTCGGTTTTGCCAAAGATCGCGCGGTATCCAGCGCTGATCCAGGTGATTATCGGCCGAGTTGTATTTGTACATCACCATGATGGTGTTCCTGCCCCTTTAGACATCAACATGTCGTATGCTTTGAACCGGATTAGTCTCCGCAGTTTATTTCTTCCCTCGACTTCCCCAGCCAACATCAGAGATATCGACCATGATGCCGTTGAGATCGTGGAATTTCTCCTCGAAAAATGTCGTCGGAGCGGGACCTTCCGGGCGCCCCATGAGGTATTTGCCCCCAGCGTCTTCGATTTTAGTTTCGGCTTCGCGCAGTTCCTTAACCTCGAATCCGATGTGGTGGAGCCCAACAAAATCCTTGCCCCGCTCATCTTCTCCTTCCACGTAGCCCGATGCTTTATCTGATTTGAATTTCAGAAGCGCCACCATGATTACGCCGTCGGTGACGTAGCAGCCCGTCGCCATGGGCGAACTCACTGTTGATGTGCGTTCCATGTCGAAAGCCCGGCAATAAAATTCGGCGGTTTTTTCCGGATCGGGAACCGACATCGCAATATGTCTCAACTTGGCCATACTTTGCTCCTCTCGTGGATGTTTTGGTAATACCTAAATTCAGCCTTGGGTCGCCGCGAATTCGGAACCCTTGAGGCATAACCGGCCCAGCTTGTCCTGCCAGAGTTCATCGTTTTCGTGCAATCGGCCGATGGCCCGGCATAGTAGAGAAAAGCCACGGGCGGCAAATTTTTTAGAAAGATCGAAAAAGTAGGTTGGTTCTGCAACTATCAAATCACGGATTTCGTCCGCTAATGCGGCGACCTCACCCTCGGTGGTGGCCGGAGTGGGGGCCTTGGCTGGGCCGTCACCTAGCACGTCGACGAGCCTGACTTCCTCGGCAAAGGCGTAGGACAAGCGTTCGTAACGTTCGCGCGGCACGTCCTCGGGGATGGTTGCGTCGACACCCATTTTTGCCGTGGTGGGGATGCGCCCCGGCGTTGGCACAAGGCTCGGGTCGAGCGGTTTGCTGCGCGCCCCTGGGATGATGATGACATCCTTGTCTGCCTGGACGCGGGTGGCGATGGCCCATTCAACGTCGGTTCCGTCGAACACATCGATGTCTTCGTCGACCACCACCACATGTTTCATGTCGGCTACCGACAGCATCGCTAATATGGCATTCTTACCGTCGCCTGGTAGCGGCTTGATGGCGACGATGGCGTGCCAATGGCAACATCCGCCCGGGGTGATGTTAACCGCCGTCACCTGTACCCCGGCTTCGTGCAGGACCCGGCGGATTGCGGATTCGTAAATCGGGCCGCTGGGCCAGATGTTTTCCCAAGGCATTTGTAGAGCGTAATAGACCGGGTCGGGCCGCATGGCGACCGACTTGATGCGCACGAGCGGATTCCAATGCAGCCCACCCATGAGCCGGGTGAACTCGCCGAAGCGACCTTCGGGCTTGGTCCAGCCAGTGGGTAGAATTTCTGCCTCTAAGACGATTTCCGAATTGGCGATGAAGGGGATATCGATGGTGTTGCCCTGGGCTAGTTCGACGGGTGCGCCACGCATTCCGCCGGCAATGGCCATTTCATCGATGCCGGTCGCCGCCTTGAAGGTGGAGGCGATCAGTTCGGCGGGGTGAGTGCCAATATTTATTGAAATAGGTAGCGGCGCGCCCCTAGCGAAAGCCTTTTCGGCAAACTTGCGTAGGTTATTGGGCGTTACAATATCGATGCCCGTGGTGTTGCGGTCTTTGACCAAAAGCCGGTAAACGCCGGCATTGAAGCCGAATTCATCGTCATGGGCCAGGATGACCCCGGCGGTGATCATAGGCCCGCCGTCTAAAGCACCAAAAATAGGCACCGGCAAGTGGAAGAGGTCCACTTCATCGCCGGTCTGCATAGTCTCGTGCAGACTGCTGCTGTCGACCATGGCCGGTGCGATGGGCTGGTCCAACCCGCGCCGCAGCAACGCCTCGATCTCGGCGAATTTGCATCCCATGGCAATGGCAAGACGATCGCGACTGTTCATGACGCCAGAGACCACCGGAATGTCGTAACCTAGGACATTTGTGAACAACAACGCTGTCTCCGATTGGTCCACCAAGGCCGCAATATGGCGAATATCGGTAGGCTTGGAAATCAGGCGCAGCTCCCCCTCGGTTTCGAGTGCGGCGAGGGTATCTCTCAGGCCACCTAGATTTTTAGGGCCGGACGAACCCTCCACTTCTTCAGTACTATCGCCCCTAGCTTCATTCATCTTCACACCGCAGTTTTGCTTGTCTCATTGCTTTTCACGTAGCAAGGTTGGCAACGATAAAGACATCATCCGGCAACCGCCAGCCTTCATGACTCAAGATGGCATCTATCTCACTAGGCTAATGATCTGGATTTAGTGCGTGGTATGGAAAATCTCGGCGATTTATTCAAGGAGCATGTGGGCTCGGGCAAGCGCGCAGCGATAGATCTACTTGATTTCGAGCGCCCCCGGGACGTGAGCTATGACGAGCTGGACCAACGTTGCGACGCCGTGGCTCGTGGGTTAGCGCGCCAGGGTTTTGGTGTCGGCGACCGTATCGCCATCGTTGCGCAAAACCGGATCGAATTTATGGAGGTCCTATTCGGTGCGCTGCGTGCGGGATGCATTCCGGTGCCAGTCAATTTCAAATTGGCAACGGAAACCGTCCGCTTTATCCTTGAAGATGCCAATGTCCAGTACGTGTTCACCGATGCGGGTGCTGCGCTGCAAGTTCCTGGGGGCATGGCGCACACGAATTTCGATATAGATTATGCGGATTTCGTTGATCCCGGCACATTCGACTCCGTGGACGTGAGCGACGACCAGGTTTCCATGCAGCTTTATACCTCGGGCACCACGGGCCGCCCCAAAGGCGTCCTTCTCAGTCATGGGGGACAAGGCTGGGCGACGCGGGCGCTGGTGGCGGCGCGCTGCTTGACATCCGGCGATCGAATCCTCATATCGGCACCATTTTTCCACAAAAATGCCTTGGTGGCGATTAAGACGGCCATGCTGCCCGGCGCCTGCCTTGTCATTATGCCCCGCTTCGAGGCTAGGCGGGCGATCGAGGCGGTCATCCGTCATCAATGCACCATGGTTACCGGCGTCCCCACCATGATGCACATGATGCTGGCCCAACGGGACCTGATGGTAGGTGCTGATTTCTCTAGTGTCCGCACCATAAGCATGGGGTCAGCGCCGGCTTCTGAAGATTTTTTGGATAAAATTTCCAAGGCCTTCTCCAATGCTGCCGTGCAGCTTAATTACGGGACTACGGAAGGAGGACCAATCATGCTGGGCTGGTTTCACCCGGAAGGTAAACCGCGTCCGGTGGGTAGTGTCGGCTATCCCATCCCGGGCTGCGAATACCGTTTTGAAGGCGGTCCTAACAACCATGAAGGCGAGCTCGTCTTGCGTAATCCCGGCGTCGCTCTGGGGTTTTACAATCTGCCGGAGGAGACGGCAGCATCCTTTCAGGATGGTTGGAACCGTTCTGGCGATATCATGCGTCAGGATGGAGACGGTTGGTTCTATTTTCTCGGCCGGGTTGACGACATGTTCATTTGTGGTGGCGAGAATGTTTTCCCCGGTGAGGTCGAGCTTCTATTGGAAAACTATGATGCGATTGCCCAGGCGGCGGTATTGCCCTTTCCTCATGAAATCAAGGGAGAGGTTCCCTTCGCGTTTGTCGTGCTGAAAAAGGGTGCTCAGCTCAATGAGAGCGACATCAAAACCTACACCCTTGAGAATGGCCCCGCATATGCTCATCCCCGGCGGGTGTTTATTCTTCCCGAGATTCCGTTGACAGGAACCAATAAAATTGACCGCGATGCCTTGCGGGAATTTGCCAACGCTCAAGTTTAGATAAATTTGATCAGGATAAAGGAATTGCCGTGGCTGAAAACAAAATGACCGAAGTCGAGCTCCAGAAGCGGATAACGCTGGCGCCTTTTCACAAGTGGCTAGGGCTCAAATTGGTGGAATTGAACGAAGACGGGATCAAAGTCAGCGTCCCCTGGCGCGAGGAATTCGTCGTAAATCCCAAGGCCGGCTATACTCATGGCGGGATTCTCGCGACTCTTATCGACATCGCATCCGATTATGCGCTGGCGGCGAAACTCGGCGCGCCAATACCGACCGTGGACCTCCGTGTCGATTATCACCGTCCCGCCATGCCGGGGGTGCTCACCATCGCGGCCCGGCCCATAAAGCTGGGCCGGACGTTTTCCACGGCCGAGGCTTTTGTCACCGATGTCGAGGGCGTGCTTTTGGCCAGTGGTCGGGGCGTCTATCATTCACCGTCCAGCAGTTAACGCGCCGCAACGCTATTAGGAGATGTTATGAAAGCCGTAGTCCTGCATGAGCATGGTCCAATGGACAGGCTCGTATTTGAGGAAAATTTTCCCGACCCCGTTTGCGGTCCTGGTGACGTCATTGTCGGTGTCAAGGCGACGTCGCTCAATTACCACGATCTTTTTACCAGGAATGGCATGCCGGGCATCAAGCTCGATCTCCCCATTATTTGCGGCCTCGACGTGGCCGGTGAAATAGTTGAGGCCGGTACCAAGGTCAAGAGTTGGGCGGTTGGCGATGCGGTCCTTATCGACCCTAGAAACCGGGTCGAAGGCGGCTTGGTGGGCGAAACTGTTAATGGTGGCTTGGCGGAGTATTGCCGCGTGCCGGCACATCAACTGGTCAAAATTCCTGAAGGAGTTCCGTTTGACCAGGCTGCTAGCCTTCCTGTTGCGATTGGGACGGCCCATCGGATGATGGTGACGCGGGGGCAGGTCGAAGCTGACGATAAAGTTCTTATCCTTGGGGCCAGCGGTGGCGTGGGCACCGGCGCCCTTCTCCTCGCCAAAATTTTTGGTGCTGAAGTCGTCGCCTGTGGCAGCACTGAAGCCAAGCTGAAAGCCTTGACCAAGCTGGGGGCCGACCATGTGATCAATTACAAGGAAACCGACTTCGTTAGAGAGGTATGGAACCTATACACCAAGCCCCATCGGCGGGAATACGAAGGAGGTGTGACCGTCGTCGTCAATTTCACCGGTGGGGACACCTGGGTCCAATCCATGCGATGTTTGCGCCGCGGTGGCCGGTTGCTGACCTGCGGTGCGACGGACAGTTACAACCCACCCACTGATCTACGTTACGTCTGGAGCTTCGAGTTTGATATACGCGGATCCAACAGTTGGGAGCAAGAGGACCTGACAGCGCTTCTGAATTATATATCTGAGGGCCGGATGATAGTCCCCATCGCCGGGACCTTCCCCCTGCCCCAGGCCACCGAGGCCCTGCGTCTAATCGAGGACAGGAAAGCCATCGGCAAGGTCATCGTCACACCCTGACCATGGCCTACTGTGCCAGACAACTTCCGGCCAGCGGCGAGATATTCCTCGACCACGTTGGTTGGTACGTTCCCGATTTGGATGCGGTGGCAGACGTATTCGGCCGGCTCGGTTTCCCGCTGACGCCCTATTCGGTCCACGGTGATCGTGACCTCGAATCGGGCCAGCTCATCCCTCAGGGGTCCGCCAATCGCTTAGCTTTGCTGGAACAGGGATATCTCGAATTTCTCACCTATGTCGAAGGCACGGATACGCCGGTCAGCAATCATCTGAGGAGCTCCATGGCACACCATATTGGGGTTCATCTGACCGCCTTCACCGTGTCAGACGCGGCGGCTGAGGCGGATAGGCTCTCGTGCGATGGCTTTCGACTTCAGCCGACGATTCATCTGCGGCGTACTGTTGAGGCCGCCGACGGTCTCAACGTGAAGGTGGCATTCACCGTGGTCCGTGCCGAGTTTGGATCGATTCCCGAGGGGCGCATGCAAACTCTGACCCACCATACCCCCGAACACGTCTGGCAGCGGCGCTTCATTGCTGAGGGCAACGCTATCATAGCCCTTGGCGAGATCATATTCTCGGTGGATGATCCCGTGGCAAGTGCCGAGCGGCTAGCGAAGTTTACCGGCCGCTCCGCCAGTGCGGCGGCTCCTGGTATTAGCGTTCCCCTGGACCGCGGGAAACTGACCTTTCTCAATCCAGATGATGCATCTGAAAAATTGGGGATTCGAGTCACGGCTGAATCCCCGGCTGCGGTCGCTATCGGGTTGGTCTCACGCGATCTCGCAAAGACCCGTGAATTCATGCTTGCCCAGGGCATTCCATTGGCGAAGGATGACCCGGACCTGTTGATCATCGGTCCCGATGAGGCTTTGGGAAGTGCGCTCATCATTTATCCCGCTTACGAATGACCCATGATTTGTAACGAAGGTTTCTAATTTTGCCTAGGCTCTCACAAACATCAGCGATGGAGTATGAACAGAATATTGTACATTGTGGCCACCGCACTACCAAGGTTGCGGTGGGGCGAATTTCTGGCCAACCTGTCAGGGTCCAGAGAATAGTCATGAAGTTAGATCACGGTATACAGGATCTCCTTCAGGAAGAGGGTGGGTGCCATGAGCGAACGTGATATCTACACCTGTCAGGGCTTCGGCAATCAGAGCGGATTCGGCGATCGTCCGGCCCTGCTGATAGTCGATTTCATCAACGGATTCGCCAATTCCAAACAGTTCGGCGGTGGTAATATCAGTGAGGCTATTGCTAATACCAAGGCCCTGCTTGCCAAGGTCCGAGAAAAAAGTCTGCCCATCGCATTTACGCGAATTGTTTACGCAGAGGATGGATCGGATTCTGGGGTTTTCTGTTTGAAGGTGCCAGGCTTAGGTGCGTTGACCGAAGACGTGCCGCAAAGTCAGGTGGTTTCGGACTTGGCGCCGGCCGGCGGCGAGATTGTGTTGTGCAAGACTCAGCCGTCGGCTTTTTTTGGCACCGGCCTCTCCGATTGGTTGGTTGCCAGAAAAGTCGACACGGTTTTAGTGACCGGATGTACGACATCGGGCTGTGTCCGGGCCTCGGTCGTCGATTCCATGAGCTATAATTTTCGCACCATCGTCGTCACCGATTGCGTAGGCGATCGGGCCGAAGCACCTCATGTGGCAAATCTATTCGATATGGAACAGAAATATGCCGACCTCGTGACCTCGCGAGAAGTGATGGATCGATTAGATACTATCGCTTGAGAGGCAGCTAACGGACCTAGATATTTCCGTATCAGGTAATTGCCGCGGCACGCTCGACGCCCTCAATCATGGCAGCGCGCCGTAGATAGGCACGTAATTTATCCTTGTCCTTGGTGATGGCGCGCAGTTGGTCATGAAATTTTTTGCGTTTGGCCGGGTCCGTTTGCTCGATGTTTAGCTTGTTCTCCATGGTCTGGCGCTGCAGGTATTCCGAAGCTACGGTTCGGCGCTGGCGGTCATAGAGGTCGAGCAGACTCTCGTCGCCGCCATCAAACCAAATTGTGGCCATTTTTTCAGTCAGATTAAAGGCGTCGTGAATGCCGAAATTCATGCCCATGCCCCCTAACGGATTGTTGATATGGGCGGCATCGCCGGCAATCATGATGCGTCCGGCGCGATAGTTTGATGCCACCCGCTGGTGGACTTCATAGAAATTACGATGGTCGACGACGTAGGGTTCAGGCTTGGGGTGGAGCCCCTGCAGGCGCGCTTCGATCGACTGGGGGTCGAAAACGGCGTCTTCGGATTTTTCCGGATCAGTTGGGAACAGGGCCCGCCAGATCCCCTTGCCGTCCCGGCCGGGCAGTTTGAATAACGCGCACCATTCCTCGGGATCGGCGATGTAGTTGGTGAGCGCGTAGCCGACTTTGGCGAAGTCAAAAGGCGTGGTTACCACCAGAAACCGTTCCTTGAAGGTAATTCCTTCGAAATCCACGTTCATGGATTTACGAACCTGACTGCGTCCGCCATCGCATCCAATCATGTAGCGTCCATGAAAGGTCTTGATCCCGTCTAGGGTCTTTACTTTAGCGTGGACTCCTTCGTTGTCCTGTTGAACATCAAGGACCTGGTGCTGGCGAAGGATATTCTGATTGCCGCTTTGGCGGAGCCTATCATCGATGATTTGTGATATTTTGTGTTGTTCCAGCATCAGCCGGTACGGGTAGGGAGATTCGTTGGTGAGAACCCCGAGGTCAAATTCGGCGACGAGCCCCTCCTTGCGGTCGCGGTAATGGTAATGATCGACTACATAACCGCGTTCGATCATCTCATCGGTCACATTGAGCTTTTCGAACATCGCGAGGGTAGGCGGATGGATGGTTCCTGCGCGCGGATCCTCGAAAATTTCGTCGGTTGATTCAAAAAGCGTGAATGGGATCGCGTGGTAAGCCAAATTCAGGGCGGTTGTATACCCGACGGGCCCAGCGCCAGAGATCAAAATTCTCTCGTTACCCGTCATCTGCGATTACGTCCATTCGTTTCTGGTCTATTAAAAATTGTATACAATCATGGCGTAGGGGGAACCATTACATGAACTCAGTAATCAGTCTGACTAAGGCACAGGATCCTTGGATCGGCCCCCGGGGCCGGATCGGCGTGATCATCCCATCGACCAACATTAGCGTCGAATACGATTGCCAGCAATTCATTGCCTCGGGGGTGACCTGGCATACAGCACGGTTCTGGGTTGAATTCATCGACCTTTCCAGCGACCAGGCCTTTCTTGCCTTCATCGAAGGCATTCGCGAGACTATTCCTGATGCGGTTCGCGACGTTCTGACCGCAGAAGTCGATTACATCATGATGGGAATGTCCGCCGAGACGTTTTGGGGTGGCCTCGCCGGCAATGATGAGTTCCAGGCCAATCTACGCTGTCAGATCGGACCTGACATGGGGTTGACGACGGGGGCCACGGCCATGGATGCGGCGCTGAAGGTGTTCGGCGCGAAGAACGTGTCCGTTCTCACGCCCTATCAGTCGGTGGCCGACAACGAGGTCCACCGCTTCTTCACGGAATCCGGGTACAACGTGGTAAACTTGGTGGGGATGAAATGCGATACGGCTAACACCATCGCTCACACACCGCAAGGGGATGTAATAGATACGGTTCTAAACCGCCTGGATGGGGATAATGTCGATGCCATAGTTCAAGTAGGGACCAACATGAGCAACTCGGATCTGTTCCCCGTATTGGAAAAACAACTCAAAAAGCCGTTGATCCCGATCAATGTTGCCACCATCTGGCATGCCTACCGCACCATGGGGATCAAAGATCAGCTCACCGGCAAAGGTTGGCTTTTCGAACGGTACTAGTCGCCGTTTCCTCATAGTCCGACCGGCAATATCCATGTTCTATAAAGTCTGAGGTGCCACGAGGTTTTCGGTTATTATTCATACAGCGTATAAGACGAAGCGCGGGATAGGGAGACAAAACGATGACCAGTAACAGTGATCATTCCGCAGTCGGTGCGGATATTCGCGCCAAGCTCAACCATCCCATCATCGACGCCGATGGCCATATGATCGAGACCACCTTCGCCATTCTCGATTTCGTCAAACAGGTGGGTGGGCCGAAAATTGCCGAGCGTTATGAAAAGATATTGATGGGCGTCAGTGGCGGCCCTAGCAGACGCGCAGTTTGGACCGCCAATTCCGGCCCCGCGACCATCGACCGGGTGACGGGGATGCTGCCAAAACTGTTTCGCAAGCGCCTAGACGACGCCGGAATAGATTTTTCGGTGGTTTATGGGACTGTCGCCCTGACCGTGTTGCGTATTGACGATGACGAATTACGTCCCGTGGTCTATCGCGCCATGAACACCATGTACGCCGATATGTTCTCCGAAGTGTCCGATCGTCTGACGCCTGCGGCGCTGATCCCCATGCACAAGCCCGAAGAGGCCATCGCTGAGCTGGAGTTCATCGTCAAGGAACTGAAACTCAAAGCGATCGTCATGAACACCATGATCATGCAGCCGGCGCCGGAGGTAGTAAAGGAGGCGCCGCATCTCGCACAATATACAATGGCACCAAGTTCACCGGCCATGGACGTGGGTGATCGTTATGACCCGGTCTGGGCCAAATGCATTGAATTGGGGGTCGCGCCCACCTGCCATAATTCGTTCCGTGGTCCAGGCTCGACCCACGGTTCGCCCAACAATTATGTCTTCAACTCCATGGGCAGCTTCGGTCAGGGCAGTGAATATTTTTGCAGGTCCTTGTTTTTCGGTGGCGTACCGAAGCGATTCCCTGAACTTAAATTCGCCTTTCTCGAAGGTGGCGTGAGTTGGGCGGCACAGTTTTACAACTCCCTATTCGAATATTGGGAGAAGCGGAACCTCGCGGCACTGAAGAAGAACCTGGACCCGGCTAAGCTGGACGTCGAGTTGATGATCAAAATGTTTGAGCAATATGGAAACGACTACCTGACGCCTGATCGCATTCGTGAGCAACCCTACCAGCCGATTTCGTCTAACTTGTTGGTGCCGCCTGAAGAGGTCAATGATTTTGCCTCCACTGGGGTGGATAAACCAGAAGATATTCGCGCCATCTTCGACGCTAATTTTTACTTCGGGTGTGAGGCTGACGACCGCTTGAATGCAGTCGCCTTCGATACAAAGCTCAATCACCATGGTGCGAGATTAAACGCAATTTTCGGGTCGGATATTGGCCATTGGGATGTGCCCGACATGACTCATGTCTTGCTGGAAGCCTATGAGATGGTGGAACACGGACACATCACAGAAAAAGACTTCCGCGACTTTACCTGCGTTAACGCGGTCGGGATGCATACAGGCATGAACTCGGAATTTTTCAAAGGCACTGTGGTCGAAAATGAAGTTGAAGAATACAAACAGAAAAATGCGATATTGGCGGCTCAGTGAGGATTGCGGTTGGCCGGACCAAATTGTCAGGATCTAAATAAGCGGGCAGATTTCTTGAAAATGGTATTTAATATTAAGGAACTAATCATAGGAATAAAAAAGGGAGATAGGGGTTATGAAAAACTTAGGTTTGATTTCATTGATATCGTCGGTGGTCCTAGGCGTCGGCAGTTTGGTGGCGCAAACGGCAAAGGCGGCGCCCGCAGATTTTTATGCGGGCAAGACCGTGTCCATCACGGTATCGGGAAGTGCCGGTGCTTCGTTGGGTTTGTATTGCCGCCTCGTCGCGGCTCATTGGGGCAAGCACATACCGGGAAAACCCAATGTGATATGCCAATTCCGCCCAGGCGGAGGTGGCACCAAGGGGGCGTCTTGGGTTTACAACAAGGCGAATAAGGATGGCACCGGTATCGGGCAAATCCTGTCGCCGTCGGTGCTTGCTCCCATGTTGCGTGGCGCGAAATATGATGCGTCGAAATTCATTTGGCTGGGTTCGGTTACGCCGCGACCCTCTGTGATCACTGTATGGCATACCTCTCCAGTCAAGACGATCGCGCAAGCGAAGAAAAAATCTATCATCATGGGCTCGACCGGCTTCGGGTCCGAGACCTACATTCTGCCGAAATTCATGAACGCGACGCTGGGCACCAAATTTAAAATCATTCGCG
>Ga0315336_1002607_pt1 | contig 26909 bp, 19 predicted proteins | sample ASW5metaG_FD_204512 | JGI IMG/M metagenome (GOLD analysis project Ga0315336, IMG submission 204512) | Ammonia-oxidizing marine archaeal communities from Monterey Bay, California, United States - ASW #5 | ecosystem: Environmental > Aquatic > Marine > Intertidal zone | place: USA: California... | reverse complement strand
CGTCACCGGACGGGACGATCTGGACAACCCTGAACACGCCTCGCGACGAGACCGGCTACGGCGAGCCTGGCATGCCCTACGTCCCGATCTACCGTATGCTGCTTGCCGTCCCCCACGGCGCCCGGGCGCGGATCACCGGCACGCCGCAGGTCGCTCGATCCATGCAGGTGAGCCTCTACCCAGCCCAGCCACTTCCGATCCTGGGCTCGACGGAGCACACCCCCGAGACCTGGGAGGGCCCGGAACCGCCGCCGAGCTCGGTGTTCCCGGAGGAGCCGTTCACGATCAACGATGAGATCTATTCCCTCAACGAGTCGTATCCCCGCCAGGACTGCACCGTGAAACCCATGGGCATGTTCCGCGGACTCGAGCTGGCCCTCGTGGAGCTCGCGAGCGCCCAGTACAACCCGGTCACGCGCGAACTGACGATGTTCAGCTCCATGGACTTCGAGGTCGAGTTTCTCGGTGGAGAGGGCTACTTCATGAACGCGGACGCGCTGACAAATCCCTTCGAGCCCGTGGCCAGAAACTACACCGATACGGTCGCCAACAAGGACGTTGTCGCCGCCTACGTCGACAACGGCGTCTTCGAGCTCTTCTGCACCGGAGCGGAGCTCTACATTTTGACTCCCCCCGAGCTCCGGCCCGAGGCCGACGTCCTGGCGCAGTGGAAGCGCGACAAGGGGATCGCCACGAGCGTCTACCAGGTCAACGACGGCGCCGGCTCGGGCCCCGATACGGCCGAGGAGATCGACGAGTTCATCGAGTCGCGATACTCGGACTGTCAGGTCAAGCCGGCCTACCTTCTCCTCTTCGGAGACGCCGAGCACGTGCCGACCTTCTACGTTCCCAGGCTGGGGCACGAGACCGCCATCATTGCCACTGACTACCCCTACGCCCTTGTCGGCAGCATCATCAACCCCTTCTTTCCGGCGATCGCCGTGGGGCGCCTGCCCGTCGACAAGGAACAGGCGCAGCAGGTCGTCGACAAGATCATCGCCTACGAGAGCAACCCCCCGACGAAGCAGAGCTTCTACACGAGCGCCAGCCTTTGCTCACAGTTCGACTGCTGCAGGGACGTCAACCAATACCCCGTGGGCACCGACTACGGATGGTTCATCGGGCTGATGGAGGATCTCCGGGACCGACTCCGGGTCGAGGGATACACGGTCGAGCGCATCTATGCGGAGACGCACAAGGCCGGGTACACGGGCGACGACACCCCACGGTTTTACCGCAACGGTGTCACCCCGCTCCCCGCCGCGCTCGGACCGGGCAGCGGCTTCCCGTGGGACGGGGACACCACGCAGATCCTCGACGCCATGGTCGACGGCCGCTTTCTCATGGTCCATCTCGACCACGGCTGGACGGAGGGCTGGGGAAGCCCTTACCTCTACAAGAGCCATGTCGCTTCTGTCAACAACGGCGGCCTGCTCCCCGTGGTTCTCGGATTCAACTGCTCGAGCGGTTTCTTCGACCACGAGACGAGCCCGGACGTCTCGAAACCGGCCGCGTTCGTCTCCTTCTCCGAGGCTCTGGTTCGTAACCCCGACGGCGGCGCCATCGGCACCGTCGCCGCCACACGCTCGACGAACTCCACCGGAAACATCATGATCAAGGGCTTCGTCGACGCCGTCGTCCCGGACATGGACACCGGCTTCGGTCCGAGTACGCCGAAGCTCCGTCTCGGTGACGCGCTCAACCACGCCAAGATGTACATGATGCACAAGTCTGGAATCGGTAATGGTGTCCGCAATCACCTCAACCTCTACCTCCTGCTCGGAGACCCGACCCTCGAGATCTGGACCAAGACGCCGGTGCAGCTGGAGGAGATAGTCGTGGACGTGGAGATCCAGCCCAACCGCTTCATCATACCTTACGCGGTCGAAGGAGCGACCATCACGGCCCTCCAGCACGTCGGGGAGGGTTCGTTCCCGGTCGGGCGCGCGGTCGTCGAGGACGGCGTCGCCCTCATGGCGTTCTTCAACGAACCCATCCCCGGATCTCCGCTGAGCTTGTCGGCGAGCATGGACAACGCCGTCAGCGTTCCGCTCCGGCTCGAGGGCGCGGGTATTCTCGATCCGGGGATCGGGAGGTAGTCGCCAGGAGAAGGCAACGCTTACAATGGTGCTTCCGCCATCAAGTGTGGGAACCTATGCGGCTCTGGCCTGACGGACCTCGTGGATAAACACGATTCTCTTCGGTGATAAAGGAACTTCCGGCGAAGTGAAGATCTCACGGAACGAGAGTCGTCGACGCGCCAGCCCAGCCTGCATGGCCGGCGTCCGTGTCTCGCCTCCGAACTTGAGCGCTCTGTGAGGCATCAGGAAATTGTAGTGGCAGCGGACCATTTCAAGTTGGTTTTTCAGCTGTTCCATGCACCGGGCTGTTAAGCGTCGAGGAGTCCTCCGACGCGAGTAGCGCTGATTCGAACCGCCACGCGGCGCCGATCACCGGTCTTCGCTCGACCTTGATGATCCGGTCATTGCGACGCGTCTTGATGATCTGGGCGTAGAGACACGCCGGCCCGAAGACCCGACGGGCGACCCTCTCGTAGAACTCGAAGCCGTCGGTGATGACCATTGGTCTGTAGCTCGACTTCATTCGACGCGAGATATCGTGAAAGAGCGTGAGTGTGTTTCGGTAGCTGCGTCTCCCAACGATTATCGAAGGCCAGAATCGGGACCCAACGTCGATGGTGTTGAAGATCCACGCCGGCGTCTCCTTCCCACGGACGAACGTACGAAGCTCGTCAGCTTGAAGCTCGGGGATCTCCAGGCCGGAGGTCTTTCGGTCGTTGAATCGGCGACAGCAGGCCGACGCCCTCTCGAGCCAACAATGTACGGTGTTCCAGGCGATCTGCTTCACCCGCGAAATGGCGGACTTGTTCACACCCTCGACGCTGAGAGACACTACCTCGTCAAAGACTGTTCGACGATGGTGGAGACGGTAATAGGGCGTACTTTTTGTCGAACAGAATGTCTTGCCGCACGTGAAACAGCGGTATCGTCGGCGTTTGCCGGCCCGCGTCCCGTAGAATCCGTGGCCGCCGACATTTCCTGCGTCTCGGTTGCCGAAGAGTGCACACTCGGAGTTCGGGCAACTGAGACTCTTCATTTCTGTTCGCTTCCGTTGGAGGGAGAACTTGATGCTCAGGATTCTGCCCTCAAACTATAACGAGTACTCGGGTTATGATCGAGTTTCTAACAATTCGTAACGGAAACACCGACATCGAATGCACGTGCGTCTTGCGGCCTGCCTCGTCGTCCTCGGAAGTGGTGTCAGCTTTGGCGGAGAGCCGGCGAAGGGCCTCACGGTCACGTGGTCCCAGCGTGTCGTTCCCCTGCTGATTCGAAACGACCAGGACCCGCTGTTGCGGGTGACGGTGGACGTCGCCGAGAAGAACCCTGGCCTGCGACTCGCGGGAGTGTTCTTCGAGCTGAGTGGCGCGGACGACCTCGGTGACATCGACAGCCTCTCCGTCTTTGCGACGGGGGCAGAGGAGAGCTTCGGCACGTCGATCCGGCTCGGGAATCCCGCCCGTCCGGCGCGAGAGGTCCAGTTCGGAACGACGTACGAGCTGCGTCCCGGAAAGCACGTCTTCTGGCTGGGGTGCCGGCTGCGTGCGACGGCGGACCTCTTGCACCGTGTGGACGCGACGTGCCGGGCTGTGCAGTTATCAACGGGCGAATTGCTCATTCCGAAGGACCTCACGCCCGCGGTTCGAAAGCGCACCGGAGTCGCGCTGCGGCGCCACTACGACGACGGGATCCACACCTATCGCATCCCGGCCCTCGCCACGACGCCGAAGGGCACGCTTCTCTGCGTCTACGACATGCGTCGCAGGAAGTCCCGTGACCTGCAGGAGGACATCGACATCGGGCTGAGTCGCAGCACGGACGGCGGACGGACATGGGAGCCGCCGCGCGTCATCATGGACATGGGGGAGTACGGCGGCCTTCCCGAGGAGCAGAACGGCTGCAGCGATCCGGGCATCGTCGTCGATCAGAACACCGGTGAGATCTTCTGTGCGGCGGTGTGGATGTGGGGCAAGCCTGGGAAGCACCAGTGGAGCGGCGACGGCTCGGACCCTGGCTTCGAGATCGGCAAGGCGGCACAGTTCCTCATGGTGCGCTCGACGGACGACGGCTTCAGCTGGACGCCGCCCGAGAACATGACGCGCAAGCTCAAGAAGGCTGAGTGGTGGCTGTTTGCTCCGGCGCCGACGCAAGGGATCACGCTGCGGGACGGGACGCTCGTCCTGCCGTCGGACGGTCGCGACGCCAAGGGCGAGAGCTTCGCGAACATCATGTACAGCCGTGACCACGGCAAGACCTGGACGGTCTCGAACCCGGGATACAGTCCGGGGAACGAATGCCAGGCGGTGGAGCTCTCTGATGGTTCTTTGATGCTCAATATCCGTACCCGGACCAGGACAGGCTACCGGGGAGTGTACGTAACGCGCGATCTTGGCGAGACGTGGCGATCCCACGCGACGCATCTCGACACGCTGATGGAGCCGCGCTGCAGCGCGAGCCTCTACCGGTTCGACTACGAGAAAGACGGAGCAGCGGGATCGATGCTTCTCTTCGCGAACCCGCAGGCGAAGGATGGGCGCCATCATCACACGCTGCAAGTGAGCTTCGACGAGGGCAAGACCTGGCCGAAGAGCCACCGCTTCCTCCTCGACGAAGGGAGGGGGCGGGGCTATCCGAGCATCTCTCGCGTCGATGGCGGCCATGTCGGCATCGTCTACGAGGGGAGCCGTGCGGATGTCACGTTTCAGAAACTGTCGCTCGAGGAGCTGCTGCAAGGCGCGAGCGGCGGGTAAGAGTCCGATCAGGAGATCGACCGTGAAGAAACGAGTCCTGACGTGTGGAGCAGATGGCGGTCGGGCACAGTGGCGTCTTCACTTCTATCGAGCCTGCGGAAGAACTGGTGGTCAGAAAACGAGGCGTAGATCTTACCCCTGAAACGAGTTACGATCGAGATGCCCACAGTAGATGGCGGAAGCACCATGCTGAGAGGCGCTCGAGGCCCTGACGCCGGTCCGTTCTCTCGAAGATGCTCGAGAGCTCTTTGCTACTCGCGGAACACTTCCGTTCCTACAGAGCCGCCGGCGTTCATCGCGAGATTGCCGCCGTCCATCGGGATGATGGCGCCTGTGATCCATGATGACGCGCCCGATGCCAGAAAAACTGCGAGTCCTTTGATGTCCTCGGGAGCGCCAAACCGTCCGGCTGGAATGCCACTGAGAAACCGCTCCTTGATCCGCGGGTCCGAATCGATACGGGCCCGCAAGTTTGGATTCAGGACTTGCGCCGGAAGGATCGCGTTGACTCGCACTCCGCGACCGCTCCATTCAGTGCTCAGCTCGCGCGTCATCTGCACGACGGCACCCATCGCCATGCTGTAAGCGATGTGGCCGCGGCCAATCGCGGTGACGCTTGCCGCCGACCCCAGGTTGACGATGCTTCCCCCCCCGGCGGCCAGCATGCGTCGGCCCGCGTCCTGGCAGCAACAGAAGCGGCCGTACACCAGGTTCCGCCAGGTCTGCTCCACGTCCTCCAACCCGATCGTCTCCGGCTTCTCGCGCGCCGCCTCCCCCGCTACGTTGCCGACGAAATCGATGTGGCCGAACTCGTCATCTATTCTTGCGAAGACACCTCGAATCTCCTCGGGCCGAGAAACGTCGCAGCGCACGGGAATGACCTTCCGTCCCAGCGCTTCGATCGCGCTGGCTGTCGCCTGTGCTCCCTCTTCATTGAGGTCCATGAGCACTACGTCCGCTCCAGCTTCCCCCAGAGCCATCGACATGGCCTTGCCGAGGCCGCTTGCGGCTCCCGAGACAAGGGCCACCTTTCCAGACAGGTCGAACATCGGGTGGGTCATAAGTGGGTCCTCTATTTGTTTGCGCAGCTATTCAGTAGGACCTGGAGCATAACAAATGGCCATCCTGGCCACAATTGACTGTAGCTTCAATTACACAGGTTATTCCTTCGTCACACGACATGCGTACAGGCGGGCGTTCTCCAGCGTGAAGCGGAGGCGGACGGTTCTGCCCTCGAGCGATCCGGGGGAGCGGGACGACCATCGCGGCCGAAGTCGCACGCCGTCCTTGCCGTCCAGCGGCTCGGCTTCCGCTAGCGTGAAGCCTGGGATCGGTTTGCCTGCTGCGTCCAGGATCTCGATCCTCATCTCGCCAGAGGGGGCGGCTGCGTTGATCTCGAGATCTTTTCCCTCCAGGACGAAAGGCTTGGTGACGGCACGCTGTACCCGCGCCTCGCCGATGCGCTCCAGCTTCTCGGGCCCGGCGGACTCCGTAGCGTCCTGTGGCGTCAGGGGGAGGAGGATGCGGTACACAACACGACCGCGAGCGTGTACGCCGAGCGACTGAGTGCGATCATCGCGCAGTCGCGGCTCGACGCCGGCTTCGACGTTCGCTGGGGCGTCGGCTCAGTCCTCGTCGATCGTCTTGAACGAAGCGCCCCAGGCTTTCAGCCGGGTGTGGTGCATGGGATTCGAGTTGGCATCCTCCCACAACGTCAGCAGGACGAAGTCTTCCGTCTCGCTCTTGTTGTCGACTGAATGTTTCACACCACCCGGGATGAAGACGACGGTTCCCGGCTTCAGGTCGTATTCCTCGTCGTCCATGTGCAGGATCGCTTCACCCTTGACGGCGTAGTAGATCTCGTTGTCCTCGTGGACATGGCCCCCGGCCTTGCCCCCACCCTTCAACGTGCCCTCATTGATGTTGATGGCCTTCGTTCCATCAGCAGTTTCGACGAATACATGTCGTCACACACGAAAGGCTTCACCCGCGCTGGAATTATGACTTTTCCCTTTGCCATTGCTAATATCCTCTCCTGGTTGTGTTCGCGTCCATCAATAGTCATCATGGTTGGACCAGCGCTCACGGCTGACCCACCCCCACGAACGATACCATTTTCTAATTTATATTTTGATCGATTTCCAGTGGTGCTTCCGCCATCAACTGTGGGAACCTACGCCGCTCTGGTCCAACGACCCTCGTCCTGGATAAGCACGATTATCCTCGATGATAAAGGAATCTCCGGCGAAGTGAAGATGTCGCGGAAGGAGAGTCGTCGGCGCACCAGCCCAGCCTGCATGGCCGGTGTCCGTGTCTCGCTTCCGAACTTGAGCGATCTGTGAGGCCGCAGGAAGTTGTAGTGGCAGCGGATCATTTCAAGCTGATTTTTCAGCTGCTCTATACACCGGGCGTGACACGTCGTGCGGCGCGTCAGAAATGCGGAGGCCTGCCGAATGGTCAGGTTCAAACGTTCGACAAACGGGCTGTTAAGCGTCGAGGAGTCCTCCGACGCGAGTAGCGCTGATTCGAACCGCCACGCGGCGCCGATCACCGGTCTTCGCTCGACCTTGATGATCCGGTCATTGCGACGCGTCTTGATGACCTGGGCGTAGAGACACGCCGGCCCGAAGACCCGACGGGCGACCCTCTCGTAGAACTCGAAGCCGTCGGTGATGACCATTGGTCTGCAGCTCGACTTCATTCGACGCGAGATATCTTGAAAGAGCGTGAGTGTGTTTCGGTAGCTGCGTCTCCCAACGATTATCGAAGGCCAGAATCGGGACCAAACGTCGATGGCGGTGAAGATCCACGCCGGCGTCTCCTTCCCACGGACGAACGTACGAAGCTCGTCAGCTTGAAGCTCGGGAATCTCCAGGCCGGAGGTCTTTCGGTCGTTGAATCGGCGACAGCAGGCCGACGCTCTCTCGAGCCAACGATGTACAGTGTTCCAGGCGATCTGCTTCACCCGCGAAATGGCGGACTTGTTCACACCTTCGACGCTGAGAGACACTACCTCGTCAAAGACTGTTCGACGATGGTGGAGACGGTAATAAGGCGTGCTCTTTGTCGAACAGAAGGTCTTTCCGCACGTGAAACAGCGGTATCGTCGCCGTTTGCCGGCCTGCGTCCTGTAGAATCCGTGAAGGCCGATGTTTGCCGCGTCTCTGTTGCAGAAGAGAGCGCATTCGGAGTTCGGGCAACTAAGACTCTTCACTTCTGTCGGCTTCCGCTGGAGGGAGAACTTGATGGTCAGGATTATTCCCTCAAACTATAACGAGTACTCGGGTTACGATCGAGTCTCTAACACTTCGTGGCGGAAGGACCGCAAATGGACGGCCGGAATGCGCGTGCAGAATGTCTTGAACCGATCACCACCTCTCGCCGGCGGACGGCGCCAGATCTCGTTCCATCGTTGTGTTCGCGGTTGTCTCTACGAAGTAAGATGAACGTGTTGAAGGAGGAAGATGAAACCGTACAGATACGTAAGAAGTGCTCGAAAGGAAGCAGTTTGCGCGTTTCTCGTTTTTGGAAGTAGGTTCCGCTGACCACGAGAGCGTTAATGTCGATCAACTTTCCGGTTCTTTCCGATTCCGATACCGAACTACTTCGAGCCCGTCTTGAAGAAACCGTGGCGTGGTGCCTCCCGAGGGCCACGGCCTCCGACCCTAACCTTTCGATTCGCAGCGAGGCATTGGAGCCGAGCCGGCCAGATACATTTTCCCCCCTATGGCAAATCTAGAATTCTACCTCAACGGAAAACGCATGGTCGTTGAAGAGGGCTCGCCGCAGCTTGGTTTCAATCTTCTTCAGTTCTTGAGGCAGACCGGCTGGGCCGGAACCAAGGAGGTTTGCTCGGAGGGAGGGTGTGGTGCCTGCACGGTGATCGTCAGTCACTGGAACAATAGAAAGAAACGGCCGGTTCACCGATCGACCGCCAGCTGTCTTACTCCACTGGCCTCCGTTCACAAGAAGAACATCACCACCGTCGAGGGTCTTTCGGATCTAACAGAAAACGAAGTCCATCCCATCTGCGAAGCGTTTAGGGAGCTTGGCGCCACGCAGTGCGGCTTCTGCACCCCAGGCTTCATCATGACGCTTGAAGCCCGTCTGAACGCGGAGGCGGGTCTAACAAAGAAAGATCTGGAACGGCTCTTTGACGGCAACCTCTGCCGTTGCACCGGCTATCGGCCCATCCTGGATGCCGCCTCGGTGTTCTGCGACGATCCTCTCGAAGAGGAGCCCCGCGTCACGAAGTGGAGGGAAGACTACAAGCGGGCCAAGAGGTTCGATGAGATCTTTCCCGAAGAGTATAAGAAACCGGCGCAATCCCACGAGATCCAGGGGCGCCGAACCAGCTGGCACCTTCCAACGGGAAAGGACGAGGCGATTAGACCGGGAACCCAATACGTCTCGGGAAACACCGATGTGGGTTATCTTGAAAAATATGCCTTTCAACATCCGGCCCGGAAGACGCTCCTTGAGGGCGTTTCCGAGTTGAACGGGATCTCTGACGAGGGCGATGCAGTGGTTCTTGGGGCCGGAGTCACTATCGAGGAACTGCATAACGCCTTCCGGAAGAGCTCTAATTCAGCGCTCCAGGCCCTCTCCAATCAGTGCCGCTATTTCGCCAACACCCAGATCAGGAACCACGCCACCATCGGCGGGGGAATCATCAGCTTCAACCCGTACGGGGATCTCGTTCCCGTTTGGATCGCCACCCGGGCTATCTTGAACTTCATCACCCCCAATGGGGAGGAACAGGTCAAGATCACCGGGACGGGTTTCTCCCTGCCGGAGAACGCCCTCCTGGTTTCGGTGACGGTTCTCAAGGCAGCCGGGGATACTCACGTGGAAAGCTACAAGTATGCCCGTCACAGAACGGACTCTATCACTTATGTGAGCGGGGCATTGTCCGCGAGATTCGATCCGGCCACGGGCACTTTCCATGACTTCATCATCAGCTTCTCCGGAATCGGACCTTCCGGCTTCAGAGCGTTTGAAACCGAAAGATTTCTTGAAGGCTCTCTTCTCGATCGGGACTCTCTCAAGGAAGCCATCTCCCATCTGAAATCGGAAGTTCGGGCCGGTATTAACAACCCGCTTCCGGAACGGATACATGCCTATCAAGTGCGCATTTCCGCGGCCATACTGATGCGATTTCAGTCTGCCCTGCGAAAAAGGTTTCTCAAGGAAACCATCCCCCATGAAGAGGATCTCGTCTCCCGCTATCCGGTCGTTGCCCACCGCGCTCAGGGGAGCTTCGAGGAGAAGACGGATGGGATTCTCGGGCGGGCCATCCCCCATCAGAACGCGAAACTTCAGACCACCGGTGCGGCCAGATATAGTGTGGACCACGAAGTTCCGCACTGCCTTTACGGAGCCATCATCCCCTCTACGGTCGCACGGGGAAGGATTCTGTCCATTGATGCTTCAGAGGCCCTGAAACACCCCGATGTGGTGGCCATCTACACGGCAGAAGACATCCACGGGAAGAATCTCTTCGGGTTTCGTGTCGAAGATGAAGAAGTGCTAGCCAGTGAACGGGTCCACTACGTCGGCCAACCCGTGGGCATCCTGTTAGCGAAATCTCTTGCCGCCGCCAAGGAGGCCAAGCATTGGGTTAGGGTGGAAGTGGAAGAGGAGACACCCCTCGTCACCATTCAGGATGCTCTCCAAGCCAAATCCTTCCATGGCAATCCCGAAGGTTATCTTGTGAAACAAGGAGATCTTGAGAAGGGATTTGCCGAAAGCGCAAAGGTGGTGGAAGGCGAGGTGAGCCTGTGTGGACAGTACCCCTTCTATCTGGAACCTCAGTCGGCGCTTGCAATTCCAAAGGATGAAGGATTGCTGATCTACAGCTCCACCCAGAGTCCATCCAACGTGGTGGATCATGTTTCGGCCCTTCTCAATATGAAACAAAACCACGTGGATGTCCGCGTGGGGCGCCTCGGAGGCGGATTCGGGGGAAAGCAGCTCCGCGCTGGTCCCATCGCTGCTATTGCCGCGCTTGGGGCGGGTCTTTCGGGATCACCGGTGAAACTCACCCTCGAGCGAAAGGAAGACATGGCCTTTTGTCCCGGCAGAGGATTCTCCCATGCGAAGTACAAGGCGGGTTTCCTCTCGGATGGAAAGATAATGGCCCTGGACGTGATTTTTCACCTGAGTGGTGGCTTCTCAAGCGATTACAGTGCCGACATCGCGGAAACCGCAACCCTGCTTTTGGACAGTTGCTATCACATCGAGAATGTCCGCGTTCACGGGCTTTGCCTGAAAACCAATCTTGGCTCTAACACCTCAACGCGGGGTTTCGGAAAGCCCCAGGCTTCGGCCGTGGTGGAAACGGTGATGGACCATGGAGCGAGTGTATTGAAGATGGACACCAATCTTCTGAGACGACGAAATCTCTACCAGAAGGGCCACCGCACCATAACCAGGACCGAGATCCGGGATGATATCATGGCGAACTGCTGGGACCGTGTGGTGAAGAAATCGGATTACGAAAAGCTCAAGCAAGAGGTGGATGCCTACAACCGCTCACACACTTACACCAAAAGAGGCATTGCCGTAGTGGGCTCCAAAGGCAACATGGGATTCATCCAGACCGATGACATCAACCGGGGCCTTGCTCTCATTCACATCCAGCGTGATTGCACGGTGAGTGTCACGCATAGCGGGATCGAGATGGGGCAGGGCATCAACACGCGTATGGCCCAGGTGGCCGCCGATGCCTTGGGCATCTCGCTTGAGAATGTGGAGATCACCGACACCCAGAGCAGTTTTATCCCTAACACTCCGCCAACGAGCATGGTGTCCACGGACCTGTGCGGCGAGGCCATCCTCAAGGCGTGTGCGAAGCTGATAGAGACCCTGGGCGCCTACGAGGGAAGTTTCGAACAGAAGGTGCATGCGGCCTATCTTGAGGGGAAATCCCTTACGGAAACCGGAGTGCACAACGCCCCTCGCCTCGTCTACGATTATGAAAAGCAACAGGGGGACATTTCTTACTTCTTCGTTTGGGGGGCGGCCATGTCTGTCGTTGAGATCGACGTGCTTTCAGGACACTATCGGATCATCAAGAACAACATCGTCCAGGACTGCGGGAAGAGTCTCAATCCGCTTCTGGATATTGGCCAGGCAGAGGGCGGCTTCCTCTTTGGGGTGGGTTATTACATGACGGAAGAAATGATCTACACCGAGAAGGCACGGCTCATCTCCAACAACGTCTCAAGTTACAAGATTCCGGGTCCTGGCGACATTCCGCTCGAATGGGACATCGAGCTTCCCAATCACGACCCGAATCATTCCGGCCTTCACAACTCGAAGGGCATCGGCGAGAGCAACGTCCAACTCGGACTCAGTGTGTATTTCGCCACCAAGGAAGCGGTTCGGGCTGCCCGACGGGAGCATGGCCTGAGCGCTGAATTCCCGATGGATTTTCCCGCCAGTGTCGACAGGGTCACTGCCGCCCTCCCGTACATCGAAGCCATGCTCTGAATACTTCCACTGGTGTACTGGTCCACCGAGTCTTGGGTCCCGTAAGTCATTTCCTGGAAATGGGTTGAACCCTTTTACGGTCATTCCACCCGAGACGTTATATCTATGGGACATCCACAACTCATATGGGGACATCGCTGCCCGGCCCATTGAGCAAGTTCGAACCCAGTTGCGCCAGCTCCAGTCGTACCTGGGATCGAAACGCTCTCAGCAGCTGAACGGCCCGCTCGATCGACCCGGCGGGCCGGGGTTGATAGGGGCATGCGCTGTTACGTACTGGGGACGGGGGCGGGCTGGATGGGCGTCCAGATGGGGGACTTTTGCTCTCTGTATCTCTGAAATATCGGGACGCTGGGCCGGCCGTCCCGAGTTTCGACGCGCCGTATCCAGGTCCGATTATGGACAGCAAATGGACGACGGCCAGATCCGCCGTCGAGCATCAGCGAACATCATCTTTCGCAGACTGACTACGCATGGAACCAATATCACTAGTTCACATTCGCAAAACGCTGGCCTTAGTCCGGCGTACAGGTGTCAATACATTCCGGGCTCACGACCTCGATGCAATTCGGGCAATTCGGGGGAACCAGAACGGTCGGAATGCAGTCGGGGTGCTCGGTACCACCAGTGAATGTCCAGGCCAGTTGCCCGACGCCGTCGGATAGATCCAGAGTGCCATCGTTGCTCCAGTCGAGAACCTGCAGCCCCACAGGGGTGATGACGTCAGTCTCCCCTGGCGTAGCCAGGCAAAGCTCGGCGCCGGGCGGTGCCGGGAAATCGACCCCGGAGAAGAACCAGCTCAGGAGCGCAACCGGGTCGGCGCCATCCAACGTGCCATCCTGGTTGGCGTCGCCGGGCTTGATCGAAACCGTCAGACAATTCATGGCGGCGGCGCAGTCGCTATCGTCGCAGTCGGTGTCACCGTCCAGGTCGTTGTCGACGTTGTCGTCGCAGGTCTCCATTTGGGTCCCGACGAGACTGATCTCGCAGTCGTTCATGGTGGGCTGGTGCGAAGTACCCAGGAGCGAGATCACGTTGGGGACTGGCAGGCCGTTACCCTGCTTGCCGTCGGTGTAGAAGATCCGGGCCATCCCGTTCCCTCCTACGGGAGCAGTTGCCTCCAGGGTGATTGTGAGGATCCTGGCTGTTCCGGTTGGATCCAGGCGTGTGTAGGTGAAATCGATTGGCAGCCCTATAACCGACGAGACCGCCCCTTCCCCCTGCGGACCCGATCCTATGTCGAGAGAGGGGTTCACGACGCTGCTCTCCGTGAAGGGGAAAAGACCAGCCTCTAGCACCGTACCGCCGACGGAGACCGAAACCACCCTGAGGTTCTCGACACCGATGCTGATGGACCAACCCTCAGCGCCGAGAAGCGGACTGGTGCTGTTGTTTTCGGTGGTCAGGGTGGCGAAGACATCGAACTGGGCCTCCGATGGAGGAACGACAACCTGTGTGGGGCATTCGAATCCGAGGGTGAAGTCAGCCAGCGCCGACGGCGGCGCCACGCTGTAGCTCACGCAGTCCAGGGTATCGTTCGTATCCGGGTCGGGTCCGGGGGTGGGGAAAGGAAGGCACGGTGGTTGGGTGCCGGTAAACAGGTAGACGAAGAGAAACGCGCCGTCACTGGGGCTCAGAAAATCGTCGTTATTAGAATCCGATGCCTCGAAACAGGACGGTTGGGGACCGCCTTGGAGCAGCCAGTGCAAGGCAGGAAAATCGGCGGCGTCACTGATATCGATCACCCCATCCATGTTCCCATCGCCCCGCAGGAAGTCACCGTTCCCGCCATGCAGAACTCCGCAGACCAGCCAGCCGACGACAACGGCAATTCCGGGATGCAGGTAGAGTACTCCGCGCATGATATACACCTCTCTTTGACATCGGGTTGCAGGTAAAGTCGCCTTGGTGCGATATACCGCCAATGGTACAGCCAACAATAGGAAAGCAGGGCTCCCCCCAGCTCATCCGGGGGGCCGCCATTGAACAGAATCCTCCTGAGAAGTCCCCGCCGCCGGCCCATCCCATGACGGATGGTCACTGCCGAGCACAAAAACCACGAACGTACCCTCTCACGTTCGGCCCTCCAACCAAACTTCATCTTCGCAAGCGGGTGGGCTCGCCGGCAAGCAAAAATGTAAATTTTCTTCGGACGACCCTGTCGGTCTACCCAAAGATAACGGGAACATTGACGTCATCATGGTTGGACCAGCGCACACCGCTACGTAGGTGTCGTGGGGCGTAACTCACTTGCGAAGTGAAGAACTGACGCCTTCTGCGTAAACGTCTGGCCCGCCCATCTGTTCATCGGTACGGGTATCCCGGTGTCCCCTCACAACGTCTATGCGTGAAAACCCTATTCGAACAAGGGAAAACCCTAGTCTCTAAAGTTTGTGTTTAGTTGTAGGAGCTAAGGAAACAGCTTGACCTTGAGAGCGCCAATGACTCCCAGTGAGCCTCGAAAGACAGGCCAGCGCGACAACGACGACCACGCCCGACAGGAGGGCGATTCTGCGGCCGTTCTTGGTCCGTGCCATGGCGTGCCGTCCGTGGGGGTGGGTCACAGCAAATGGACTCTTTTCAAATGCGTAGCCTGATCTTAACCGTCTGGATAATCTCGCATAACATCGTTACTGTCCACCCAATGGATGCTCAACGCCGACCCATTGGGAGACATAAAACCGCATGAGATGGAATCCAGAAAAACTTGATTCAGAATGGCCGTTCGATGTCTTGAGTACGGACTTTGCACTCGATGAGGAATCGACCGCTCTGATCGTGGTAGACATGCAAGCCGACCAAATGACCATTCAGCCGGATTCTGCTCTGGCTATTCGATATCCGAACATTGTGGATTACTGGAACCGGCGTCTGGATGAATCAGTGGTGCCGAATATCCAGCGACTCATCAGTCAATTTCGAGAGCAGAACCGGAAGCTCGTATTCACTCGCAACGGTAACGTGACCGCCACCGGGCACGAGATGACGGAGCGTCTGAAAGCCAGGTTCGTTGACGGGGAGCCTCGATCGCACAGTGGAAGTTCCGGCTACCAGATCGACGAGCGCTTGTCTCCCCGTGAGGAGGACCTTGTTGTAGACAAGTTGACTTCCGGTGCCTTCACGGCGAGTGTTCTCGATCACGCGCTGCGCAATATGGGAATCCGGAGTATAGTCATCACGGGGATCTTGACCGATGCGTGTATCTCCGGTACCGCCCGAGCAGCCGCCGAACTGGGCTACAACAGTCTCCTGTGCGAGGATGCCTGTGCGGCCTTCACTCAGCGCGCCCATGATGAAGCGCTGCTGATGCATGCACGGATCTTCGGCCGGGTGGAAACGACCGAAGCGGTTCTGTCAGAGTTGGCAGGGGAGAGATCCCAATAATCTCTTTCGCCAGCGCAGTGGTTGACCCTACCCCCCCGACTTCGGTGACAGGACGGAGCTGACGCTCTTAGTCTGGGCCTTTCTTGGTCCGTGCCATAGGGTAGATTGTAGCGAGTGAGGGGCGGGAAGGTAGTGCGTCCAGCTAAGGCTGGTGTTGGCGCTTCCGTCATTGAGTGTGGTTATGCGGCCCAACATCGACTGGGAATCAGATCGGCGAACACGTAGACGATCTGGCTTGGCGCGATCTGAACCAATCGCAAGGAGAAGATATCCCTGAAGCTGAGTCTCCTCGTGATCAGCCCTGCTTGCATCGCTGGGGTTCGTATTTCCTTGCCAAACTTCAGGGCCCTGTGTGGCCGCGAGAAATTGTAATGGAAACGGAGGAGCTCGAGATGCTCCTCGAGCCTCTCTCTGGAGCGTGCCTGGCAGATCGTTCGTCGGCAGAGGTAGGCCGTTCCCTGTCGGATCGTTAGGTTCAGCCGCTCGATGAACGACGTGTTGAGAGTCTCTGAGTCTTCAGAGTTTGACAGCGCCTCCTCCAATCGCCACTTCGCTCCGATGCACTGCCGCTCGACCTTTACAACTCAGTCGTTCCTGCGGGTCTTTAGCACTTGCCCATACACGCAGGCTATGCCGAAGACTCGGCGAATGATCTTTTCATAGTATTCGAATCCGTCCGTAACGATGAGGGGAAAGCCATCGTGCTTCATTCGAGAGGCGGTGGTAGGGGGTCGCGGTGGTGGAGCAGAAGGTCTGTCCGCAAGATCGGCAGCGGTACCTTCGGCGTTTTCCGCTCTTGGCCTTGTAGAAACCATAGCGGATGACTGAAGCAGTTTTCGGACAAGCAGCGTTCGGGCAGCGTGGCGTCTTCACTTCTTACGACCGTTCGGGTAGAACCGGTGATCAGAAAACGAGTCGTAGACTCTACTGTGGACGCACGTTACGATCGAGGCGCCAACAGCAAATTGCCGAAGCACCGCCCAAGGAGCAAACTGCATGACAGTGAGCGTGCGGTACGAGGAGGTCGCCGAAGCTCTGCGGTGCGGCAACCATCGCCGGTACCGCGTCGCGCAACTCAGGAGATGCCCCCTAGATATAATGCCTCGGGTGCAATGGGCCGTAAAGGGGCTCAACTTACTTCCGGGAAATGACTTACAGAGAACCAAGGACTAAGGATGAGTTTTTGACCGTACGGGCAAGACGCGATACAATGCGAGCAACGGCTGGACGTGCTCGGGTGGAATATGTCCTTATGATAAGAATTGCCGTCCTTGGTTTTGGTTTTTTTATGGGCGCTTCTCTGGGCGGTGAGGAGGTCCTTGAGCGCTGGGACTTCTCGTGGGGGCTCCAGGGCTGGCACGGTCTCAACGTAAGCGATCTGTCGACGACGACGGAAGGGGCGCGCTTCGTGACCTCGGGAGAGAATCCGCAGTTCGTGGGCCCGGCTCTCACGTACGCCTCGGGCACGACGACAGAGGTCGTGATCCGGATGAAGAGCTCCGCCGACAACGGTACGGGCGACCTTTTTTACGGTCAGACCTTCAGTGCGGGAGCATCGGTTCGCTTCTCGGTCTTCACCGACGGTAGCTTCCACGACTACGTGCTTCCCATCCCTGATCTTCCGGATGGTGCCCGCCTGCGGCTTGATCCGACCGAAGGCGCGGGTGTTATCGTCGTGCGCTCGATCGAAGTGCGCGGCATTTCTCAGGAGGTTTCTAGCGAGCTCCGGCTGGATAACGGCCGGATCGCTGTCGGCATGGGGCTATTCAAGGGCGGTGCAATCACGTATTTGGGCATATCCGGCGGGTCACGCAATCTCGTGAACACCGCCGATCTGGGCCGTCAGATCCAGCAGTCCTACTACGCCGGCCAGTCCTTCGACCGCCAAGCGGAGGGGCAGAGACCCAATTGGTCGCCGTGGCCGTGGAATCCGGTCCAGGCGGGCGATACCTACGGCAACCGTTCGGAGGTGCTCGAGGCAACAGTAGTCTCGGCAGAGGAACTGTACACCCGAACACGGCCGAAGCTCTGGGACATGAACAACGAGCCGGCGGAGTGCACCATGGAGACATGGATCAGGCTCGAGGAGAACGTTGCCCACGTACGGAGCCGCCTTACCGTGAACCGAGGGGACGACCGCTGGACGCAGCAGATAGCCCGCGACCAAGAGCACCCGGCAATGTACACCATAACCGAACTCTCGCGACTGATGACCTATGCCGGTAACAAGGCGTGGACGCGGGGTCCGCTGACAACGATTGAACAACGCATAGTCCCCCCCGGGGGTTTTCCGTGGAGCGGGTGGACTGCGACTGAGCTCTGGGCAGCGACGGTAGATACGAGCGGCCGGGGGGTCGGCATCTTCAATCGATTCGACAATCGATATCTCGGAGGGAGGGTGGGAGCAACGGGACAAGGGGAGCGGTCCTCAGCGACGAATTACATCTCGCCGCTTCGCCGCATCACCCTCGACCGGGACGACATTGTCGAGTATTCGTACGACCTCATCGTCGGGACCCTTGACGAGATCCGGGACCATGTGTACGGCCAAGTGGGAAGCCGCATCATCTGGCTGTTCGACACGGACGGCGACCTCTTGGGATGGCAGGTGCGGCAGCACGCCTCGGGGGCCGTCGTGGCGGGAGGCGCCCTCTCTTTCGACGTCACCGGTGTTGACCCTATTCTCGAATCGGATACCATCACCGTTGGCGCACCGCTCTGTCCGTTTCTTCACGTCAGGATGAAGAACGACACGAGCTCGACGGAGGCACAGTTCTTCTGGACGAACGAGCTGGGCGGGCCGGGTGCCGATCGTGTTGTCTCCTTCACGACCAGCACGAGAGACGCGGAGTTTCGCGACTACGCCATCGATCTGTCGTCGCGAAGCGGCTGGCGAGGCACGATACGCAATCTTCGCTTCGACCCGGCAAGCGGGGTCACGTCCGGGCGTATAGCGATCGGCGGTATCGCGATCACGGACAGCCTTGAGTGTCCCTTCGACTCCCCCACTTTGGTGCCCGGGGACTGCAACGCGGACGGCGTCCTCGACATCTCCGACGGCGCGTGTGCGCTGGGCGTCCTCTTCACGGGTATGCCTGCTGTCTTCCCCTGTGGAGATGGAAGTAGTACGGATCCTGCCAATATTACGCTGATGGACTGGCAGTCCGTCGGAGCGGGAGGCGGAGACCTCGATATCTCCGACGCCATCGGGTTGCTCCGATTCCTCTTCCTCGGCGAGATCGCGCACCCGCTGGCGGTTCCGGGATTGGAACGGTCGGAGTGCGTTTTCATCCCAGATTGCCCCAACAACTGTCAGTAAGGAGCTTTCAGCACTCAGCTTTCAGCGGTCAGCTTCGGAAAAGAGAAAGCCTCTCGTCTCCGAATGCTGATAGCTTTCTCATGGGCCAGGGCAGTGAGTGCGTCAACCGAAATACTTGGCGAACCGTGATTTCACGGCCTGGAGGCCGACGATAATCAGCCGCGTGTCGCTCGTTGGCGAGACCAGTTTGCAACCTTTCTCGACCATCATTTCAGCGTGTTCCGGGCTGACAGTAACCGCTCCCCAGTGCTTGCCGTGTTTCTTGCAAGCGGCAGCGACCCGATCGATCGCATCAATACACTTCGGATGAAAGAAGTCGCCAGTAACGCCAAAGCTCTGGCTGAGGTCCGACGGCCCCACGAAAAGCAGGTCGACCCCGTCGATGGCAGCAATTTCATCGCATTCTTCAACCGACTGTACGGTCTCGATCTGAATGGCGACGAAAGTCTCCCGGTTTGCCTTTTCGCAAAACTCGGCCGGCGGAAGCGCGGCGTACTGTCCATCCCAGCCGCTCGTGTTCAGACCTCGCGCTCCGCGCGGAAAGAATTTGGCCCAACGGACGAACTGCTCTGCCTGTTCGGCAGAGAAGATCTGCGCGGCCATGACGCCCCCCCACCGGATTCCAGCGATTTGGTCACCAGCGCGTAGTCGGTCGGCGCGATGCGGACGAAGTTGTCCAGTCCCTGGCTCCGAGCCGCCAGGGCCGCCACCTCGAGTTCCTCCATGGCGAAACCGACGTGCTCGTGATCGAACCAGATCCCGTGAAAACCGCCCTGAATACCGACTGACTGCAGCAGGTTGCGATGCATGATGCGACCGGCGCCAAAGACAAGCACCATCTCGTCTCGGGCCAGTCGCTGGTGGCGTCAGGACATCCTTGCGGACCTGGGCGGTGAGGAGAATGTCTCGGCAGCCAAAGCCGCTCTTCTCGATGCCAGCATCGGCACGTTCGTGGTCCTGCACACCATTGATGCGTACTTCTTCGGCCTGGGCGGTGGCAGGGTGAACAAACGCTCGAAGAAGCTCTTCGGTGTGGTCATCGAACGCATGAGGGTGGCTGAGACTTTAACCCGGCAGCTGCAGGCAATCGGGCTGGAGAAGAAGAGGCCGCCAGCTATTTCCCTCCAGAGCTACATCACGCAGCTCGGTGACGCCTCAGACTCGCCACGGGAAGTGCCGCAGGAGACGGCTGCGGTAAGAAGAGTCGGCAGAGGAGCAGAGCCCGGCAGAACCCGACCAGACGCCCTGACCAGGCGCTGCATGGGGAAAACCCTATTCCAAAGCGTCCGTTTAGCCCGCTATTTCCCCGCGAAATCCGTAGTTTTCTTGCCCCCGGTCGGGTAGCCTGGACCTATCGGTATTGGGTTTCTAACCACGCCAGGGTTTCAAGAAAGGAGCACACGATGAAGAAGCTCATCGTTGTCGGGCTGTTCGTGAATGCGGCGTTGTTGGCTGGGCGGTTTTTTCAGGAAATGGGTGCGGATGCACAGGTTGGAGGAGGGGCAGGAGGCAGCCCTTGCGAGACAGATCAAACGAAGTACAGCCTCGATACCAATGATGATGGTGGTATCGACCTTTCCGATTTCGTTTACGGTCTCCAGTGGTTCTTCCAGGGGACCGAAGCGCCGAGGGTCTGCCTTGCGACCGACGACCTTGAAGCGCGTATTGCAGCCTTGGAGAACCAGCCTGGAAGCCAGGTCACTCAGGACCAGGTGGACATTTTGGGCAACATGAGTACTGTGCAGATTCCCACCGACGACGTAGGCGGCACAGCAAAGACCATCAGGATCACCGGTTGCAACTTGCAAATTGTGAATGGTCTTGACGCTACCAACGGAGATCTGGGTGATCCGGGTGGCGCGGTGGTGACCGCCACCAACGGCGTAGGCAACCTGATCGTTGGCTATCAGGAGTTGCATCCTACGGAACCGGACGATCGAACCGGCTCCCACAACATCGTTGTTGGGGCACGGCACGACTATTCGAGTGCTGGCGGGTTACTCGCTGGCTACAGAAACACAATCTCTGGGGCTTATTCGTCTGCTCTCGGTGGCCGGGAAAACACCGCCAGCGGCGATCGATCTTGCGTGAGCGGTGGCCGGGACAACATCGCCAGCGGCCCGTCCTCCTGCGTCAGCGGCGGCCGGACCAACACCGCCAGCGGCACCGAGTCCTCAGTCAGCGGCGGAAAGACCAACACGGCCAGCGCCTTCCAGGCGTCAGTCAGCGGCGGAGACACCAACACGGCCAGCGGCTCCCAGGCGTCAGTCAGCGGCGGCTCGGACAACGAGGCCAGCGCCAACGCCGCCTCTATCAGCGGCGGAGAGGCAAACATTGCCAGCGCCTTCCGCGCGTCAGTCGCCGGCGGCAATCAAAACACCGCCGGCGCCTTCCGCTCGTCAGTCAGCGGCGGACAGTTCAACACGGCCAGCAACGAGAGCTCCACCGTAAGCGGTGGTGTCAGTCAGGGGACCACTGTCGACGGCGAGCATGTGCCGTAGGTCGAGCCCTCAGCCGCTCTGAAGATACAGAACCCCGGTCGACCTGGCCGGGGTTTTTTGTTGGGGCGAAGATCCAGGAAACAGCAACAAACAGGAAGAGCCTGGAGGTACTCAGGGTCGGGCCGGGTCGAGAACGTTCAACGGGATCCTCGGGCGTTCTGTGAGCGCGAATTATTCCCCTCTCTGCTCATCAGACTTTTTCATAAAGCGCAGGATAATAAAGGCACCGAAGATCCAGAACAGAACGAAAGGCCAATTATCCTTCCAGCTTGTCCAGAGGTCCGCGTAAAGCAAGAGCACTCCAGCCCAAAGAAGAAGGGCGATTAGTAGCAACAGTCTCTTATTCTCTGGGTCCTTCGCTCCTTTACCCATGTTCTACACCGCCTTTCTGTGCGTCAGCTCGCGGCCTCGACCCTCGCATCGAGGAGTGCCACCATCTTGCGAGACTCCAGTTCGGGCAGCGGGATTGCTGTGCCCGGCAACATCCTACTCCACCCCAGGAACGTTTTTCTACACGTGGGCCCGGTGAGCCAGGGGAGGAATCACCCGTCTCTTGGGCCCGGGTCGACACTCCAGGGTATCACGTTCGATTTCCAGCAGAACGGTGGCCCTCCTCACCGGATGCTAGAAACAGCCCGTAGATTGCCCAGAGGTTTCGCTTCGTCAACTATTGGCCCCGAAATCCGAAAGGGGAAGTCCGTCCCATCAGGGGCCCTCCCCGTTAGGATTTACATGGTAAGCCGATTCTGGCCGTATGCCTCCGCCAAGGCGTTTCGGCGCCGGTGCTTTGCACTGCGCCATACACGGAGCGAGGGTTCCCGAAATGGCCAACGGAACGTCCTACCGAACCGCCCCGGGCCCTCGCCAGATCCGCGGCGACGCAGTCGCATGCGCTTCGCCAGCTGCGCTGGCTCGCGGACACCGAGATTTCCACCAATCCGGCTCCTCCGTTGATGCGACGCGTGGTTACGAACCCCAGATTCGAACCGCGATCCGAGGCCGGGGGCTTTTTCTACTGTTCATCCGACTCAGGGGCGTTCGCCTTTGATTGTGGTGGCAATGCCGCAAGCAAACGCAACGTCGTTGTACCATCGGGCTGTGTCAGCAACTCACGCGGGCCTTGCAGGGTGACGTTTTGCAGGCGCACGGTAACTTGCTCGACATCATCGGTTGCGTCAGTGTGTTCGGGTTGGCCTTCGATGAGAACCTCGGCTTCTTTCAACAAGAGCTGCTTCGGATCGCCGACCATGGTGGACTGGCCGCGTTCGTATATGGCCACGCGATCAGCCAGGCGCAGGGCTTCGGCTCGGTTGTGGGTAACGAAGACGGCCGGCGTTTCGCGGCGGTCCAAGGTGCGACGCACTAAGTGTCCTAAGGCATCACGACGGCCTTCATCCAGCGAGGCAAACGGTTCATCCAGCAGCAGCAATTTCGGTTTCATCACCAGGGCGCGGGCCAAGGCGACTCGCTGGCGTTCGCCACCGGACAGTGAGACAGGGCGTTTTTCCAACAAGGACTGCAAGTCCAATTCGTCGATCAATTCGCGTACCGATGGATTTTCGCGGTGGCGCTCATTGCGTGGCAAGCCGAAGACGATGTTGTGCAAGACGTTCTTGAAGGGGAACAGCGCGTGGTGCTGAGGCACGTACCCGATATGGCGACGATGGGTCGGCAGGAACGCGCCGGCGGCGTGCTCGAACAGGGTGGTGTTGCCGGTACGGATGTGACCGGCAACGGGCTTTAACAGGCCGGCCAGGGCTTTAATGGTGAGGGTCTTGCCCGAGCCGGAGGGGCCGAAGAGGACGAGGATGCCCCGCTCCAACTGTAAAGAAACCTTGGCGCAAAATTGGTGATCGCCATGGCCCACGCGTAGGGTGGCGCTCATGTCGAGGGCGAGTTGCGTCATGAATCCCGCCTCCCTGGTGATAGTTTGGAAGCCACCGCCACCACCAATACCGAGAAGATGGACAGGGCAATTACGTAAAACGCGGCCCGGCTCTGCTTGCCCGCCTGGAAGGCCGCGAAGATCTCGAGCGGCATGGTGTTGGTGCGGCCAGGAATATTTCCGGCGAACATTAAGGTGGCGCCGAATTCGCCGATTGCCCGGGTGAAACCCAATACGAGGGCCGCCGTAATGCCCTGCCAGGCAGCCGGAAGGGTAACGCGGAAAAACACCCATAGCGGGGATAATCCGAGGGTTAAACCGACTTCCTCCAATTCCTCCGGTACGCTCTCCAGGGCGGGCTGCGCTGTCTTCACCACGATGGGCAACGCCACGAGGCTCGATGCAACGATGGCCGCAATGGGGTTAAACATAATCTGCCAGCCGAAAGCATCGGCCAGCCATTCACCGAGAAATCCCGCACGGCCAAACAGGGTGATCAAAAAGAAGCCGATCACCGTCGGCGGCAATACCAACGGCAACAGGATCAGCGAATCCACCACGAATTTCATTGGGTACTGCCGGCGTGCTTGTACCCAGGCCAGGAAGATGCCGATAGGCGTCACCATCAGCATCGACAACAACGCCACGCGTATCGATAAGCTGATGGGAAATGTCTCGCTATCCGGCGGCGGTTTCGACGTCGGTGTGGGCTGCGCCGATTCCTGCGGGCCTAGGTCGTCAATGACCGGAATGAACCCATGTCGGGCCAGGATCAATTGCCCACCTCGGGAAGCCATGAAGGCCAGAAACGCGTCAGCCTCTTCCGACTGCAAACTGCGTGTTATTACCGTAGCTACCACTTGTGGCTCCGGCGCCCATTGCCCCTCGGCTATATCGAATACCTGCACCTGTTCGGCCGTGACCACTTCGGTGTGATACACAATGGCCGCGTCAACCTCGTTGCGCTGCGTATATGCCAACACCCCAGCCACATCGCCCGCGAATACAAGCCGATCCTGAATTGCGTCCCAGATGCCCAGGTTCAGCAACGCCCGCTTCGCATACCTCCCCGCCGGCACGGATTCGGGATCGCCGATCGCAATGCGGGCATCCGCCGGCAAGTCTGGCAAGGTCGCAAAAGTGACTGAAGCGCCCTCAATCGGGCCGATGAGCACCAAGGCATTGGAGGCGAGCATCCGGCGCGTGGCCGAATTGGCTTGCTTGCCTTCGATTAACTTATCCACATACGCTGCATTGGCCAGGACGACTGCATCAATGGGAGCACCGCCCTGCACTTGTTGGCGAATCGTACCCGACGATGCGAAGGTGAACTCGATGGCCGGTACATCGTCCCGCTGCTGATAAACCTCGATCAAATCCGGCATCACATTGCGCAAACTAGCCGCGATGCCCAGCAGCATGGTCGGCTCGGACCTGTCCGACACATCGCCACCATCGCCGTTACACGCCATCATCGGCAACAGCACCAAGACAACGAGTAGCGTTCGACAATTTTCCAACATCTAATGTTCGTTCAAATCAATTTCTAACAGAGAGGGATATGCGTTTGTAAAAAACCTCCCCGTGTACTCGCGGAGAGGTTTTCTACAAACGCATCCCCCTCGTCTGACACATAGCTTCACGATTGAAACCCACTCAAATTGGTCATCCATGGTAAATGACGGTTCCGACGTCTTCGCCTCCCAGAGCACGGGTGATCATGCCAGGCTTCAGGCCGTTCAGAATTTGTATTTCCTTGCAGTGCTTGGCCCGCAACAGATATTCCACCACCACTTCCTCGATCACCATATCGGGTAGATCTGTCTTCAACAATTCCGATGCGCTGATCCGCGGAATCTGCTTGGCATCCGGATTCTTCTTCGGGTCGTCCTCGAATAGGCCGTCTTCGTCCTTGACGAAATAGCACCGCTTGCAACCCAGGTACTCTGCTGCCAAATACACGCCGGCATCGGTGCGGTGGGACGGAATGTTGCTGCGCTTGGCGGGCTTTTCCCAATAGCGAAATGGCGGCATCCCATTAATGATCGGAATGCAGCCGAGGCGGAAAAACAACGGCAGCTTCATCAGATCCGTCTGCTCCATGTGAATGCCGCCATGCTTGGCCAGGAGAACCTGCAGCATCCACGTATTCTGCACCGGCACGAAAGCACCCAGGGTAGCCATGATGCCAGTGGGCAATTCGAGTGCGCTGCCCATGGCGTACACACTGCGGGCACGGGTACCGCCGCCGCAGCCCAGCAACATCTTATAATTCTTCTCATCCCGTAACTTCACGATCTCATCCACGATCGGAAACAGGGCCGCCCCTCCCCGATCGATGACGGATTGGCCGCCAATCTTCATCACCTTGGTATCCGGTATCACAGGGATCGGACTGTATTTGCCCTCGTCGGATTCGGTGCCGTCCAGGTAACCGTCAACGTGGGTCGGGTCGACCAGGTCTGGGCTACTCATCGCTATCCTCCCGCGTGATGACGGTGCCTACTGTCTCGCCGCCTAGCGCCTTGGTAAATTCGCCGGGCCTGCCACCATTGATGATTTGGATTTGCTCGATGTGCCGGGCAGTCTGCCATGCCTCGAACAACATCGGGTCCAACGGCCACGTCGGCGGCGGAGACTCCAACGCCTGCTGCAACGTCATCGTCGGCATCAGCTTGGCGTCATCGTATCTGTGGGGATCCTTATCGTAGACGCCATCCACGTCCCGCACGTAGATCACCCGCTTCATGCCCAGCACTTCCGCATGTTCGAAAATGCCGAAGTCCGACCGGTGGGTCGGCACCGGGTTCTTGCCGGGCGGCGGTTCCCAGAAATGGTAAGGCGGTATGCCAATCACAATCGGCAGCATTCCCGTTTCGAGAAAAAGCGGCAGCTCCCACAACGCCTCCCGGTCAACGAAAATGGCGCCATGCTTGGCAAGCAACGCCGTCAACGTTAAAGCATTGGCGCCTTCCATCGGCCCGATGAGATGGGCAATCCCACCGACCGGCAACCCGAGATCCAGCGCGACCGCCATCGTGTGCCGCGCCCGTTGCCCGCCACTGACGGCCATGAGAATGCGCTTATCCGTGCGCGCCTCGGCAATCTCCTTTACCAAGGGCTTCAGCACCTCCACCGGGCGATCAAACACCGACCGGCCACCCAGGTGCACGGCAATCACATCGGGCAGGATCTTGAATTCCTGCCGGCAAAAGGTCGTTTGCAGGACGCGTTTGTCCACCAGGGACTCCCGCATCAATTTGGAGCGGATATGGATGCGACCATCGTCGCTAATGAAATCAGCCATGTTCGATGTCCTTGTTCGATGTTGCAGCTGGGGCAGCTGGGGCAGCCGCCGCGGATTCCGGCTTGGACAATACCCGAACCAAAGAGAGACTAACGTAGCCAGAGAAAAAGCCAAAAAGCAGATGGCTCGTCAAGCTCGGCACAAAAATTGCGAATGCCACCGCCGGCGTTTGCGTGGCCAGCACCAAC
>Ga0315336_1002606_pt1 | contig 26949 bp, 23 predicted proteins | sample ASW5metaG_FD_204512 | JGI IMG/M metagenome (GOLD analysis project Ga0315336, IMG submission 204512) | Ammonia-oxidizing marine archaeal communities from Monterey Bay, California, United States - ASW #5 | ecosystem: Environmental > Aquatic > Marine > Intertidal zone | place: USA: California... | reverse complement strand
ATGTCTGCGATGTCTTTCGCGGTCAGGGCGGGTAGCTCGCGGGTGGGGGTGTCGGGGAGATTGACACCCTTCTTGTCCTTCACGATACCATCGGTTTCTACCAGGCATTCCCAGGCGTCGCCATTTCGGCGAATAGCGCGCAAGCTCAACCTCCCATCGTCGATAAGGACGCGATCCTGTGGGCACAAGCCTTGAAGGGCCGCCGGTGGAGCGATGTAGATCCGTCGAGTGTCGGACAGTTGTTCCCCGCCCTGAATCTCGATCGAGCTTCCTCTGGAGATCGCGAAAGGCCCGGATCTGCAGGGCGTGGTCCGCACCTTGACTCCCTGCAGATCCAGGAGCACGGCGGCATTACGGTTCAGCTCCCTTGCAGCGCGACGTACACAGGCGATACTCTCTGCATGTGTCGCGTAGTTGCCGTGCGAGAGGTTAATGCGAAAGACGTTGCCGCCGGCCTCCATCATCGCGCGTACGGTTTCCAGGGAGCTCGACGCGGGTCCGAGAGTGCAGACAATCTTGGTGCGGTGAAACTTGGGAGCTGTACTGATAGAGTCTTTCTCTTTGACCACCGTCGTCGGCTCAGGGAGCGTCGAGTCCGTTTCCATGGTAGCGCTCGCGTACGTCCTCAATTTCCATGAAGGGAGTATACAAGAATGAGCTTTGATATTCATCGGCAGCGTTACGCCGCTACGTTGAAAGAGATTAAGGAAAAGGCGATGTGGAAGCGGGAGCGTTTGATTATCACTCCCCAGCGACCCCGTCTAGAACTGCGCGAGAGGTCCGCGGCGGCGGCGCGAGCCTCGCTCAACCTGTGCGCGAACAACTACCTGGGGCTCGCCGACCACCCGGAGATTATCGACGCCGCCTGCGAGGCACTCCGCGAACACGGCTTCGGTATGGCGTCGGTTCGATTCATATGCGGCACTCAGGACATTCACCGGCGCCTCGAGGAGACGCTCTCGCGCTTTCTGCGGACCGACGACACGATTCTCTACAGCTCCTGCTTCGATGCGAACGGCGGGCTTTTCGAGACGCTGCTGGGTCCTGAAGACGTCGTTCTCACCGATGAGCTCAATCACGCGAGCATCATCGACGGTGTGCGTCTGACGAAGGCGAAACGGCGGATCTACAAGCACTCCGACATGGCCGATTTGCGTGCGGGTCTCGAGGAGACCCGGGAGGCTCGGACCCGTCTCATCGTCACCGATGGTGTCTTCAGCATGCACGGCGATCTGGCGCGGCTCGACGAGATCTGCGATCTGGCCGATTCCCATGACGCGCTGCTGGTCGTCGACGACTCGCACGCTACCGGTTTTGTCGGTCCCTCAGGTCGTGGGACCCCTGAACGCTTCGGTGTCGAGGCGCGAGTCGATCTCATCACGAGTACTCTGGGGAAGGCTCTGGGTGGCGGATCAGGCGGTTTTACCTCCGGGAGGGCTGAGCTCGTCTCGCTTTTGCGCCAGAGGTCGCGACCGTATCTCTTCAGCAACTCGGTGGCCCCGCCCATCGTCGCGGGATCCCTGAAAGCCCTCGAGATTGTCGAGCGGGAGCCGGAACGTCTCGAGTGCCTCCGCGAGAACACCAGCTTTTTCCGCGAGGTCATGACTGAGAAGGGATTTTCCATCACCCCGGGGGAGCATCCGATCGTTCCCATCATGCTGGGTGATGAGAAGCGCACCGTCGGTATGGCCGACGAGCTCTTTCGTCAGGGCCTTTTCGTGGTGGGCTTTACCTACCCGGTGGTTCCCCGGGGTCAGGCGCGCATCCGCGTGCAAATTTCGGCCGCACACACGCGCGACGATCTCGAGGTGGCGACCGGTCTCTTCGAGAAGGTCGGGAGGGAGATGGGAGTGTTGAAGGAATAGAGAATAGTGAATAGAGAAGGTGAATTTGAATGATTCACCGGTCGGACCGCAGGTCTCCCCGGCTCCATTGCGTGAGGGAGACCTTCGGTCGGTTCAGTGGGCGGGTCGGGAGACCCGCCCACAGCAGAGTCGCCCCTACACCTCGAACTTCTGACCGGGCTCGGGGACCTCGACCTTTGGGAAGCCTTTTTTGCGCAGGTGCTCGGCAAACTTCATTGACGGCTCTTCGTCTCCGTGGACGAGAAATGAGTGCGCCGGTGGAGAGCTGAAGTGTCCGAGGAAGGAGGCCAGCTCATCGCGGTCGGCGTGACCGCTGAGGCCGGTGATCTCGGCAACGTGGGCCCGCAGGGGATACTCCTCGCCGAAAAGACGGATGCTCTCGACACGCTCCTGGACCCGACGGCCCAGGGTGTGCGCCGCCATAAAACCGACAATCAGAATCGTGCTGCGCTCATCGGGCGCGATGTACTTGAGGTGGTGAAGGACACGTCCGGCCTCCATCATGCCCGATGCGGCGATCACGATGCACGGAACCTTGAGATCCTTGAGTGCCTTGGAAGCTTGCACATCCCGAACGTAGGTCAGACGGCCGAAGCCGAAAGGGTCTCTGGAGTCCTCGAGAAATTCGAGCGTTTCTGAGTCATAGCATTCCGGGTGGGCGCGAAAGACCTCCGTGACGTTAGCCGCCAGCGGACTGTCGACGAAGATGGGAAGGGGTGGAACGACGCCCTCGTTGCAGAGCTCGTGAAGGAGGTACACGATTCTCTGGGTGCGGCCCACGCTGAACGCGGGTATGAGCAGCTTCCCTCCGCGGGATCGCGTCTCCCTGACGACTTCGCTGAGGCGCGCCTTGACATCCACGTCGGGTTCGTGCAGGCGGTCACCGTAGGTGGACTCCGAGATCAGGACGTCGGCTTCGCGTGGAGGGACCGGGTTGCGCAGGATCGGCGTCCCCACCCGTCCCACGTCACCGGTGAAGACCAGCTTCAGGTCGCGGTCTCCTTCCCGGATCGCCAGGTGTGAGACCGCTGACCCCAGCATATGGCCTGCCTCACGAAAGGTGAGCTTCACGCCCGGGGCGACCGTCACCTCGTGTTCGTAGGGGATACCGTCGAAATGCTGGAGGCATCTCCCAACGTCCGCAACGGTGTAGAGCGGCTCAAACGGTGCCTGCTTCCTCTTCTTTCTCTTCCTGTTGACGTACTCGACGTCTCGTTCCTGGATGTGGCCCGAGTCTCTGAGCATACGTGCACAGAGATCCTGTGTGGCCTGGGTGCAGATGATACGGCCCTGGAAGTCATCTCGAGTCAACTGCGGGAGGTTTCCCGAGTGGTCGATGTGAGCGTGCGAGAGGATGACGTTGTGGATCTCGCTGGGTCGGAAGGGTAGAGTCCGGTTCTTCACGAAAGCAATCTTCCGTTTCCCCTGATACAGACCACAGTCCAGTAGGAGCCGGACCCCGTTCACCTCGAGAACGTGCATGGATCCCGTCACCGTCCGCGCGGCGCCATAAAACCGAAGAATCATGTTTCACCTTGGGGTAAACGCGGTAATCTTAGGCAAGCATACGCGCAAAAGTTTTTTTGTCAGGAGCTTATTTTTCATCCCGTCGTCTGTAGAGCGCCGCATGTCCAAGGTCCAGCCGCGAGTTCTGAAAGGGTTTCGGGATTACCTGCCCTCGAAGATGATCCCTCGGCAGAAGATGCTGGGCTCGATCGAGCAAACGTTCCAGCGCTTCGGCTTCGTGCCCCTGATGACCCCCGCGCTCGAGTATCTGGACATCCTCACCGGCAAGTACGGGGACGAGGGGGAGACGCTGCTTTATCGCTTCCAGGATCAGGGAGACCGTGACGTGGCTTTGCGCTATGACCTGACGGTCCCTCTTGCGCGTGTTGTTGCCCAGTATCCGGAGATAACGCTCCCCTTTCGCCGCTACCAGATAGCTCCAGTATGGCGCGCCGAGAAGCCGGCGCGTGGCCGTTTCCGTGAATTCTTCCAATGTGACGGGGACATCGTGGGTTCGCGAGACATGGTGTCCGATGCGGAGCTCGTGCAGCTCGCCTGCGAGCTTATCACGGCTCTCGGAGTTGAAAGGTTTGTGGTGCGATTGAACAACCGCAAAGTCCTTTCCGGCCTCATGGCAGAGCTCGGTGTGGAGGCCGGGCAGCCCGAAATGGGTGTCTTGCGCACCATCGACAAGCTTCCGAAGATCGGTGAAGAGAAGACGACCGCGCTTCTGAAAGAAGAAAACGGGCTCGACGCTTCACAAGTCGAGAGAATTTTCCGCTTCTTGCGCATCGAGGGCGGAGCACGTGAGATCCTGGATCAGGTGCAGCCCACGTTTCCTGAGGGCAGTGTCGGGCGACAGGGTTGCGATGAGCTGCGCGAAGTATTCGGCATCCTCGACACCGTGGGACTCGGTGGCAAGGCAGAGCTCGACCTCTCGATCGCCCGTGGATTGAACTACTACACCGGAACCATCTACGAAGCGTTTCTGAACGACCTTCCCGGCTATGGGGCGGTGATGGGTGGGGGACGGTACGATGAGCTCATCGGAGTTTTCAAGGGCCAGGACATTCCGGGAGTCGGGATCAGTCTGGGGATCGATCGCCTGCTCGAGGGGCTCGTCGAGCTGAAGCTCCTCGATGAGGCTGCGTCGGTGGCTCCGGTGCTCGTCAGCATTTTCGGTCGTGAGACGGCTGCGTATTCCGTCAAGGTGGCGACGACTCTCCGCTCCGGCGGCATCGGGTGCGAGCTCTTCCCCTCCTACGCCAAGCTCGGAAAACAGTTCCGGCAGGCGGAACGATGCGGCCAGCGCTGGGTCGTGGTCGCCGGCACCGACGAGGAGTCGAAGAACGAGGTCGGCGTCAAGGACCTCGAGACAGGAAAGCAGGAAACGGTCGCGCTGGACGGGCTGGTAGGGTATCTGGCGGCGAGGTTGGACGGCGCCTGTCCATGAGCGAGTCCTTCGGACTCCTCCCCGAGCGTGGGGTGGAACGATGAGCTCGAGCCACTACTCCTCCAGCGCCTGGACGACTCGGACAAACTGGCCCATGTCCACGGGTTTCGTGATGAACGAGTTCACACCCAGGTCGTAGGTCGCTACGATGTCTCGCTCCTGACGAGAGGTGGTCAGCGCCACGGTGGGGATCCTCGCCAGCTCCGGATGCTCGCGTATCCGTTCGCGCACCTCTTTCCCGTTGAGCTTCGGCAAGTTGAGATCCAGTAAGGTTAGATCCGGACGAGGGGCCGTCTCTGGATCGGAGTACTTTTCGCGCTGCAAGAGACAGTCGAGCGCTTCCTCGCTGTTCGTGACGACGTGGAGGTCATTGCGCAGTCTGCCGCTCTCGAGCGCGCGTCGCGTCAGCTCGGCGTCAAGGACCTCGAGACAGGAAAGCAGGAAACGGTCGCGCTGGGCGGGCTGCTATGCTGTGGAAGCGGGGCACTCTTCCGTCGCGGGAAGATCTTGCTCCGCCTCCGACGTGGCGTTGAGCGTGAACCTGAAATGCGATCCTTTGCCAGGCTCTGACTCGAGCGTGATTGTGCCTCCGTGGCGTTCCACCGTCTTGCGACAGATCGCCAGGCCAATGCCGGTTCCCGGATAATCCCTACGTCCATGCAAGCGCTTGAAAGGGACGAAGATCTGCTCGGCGTATTCTGGCTTGATCCCGATTCCGTTGTCACGTACGCCCAAGGTCCATAAGCCGCTTCCGAACTCGGCGGTGACGTGAACAACGGGCGTTTGACCAGCCGGGACAAACTTCAGGGCGTTGCCGATCAGATTCTGATAGAGCTGCGTGAGCAGCGTCGGGTCCCCCGCGACTTCGGGCAGCTCGTCACGTCGGATCTCTGCCTTGGCTTCCTCCACGCGCGATGCCAATGAGTGGAGGGCCCAGTCTACACAAGCGTCCAGGGACACTGGTTCTCTCTTCACGGGCCCTCTACCGACACGCGAGAGGGACAAAAGGTCCTGGACCAGCATCGACATCCTGTGGGCCGCATCGACAATGAAGTCGAGATCCTGCTTGGCAGGGCCAGGCAGGTCCCCCCCAAGATCTTTCTCCAGGAGGCTGCTGAAGGAAATGAGCTTGCGAAGCGGTTCCTGGAGGTCGTGACTCGCGACATAGGAGAACTCGTCCATTTCCTGGTTGGTTCGGGCAAGCTCGTTCATGGCCTGCGCCAGATCGGCGACACTCGTTCGAAGTGTCTCATTGGTCTCGGCGATCTGATTTGCGTTCTTCTCCAGCTGGTGGTGGCGTTGCTCGAGAGTTTCGAGCTGTTCCACGTTCCCGACCGCCGATGCGCCCACCGCCGCGAGAATATCGAGCGTATCCAAGAGGTGAGGCGCCAATTTTTGCTGCGAGAACATCGCCATCACTCCGATGACGCGTCCGTCTCGCACTATGGGAAACCCAGCGAACGACTGGAGGCCAAGCTGTTGGGCCCAATGTCTGTCGTGCACGCGCTCGTCGTTCACCACGTCGTTGCTGATCGTCTTGCCGCGGCCCTGCGCGATAAGCCCGATCTTGAATGCGCCCAGCGGCACTCGACGGTGGTCGCCATCGACGTGCGTGTAGTAGCCGCAGCTCGCGATCAGGTGAAGGCACTCCTCCTTGCTCGGGCAATGCGCGGCCAGGGCGCACTCCGCACACAGATCGCCAGGACGTTTGAGCCACACTCTCGAGAAATAGGCGCCAAAGTCTTCGACCAGAGCACGGGTCAGTACCTTGGCGACATCTTCCACGGTGCGGCAGGAGAAAAGAGACTGGTGGGTCGCGTTCAGGGCCAGCAGATCGCGATTGATCGCTTCGGCCTGATCTTTAGCCTGCTGCAGTCCTGCGTCACGCTTCTCGAGATCTATACGACCCGATGGATCAGTATTCCTCATTTGAAGCTACATCGGGTCAAGGCCCAGGAGAACTTGAGACCTCGGGCTGTACCGGAAACAATGCCACCTCTACCTCGCGGAGCTTCTGGATAATTTGCTCTGCCGTGAACCGTCTCCTTGCCATGACTTTCCTCCTTGAGCCGCAAGTTTATCACTTTACGGCCGGACTCAGTACAGGGGGTAGGGACAGGCTGTTAGCTTGAGAGAAACGCTTCCCGCAGGATCCGTGCTGTCAGTCCCCAGACTTCGTAGCCTTCGTGGTCGAAGGTATGGATCGTGTGCTCGTTGCCCTGCTGATCCTGCCAGTGTCCCCGTACGCGGAAGAGTTCAGGCGTGATGCTGGCGACTTTGAGATAGAAGACACGTTCCACCTCGCGCGGGTCCGCGGCGATCGGGCACGGGGTCCGTACGCGGCCGACGAAAGGCTTCACGCGGTCGAGTCGCGAGGTCTGATGCCAGCCCAGCTCACGAAAGATTTCGATGTGATTCGCCGGGATTCCCACTTCCTCGTAGGTTTCACGGAGCGCCGTCTCTGCGAGACTTCGGTCGCCTCGATCCCGCTCCCCTCCCGGTAGGCAGACCTGGCCAGCGTAGCGCAGCAGACTGTCCGGGCGTTTCGTCAGGAGGACGCACTCTTCTGCGTCGACGGCGAGAATCGGAATGAGGACGGCAAACTCCCTCGGCGCAACGTTAGCCGTCGACATGAGGCTCCTCCGCGAGTCCCCGCGCGGCGCAGGTTAGACCGAAAACGAGCTGCCGCAGCCGCAGGTGCCGCTCGAGTTGGGATTGTTGAAGACGAAGCCTTTCCCCATGAGCCCGTCCTGAAAATCGACCTCCGTCTCGTTCAAGTAGAGATAGCTCTTCTGGTCGACCGCTACTTTGACGCCGTCGATTTCTTGGACTTTGTCATCTTCAGTGACGTTCTCGTCGAAGCCCATCTTGTAGCTGAAGCCCGAGCAGCCTCCGCCGACGACCATGAACCTCAAAACTGCCTTGGGACTCATGTTCTTGCTCTCGACTTCCTTGTTCATGAGAGTCTTGAGCTCACTTGCGGCATTTGGTGTCAGTTTAATGCTCACGGCGATTCCTCTTGTTCTTGGTGGTTTCTACGCTAGTCTATTATAGAACATTCTGGCCGGAATTCCAGGCGTCGACGGATCCTGGCTCCCTCCAGATCACAGCCCCTTCACCTGCGAGAGCTGGTGCCGCAGCTTGCCGACCGCTTCGACCACGCAGGTTGCAGCCCGATCCACCTCGGCCTCGGTCGTGAACCGCCCCAGGCCGAAGCGCACGGTGGCCAGCGCCAGTCGGTCCGGCACCCCAATCGCTTTGAGCACGTACGAAGGCTCCGTGTTTCCCGTCGTACAGGCGGAGCCCGAGCTGACGGCCAGCTCCGGCATACTCACGATAAGCGCCGTACCATCCACCTCCTCGAAGCTCAGGCTCAACGTACCCGGAAGACACTCCTGGGGATGGCCGTTCCGGCGTACCCCGTCGAGACGCGATGTGATTCCTTCGTGGAGCCGGTCGCGCAGGGCACGCAACCGACGTGCTTCGGCGTCCAGTTCCTCGCCCGCGATCCGGCAGGCCTCTCCGAGGCCCACGATCCCTGGAACGTTGAGGGTACCTGGGCGCAGACCTCTTTCCTGCCCTCCCCCGAGCTGGAGTGGAGAGAATCTGACGCGCGGCTTCTTCGAGCGGACATAGAGTGCCCCGACACCCTTGGGGCCATAGAACTTGTGCGCCGACAAGGAAAGTAGGTCGATCCCCATCTTTTCCACATCGAGGCGTATCTTGCCGGCCGCCTGCGCCGCGTCGGTATGGAAGAGAACTCCTCGGCCTTTCAAGGCCCTGCCGATGTCTGCGATGGGGTTGAGCGTTCCCAGCTCGTTGTTGGCCGCCATGATGCTGACGAGCACAGTGCGATCCGTCAACGCCTTCTCAACCTGTCCCGCCGAAACCCGGCCGTACGCATCGGGCCGCAGTCGTTTTACCTCGCAGCCGCGCTTTGCGAGCTCGGCCGCGGGATCGAGCACTGCGTGATGCTCGGCCCCCTGGACGATGATTCCACGCTTGTCTTGTTGTCCAGAGGGGAGGGGCGGAAAGAGTCCCAGCATCGCCAGATTGTTGGCCTCGGTAGCGCCGCTCATAAAGAGGATTTCCCGCGCAGTGGCGCCCAGAAGTGACGCCACCTGCTCCCGGGCCGCTTCCACCGCCTCCCCGGCTTTCCACCCGTACGGGTGGTTCTTGCTCGAAGCGTTACCGAAGTGCTCCCGCAGGTAAGGAAGCATGGCCTCGAGGACACGAGCATCGACCGGGGTCGTGGCGTTGTGATCCAGATAGATACAGGGCATGCGAGTAATTATCAGTTAATGCCGGTGAATAAGGCAGTTTTTTTCTTCCTTATCGTGCCCGAGTCCGACCCCGATCCTGAGCCCGGATTATTCATGAACGCCGTAGCGAGAGCGCGTAGGCGCCCGGCTGGCAAGGCGCAGGATCGGTTTCGACCGGAGGCGGGTGTTTTCACCCGTTGAGGATCGAAGCCGATTCGGTAACGCAGTCCAGGCGGGATGCATACGTGCTCGCAGCAGGTGGTTCATGAATAATCCGGGCTGAGGCGCACTAAAGCGAGTATGAGGCCCCATCGTAACCCGAAGCGTCAGCGAGGGCGGCATGAGTCCCTCGCTGACGCTTCGGGTTATGACCTCTATTCAGGCGGGACGCCCGCACCACCATGGATCCGCATGCGAGCGCTTCTTTCCGCCGAGCGAACGACGAGCTCATACTCGCCGACTTCGGGAGTCGGGACGGTCACGCTTCCGTCAATCATCTGGACCTGCTTGTAGAGCTCACGCTCCCCTTGAAGGAGAACGACCTCGGCGCGACCGCGAAAAGGCTCGTCCTCCGAGATGAGCAGCCGGACCGACACCTCGCTGGCCCTCTGCAGACGAACCGAGTCTTTGCGGTTTCCTTGGAGATCGAAGTCTGCCTCATGAAGGAGGAGCTTCTCGATCCTTACTCTCAGTCGATACTTCCCCGGACGGAGACGGGTCGCCGCGAAGGAGGTTCCCGCTGCGTTTCCAATCCATTTACTCTCCCCTTCCAGGTCGAGCAGCTCCACTTCCGCCTGTCCCTCGACGGGCGCACCACTGGAGGCATCGAGAAGCTTCAAAGTGTAGCTGAGAAGCTCAGGAGGCGAGCTGCCAGGCAGGGGAGTCTCGGGTGGGGGGCCCTCGGGCGGAGATTCGATGGGCGTAGCTGCGGGCGCGCCTCGAGTCCCTGTCGATGCATGGGGCAGGCGAACGTCATAAACGACGTCCTTCCCCTCCTCGATCGTGAGCCACCTTCCGGTCTTCGCTTGTTGTTCCCCACCTCGGGAATCCCCCACGAGGACACGGTAACCTTCGCCGGGACCCAGCCCACGAAAGACGAACGTTCCCCGCCCGTCGGTGCGCGTGATGCGTGCGGTCTCGTCGCCACGGACAATGGCTACGAGACGATCCTGCCTGGGGAGGTCATCCGGACCGAGCACCGTTCCCGAGAGCGTGGCGCTGCGTCGGAGCGTCACAGGGTAGTCTCCTTCCCATGGCACCTCGAACGGAGCTGAGAGGTACTCCGCGAATCCCTCGAGCCTTGCGCGTAGACGGTAAACACGCGGCCGTAGGTCCCGGAACCAAAAACGACCTCGTTCTCCGGTTGTCGTTGTCTCCACAACGGGCAGTCGATCCGGATTCAGTAAGGCGGAATGGAGAGCCGCGCGGTCGGAGCGCTCGGAATCCGTCCCATAGTCCGGTTCTTCTTCTGTCAGGGTGTTCCAGGGAGCTGCAAGCAATTCGATCTCGAGCGCGGGGACCGGACCCTTCGGTCCAGAAGCGACGCCGTGAAGCTCGAGGCACTCCTCGAGCCTTACGACGAGGGAAGTGGGAGTCGCCTCGTCGCCCATCGCCACTGCCGCCACCCCCGCCATGGGTTCGGAGTTTACGGTTTCGGAGTGCGCTGGTTCCGTGTATCCGCGAAGCTCTCGGCTCTCATCCTCCCTACCCTTGGCGGTGATGGCCAGGCGGTAAGTGCCCGCAGCCGCTGGCAAGCCGACGATGAACTTGCCCCGCTCGAGCGACTTGTAGAGACGTCCCCGATCCGCAACCTCGACGAACTTCTCCGTGAGGACGTTGAAAACTTCGAGCCGCAGGTACGTAATCTCGACCGGGAGACCACTCTTTCGCTCAACGGCGTTCCCACGCAGCGCCTTCGCGGGCTGCAAGGAGAAATGCATCTCGCCGCCGTCTCGTGTAGCTCCTGAAGGCCGAGTCGCCTGGCGAAAGCCAGGAAGATCCACGCGGATCGAGGCTGGTCCTTCCGGGCGCCAGGTATCCAGCGTGCCAAGATCGCCCGTGGCACCGAGAAAGTTCCACGCTCCCACGCCCTCTCCTTCGTTCCGGATCCAGACCTTCGCGTCGGGGAGCAAGGTCCCCGCACGACTGCGGGCGTGTACCCGGAGCTTCTTACCTTTCACGAGCGTCACGTCCAGGCGCGTTTTCTTCCCGCCCGCACCCGGCATCACGAGGCTCGAGGCAGGCTGGTAGTCCGGATGGACGACGAGTGCCACCACTGGCTTGTGCGGAAGAATCGGACTTTCAAAAGTTCCCTTCTCATCCGTGCTGACTCCAGGGGGAAGCTCGCCCATTCCAAACCTCACCTCGGCTCCTCTTAGCGGCCTGCCTCCTGGCTCCCGGACCGTCCCGTGAATGCGCCCGCCGGGGATGAGAACTACCAGGAGTTCCCGCGACCGGGCGGCCTCGAGAGGCACTCGGCGGGAAAAGTAGTCCGGGTGCGACACCTCGAGATGACCTTCCTCGAACAGTCCTGCCACTAGCGGTAGGGTGTAGCGCCCGTCGGGCTCCGTCTCCGCTACGTGGTTCCCGAGAAGCAGCCTTGCTCCCGCGATGGGCGTCCCGTCGGGGCGCAAGATGCGACCCGTGAGCTTTTCGCCAAGGGGCGCTCCCTCGGCTACCGGGTTCGGGGAGCCGGGTGAGGGCGTGAGAGCGTGCCTCCTGGCGCCCGCCTCTTCCAATGGCACCTCCAACGGCACCAGGCGGAGGGGAGCGAAGACCCCTTCGGTACGAGAGGCTGCGCGCGGGACTGAGCGCGTGCTGTTTCTGGGGACATTGAGGTGCACTTCTCGCGGTCGCGGCTCTCCTTCGGACACGACGCGCCAGTAGAAAGACGCGGCCGCCAGTGCCACGAACACGACAAGCAGCCCCCAGCCGTGCCGTCGGGGTCTCTGCAACAGTGCTCCTCTGCAGTCCATTTTGCGGCGGGGGGCGGAGATCCGCTCCCGCCCTTCTCTCTTCAATCACGGTAATTGTAGAGCTCCAGCAGGAGGATTCAAGACTGCGGCTCGACCGGCGGCAGCGTTTTCTCGCCGGTCCGGAAGAGCTCGACCAGATTCCGGTCCGTGGTCTCCGTCAACTCGCGCAGCCTCTGTTCGGCCTCCTGGCGCGCCACCACAATGGCCTCGCGGTCCGCGTTGCGGGGCACCTCGAAGGGCTCCCCTATTCGGACAACGGTGGCCGTGAACGGGCACGGCAGGATAAAGCCGTCCCACGTTGGGAGCTTTGCATGGCGTTTGCAGGCAACCGCTACCGGGTAAATGGGCAGTCCCGTGCGCGATGCAAGATAGATGGCGCCTTCCTGAAAGGCATGTCGCGGTCCCCGAGGCCCGTCGGGGGTGATCGCAATGGTGACGCCTTTCGTGTCCTGACGCAGGATCTCGAGGGTGGCGCGGATTCCGCCCCGGGTGCTGGAACCGCGGACGGGGCGAAAACCGAGGCGCTCCACGACACGCGCAATCATGTCCCCGTCTCCATGCTGGCTGATGAGGACACGAACGTCGGAATTGCGATAAAGGGCCGCGAATACGAGCATACGCTGATGCCAGAACACGTAAATGCCGTGCGTCCGGCCCCACGGCATTCCGCGGATCTGATACCCGACGTCAACATAGCGAATGCGCAGCGTCCAGATCCAGATTCGCAACAGCACCGGTCCGATAGCTCCGACGATGAAATTGCGGAGCTTTCTTTTCCACTTTCGTTTCTTCGGGCGAAGTCTCGTTTTTTCGGCAATACTCATAGGCAAGGTTCGGGCTGATCGCTGACAGCTGACACCTGACCGCTAAGAAGTGCCCGTTCCGCGGCTTCGAGAACCGCTTGTGGCTGTATCAACGTGGTGCAGATGCAGTGCTCGCATTTTCGTAGGGTGCAGGGGCTGCAGGGGGCCGTGCTTCTCACGATTTCTCCTGGCGTCGGATAGGGTGCGTAAAGTGCGGGGTCCTTGGGACCGAAAATGCCGACCGTGGAAGTCCCAAGCATAGCTGCCATCGGAAGCGCACCGGTATCGGCAGCGATAAGCAGGTCTACCGAGGAGAGGAGCGCGGCGAAGCGGAGGAGGTCCACCTCGGACTCCAAAAGTGTGGGGCGACCGACGCTTTCAGCTACCTCCCGCTCACCGGGTCCCCAGGTAAGCAGGATGCGCGCGTCGTGCTTTCGTCGCAGACTGTCGATAACGGCGCTGAAGTACTCCGCCGGCCAGCGCTTGATCTGACCGAAGCGGCTGACCGCCGGGTGCAATGCTACTACTGGGCCGGTGCCTGGCAGGCGGCCTACTAGGGACCGGGCCCATTGCTGGTCCTCGGCGCGCAGGGAGACCTTTCCGCGCGGGCACGCTCCCTGGAAGCCTAGCTCGCGGAGGAGAGCCAGATTCTTCTCGACCTTGTTCGTCTGCGCCGGGACCCGGGGCGCCTTGTGGTTGGTCAGCAGGCCGCCGCATGTCTCGGCAATGTCGGCGCGGTGGAATCCCAGTCGGTGTCGCCCGCCCGCCAGCAGGAGTATCGCTGCGCTCTTCAGACTCGAGTGGAAGTCGAGGACGAGATCGAACCGTTTTCTCCGGAGGCTCCTCGAGAGCCGCAAGACCTCCAGACACAAGCCGAGCCACTCGCGAGGATGCCGTAGCTGGCGCTTCCACTTCTGGCGAGGGATTTCGACGACCTCCTCGAGCGTGGGATGTCCCGCGAGCAGTCGCGCGCCGAGGGGATCGATAATCCAGCTGATTTTGGCGGCAGGAAATAGTTGCCTCAGAGCTTCCAGTGAAGGCAAAACGTGGATGACGTCGCCGAGCGCGCTCGTGCGCACCAGGAGGATCCTGCGAACCTTGTTGCTCTCGAGGGTGAGCATACGTGCATTTTCGGAAACCCTCTTCGTCTTGTCAAATCACGCCCGCAACTCCTATAATCTGGCAGGAGTTTCTGGCTCTCGGAAACCGACCGCTTACAATCTAACAGATGCCTGAGAGATTGCTGCAATCCGACCGAGTCATTCGGGAGCGGGACCTCCCCGGGGCCCTGGCGTCTCGGGATATCCCGCTGGGCTTCGAGGTGATCGAGTCGCCTGCGACGGGACAGGGGATTTTTAGCTCGCTTGGAGGTTTGCTCGGTCTCCGCCACAGGACCATCATCCTCAAGTCGTACCTGCGCGAGCGGCTGCTCGAGGCTGGGGCCCAGGACCCCACACGACTAGGTTCGAGTTCCCTTGTGGCGGGGTGGATTGAAGGAGGACGCACCAGGCACGCGTTGATCCGGACGGGCGGGGAGGCCTGGATGTTGAAAGCTTACCGGCGTGGTGGAGTGCTCGGTCGCTGGAACTCGACACGCTACTGGGGGCGCGCACGTTTCCTCGAAGAGTTACGCATGGCTGCTCTTGCGGAGGACTTTGGCGTCTCGACCGCCGAGGTCCTTGCCCTCATCATGGAACCAGCCGGTCTGGGCTCAGTGCGGGCTTGGCTGGTAACGCGGTACCTGCCCGGTGTTCGTCCGCTGCATGAATATTTCGGGGATCCGGTCGGGGGGCAGATCTTTTACGCGGCCGGGAAAGTGGTTCGTCGCATGCACGAGGCCGCGATCGACCATCACGACCTCCATGTCGGCAACATCATGGGTTCCGCGGACGACGATGGGTCCCACGCTCACATCGTGGATTGGGATCGAGCCCGCGCCCGCGCGGCGGACAGCTGGAGCCCCTACGCCAACCTGATCCGGCTATGGCGATCCGTGGAAAAGGGGCGACTGAGGGATTCACGTTTTCTTCACAGATCCCTCCGTGCGTTCATCCGTGGCTATTTCGGGGGACGCCCAGACGCACTCCGCGAAGCACGCAGATACTTTCGCCGGCGAGCCCTCTTTTTGGGGATGCGGCGCTGGTTCTGGAGGGCCTCGCGGTAATGGTCCGACGAGAACGTGTGGTTCGTGTTGGCGGTATCGACTACCTGAACGCTTTGCCGCTGACACGGTACCTCCGGGAGGACCAGACACCGCCTCTGAAGGTGTCGAATCACGTGCCGAGCGATTTGGCGCAGAAGCTGCGTGAGGGAGAGCTCGACATTGCCTTGGTACCGGTCGTCGAGTACCTGGCCCGCGAGGAGTACCGGATCCTTCCCGGCATCTGTATTGCCAGTTACGGAGAAGTGCGAAGCATTCGCCTTTACCACAGCCGGCCGCTGTCCGAAGTCCGCACCGTTGGCCTGGACGTCTGCTCCTTGACATCGGCCATGCTGACACGCGTCTTCTTTCGAGATCTCTGGCGCGGGTCGCCTTCGTTTAGAGAAGTCTCTCCGCAACAGGCGAAGGCGGTTCTGGGTGTTCCCGATGCAACCGTCACCGTGAACGGCGAAGATCTCGACGCCGTGCTGCTCATAGGCGATGCGGCGCTCGCTATTCCGCCTCGAGCAGGGTGGGAAGTCGTCGACCTGGGAACAGAGTGGACGCGATGGACCGGTCTCCCGTGCATCTATGCATTTTGGGTCTGGCGTGGAGGACCTTCGCCAGCCGGCCTCGTTGAGGTATTCGAGCGAGCCAAAGATGCCGGCCTTGCCAGGATCGACGATATCGTCGCGAGTCTCCACTTGGATGCAGACTTCGACGCGGTCTCTTGCCGGCACTACCTCAATCGTGTGATTCAGTATGACCTTGGCCAGCTTCAGCTCGAAGGCCTCCTCGAGTTCTACAAGAGGCTCAAAGGCCTGCCAGAACTTCTGCGGCACGGGCTTGCCGATGAGCCCGCGAATCTCGGATCGCTGCGATGGCTCGACGCACCCGACTTAGCGCCTGCATAATCACCTACAACGAGGAACGGAACCTGGTGGCGGCGCTGGAGAGCGTTTCCTTTGTTGACGAGATCATCGTGGTGGACTCCCACTCCACCGATCAGACACGCAGCGTGGCACTTGCTTTCGCAGAGCAAGGCAAGAGGGGGGGCAAGGGGCCTGCCTTACGCCTTATCGAGAAGGACTGGCCCGGTCACATCGAGCAGAAGAACCATGCCATCCAGCAGGCAACTCACGACTGGGTGCTCTGTATTGACGCCGATGAGAGAGTCTCCCCGGAGCTGAGGCAGGAAGTGGATGAGATCCTTGCTCAGGAGACTCCGGAGGCCATGGGCTACACCATGCCGCGGAAAACGCGCTACCTGGGAAAGTGGATTTACCGTGGCGGCTGGTATCCCGACCGCAAGTTGCGGCTTTTCAACAGGCAGAGCGGTAGCTGGAGCGGCACAAACCCGCATGACCACGTCTTTGTCACCGGAAAGGTCGAGCACTTGGGCGGTGCCCTGGAGCATTACAGCTATCGCGACATGAAGAGCCACATTCGCACTATCAATTCCTATACGGATATCTTCGCTCGCGAAAGTCTGGACAAACGGATCCGCTTTTCGGTCCTGCGAACCGTCTTCCACCCGCTCGGCAAGTTCGTCAGAATGTACGTTCTGAAACAAGGTTTCCGCGAAGGAACCGTCGGCTTCATCGTGGCGGTCCTGGGCGCTTTCTACGTCTTTCTCAAGTATGCCAAGCTGTGGGAACTCCGCTCGATGGGGCCCGTTAACATCGAGAAACCCGGCAAATGAAGGTCCTGCACCTCGTATCCAACCGAAAGCTCACCGGTCCGGTGGATCCCGCCATTCATCTGGCGCGGGCCCTGCAGGAGCTGGATGTTGATTCGCGTGTTGCTGTCGGCCGGCCGAAGCCTGGCGCTGGGCCCATTGACGATCTGGTTCGGGAGCGAGGCATCGAACCGATCACCGAGCTCTGCTTGCCGAAGCACCGGCAGCCCCTGGTCAACAGGGCTGACCTCCGCAGCCTGTTGTCTATGCTCGAGGCCGATCCGGTCGAGGTGATTCACGCTCACCTCGACAACGCCCACGGTGTCTCGGTGCGAGCGCGTCGCGGGCTCTTGAAGGCCACTTCCGCAGCGACGAGGTCCCCGGTGACGGGGTCCCCGGGAACGAGGCGGCGGGGTCCGCTCGTTGTGCGTAGCCTCTACGATGATGCAATTCCCCGTTCCAGCCTGAGGTACCGCTGGCTCTACGGAAGGGAAACGGATGGGATTTTTGTCTTCGGCGAGCGCCTGCGTCGGACCTTGGTGGAAAGATTCGGACTGTCCGAAGAGCAGGTGGTCAAACTCGACGGTGCGGTGTCGACCGACCGTTTCCGAGTCCGGAGCCACGATGAAGACCTCCGCGACCGCCTCGGCATTCCAAGGGAGGCCGTCGTCGTGGGCATCGTCGCGCGAATCCAGCGTCACAGGCGCTTTGAGGTGCTCCTCGAGGCTGTCCGGCGCGTCATGAAAAAACTGCCCGAAGTCCGGCTCCTGATTCTGGGCCGCGGGACGTACGCGCGGACACTTGCGCACGCCAGAGCTCGTGACCTTGGCATTGCCGACCGAGTTTTTCTCCCGGGCTACGTCGGCGGAGAGGATTACCCTGCGGCCCTCAGCTGTTTCGACATGAAGATCTTCCTTGTGCCCGGTAGCGATGGCACCTGCCGCGCCGTGCGGGAAGCCATGGCCACCGGGGTTCCGGTCATCGCCTCTCGCCGGGGTCTCCTGCCCGAAATCGTGCGCCACGGGGTGGACGGTTTGGTGGTGGAAGACGAGGTCGAGCCGCTGGAAACGGCGATCGAGAAGCTGGCTGGAGACGCTAGCTTGCGACGGCAACTCGGAGAGAGAGCCCTCGAAAGGGCGCGGGAGGAGTTTTCGTTGAGGAGGCAGGCCGAGACGGTGCTGGGGGCGTACCGGCGGTGGATGGAAAGAATAGTGAATAGTGAACAGAGAATGTGAATTTGAATTAATGATGAATAATGAATTTCAATCCTCTTTTACTTCTCAATCCTCTGTTCACTATTCGCTATTCCGCCCCTTCCGCGTTCACCTTCTCCTTCCGGGTTCTCCTTCCCGGTTCGAGTCTTCTTGCACCGCCGCTTTCCGGCCACTATCCCCGCCGCGCCCTATACAAAAAGTGATACGCCAGGTTGCGTGGTAAAAGCCGTTTCCACCATTTGAAGCGGTTGTAAGGCATCACCTCTTCGACCCGGAGACCGTTTCTTTCGAGGAGGTCCCGCCACTCGTTGATGGTGGCGAAACGATCGAGGATCTGGTGGTGGTTCGGGCCGTAGCCGGTGAAAATAACTCGCCAGATATCGCCTGAGTAGAAGCTGTTGGGGAGGAGAATCCAAACCCTTCCATCCGGTCGGCAGACCCGGGCGAGCTCGCGGGCCCCTGCGTGTGGATCGATGAAGTGCTCCAGGTTTCCGAGACAAACAACTACATCGAACGTCGTGTCGGGGTAGGGAAGCCTTTCACCTTGCGCGAGAATCAGACCTGCGGAAGGGGCTTGTTTCCTCGCTTCCCGCAAGGCTACATCCGAGACTTCGATTCCATGAAGCGCGCGAAAATCGTCGGACCGAAGGCGCGCGATCTCCCGGAGGAAGTATCCGCCACCACAACCGACGTCGAGGCACCGCGCTCTGCCGAAGCGTTCGGGGTCGAGGTACTCGAGGACGTGTCGCGCTACCATACGGTAGAAGCGATCCTGATCGCGGATCATGCAATCTGCGTGCTTCGAGTTGTAAGCGGCCCGGACCTCGCCGATGCCAGGCAAGCGCGCCCTCGGGGATCCCATAGAAGACCCCATTGAAGAAGACTGCATGGCTGCGTTTACTCCAGCACGCGGTGCTTGTAATACTGTTCCCACCCTCTGATGAGGCCGGAGCCAATAGCAGCTAGCGCTGCGGCGCCCACGTCCGCCTCTCCCGTTCCGCGTCGCACGCTGGAAACCGTGAAACCTGCGGCCTCTAGCTCCAGACGCGATTCCTCGAGATCTACCGGTTGCCGCGGATGGCGTTCGAGCAGTTGCTGCCCAGCCAGGGCAGAACGAACGAGACGCCACTCGGAGGGGGGAGTGAGACCCTCCAGGCTGTCGACACCGTAAGCCAGAAGGACGTCGGGCTCCGGGCTCGATAGCTCCCAGAGCTCTTTCTTCCGAAGATCTCCCATGGCAAGGACGGCAGCTTCCACTTCATGGGCTCCAGCAACGAGCCAGGTCCCACCGGGGAGGCTCGTGCGGCGGATTCCCTCGGCACTCAGCCGACCGGTTGGGGCGTGGGCGTCGAACACGGGTGGCAGCCAGTTTATTTGCAGCCCCATCCTCTCGGCCCGGGACTTCGACCACTGGGTTCCGCCCGTTTGAAGCAAGCCCAGGCGAGACGCGCTCGTAACGTCTGCTGCCAGCCCTCCGCTCAGGACGAAACGGAAATAGTCCTTGGGAGAAAGCAGAACATTGATGCGACGCGCGCGGCGCGGGTCTGCCGTGAGCCAGCGTCGCACGTCATCAAGAAGCATCTCTGAGCCCACCAAGCGCAAGGGCGAAATCGGCTCAAACGCGACATCCAGGGCGATCCAGCCCGATGGACCGGATAGGCCCAGTCCCCACGGCTTTCGTGCTTTCACCGGCAGCTGAAAGTAGACTTCCTGGAGCGCGTAAGACCCGGCCCGTATCCACTCGGCAGCCGGGATCTCGACGACGCCGGTGGAAGGCTCCGTGGCGGCGTTGACCATTTCGGTCCGCTTTGTCGCCCAGATGGTCAGGTCACGACCGAGAGCCGTGGCCGCAGCGAACCGGGAGTTCAGGTGGAGGCCGAGGAATTGAATCATAAGCGCCTCGGTTCACTTCCCGAGCAGATCCTTTACCACTTCCCGCTCACTCTGCAGTTCTTGGACCGTCTTCTTGATCCTCTCCCGCGAAAAGGCATCGAGGTCGAGGTCCTTGACGATCTCCCAGGCTCCGCCAGGATGAACGCGGATGGGGAAGGAGGCAATCAGGCCCTCCGGGATTCCGTAACTGCCGTCGGAAACAACCGCTGCTGAGGTCCAATCACCTTCAGAGGTTCCGAAGGTGAAGTCTTGCACGTGACCCAGAGCCGCGTTAGCCGCGGAGGCTGCGGAGGATTTGCCGCGCGCGTTGATGACTTCCGCTCCTCGCTTCTGTACTCGCGTGATGAAGTCGCCTTCGAGCCAGGACCGGTCCGGGACGACCCCGACAACCGGTTTGCCCTCGATTCTCGCGTGCACGAAGTCAGGATACTGTGTTGCCGAGTGGTTTCCCCAGATGGTGACGTTGGTGATGCTCGATACGGGGCGGCCTGACTTCGCCGCCAGTTGCGCCATTGCGCGGTTGTGGTCGAGACGAGTCATGGCGAACCATCGTTCATCGGGAATACGCGGAGCATTGTGCTTTGCGATCAGACAATTCGTGTTGCACGGGTTTCCGACCACGAGGACGCGGACGTCGTCGGCAGAAGCTCTGTCGAGAGCCTGGCCCTGCTCAACGAAGATAGGGCCGTTCTCGCGGATGAGATCACCTCGCTCCATACCTTTCCCGCGCGGCTTTGAGCCGACCAGTATGGCCCAGTTGGTGTCTCTCATGGCGACTTCGGGTTCACTCGTGAGGACCACCTCGGCGAGGAGCGGAAAGGCGCAGTCTTCAAGCTCCAGCGCCACTCCTTCGAGCGCGTTCATCGCGACGGGGATCTCGAGCAGGTTGAGCGCCACAGGCTGGTCCGCACCCAGCATGTCGCCGTTACAGATGGAAAAGAGCAAGTTGTACGCTATTTGACCGGCGGCTCCGGTAACGGTGACACGAACAGGTGCTTTCATAATTGTTTCCCTGAATGGATGCAGCAGAAGCTTCCAAAGATCGGGACCCTATATACCTCGACACGATTCTGAAATCGAGATGGAATCTTGGAAGGAGCGGCTTCAGGAGCTGAAAGCTGAGCCGTGAAAGCCTGTTCTACTCGTCGCCCTTCACGCTGCGGAGCGCCTCTTCTGCCTCGCTGTGGGCGTGATCCGAGGCAAGGACCTTTTCGAGAAGACAGCGCGCTTCGACCCTCCGCCCGCTCATCAGATGAGCTTCTGCCGACAGGATCAGGGCTTCCGGCCAGTCGGCGCAGGTGCCGGTCGCCAGCACCCCGAGCGCCTCCTCGGACGCCTTTTCTCGAAGGTGGGCGCCGGCGAGCTGGACGGTAGCGTGACCGTAGGAGGGGTTGAGCGTTAGCACGCGCCGGAACTCTTCGATGGCCTCGTCCAGTTTGTCCCGCTCCGCCAGAAGCGTGCCCAGATGATAGTGATAATCGGGGAACAGGGGGCGAAGGTCCACAGCAGCACGCAGAGCCGCAAGCGCTTGTTCCCAGTTCTGGTTCTCTGCGTGAATGAAGCTCAGCTCGAAATGGGCCTGGTCGCAAGTCGGGTCCACCCGGGTTGCGACCGAGAGCCATTTTTCCGCTTCTTCGAGCCTGTCTCTGGTATGCAAAAGGCCTCCCATGTGGGCCATCAGTCCGGCGTGACCCGGGACCTGCAAGCTGGCCGTCAGCAGCTTGTTTTCGGCTGTCTCCACCTCGCCCCAGGCGCTGTAGAAGTTGGCGCGGAGGACGTGCACCCTGGCCGCGTAGGGATTTTCCCATCGGCTATGGAAGTGGAGATCGGCGGCCGTCTTCGGCAGGCACGAGTCCAGGGCCTCGATGTCCATGTCGTCGATAAGAGACTGTGCGCCCTTGATGCGCTCCCGCGCGGACTTGTCATCGCCCACTTCGTAGAGCGCCGCGGCGGTTGCGAGGAGTACGTAAGGAACGGTGGGCCGCATCGACTCTGCGCGCTTCAGCTGGGCCAAGCCGGTGTCCCTCCAGCCATGGCGCATGCAGAGGACTCCCAGGGCGAAGATGGTGCTGAAGTCGTCAGGGCTTCTTGCGCACAACAGCTGGAATGCGCGAAATCCGTCCGCCGCCTTTCCCGTTTCTCCCAGCAAGAAGCAGCGAGAGATTCCTGCCGCGAGATACTGCGGGTGAAGCTCGAGCGCCCTATTGATGGCGGCGAGTGCGTCGGAGTGCCGCCCGACGCGGTCCAGGATCAGCCCGAAATCGAACCAGTAGTCCGGGTACTGCGGGCTCTGCACCGTCATTTTTTCCAGATGGTCAAGGCAAGCCGTGATGCTCATTGCTCTTTTTCTTTCAATGCGTTCGTCTTGTCTTCAGTGGACTTGCCCTTCACCTTCATCTCCAGGATCGCGGACGCTGACGCTTCGGTGGCGGTCTTCGCTGGCTCTTCCGCCGCGTAGCTGCTACTCCACTGTCCCGTGTTGTTTCTGTGCCAGTTGGAGAGGTCGAAATAGATCCTCTGGACTCCCCGAATGGACCGGACCTCGGACTCCAGGCTTTCGACCTGATTCATTTCGGATCCACCGCCCGTTCGTCCTCCCAAGAGGCAAAGCTCGCCGGAGAAACGGACAGTACCGCGAAACGACCCGAACGTGATTTTTTGCAGATCGATCCAGTGCTTGGCCAGGACCGACCTTACTTTCGAGTTGATCTGGAAATCAGAGATAGCCACGAACAAATATAGCTCGCGTGGCGGCGGGGGGCATCTCGGGTTCCGGAAAGGTTGGGGGTTTTACCCCTGCCCGTCCCCGATCCCGCGAACGTTCCCCATCCCGAGGACCGGCCTTGGGCACTTACGTCGGATCAAGGGCCGGAGCATTTTCGGATTACTTTCGGGGTCGGGGTGGTCGTCGAGACGGCTACACCCGAAGAGGGTTACCGAGGCGTATCACTCACGACCTTCCCCTCGATGATGGTCGCGATACAGTGCGTCGTGTACTCGAAAGGGTCCCCGTCGAAGAGGGCCAGATCGCCGTCCTTGCCTACGGCGAGGGAGCCGACCCGGTCGTCGATTCCGAGGATGCGGGCCGCATCGATGGTGATGGTCGCGAGGGCCTCCTCGAAGGTCAACCCGTAGGCCGCGGCGATAGCTGCCTCGAACAGGACGACCCGAGTCTTGGGTACGTAACTTTCGTAGCCGCTTTGGAGTGCAACGGGAATTCCTGCCTGCTTGAGCTTCGCTGCGCTCTGGAAGCTGGCATTCTCGGTTTCGCCGTGCGCGCGCATCATGCTCGGGTGGATGATCACCGGCACGCCTGCGGTCAGAATTTTGTCGCTGAGGAGCGTCGCCTCGGCAGCGCCGTCGAGAATCAGTCGAACCTTGAACTCGTCGGCAAGTCGCAAGGCGCTAGCGATATCCTGAGCCTTGTGCGCCGTCACGAGGAGGGGGACTTCACGCCGGAGAACGCGGACCAGGACATCCAGACCCAGGTCACGGCCCTTTTTCGCATCCTTTTCCTCGTCATTGTCGCTATCGCCATTCCCGTCCTTGCTGTCACGTTCGCGTGCCGCCACGTACTCCTGGGCCGCGATGAGTTTCGCGCGCAGCATGGCCATCATCTTGCTCCGCGTTCCTGGACTCTTCTCCGCGCCTTTCTTGGCCGCGAGGCCCAGCGTCACTGCCACCGCGGAGGTCGGGACCAGCAAGGCGTCCTCCACGGTGTTACCAGTCGTCTTGACGAGCATCATCTGGCCGGAAATGAGCTCACCCGGCGCGTGGCCTGTATGCAGAGTGGTGATGCCGAAGCTGCGGACCCACTCGACGAGTTTCTCCCGTGGGTTGTAAGCATCCAGGGCCCGGAGGTCGGGCTGCATGGGGGATGAGGTCTCTATCTGATCCTGGTCGTGCGGAGAATTGTAGGCACCCGCGAGCCCCACCACCGTATGTGCATCGATGAGGCCGGGGGTGACGACCCTGGCCTCCAGAAGTCGAAAGCCGTCGGGTACCTTGACATCTCGGGCCTTCCCGATCATGGCAATCTTGCCGTCCCGGACCAGGATCAGGCCGTCCTGGATCGGGGGGCCTGCCATCGTGTACACCGTCTTCCCCATTACGGCAACCTGCGCCTCCGCTGGGCACGTTACTAACGGCGCGACGAGCAGCGTTGCAAACGCGAACTTGTGCATCATTCTACGTCCTCTCCACCCTGGCAGCAGAAATAGGGGTCCTGGTCACGGCCGGCTCCATAGCCACCGACGGCGTGGAGAAGATCCTTGGGATCACTTCGGTCGAAGACTTTTTCCCCCTCGACCCAGGTCTCGAGAACCTTGGTATAGACGCTCAGGGGATCGCCGCTCAGGACAACGAAATCGGCATCCTTGCCTGGCGTGAGGGAGCCGATGCGGTCACGGAGACCGAGCATCTCCGCACCCGCGAGAGTCACCGCCTTGAGCGCACCCTGGCGGGACATGCCCGCGCGTACTGCCAGAGCGGGCGAACGCAGAAAAAGCCTCGAGTCGGTGATCCAGTCGTCGGTGTGAAACGCGGTAAGGACGCCCGCGTTCTCGAGGATAGCGCCGGTCTTGAAGGTAATGTCCATGGCTTCCAGCTTGCCGCCCGGGCTATCCACCAGGATCACGGAGCAGGGCACCCCGGCCTTGGCAATCTCGTCGGCGACCTTCCAGCCGTCGCTGACGTGATGGAGGACGACACGAAAGTTGAACTCCTTTGCTAGCCGTAGCACCGTCGCTATGTCGTCATGGCGATGGGTGTGGTGGTGCACGATGGTCTTGCGCTGGAGGACTTCGGCGAGCGTCTCGAGGCCAAGATCTCGCGGCGGCATCTTGCTCGGATCCCCCTGCGCCTGTGCGATCTTGTCCGCGTACTCGCGTGCCTTGATGAATTGCGCGCGCACGAGTGCCGCCGATTTGCTACGGGTGCCCGGGAAGGGAGGCTTGCGCCTCGAGTTGGTACCGTTGGCCATCTTGACCCCGCCGAGGGCCTCGCCGTCTTTGTCGAGGATAAAGAGGTCCTCTATGGTCTTTCCACCCCGGAGTTTCAAGTAAACGGTCCGTCCACTCAAGAGATGGCCTGAGCCCGGCATCACATTCAGCGTCGTCAGTCCACCGGCGACCGCCCTTCTGAATCCCGAATCCAACAAGTTCACCGAGTCGAAGACGCGAACGTCGGGTTGAATCGGCGCGGAAGAGTCCGCCCCCCCGGTACCGCCAATGTGGCTGTGAGTGCAAATGAGGCCCGGCAGGATCACTTTCCCCGAGACGTCCACCCTGTCGGCCTCAGGCGGTACGAGGGTCGTCTCAGCCGGCCCGACTGCCAGAATCTTACCGTTCCCTACGACGAGGACCGCACTCGGGATGGCCTCCCCATCAATGGGGATGCACCGCGCCCCGACGAAGGCTTTGATGTCGGGCTCGGCCTGTAACTCAAGACCTGCGGCAAGGATAGACACGAAAATAAAAGGTAGGTGGCGGAAAAGTAGCACGAACGTCCTCGGTGCATAATGGGCGGTGGAGTCATCTCACTGTACCGTATCTTTCGAGTCGCGCTACTCGGGATTGGGCTTGCTCGTCGACGCGACACTGCTGTGGGGCGGTCTCCTGACCGCCCCACCGATTGGACCTGGGTCAGATCGCTCGGAGAGGGAGACCTGCGGTCGGCCAAGTGGGCGGGTCGGGAGACCCGCCCACAGCGCAAGAGAGCCGCATCACTCCCGCCCACCCGACTCACGCAGGCGCAGGAGAACCTCGTAGGCCTCCTTGAGTCGTAGGAATTTCTCCTGAGCCATGCTCTCGAACTCGGCTCCGAGGTGGTGCACTTTGTCCGGGTGATAATGGATGGCGAGCCGGTGGAAAGCGCGACGGATTTCCTCCCTGCTGGCTCCCACCTTGACGCCAAGGACCTCGTAGGGAGTAACGATCTTGCCCGGTCGCGGGCTTCCCGAGCGCTCCTGCTCTGTTTTCTCCCGCCCCGACTCTTCCTTGACCTTGCTCCTCTCCCGTGGCGCTTCCCCGGGAGCACCTGGCCAGAGCCGGCGCAGAAAACTGGCCCCACTGTAGCGGCGGTCCCCGTCACGCTCGAAGAAGTAGCGTCGGCGTTCTTCGTTTTCACGGAACCAGGAGATGGCGGCGAGCAGGGTTTCAGCTCCTGTCGCATCCCGGTCGAGGACTTGTGAGAAGAGGTAGTCGAGAAAAGTGAACTTGTAGTTGGGTGACGCGAACCAGCGGCCCTGACGAGTCTTTTCGCAGACGTTTTCTTTGCTGCATGCCGGACAGACAAAAAGGCGGTAGGGTCCTCCGGAGATCTCGGTTCGGCTTCTCAGAATGCCGTCGCGGAGAACGTGCTGCACCAGGGACAGGTGTCCGCAGAACCAGCAAGAGACTCCCTGAACGAGGTCCTGCTCTTCCTGCTTTTTTCTCAAGCGAATGTCTCCGAAAGCACGCGCTTCACAAGATCAACATAGCGTCACCGTAACTGTAAAAGCGATAGCCTTCACGAATTGCCTCCCGATACGCTTCGAGGATGAGCTCGCGCCCGGCGAACGAGCTGACGAGGACGAGGAGGCTCGAGCGTGGAAGGTGAAAATTCGTCAGCAGCGCGTCAACACCCAGAAAAGTATATCCCGGTTTGATGAAGATGTCGGTTCGTTGACGGAAAGGGGCCCTTCCGTCGGGAAGGAAGCTCTCGACAGCTCGAACCGTGGTGGTGCCGACGGCGATGAGCCTTCCCGATTCCTTTCGTGCCCGAGCAATTTCACGCGCCGCCTCAGCCCCGATTTCGATCCACTCGGCGTGGAGTGTGGACCGCGCGAAGGTTTCCTCAGAAAGGGGCTGAAAGGTGCCCAGGCCGACGTGCAGAGTGACCGCAGCCGTTCTTGCGCCCGCGCGATGGACCTCATCGAGAATGGCGTTCGAGAAGTGGAGGCCAGCCGTAGGGGCGGCAACGGCCCCGGTATGACGCGCATAAACGGTTTGATAACGCTCCCGATCCGCCGGGTTTTCGGCTACTCGGCGGATGTAAGGCGGGAGCGGTGTCTCACCGATGCGCTCACAGAGCGCATGCACGTCGAACGGCGTGAGCACCTTTCCCCTTTGACGAAACACAACGACCACTTTTTCACCTTCGCGGCGGAGCGTTTCGACGTT
>Ga0315336_1002605_pt1 | contig 26953 bp, 28 predicted proteins | sample ASW5metaG_FD_204512 | JGI IMG/M metagenome (GOLD analysis project Ga0315336, IMG submission 204512) | Ammonia-oxidizing marine archaeal communities from Monterey Bay, California, United States - ASW #5 | ecosystem: Environmental > Aquatic > Marine > Intertidal zone | place: USA: California... | reverse complement strand
CCTCACCTTTGTTCGGCGGATATTCCGGACTGGTTGTAGACGGCGGGGGCCAGCGCCTGCTGGCGGTGTCGGACGCCGGGCTATGGCTGTCGGCTGAGATCACCGGCGGTGGAAAAGGCCCGGCGGGGCTGACCAATGTTCGGACGGGACCCTTGCTCGGTAAGGGTGGAAAGCCGATTACCCGAGACAGGGACCGCGACGCGGAGGCCATCGCCTGGGCTAGACGGAAGGGCCAGGTCTATATCGGCTTCGAGCAACGCCACAGGATCGAAGAAACGCCATGGCGCGGCGCGGGCCCCGGCACTCCCCGGCGGCAAGTCGCTGTGCCGCGCTCGGCACGGCGGGCGAAGGGCAATTCGGGCATCGAGGGGGTCGCCTTGCTGAGGAGAGGACCGCAGGCGGGATCGCTGGTCTTCTTTACCGAAAAGTTCCTCGACAAATCCGGCAACCACCGGGGATGGCTGGTGGGCCGCTCCAAACCGCAGCCGATCACGCTGAAGCGGCGCAACGGCTTCGATGTTACCGACTTGGCGCCGCTTCCCGATGGCGACCTGCTGGTCCTTGAGCGCCGTTTCAGTTTCTTCGGCGGCATGACGATGCGGATTCGCAGGGTCGCTGCTGAAGCCATACGCCCTGGCGCCGTTTTGGATGGCGAAGTGTTGTTGGAAGCCGGTAACGGCTTCGCAATCGATAATATGGAAGGCATCGCCGTGCATAGCAGCCCGGATGGCGAGCCGGTAATTACGCTGATTTCCGATGATAATTTCAATCGCGGCCTGCAGCGCACCCTGCTGCTGCAATTTGCCTTGCCGCGCCGGCAGTTGGGGCGTGCCGGCCAATAATTACCGGCTAGCTGGCTTGCGCCTGGGCCTTTTGAATCTGCCTTTTGAGGCGCCGGGCTCTCTGAGAAAGCTCGCTGTTCTTCGCCTTCATCATGAAGGCGTCCAGGCCGCCGCGATGCTCCACGGTTCGGAGCGCCTGCGCGCTTACCTTGAAGCGAATCGTTCGGCCCAAGGCCTCGCTGATCAGGCTGGCATTGCACAGATTCGGCAGGAAGCGACGCCGCGTCCTGTTGTGGGCGTGGCTCACATTGTTTCCCGTCATCACCGATGTGCCGGTCAGCTCGCAACGTCGAGCCATCGTACAACTCCTAGATCCGCTTCTGCTTCGGTCAGCGGCGCCAGGGTATAGGGTTGGCACCCCGCAACGTCAAGCGCCGTGGGGCGCTAACGGAACTGCGGCTGCGCTCAACGCAGTCACGCCGAGGTGACCAACCCAACACATTAATGTCGGAATCCCTTCATAGGACTGATTGCTCGTTCGAACACTTGGTTTGAGCTATTTCAGAGATTGCGAATGGCTAACGTAATGCGTGGACGCTTTGCCGGCTTCGCCTCCGCGCTCGCCTGTCTCGCGCTGTGCTCGGCCCTGTTCGCCGCAGCGACGTCCAGCCCCATTCACGCGCAGCCCGGCGTCAGCAAGCTCTACGCCGTCTATAAGGTCAAGTTTTCGGGCATGGATCTCGGAAAGTTTCGCGCCTGGGGCGAGTTTTCCGGGAACGACTATTCGATCCGAAGCAAGACCGATCTAGAACTCGGGTTCATCGTAAAAGGCTTGTTTTTCAAACTCAATGGCGGCGCCCAAAGCAAGGGATCGGTCTACCCGAAAAGCGTGCGTCCCGAGGCCTATTCGCTCTATTTCAAGACCAAGAAGAACCGCGGCCATATGGCCATGAAATTCGACGGCAACACGGTATCGCAGGTCAAATACAACCCGCCCGTCTACGATAATCCCAAAAACATTCCGGTCACCAAGCGCCACGTCACCGGCGTGCTCGATCCTCTGAGCGCCGTGTTCATTCCAGCCGCGTCCAAGAATGGTGGCATCGACAAATCGATCTGCCAGCAAAAGGCAGCGATCTACGACGGACGGCACCGCTACGACATCACGCTCACCTATAAGCGGACGGTCCGGGTGAAGGGCAAACGGGCCAAGGGATATAGTGGACCGGCGCTGATTTGCCGGGTGAAGTACACGCCGATCGCGGGCCACCGGCCCGACAATGAAGGCCTACGGTTCATGCAAAAGACCCGGGACATCGAGGCCTGGTTCGTGCCCGTCCCAGGTACCAAATTCTACATCCCCTATCACGTCTCGATGCCAACGCCCTATGGCCAAGCCTCCGCGACTTCGACCGTGTTCGACGTCGAGACAACGGGCCAAAAAAAGATCGCGGTGATCAACTAACCACTCCGGGCCCGCGATCCCCAGCATTGCCACCAAAACCGTCCAATAATGGGAATAAGAGTTAACGCGTGGGACGTTTCGGACCGACTAGTCCACGCCAAATGCGCATGTGTACCGGCCAACCACCCGATCTAGCGGTGAACGAAGCACGAAGTTCGCGGCCCTCCTGATTCGTCCATCTTTCGTTCTTCCGATCTTCTCATTGTTAACAAAGCGAGCTAACAATTGACCCCTAGGGGGTAATCAAGTTTTTTGGAAATTCTGGAACAGCGATTAACTTTTGGCTGCGGTCTGGCAGGTTCAAAAGTTCGCATTGGGACGGAGAATCGGTCTTCGGTTCCGAGTCACCACAAGATGTCGTAGTGAACGAAACTTGAATCCGTGAGAGTCAGCGATTCGGACAGGATTCGTTCTTCTATCGTTCCAAACCTTAATGCACGCCGCCATCCGCTCCGCGCGAACATGCCATAGCGTCCCTAATCTGGTAGAGCCTAGACCCCTATGAACACGCCTTCCCAGCCAAAGCGAAGCCTCACGCCCCGCCCCGCGCGCGGCGTGACCGCCGTTCTGGGGCCGACCAATACGGGCAAGACACATTTGGCGATCGAGCGCCTGCTCGCCCATGACAGCGGCCTGATCGGACTTCCGCTGAGGCTGCTGGCGCGCGAGGTCTATGACAAGGTGGCGGCGCGCGCCGGGCCCGCCAATGTCGCCCTGATTACCGGCGAGGAAAAGATCAAGCCGCCGCGGCCCCGCTATTACATCTGCACCGCCGAGGCCATGCCCCTGGACCTCGACGTCGATTTCCTGGCAGTCGACGAGATCCAGCTGGCGGCGGATGGCGAACGCGGCCACGTCTTCACCGACCGCCTGTTCCACGCCCGAGGACACTCGGAAACCTTGATGCTCGGCGCCGCTACAATGCGGAGCGTGATCTCGACGCTGCTGCCCGGCGTCAACATGGTCTCCCGGCCCCGGCTCTCCGAGCTCAGCTATGCCGGCCACAAGAAACTGAGCCGCCTGCCCCGGCGTTCGGCCATCGTCGCGTTCAGCGCGGGCGACGTCTACGCGATCGCCGAGCTGATCCGCCGCCAACGGGGTGGCGCCGCGGTGGTGATGGGCGCGCTCAGCCCGCGAACCCGCAACGCCCAGGTGGCGCTTTATCAATCGGGCGAGGTCGACTTTCTGGTCGCAACCGATGCGATCGGCATGGGCCTCAATCTTGACGTCGATCACGTCGCATTCGCGTCGGTCCGGAAATTTGACGGTCAGCATCACCGCGATCTGACGCCGGTGGAAATCGCGCAGATCGCCGGACGCGCCGGCCGGCACATGAATGACGGCACCTTCGGCGTAACCGCCTCGGTGGAGCCCTTCGAGGCCGATCTGGTGAATGCCCTGCAATCCCACACCTTCGAGGACGAGCGCGTCCTGCAATGGCGCAACCGGGATCTCGATTTCGCCAACCTCGACCGGCTCAAGGCGAGCTTGCAGATCACGCCGGATTCCAAGCGCCTGGTGCGCAACCGGATGGTGGATGACGTGATCGCGCTCGAGAATGTGAGCCACGATCGCGACATCCAAGCCCTCGCCGCCTCGCCGGCGGCGCTGCGCCGTCTCTGGGAAGTTTGCCAGATGCCGGATTACCGCAAGATTTCCGGCACCAGCCACGCCGAACTGATCGCCGATCTCTACAAGCATCTGATGGGTGATAGCGGCCACATTCCTGAGGACTGGTTTGCCGATCAGGTGGCGCTGGCCGACCGCACCGATGGCGATATCGACACCCTGGCGAACCGGATCGCCCATATCCGGACCTGGACCTTCGTTTCTCACCGCGCCGACTGGCTGGCCAATCACGAACACTGGCAGGCCCGGACCCGGGAGATCGAGGATTCCTTGTCCGACGCCCTGCATGAGCGCCTGATGCGCCGTTTCGTGGACCGGCGTACAAGCGTGTTGGTGCGCCGTCTGCGGGACAAGGACGAGCTCCACGCGGAGATCTCCAAGGACGGCTCGGTGCATGTGGAGCGCCATTTCGTCGGGCGCCTGTCGGGGTTCCTATTCTCGCCCGACTCCGAGACCGGTGGACTTCAAGGCAGGGCGGCTCGCCACGCCGCCGCCAGAGTGCTGGCCAGCGAGTTAGGGCGCCGCGCCGGGGAGCTTTGTGCCTCGGAGGACGGTGCATTCGCACTAACCGCGGGGGGTGAGGTCGAATGGCGCGGCGAACGCGTCGCCCGGCTGCGCGCGGGCGAGGCACCGCTGAAGCCAGACCTGCAATTGCTGGTCGACGAACATCTGAGCGCGCCCGACCTGGCGCGCATGGAGGTTCGGCTCAAGGCATGGCTCGATGCAAAGCTTGGCGAGGTTCTGGAGCCCCTCATTGCCCTTTCCAAGGCCCAAGACATCTCCGGTCTTGCCCGGGGCGTCGGCTTTCAGCTTACCGAGAATTACGGCGTGCTGAAGCGCGAGGACGTTTCCCAAGACATCCAGTCGCTCGACCAGGAGGCCCGCGGGCAGCTGCGCAAATACGGCGTCCGCTTCGGCGCCTTCAATATCTATTTGCCAAAGCTCCTGAAGCCAGCGGCGGTCAATATGCGGCTGCTGCTCTGGGCGCTGCGCAGCCGGGGCGAGGCGCCCAACGGCGCGCTCGAGATACCCGAACCGCCCCGGGAAGGTCTCACATCCGCCACCGCCGATCCCGGGCTGTCGGAAGAATTCTACCGGGTGGCTGGGTTTCATCTTTGCGGCAAGCGGGTTGTCCGGATTGACATGCTGGAGCGGCTTGCCGACATGATCAGGCCATTGGTGGGGTGGCGCGCGCGCGATCAAGAAATCGAGCAGCCCGAGGGCGCGACCGGCAATGGCGGCTTTCGGATCCAGCCTGACATGATGTCGATCATGGGCTGTTCGGGAGAGGACTTCGCCGAGGTGCTGCGCGCGCTTGGCTTCCGGCTTGAACGCAAGCCCCTGCCACAAGCCGCGACCGCGGGCACCGATGACGCGACGGCTGCTGGCGCCGATGACGCGACGTCTGCTGGAACCGATGATGCGGAGGCTGCGCCGGAGCCTGCCTTTGACGAGATTTGGCGCCCCCGCAAGCGCTTAAAGAATGATCGGCAACAAGCGTCGCGCGGCACAAAGGCCAAGCGGCGGCCGCGCCGGACGGGAAGGGCCACCCCAAAGAAGGCCAAGCCTCAGCGCCAATCGCAATCCAAGGCCGCCCCGAAGCCGGTCCGCGTGGACCCGGATTCGCCCTTCGCCGCGCTGAAATCCTTGCGGGACGAGCTGGCGCGGGGCAGCGGGGACCAGGCCTGATCAGAAATGGCCCTCCGGGATCAACGCCTCGACAGGTGGCTTTGGTTCGCCCGCGTCGCCAAGACACGGAGTCTCGCCGGACGCCTGATCGGCGCGGGCAAGGTGCGAGTTAACCGGGTTCGCGTCACCAAACCGAGCCGCAGCGTGAGGATCGGCGACGTCATTACCGCCACCATCCATGGGCGCGTCCGGGTGCTCCGGATTGAAGCCGGCGGTTCTCGCCGAGGTCCCGCTGAAGAAGCGCGCAGGCTCTATACAGACCTGACCCCGCCTGCGCCGCCTGCCAAAATTCCCGTGCTCGACCGCCAGCCAGGCAAGCGTTTGGCGGGCTCGGGCCGGCCAACCAAACGTGAGCGCCGGCAAATCGAGAAGCTGATGCGCCGGCGCTGACGGCCAGGGGAGATTCCGGCGAATTCGTCGCCCAGCCTATTGCCTCGGGCCTGCGTGATACATAGGTGGATTTATATGTAAGAGCGGTGCTGAGCGCCAATTGCGTTCGCACGTAGGCACAGCCAACGCCTTGTTTGGAATCGAGCTTTGGTATAGGGAAGGCCGGCAATTTTCGGCTCTCAAACGGCCATCCCAGCTGCCGAATCGTTCGCCCCCGGAGAAGTCTCTGTGACGTACATCGTCAACGAATTTTGCATCAAGTGCAAATACATGGACTGCGTGGAAGTCTGTCCGGTCGACTGCTTCTATGAGGGCGAAAACATGCTGGTGATCCACCCCGACGAGTGCATCGATTGCGGGGTCTGCGAGCCGGAATGCCCGGTCGAGGCGATCAAGCCCGATACCGAGCCCGATCTGGAGAAATGGTTGGAGCTGAACCGCGATTTCTCGGAGAAATGGCCTAATATCACGGTGAAGAAGGACGCGCCGCCCAACGCCGACGACTTCGTGGACGAGAAGGACAAATACAAGAAGTACTTCACTGCGGAGCCGGGCGAAGGCGACTGAAGCCGGGGTGCCGGAGTTCGCCGGACTCCCTTAGCCGTTAACCATGGACGGGAATTTCCCCCTGATTTCCGGGGATTAGCGGCATGAGCTGGGGCGCGCTCCTTCAATAATTCCTAAAAATGTGTTATGGTCCGCTTTGAAATGGCTCAACAGGCCATATATGTAAGTTAAAGGGGCCGCCCGCATCCGGGCCGCCTTTTTTTTCGACCCATCAGCGTGATGCTGCGATCAGAGGTTGATCGAGATGGGGAGACTCGCGCACGCTGGAGCCGTGCGCCATGGAGGCGAGACGACAATTATGGAGCCGGTGAATGCTGGCCAACCCCCCGGAACAACAGACAAGAAGTGAGAAGAAACGTATGGCAGCTCAAAAAAAGCCACAACAAAGAAAAGGATTTCGTACCAACGAGTACGTCGTTTACCCGGCTCACGGCGTTGGCCGGATTGTCAGCATTGAGACGGAAGAGGTTGCGGGTGCTTCGCTGGAGCTGTTCGTGATCAATTTCGAGCACGACAAGATGACGCTTCGGGTGCCGACGGAGAAATCCGAAAGTGTCGGCATGCGCAAGCTGGCAGGCGATAAGATCGTGAAGAAGGCGCTCGACACGCTGAAGGGTAGGGCACGCATCAAGCGCACCATGTGGAGCCGCCGCGCGCAGGAATACGAGGCCAAGATCAACTCGGGCGATCTGGTGTCGGTCGCCGAAGTGGTTCGCGACCTTTACCGGTCCGAGACCCAGCCAGAGCAGTCTTACTCCGAGCGCCAGCTCTATGAAGCCGCACTTGATCGCATGTCGCGCGAAATTGCTGCCGTGCAAAAAATCGATGAGTCGATCGCCACGTCCAAGATCGACGAGGTTCTGTCCAAGACCGCGCGGGCCGCACGTCCCGCAGCGGCGCCTGAGGCGGCACAGGCCGCAGCTTAGGCTGTCAGCGATCTAAACGGACTGAATAGAAGTCAAAGCCCCGGCGCCTCCCGCGCCGGGGTTTTTTCTTGCCCGCTCGCCGGTGATGCCGGTTCGCCCAGCACCTCGATCTGCTCGGGATGGTCGACCTTGATCGCCGGCCCGTTCCAGCGCTCGATCCAGCCCCGCACGCGAATTCGTTTGCCCTCCAGCCCGTCAAGCGCCACGTCCGACTCCGCAAAGGCTTTCGCGTATTTGGCGGCAATGGCGATCGTGAAATCCTGCTTCCAGTCGTTGCTGAAGTTCAGAAACGTCCATCCGCTGGTGCGGCCGACATCGACGACGTCCCCCTCCACGATCTGAAAGGTCTGAACACGGGGCTTGAGGGTCTCAGGCCGGGTCGCGTCCACGACGCGGTAGGCGCGCCGCCGCCATAGGCCTTTCGCCCCCTCGCGGGCTGCCGCCTCGAGCTGCTGCAATTGGCGCTGGCAGGCCCGGTTGTCGGAAAAGGAATGAGCGCGCGCGAACCCGTTCGATATCAAGTGGGACTGAACCCAAATCGGCTCCCCGTCCTCTTTCACAAATACTTGCGCCAGCCAGCGGTCCCGCCGGTCCTTTTGCCGGGCATCGAATTTAAGCTCGACCGGCTCGCCCTCCAGCAGGCGGGCCAATTCCGCCCTCGCGGCCTCGGCGGGCGGCCATGCATCGGTCCGCTTCCACCAAGCGGGCGCCGTTGGCGCCAGCAGACCCAACAGCTTGACCTCGTCGCCATCCTCAAGTGTGAGAGTTTCACCATCGATCACCTGGGCCACGACGCCGCTCCGGACTTCAGTCAGATCGCAGGACGCGCCGGCGGAAAGGGCGCTGGGCAGCGCGACGAGCGCGCCTACGATAACGAGATAGAGGGTCCAGGCGTTCGTCATGGCGGGGCGGGCCATTCTGTGCTTGGGTTTCTAGGTCGGAATTCAGGCAATCCCAACGCGGAAAACGGGGCACGCAGGATATGAGCGCCAGTCAAGACGACTATTTCGCCCCGGTCAAACGTGTCGGCATCGCGGCACTTTCGGTTCTAGCGGTTTTCGGCGGCGCGGCCGCCGCGCTTGCCCAAGAAGGCCCGGTTCGAGCCAACAACGCGCCATGGATTCTGAACCAAGACGGCGAGAAATCGAAACATATGGTGGTTCGGCAAATGGAACCGCCACCGCCGCAGCTGAGCGGCCAACAGGGAACCGGCGAACAGGCGGCAACCCGGCTACGCACCAAATCAAAGCCGCCCAAGAATTTGGACGAGCCCGCCCGCGTCAACGTGCATTCGGCTGAAGCGCAAGGCGCCTACACCAAGCTCACCACCCAATACATTCCCAATTACCGGGTTGAGTTTTCCGAGGCACTCGAAAACGCTTTGAAGGCCCGGCCAAAATTTGACAGCGAATTTCCCAACGGCATTCGTCCCAAGCTCGGCGATGTGATCGATTTCGGCGATGACATCGGCTATAGCGGCGGCGTTTGCGCGTCCGGCCACGGCAAGGGATATTGGCCGCCCGCCACCTTCTGCGCCGATGCAAACGTCGCTGAGCTTTACCTCCCCAACAAACCGGCGCCGACCAAAGACGTCTGCTACACCACGCTGGGAAGCGTCGGGCTGTTCCTCAATGGTACCGCCGTCTTCAACTGGTCGGATGCGCAGAGCTATAAGTACCAAGAGGTCTGGCATAACGCAGCCCCGGTGTTCGAGCGCTACGACTTCGACATCTGCTCAGGCCATGCCGCCGCCGGCCTTTATCACCACCACACCTTCACGCCTTGCCTTGCCAGGCTCTTCAAGGACGACGGCAAGGCCCATTCGCCGGTCTGGGGCTTCGCGGCCGATGGCTATCCAATTCACGGGCCCTGGCAAGGCCCGAACCAGCTCGCCCAATCCTGTTGGAAGACCCGGCTTTACCAGTCAGGCAGCCCGACCGGCTGCGGCAAGGACAGGGTGCGCAATTGCATCCTGGTCGACAATGAGGATCCGGCGAAGGGCGTCCAAACCGTCGAGCTTGCTCCGCCAGTGGGAGCGCAAATCGAGTCCTTGTTCTCAAAAAACCCGCTCGCCGCCAACTCCGGCTCCTACTTCGAAGATTTTTACTTTGATCGAGCTTGCGCCAAGGGCGGAGGCGCGGCGCTGGACGCCAATAACGGCCACGCCCATGGGGGCCTGGGCTACCATTATCATCTGACCGTCGATCAGGCGATGAAGCCGGTCTTCCCCTATTCCTTCGGGCCCCGCTATTACGGCGTCTTGCACGACAATTCCTGGACGCCCTGCGGCGCCAAGCCGCTGGACAGGTCGAGAATGGGACCGGACGGCATCAAGCGGGGAGAGTCTGCTCCGCCCAATTCTCCGAACTGGGTTGAGGTCGATGCCGCGCGCCTCGCGGACCGGTTCTAGGCCGATGCGGGTCCACGCCACGCGGTTCAGCGCGACCACGGCTGCAGTTGCTCTTGTGTCGGGGCTGCTGCTCGCCAACCAAGCTGCCGGGCACGTGGTGCGGGGCACCGACACTTGGGTCCACGTGGCACAGCCCGGTGTCGAAATCAGCTTCACCGTATCGGACGAGGAAACCGCTCATGCCCTTGGTTTCGGCGCTGACGTCAGCGTTTGGACCGACGCCTGGCGGGTCGAGGCAGATGGCAAGACTTGCCCGATCGATGCCGACACCGCGGCGCTCAGCCGCAAGGGCGGGCATATGCGCTTCGCCCTTCGTTTCGACTGTGGCGCCATCCGCGAAAGCTTGGAACTGACGCCGGTCTTTCTCTCCAAACCCCGGCCTCGCGTCGCCCATATGGCGCGGGTGTTGATCGGGGACCGGCTCGCGCCCTTCGATCTCACCTCGAAGGCTGAGCCAATTGTCCTGAAGGTCGGGGAGCTCCTGCAAAGCTGGAATATCGCGCTGTCGCAGGACTATCTGGGGTCGCGCGACTGAGAGAGATCGCCGGCGGGGCAAATTCGATTCAGACCCTGTATTTTTCCCGCATGAAATCGACGCCGCCTTGGATCAGCTCTTCGAGGACGCCCAAATCCACGTCTTCGAGCTTGTTGATGTAGAGGCAGGACACGCTGGTCTTGTGCTTGCCGAGCCGCTTCATGAGTGGGCCGAACTTGGAGAAGCCCGGCATGATGTAGACCGTGAGCGACTGTTTCCGGGGCGAGAAGCCGGTCACCAGGTAGTCGCCCTCACGGCCGCTGTCATATTTGTAGTGATAGCTGCCGAAGCCGACGATGGATGGGCCCCACATTTTCGGCTCCCAGCCGGTGATCCGCTCCATGATTTCCTTGACCACCAGCGCGTCGCGCCGGCGCCTTTCGTTCTCGACGCCGGCCAAGAAGTCATCGACGCTTGCCTCGGTCTCTTTGGTCTTCAACTCGGCCATAGGGTGTTTCCCAGCAAGGCGCGGGCCGGCCTCAGCGATCGCTCTTTACGTTGCCCACCAGGATCACGAAATAGGTCGCGATGGTCACGAGGCCCGCATTGACGCCAACCAGCAGGCTGAATTGCTGAATGAAACCGGCAAGTCCCTCGGACAGGAAGGGAAGCGGAAAGTAGACTACCAAACCGCACAGAACCGTGAGCAACAGCGCCACGGAGAAGATCTTGAAGCTCGTTGAGCCGACAATCAGTTGGTCGTTTTCTAACATCGAATGGCCCCCAAAATATTCGCTCAATCGGTGGTCGTGAGATGCCGATGCCATTTTTGATTTTTGGACGGGTTCGTCAAGGCTTCCAGCCGCCGCTGCCATAGGGACGCGTGATAATCTCCAGCAGGTGGCCATCGGGGTCCTGGAAATAGACGCCGCGCCCGCCGTCGTGACGGTTGATCTCGCCCGGCTGCTTGCGGCCGGGACCCGCCCAATAGGGCAGCGCGCGCTCGCGGATCCGGGCGAAGATTTCGTCAAACTCCAAATCGCCGACCAGAAAAGCGTAATGCTGTGGCGTGATCTCGCCGTCGACGCTGCGAAAATCGATGTTGGCGCCGTTGTCGGTGGTGACCACGAGGAACGGTCCCCAGCGAGCCGGTTCGGGCAGACCTAAGACCTCGGCCATGAACGACGCCGATGTCTCGGCGTCGCGGGCCGAAACGATGGTGTGGTTGAAATCGACGGCCATGTGGCGGCTCCATTTGCGCCAACAGTTTGGGTTGCGCGCCTTTTCTCCGTCAACAATCCAGGATTGGCGGTTGGGCGGCAGGCTAGAAGAAGCAACCACGCGCTTGCCAGCAGGACCGCGCTCGGCGAGCATGGGCGGTTCTAGATCGGCAAATCCTTGGGAAACACCACATGCCATTTATCCGCCGCACGCTTCCGGCCCTTGCGCTCCTGGTGGCGCTTTGCGCTACACCGGCCGCAACGCCACGGGCGCAAGGCCTCGACATCGCCACGGCCAACATCGTCGACCTCACCCACCCCCTCGACTCCGATACCATCTATTGGCCGACCGACACGCAAGGCTTCAAGCTGACCCCGATATTCAAGGGCAAAACCGAAGGGCCGGAGGGGTATTTTTATGTGGCATTTCGGTTCTGCGCGCCCGAGCATGGCGGCACCCATCTGGATGCGCCCTATCACTTCGCTGAAGGGCGCAAAACAACAGCCGAAATCCCTGTGCAGCGCCTGATCGGACCGGCCATCGTCATAGATATCTCAGCAAAGGCCGCAAAAGACCGGGACTACGTGCTGTCGGTGGAGGACGTCACCGCGTGGGAGGCAGAGCACGGCAAGGTCCCCAGCGGCTCCATTGTGCTGTTGCGCACCGGCTGGAGCGCCCACTGGCCCAATAAGCTCGCCTATCTCGGCGACGACACGCCGGGCGATGCCAGCAACCTGCACTTTCCATCCTTCGGCCCGGCAGCGGCCCGCATGCTGGTCGACCGCGGCGCGATGGTGCTCGGCGTCGACACGGCCAGCATCGACAACGGGCCTTCACGCAAATTCTATGTCCACCGGATCGCGGGCGCCGCCAATGTGGCTGGTCTGGAAAACCTGACCAACCTCGAGCAACTTCCCCCCACGGGCGCCTGGGTGGCCGCACTTCCAATGAAGATCGCCGGCGGCTCGGGCGCGCCCGCCCGCGTGGTGGCGTTCCTGCCTGGTCCAGCGAAGACGCCTTAGGCTTTCGGTGGTCTCAATCTGAATTGAGCGGGAGATGGACGCTAACTTTGGGGAACCATCATTCAGACTTGGTTACCCCTGTCAGTTAGCACGTACTACGGATCAAAATGTAATTCTTAGTGAGTCGTTCGAATGCAATACGGCATCTAGGGTTTTTTTGCAGGTATGAATATTTTGGGTTGGATATGTGAATATCATCAATCTTATTTGCTTCACTTTTCATCAGAAATTTATAGCTATTATCCTGAAACCAATATGGCTCACCCCATACAAGCATCTTTCCACCTGACAGCTTACTCTCCAAGTCGTCTGTGAAATATATTCTCGCCAAATTAACTGGATAAAACCCATACGATCTCGCCAATAAAAAACCAATAATAAAACAAATAAATACGATTCTATAGTCTAGCAATGTGGAAAAAAGAATCGTAAATGCAACCAATACAAATATATTTATCAGAAAAGAGCCTGTTATTATTCGATATTGATATGCAAGTTCATAGCCCCAGATTGTGTGTAACGCGAAATATCCTAGTATCACTAATGACGACAATCCAATTATCTTTAAGATACGGCGATAAACATCTCGTCCTACTGGCTGTTCCGGCATAATGCCCACTTGAACTCCCCAAAAAATGTTTTTCAAGCGCAAATATGCCTGATGCAAGATAGCTGCCTTGAATATGATCAATCCCGGTGAACCCGATATGGCCGAGGACATGCCTTCCACTCGGGCACATTCGTTAGCGCCCTATTTCAATATCCTGCTCGGATGCGGGTTCATTGCGCTCGCGCTGTTCCAGTATTTTGGCCTGCCAGTCCTGCTGCTGCGCGGAGATTTTTGGTGGGCGCTCACACTGATTCCGATCGTGCTGCTGACCCCGACATACTGGTCGGTGATCCATGAGGCGTTTCATGGCGTTTTTTCCCCGAACCGGACGCTCAATGATCTGTTTGGCCGCGTGCTAGGCATTCTTTTCGGCAGTCCGTTCAGCTTGTTGCGATTTGGCCATCTCACTCATCACGGGTCCAACCGAACCGAACTGGACCGAACCGAAATATTCGATGCGGCGAGCGGCAATCGCGGGCTATCGGCGGCGGTCTTTTACCTGCGTCTCACATTCGGTCTCTACGCGGCGGAAGTGGCGAGCGTTTTCCTATTTCTGCTGCCGCGCCGGATTCTGGAGCGCATCGCGTCCGCAGCACTTGCCGGCACTGACCGGCACGCAAAGAGGGTCCGGGAACAGGTCAGCTCGCAAATGCTGTCTCGCCACAAATTGCGCGAGATCCGCACCGATTGCCTGGCCATTATTCTGATATTTGGATTGAGCTTTGCGGCCTACAGCGAGCTGTGGTGGGTCTTGGCGATCGCGCTTCTCGGCCGCGGCGCGCTGATATCCTTCCTGGACAACGCCTATCACTACGGCACGCGCCTCGATGACCCACACGCCGCTTACAATCTCAGACTGCCGCGGGTGGGCGCCGCGCTGATGCTGTATTTCAATCTGCATCGGACCCATCACCGCAATCCCGGCCTGCCCTGGTACGGGCTGCCGCACGCATTCAACGCGGCTGGGGATAGCTATGACGGGGATTTGCTCGCCACCAGCCTGCAACAGCTGCGCGGGCCGGTCTATTTGAACGAATGGCGACCCCGGGAGGACTCGAACCTCCGACCCCCAGATTAGGAATCTGGTGCTCTATCCAGCTGAGCTACGGGGCCGCGCCCCACTGCATAGCGCGCCCGGGCACCTTGGCTCAACTTGTAAGGCGCGCCCAGCTTGGCAGTTTCATTTCCGCCCTCAAGCCTTCTCCAGCTCGTCGTCCGGCTGGTTCAGGAAAATCAGCACCAGAGTGAAACTCGCAGCCACGCGAAACGACGACTGCCGCACATCCCAGTCCTCGGACTGCCACATCACGAACCACTCCCCCGCAATGATCAGAAAACCGAAGAACCAGAGGACGAATCCACAGACCAGGCCTGCCACAGCCAGGTGCTTGGCCGCCTGAAACTGGGCGGCCGTGCCATCCTTGGCGCCCAATAGCCGCGCCGCGCCCGTGGCGCAGAGCACGCCAATCAGCAGCTGAAAGCCGATGATCAGCCAATAGGCGGCGTGGTGAACCGGTTCGCTCGTAATGGCGCGCCAGGTGAGCGTGCTGGTCGGCAGAACAGTGTCCATCGCCATCACGTGGCGAAGTGCGACGAAGTTGGTGTTGTAGTCGAGGATATTGTTGGCCGCCACGAACAGCGCATAGAGGCCGACCAGAAACACCATAAGAATCTTGGAGAGCCGGACGATCATTGTCTGATCCGATCCCTGGTTCAGCCCGACGCCCGCCGCCGCGCGCGCCGATCAATTCGAACCGCCGATTGCTCGGACCTGGATTGACCTAGTGCCAATCCCTAAGCCTGCCGGTCCCGGAGGATGGTGAAGATCATGCTCAAGCCGTAGAGGCTCGCCAACGCCAGAAACACCAATTGCAGAAAGATCATGGAAAGATGTCCTTGCCTGAGCCGGGCCGGCCGAAACGAGGGACCAATGGCAACCGCTAAACCCCAGCCTGTTAGCGCGCAGCTGATGACCCAATTGGTTAACGAAATTGGTTAACGGTTTATGAACGGGGGAGCGCTTGGTTGTGCGCCGGAGGCTGCCCACCTAATCCGATTCGTGCCTGCCATCGAGAGAATCGGGGGCCGCGCTCTCGCGCCGGCGCGCGTGACGACGCTCGCCGCGTGGCGATACAAGACGCAAACGCGCTAGTTCTTCGCCTCGGCTGGGCTCGCTTTGACCCGTTGGACCCGGTTCGAACTGCTTTGATGGATCAAGAGATCGCCCGCCGCGGTCGGCCGCATGTGGCGAACAATGCCCGAATGGATGTCACCGGACGGGATTGCCCAGCTTTGGAACGTTTCGGTCTTGGGATCGAACCGCACTAGCGTATCGGGCCTCATTCCCGATTCGTTGTACCAGATCACATCGTCGATGATCGCGATCGCGTAGGGGTGCGAGGCCAGCCCGCTCGGCGAGTCCCACTCCTTGATCTCCCCGGTCTTCGGATCGTAGCGGCCCAAACGGCCTTGCGAGGCATTGAGATACCAGATCATGCCGTCGCTGGCGGCCTCGAGCCGGCGGGACCTGGCTGCCTTATCGGGCAGCGCGATCTCGGTCAGATCCAAAGTCTCCGGGTCCACCTTGATCAGACAATTGCTGCCAAAGCAGGATATCCAGGGCACTCCGTCGGGATCGAGCGTGATGCCGTAGGGCAGGGCATTCGGCGTCTTGACCTGGGCCAGCTTTACCTCGCCCGTGGCCGTATCAAGACGGCCCACCATGTTGCTCTGCTGGACCGTAAAGAACATCCGTCCCTTGTCGTCGAAAACCGCCGAATGGGGATCCTTTGCATTCGGATCGGGCATCTCGATGACGGTGATCTCGCCCGTGGCTGGATCGAGCTTGCCAATGGTGGCGTTCTTGTTGCCGGTGTACCAGACCTCGTTGCCCTTATCGAAGATCACTGTGTGCGGATTTGCGCTGGCTGGCAGGACAAACTCTTTCACCTCACCGGTTTTCGGGTCGATGCGCCCAATGCGGTTGCTGTATTGGCCGGCCCACCAGATCGAGCCATCCGGCGCCTCTGCCGGGTCGCGCACCCGCTGGCCCAGCGTCGGCATCACCCACTCTTCGAACGCGATTTTCTGATCGCCGGGCACCAGTTTGGGCGCCAGCCGGTCGGTTGGCGGAAAGTGCTCAGCCAAATAGGCCGTAATCGTCTGCTCCTGCTCGGGCACGCCTGAGAGGTCCATCATGGTGGCGATCAGCTTCTTCCAATCCCCCTGGCTGTACCCGGAGCTCATTTCGATCAAATTGGTTCCGTGACAGCCCGAGCAATAGCCGGTGACCAGGTCCTTGCCTGTGCCTTCAGGCAGCTGCGCGGCAGCGCTTGGGATCGCGGCAACCAGCGAACTCAGCAAGACGAAAGGGGCAACTCCAAACCTGTTCATAGTCGCTATTTCCTATTGGTTTCCGCTGACCTGCTCCGATCCAACAATCGCAGCTCGCACGCCGGCGGCCGATGCCGGGCTAATTAGAGTCCTTGTCACCCTCCTCGTCATCGAGGAAATCCAGCGTCGCGCCCATGCGCCGGCCGGGCGCATCGATCAGATCCTTGGCGCGGCGCACCACGCCCGCATCGAACCGCGCGATCAGATCATCGATCGCGGTTTCGAGTCCGCGCCGCTTGGCCCTCCCACCAAACAGCTCGAGCTGGGTCGGGTCCTCCCCCTTCGAGAGGTCATAGGCCGCAAGGCCAATCAGCCGGAACGGGCCCGGATGGCCAAATTCCCGCAATAGCGAGACCGCTTCCGCATAGAGCGTCTCGGCGGTGTCCGTGGGGGGCTCAAGCTGGCGCTGGCGGGTCAAGATCTGAAACTCGGACGTCTTCAGCTTGACCCGCACGCCATGGGCCAGATAGCCGTTGCGCCGCAGCCGCCGGCCCACCGTGTCCGCCGAACGGCGCAGATGCAGCTGGATGTCGTCGGCGCTCGTCACGTCCTTGCCCAGCGTGCGTTCCGAGCCGATGCTCTTGGAGCTCCTGCGATGCTCGACCTGCCTTGGGTCCTCTGCATGTGAGAGAGCGTAGAAATGTGCGCCGGCGCTCCCCAACCGCTCGGCCAGCATGCCGGGATCGGCTCGCGCCACATCGCCGATCGTCTTAAGACCTATTTCATGCAGCCGGGCCTGGGTCTTCGGCCCCGCGCCCCAAAGCCTGGAAACCGAAAGCGGCGCGAGCCAGCCCATGGCCTCGCCCGGAGGCACGATGGTGAGCCCATCGGGCTTGCGGTAGCCGCTGGCCACCTTGGCCACGTATTTGGTGCCCGAGATGCCGATCGTGGCGGTCAGGCCGCCGGTCGCCTCTCGGATCGCTGCCTTGAGCTTGCGGCCCATGGTTTGGGGCCCGCCGAACACGCCTTCGGCGCCCGTCATATCCATGAATGCCTCGTCCAGGCTGATCGCCTCCACATCGGGCGAGAAATCCCGAAAAACCCCCATGATGATGGCCGAGACTTCCTGATAGCGCTCGAAGCGGGGCGGCACGATCACGGCGTCGGGACAGAGCCGGCGCGCCTTGAACATGGGCATCGCGCTGTGGGCGCCAAAGGGGCGGGCCTCGTAACTCGCGGTCATCACCACGCCGCGGCGTCCCGCACCCCCAACCAGCAACGGCTTGCCGCGTAGCGCTGGGTCATCGAGCTGCTCGACGGCGGCGTAAAACGCGTCCATGTCGGCGTGGGCGATCGTGCGCGGCCAAGCCTCTTGTCCTTGCGCCATGACGCCATTGTGTTGGACCGCGCCCGCGCCCTGCAAGGATTGAATTGGTCACCGCCACAGGCTGTGGAGTAAACGCAACCCGAGCAGCGAACGCTGCCGAAAATGTGAGGGGCAATCGCCACAATTCAAATGTTAGTCTCCGCTCATGGATACGCATGGCGGAGAACAGCCGGGCCAGTCCCCGCGCGTCGGCCTGGTGCTGCCGGGCGGCGGGGCACGCGGCGCCTATCAAGTCGGGGTGCTGAGCGCCATCGCCGATATGGTGCCCGACAATGTGAACCCATTTTCCGTCATAACCGGAACCTCCGTCGGCGCCATTAACGCCGCATCGATCGCGAGCCGGGCGGACAATTTCAAACTAGCGGTGCGGCGGCTCACCAAAATGTGGTGCCAGCTTCGCACCGACAACATCTACCGCACCGACCCGCTGACCATCATGCGTTGCAGCCTGCGCTGGCTTGCCTCGCTGACGCTTGGCGGGCTCGGCGTCGCCAACCCGGAATCCTTTCTAGACAATGAGCCGCTCAGGGAGCTGCTGAGCGGCGATCTGGACCTCAGCCAAATCGACAAGGTGATCGAAGCAGGCGCGCTTCGAGCCGTCGCGGTGACCGCATCCAGCTATAACCGCGGCCGGGCTGTCACCTTCTTTCAGGGCGAAGAGGCAATAGGCGGCTGGGAGCGCGCGAGGCGCGACGGTTTGCGCCAAGAGCTCACGGTCGACCACCTGCTGGCCTCCTCCTCGCTGCCCTTTATCTTTCCGGCCCAGCTCATCGGCAAAGAGTATTACGGCGATGGTTCGTTGCGGCTAACCGCGCCCCTCAGTCCGGCAATTAGGCTGGGCGCCGAACGGGTGCTGGTATTGGGGATTCGCGACGCCAAGCCCGATGAGCCGCCGAACGATGACCCGATGCCGGAACCAACGCTCGGCGATCTCGGCGGCTATATGGTCGATCTGATTTTCATGGAGAATCTGACCGCCGATATCGAGCGGCTCACCCGGATCAACAGCACGCTTTCCCTGCTGGATGCGGAGCAAGAAGAACGGACGCGGTTGCGCCCGATCGAGATCATGACCCTGCTGCCGTCGGAGGATCTGCGCACCATCGCGGGCCGCCATGCCTATGAGATGCCGCGCACGATCCGAACCCTGCTGCGCGGCATTGGCGCCTGGCACGAGGGTTGGCGGCTGGTTAGCTATCTGCTGTTCGAGCCGCCCTATATCGGCGAACTGGTGGCGCTCGGTTACCGCGACGCCATGGATCAACGCGAGGCCCTGCTGGCGTTCCTGCAACCTCAAACGGACGCGCATGCACCCGGCAAGGTCCGACAAACTGCGGCGGCGAAGTAGCGTTAGCACAAGGACCGTCAATGACACGGCAGCTCGATCCCCTGCATCGCTCTAAGGCATCGGGGAAGGTTTAGACCATGGACAACAAAGCCCTGCGCGAGGTCTTCCGCGGCAAGCTTCTGAGACAGTCGATTCTTGTCGCCCTGGCCGTGGGAACGATTTTCAACCTGATAGATCAATGGCATTTGATCTTTGATGGCGAATTCCATTTGGTGCGCGCTGCAATCATCTACGCGGTGCCGTTCTTGGTCGCGAGCTACGGCGCCTATAGCGCTATTTCCAGCGGCCCGGCCAAAGATTGAGGCGGCGGCCCTCGACCGGCAATCTCGGTCTCGACATCGCCCATTTCCAGCGGCTATATCGTCACGACGGAGCATAACGCCGGAGTTCTCGATCGATGGATCCCCTTACCCAGGGCGTACTCGGGGCCGCTGTGGGCCACGTCGTGGCGGGCAGGCAAATCGGCAAGGCCGCGATGGCGCTTGGATTCGTCGGCGGCGTGCTCCCCGATCTCGACGTTTATCTGGTCTCCGACGACTCAGGCGTCGAGTTCTGGCGCTATCACCGCGGCATTACCCATTCGCTGTTTTTCGGGCCCGTGATCGGGGCGGGTTTGGCGCTGATCTGCCACGGTATATGGCGGTGGCGGGGCTGGAGCCAGATGTCGCTGGCGCGCTGGTACGTGCTTTGGGTGGCGGCGCTCATTACTCATCCCCTGTTGGACGCCATTACCCATTGGGGCACCAAGCTGCTGACGCCGCTAACCGAGACGCGCTTCGGCATCTCGGCGATCGCCGTGATCGATCCGATCTACACCACAATCCTCGCGATTGGACTGATATGGGCCATCTTCGCCGGCGCCCGCACCTCACGGGCCCGTTCGATCGTGACCGCCGCATTGCTGTTCTCGACCGCCTATATCGGTTTCGGCTGGATGCAGAATATCCGCGCCGAGCATATTGCGCGGGCCGACTTGGCGCGCCAAAACCTGCCCCACACTGAAGTCGTGGCCTACACCACCATGTTTCTGCCCTGGCTGCGCCGCTGCGTGGCGACCAACGGCAAGGGGCATTGGGTGGGGTATGTCTCGACGTTCTCGCCCAAGCCGATCCGCTGGGTCGTGGTGGAATCCCATCCCGAAGCCCGGCCATTGATCGACGAGTTCGCCAAGAGCGAAGAGGGCGAAATCTATCTCGGTCTCGCAAATGGACCGCTGAAGGCGATCGTGGTCAATAACGGCAATGGCGAGCGGGAGCTGCGCATGGACGATATGCGCTACGGGTTTGTGGGCACCACGCTTTCCGGGCTGTGGGGCTTGAGCGTCGTCTTCAATAGGGACGGTTCGATCGGACGCATCGCCCGCTACAGCATGAGCCCCGACACAAGCTCCGCCCATCTGTGGGCTTTGCTGCGGGCCCATCTCGGCCTTCCGCAGGAGTTGTACTGATTGTCATCACGGCACGGCGGATCATGGGCAGAAGACGCCGCGTCTTGTATTGTTGAATGGCCGTAGCCAATTGGGCAGGATGGCCCAGTCAAATTGAGCGACGGGACACAAATTGGCAGCGTTGATGAAGGGGAGTGATCTGCATGTCCGATAACGACAATTGGGAAATCTATCAGGACAAGGCCGGCGAACATCGTTGGCGCCGCACGGCGACCAACGGGAACATCGTCGGCGCTTCGACCGAGGGCTATTCCGGCAAGTCCGATTGCGCGGCCAATGCCGAACGCCACGGAATGGATGGCAACCCGAAGGGCTTAGGCGCCAGCGATAGCTGGGATTTCTATACCGACAAGTCTGGCGAACACCGTTGGCGCCGCACCGCCAGCAACGGCGAAGTGGTGGGCTCTTCCAGCGAAAGCTACGCGGGCAAGTCCGACTGCGAGGCCAACGCCCGCCGCAACGGCTATTCGGGATAATTCTGTTCGCGGCCCGCGCTGCCCGCGCGGGCCGAACATCCCATCATTGCGAACGCTTCCATAACCACCGGCCAGACGGCACGGTAGCGCTGCGCTGTCTGGCGACCCAGTCTTAGCCCGTGCCGTCCAGACAGGTGTTCCGGATCAGCTTGAAGAGCTCCGAGTTCTGGTCCTTGAAGCCCTGCATCACCGAAAAATGGTTGGTGCCTTCGACCGTAACGCGCGCGACCCGGTTGCCGGCCCCGTCAAGCGCTTCCGCGAAGGCGTCGCTTTGGCGATGAAACTCCGGCGTTTCATCGGCGCCCACTACCAGCCAGACCGGCGGCAACGGGCTTTGAACTTGGTAGATCGGTGAATTGCGTTCGATCTGCTCGCGGGTCAATTGCAGGTGCGACTGCAGGTCGGTGAAGGGAAACGGGCCGAGATCATAGAGGCCGGAAATCCCGAACGCAGCTTTCACCGGATTGCCTTCAAGGCCGTAATCGCCCTTCCAATCGGCGAGCGCGGTCATCGCCGTAAGGTGGCCGCCCGCCGAGTGCCCCGAAACCGTAATGTTTGTGGGGTCGGCGCCAAAGTCGCCCGCGTGATCCACCAGCCATTTCACCGCGGCCCGGTTCTGTCGCACGACTTCGTCGATCGTCACCTTGGGGCAGAGCGAGTAGTTGTTGAGCACCACCGTGATGCCTTGGGCGACGAGCTCCCGGGCGACAAATGAGAAATCCTTTGCGCTGAAGACCCGCCAATATCCGCCATGGATGAAAAGGTGGACCGGCGCGCCCTCCTGTTTCGCAGGGAAAATGTCGAGATACTCGTCCATCGTAGGACCGAAGGGCACGTCCTCGCGGCAATCGAGATCTGCACGAGCGGCCTCGCTCTCCTGCGGCCAGCTTCCGTAATAGGGTGAGCCATCCACGCCCGACTTGCTCGGCAGATATTGCCAATTCAGATCGTCGACGGTCTCGAAGTCGCGGTAGAGCCTCATGCGGGTCCAACCTTCCAGAGCCCTCAAGGCTCCCCAACAAAACGCCTCATCGCCCAGTAGGCCAGCCGTGCCAGCAGGATCAGCGCAAAGGGCGGCCCTAGGATGAATAACAGCACCATGGGCGCGAAGCGATAGACGATGGTGCGGAAGAACCGCTCGTCCAGCGTGACGCCCATGACCTCGGCCTTTTCGAGCCAGAACGTGCGCCGTTGCCCGGACGCCGCCTTGGGCAGCAACAGGAGGTTTTCCCGTACCCTGATTTCCTCCGCGTCCGCCATCTGATGGCGCCGCTTGAAGGCTTGCACGGAGGCCTGTGGGTCAGCGGTGTACCAGGTGTCGAGCGCTTCCCCCGATTGATTGGGAACCAACAGATAGAACGGCCGTCTGGGATAGATCTCCTGCCAATTGGAGATCAGATAGGTGAGTGCGATCACGATCCAAAGCACCGCGAGCACGGCCCATTGACGCCAAAGCTTTCGCTTTAGGGGTGAATCTTGCGACTCGTTTGAGTTGGCTCGAGCCATTGGCGGTTCGCGCAATTCAAGCTTATTGAGGATCGGCCCAAGGGTCGGGGCTGGCGGCCGCGAATCTGCACGCCGTTCAAGTTTCGCGCAACGCGACTTCCAGTGGCATGCCGCCTCGGGGCCGGAAGGTGACGCGCACCACGGGCTCGGGCTCGAACTCGGGCAATGTGCGGAACCGGAACTGCCGCACCAACGTCGCCAGAATGGTGGTTGCCTCGATCAGGGCGAACGAAGCGCCCATGCAAATCCGGGGACCCGCGCCGAACGGCATGAAAGTGCAGCGGGCTCTGCCGTTTTGCAGCTCAGTATCGAAGCGATAAGGATCGAAGGCGTCCGGATCGTCCCACAGTTCCTTATGCCGGTGTATGGCGTAAATCGGAATGATGAAGACGGTGCCCTTGGTGAAGTGGTGGCCGCCCAGATCCAGATCCCGCGCCGCGATCCGCGATAGGATCGGCACAGGCGGATAAAGCCGCAGCGCCTCCTTCAGGACCATCAAGGTCAATTTCAACTTCTCGATATGCTTCGCCTCGATCGGCTCGTCGCCCGCGACCTCGCGCACCTCCTGGGCCAAGCGTTCCTGCCATTCCGGCGCTAGCGCCAGAAGATAGAGCGCCCATGTCAGGGTCGAGGCGGTGGTTTCGTGGCCGGCCAGCAAAAACGTAGCCAGATTATCGACCAACTTATCTTCCGACATCGGATTGCCGGTCTCGGGGTCCCGGGCCGCGAGCATCCGGCCAAGCAAGTCGTCGACCTCGCGGTTCGCGCTTTTGCGCTGGCGGATGAGTTCGGCCATCGACTTCTTGATTGCGCGGGCCGCGGCACGCGCCCGGCGCTTGCGCGGATAAGGCATCCAGGTCGGCGCCCGCAGCAGGCTGCAGGCCAACTCCCAAGTGCTGGCAGCCAGATAGTCTTCGATGTATCCGGCGATGGCCTCCTTATCGAAGTCGTCGTCATAGGGGAGCATGGTTTGCCCGATGATCTCGAAGGTGGCCCGGATCATGGCGCGGTCGACACGCTGCACGCTGGTGGGACCCGCCGCCCGCCAGAGCCCGGCCACCCGTTCGGCGGCGACCGACATGGCTTGGACGTAGCAGAGCAGTTCGTTGTGCCTGAAGAGCGGGGCCGTCGTGCGGCGCTGCCAGCGCCATTGCTCGCCCTCGGCCGTGAGCACGCTCTCGCCCACCAAGGGGCAGAGCAGCCGGCGATCGATCTCGGTTTTGGGAAACGCGTCGCCCGCGTTCAGCAAAACCGTGTTGACGATATCGGGGTCGCAGACATGGACCAGTTTCTGGCCCGGCATTTGTTGGATGTAGAGCGGATCTTCGCAAACGCTTTTAGGCCACGCCGCGATCGGGTTGCTGATCAGCTTGGCGAGCACTGCGGGAAAGGCGATCGGCTGCTCGGGCAACTCGATCTTCGGCGGATAAAGACGTGGTTCGACGTCGCCGGGCGGCGCCTCCCAGCCCTCTGGGCGCACGTCCATGGGCAGTTCCTCTCCCTTCGGCCTGCTTTCGGTTGGATCGATGCGGGCCGATGATTATTGAATCGGAGGATTCTCCCCCGTTTAAGACAATTTGCGAAAGGACTGTACCCTAGAGATGCCCAATTTCATAGCAGTCCTAGGCTGCACGGGCATCGCACCGCAGGCAGCCGCAGCAAATGCTTGCTGGGCTCGCTAGACGTCGCCGTTCAGTTGAGAAGCGGCGCCACCATGGCAACGGTTGCGACCTTGAAGACGACCACCATCGCAAGCATCAAGGCCAGCAGGATCAGCGCGGCCGATGCTCCCGTCCGCGTACCGAGCAGCCGATCGACCAAGCCGCTCGGCGTTCGATCCTCGCTCGCCTGTCTGCCATCGTTTCCGTGATCTTCGTGGCGCATTGTCTCACTCAATTCTGGAGCGGCGGCCTCACCCGGGCCGATGGTCCGGAACCGCCGTCAACACAGGCCGCATCTTCGATGTAATGTAGATGGCGACGCGTGAGCCGGAAAGCGACCCGAAAACTGCTTTTCCCCAGGCGCCGGCGTCCCGCAAGCATTCGCCGTCCGATTTCCTTGACCTTTTTCAAGTCTAAGGTTTAAGATGTATTCATAATGCATCTTTAAATCATTGGGGAGGGCGGCGCCATGCAAGCCACCGTTCTGTGGATCACGATCTTTCTGACCGTGATTCTCGCAGCGATCTTCTATTACGTCATTCGATCCTCCACCGGCAGCGCTACTCCCGAAAGCGTTCAAAGAAGTGCGGGAATGATCCGCCAGCTCCTGTTTTGGGGAGCCGTGGTGGTGGGCGTTGTGGTGCTTTACGTCACGCTCCGGCCCTGGCCTCACAGCCTGCCCGGCGGCGAGCCGATCGTCGTTAGCGTCACCGGCGCGCAGTGGAGCTGGGAAGTCGAACCGGAATCCGTTCCGGTGGGCCAGCCGGTCGTGTTTGCGACCACCAGCACGGACGTCAATCACGGCATTGGCATCTACGACCAGAACATGACGCTGGTTGCCCAATCTCAAAGCATGCCGGGTTGGACCAATCGGGTTGAATACACCTTCACAGAGCCCGGAACCTACCGAATCCTGTGCCTGGAATATTGCGGTCTCCAGCATCATGAAATGATTGCGGAGTTTACCGCCACCTCGGGCACGGCAGCGGTCGAATAGGGGAGGAAATCATGGCAACTCAAGCAAAAGCCGCACTTGCGAGTGATCTGTGCCCTCGGGTCGCGATGGCCGTTACGGGGTTGGTCTTCGTTCTTTTGATGCTGTTCGGCATACTGATGCGGGCTGGGCAAGCGGGCATCATCCCGCTCGATCCGGCGCTGTTCTACCAGCTGATGACCGCCCATGGCATCGGCATGGTGGGCGCCTCCGGCTTCGCCGGCGCCGCCATCATGTGGTACTTCATGCGCCAATACGTCCCCGTCACCAATGCCATTTTCTGGGGCATTACGGTGCTCTTCCTGATCGGTGTCGTGTTGATCCTGGCCGCTATTTTCTTGATGGGAGTAGCCCCCGCCTGGACCTTTCTCTATCCTCTCGTCGCCCAATCCGGCGGCGTCTGGGACGCCACCGGGGCGCTGGTCTATCTGGTAGGCCTGTTGCTTGTCGGGGTCGCCTTCCTGGTGTTCTATCTGGATGTCGGTTGGGCCACGATCAGGGCCTATGGCGGTCTGGGTAGAGCGATGGGCTGGCCGCAGCTTTTTGGCGGCGGCGGCGACGCCCCACCTCCGGCCGTGGTTGCTGGAACCGTGGTCACCGTCGTCAACACGATTGCTCTGGTGCCGGGCGCCGCGATCATCCTGATCTCGATCGTCAACGTGCTGATCCCAAGCTTCGGCATCGACGCGCTGATCGCCAAGAACATGATCTACTTCTTCGGTCATGTCTTCATCAACGCGGCGATCTATATGGCGGTCATCGCCGTCTATGAGATCGTGCCCCGCTATACGGGCCGGCCCTGGAAATCGAACCGCATCTTTCTGGCGGCGTGGTTCGCGACGCTCTTCATGGTGATGGCGGTCTATCCCCACCACCTGTTCCAAGACATCGTGATGCCCCCATGGATGCTGGTGATGGGTCAGATCCTCTCATATCTGAGCGGCTTTCCGATCCTGCTGGTCACCACCATCGGACTTCTGAGCAATCTCTACGGCGCCAAGGTCAAGTGGGACCTGCCACTGGCGCTGCTGACGCTCGGCGTGTTCGGTTGGGCGGCCGGCGTGGTTCCGGCGATTCTCGACGGAATCATTTCCATCAACAACGTCATGCACAACACCATGTGGGTGCCAGGCCATTTCCACTTCTATCTGTTGCTTGGCCTGGTCGCGATGGCGTTTGGTTTTATGCTCTGGCTGACGCGAAGCAGGCAGAGTAGCAGCCTCAGTGGATTCGCAAACCTTCTGCTGTGGCTCTACGTCGTGGGTGGCCTCGGCGTGGTCGGCACGTTCCTCGTTGCTGGAAGCGCCAGCGTGCCGCGCCGCTGGGCCGAGCATTTGCCGCAATGGCAGGGAGTCGACGTCGTCGCCACCCTGTTCTCCATTCTGGCGGTGCTGGGTGCGCTCTACTTCTTGATCCTTTATGTCGTGAGAATCGGTGGACAACCCACTTCCGCCGAAGCCGCGGAGTAGAGATCTTGCGCACTTTTGTCGCGACGTGTTTCGTGCTGGCGGCGGGTTTGGCCGCGTTTGCCTGGGCGACGGACGGCTTTCGGGTCGCAACCGCCGAGGGGGCGCGCCGGCTCGCCGTCGCCGAACATCCCGTGACAGTGCCCGAC
>Ga0315336_1002604_pt1 | contig 26962 bp, 26 predicted proteins | sample ASW5metaG_FD_204512 | JGI IMG/M metagenome (GOLD analysis project Ga0315336, IMG submission 204512) | Ammonia-oxidizing marine archaeal communities from Monterey Bay, California, United States - ASW #5 | ecosystem: Environmental > Aquatic > Marine > Intertidal zone | place: USA: California... | reverse complement strand
CGAGCCGTTTTCAGCGAGCTACGGGGCTCCGCCCCTGCGCCCGCCGAAAACGGCCCAGATCCTAACTTAGAAAGTGGTGCAACTTGTGGGGGCAGGTCACTTGGTGTCGCCTGAATATTTTTCCATGCTGGGCGTCGAGCCCACTCTGGGGCGCTTCTTCGATCCGGCGCTGGATCTTCCCGGAGGCGCTCCGGTCGTCGTAGTCAGCGAACTCTTCTGGCGCACGCGGCTGCGGGGGGACCCGCACGTAATCGGTAGCGCCCTGCGGGTCAATGGCCGGAGGGCGACAATTGTCGGCGTCGGCCCAAAAGACTTTCTTGGGATATTCGGTATAAGCCCGCTGCAAATCTTCGTTCCCGTGACCGTGGACCCGGCCATCGCGCCGGAGCTGGCGGACGACGCGTTGCATCGGACAGAGAATCCCGTGTTTCTCGTTGTCATGAGGCTGACGCCGGGCATCTCCATGGCCGCCGTTGAAGCGGCTCTAGACACGCAAGCGCAGCGCCTCGATGAGCAGGCCGGAAAGGTCGAGCCCGATCAGGACAAGACGCGCCGGCGGGTACGGCTCATGTCGGCGGGCACCATGGTGCCGGTCCCCGATGAGGTGCGTGGTGCGGTGGTAGCGGTGTACGTCATGCTCATGAGGCTTATCCTTGCTCTCACGTGCGCCAGCTTGGCCGGGCTGATCTTGGCGCGAGGCAATGCTCGCGGCAAAGAGATCGCCGTTCGCCTTTCCCTGGGCGCGGGGCGATTCCGGCTGATCCGGCAGTTGCTCACCGAGAGTTTCATTTTGGCGGTCGCCGGCGGCGTCACCGGCTTGGCCATGGCATATGGTCCGGTTCGGTTCCTGGCACAGGCCATGGCGGATTCCACGCCGCTTGTAACAGAGAACATCTTGAATCCGGATCTCCGGGTGGTGCTGGTCACGTTCGTCGCTGCAACGCTGGCAAGCGTCGGCTGTGGCCTTGTGCCGGCGCTGGCTACAACCCGTCCCGACCTGGTGACGGCATTGAAAGGAGCTTCCGGGATGAGGCGGAGTCGCTATCGGCGGTTGGGACTCCGCAACCTGTTCGTCGTCGGTCAAGTGGCCTCCGCCATGGCTCTCGTATTGGTCATGGGGTTCCTGATCATGGGACTGAAGGGGAACGTCAACCGCGATGCCGGCTTCAGGATAGAGGGGGTCTATCTGTTTAAGCTCGATCCGGCGCGGGATGGCCTTTCGCCGGATGAGTCCATGGCGACGTTCACTCGTCTGCCGGAACAACTGGCGCGCCTAAGCGGCGTGGAAGGCGTGACTTTCTCGGACCAGCCCCCGCTCGGCTTGGTGATGGTGAACAACTCCGTTTCCGTGCCGGCCGCCAGTGCCGACCCGGACGCCCAAACGGAGGTTCACCGCGTCGCGTTGCAACGAGTAGGGCCGAGGTTCTTCGCCACTCTGGGCGTACCTCTTTCGCGAGGGGAGGAATTCGGCGATCGCGAGCTGAACTCTGATCCAGCCCCGGACGCCGTGTTGCCCGTGGTCATCAACCATACCGCTGTGCGTACGTTGTTCGGTGACGCGGACCCGCTCGGCCGGCGTATTCAGCAGGAGGACCGCAGCTATCAAGTAGTCGGTGTTGTGGACTACGGCCGGCCCCCTCCTTTTCAGAACCGTCCCGCGCCCGCACTCTTCCTACCGCTTTCACAGCCGAATTTCCGGCGCGGGTCTGTCCTGGGAACGTCCGTTGTGCTGCGTGTCCGAAGTGCCTTCGATGTCGCGGCGGTCCAGCGGGAGCTGGAATCGATCGACAGCCGCCTGACAATGTTTGAGGCGCGGAGCTTGCAAGAGAGCCAGGATGAGTTCAACCAGTCGGCCCAATACTCCGCCAGCCTCAACATCGGGATCGGCATCTTTGCGCTCATCCTGGCGTGTGTCGGGCTGGCCGGGGTCACCGCGCAGGCCGTCGAGCGGCGGCGCAAGGAAATCGGCATCCGGATGGCCATTGGAGCGAAGGCCGGACAGGTTATACGGCTTGTGATGAAGGAAGCAGCCGTGATGGTGTTGGTCAGCGCCGGCTTGGGATTCGCGGGCGCTTACGCCCTCGCGCGTGTGATGTCCTCCATGGTCGCCGAGTTCGTGCGGATCATCGATGCGAGCGCTGGGGATCCGTTGCTTACGATCGGCGTACCGTCGTTACTCATCTGCTTGGCGATGATCGCCTGCTACCTCCCGGCCCGTCGCTCAGCGTCGATCAATCCTCTGATAGCTCTGCGCGAGGAGTAGAGGCTTCATGTGTTTGTTGGTGTCACCGTGGGAGCCGCGTCTCCGGAGCCTGTGAGTGGCCTCTTGATGTTCCAGGCACTCGTGCTATTCCTGAACTTGATAGTTCTTCTGTTTACTCCGTGGGCTCTCTTCGTCTTCTTCCTGAAGAGGACTCTCGCCTGGATGGACCGGCGCGGCTGGGTCTCATATCACAGCCACGTACCAACCTACGGCTCGCTCGGCAACGCATTTATGGAGATCCAGGCAATCGTCCAGCCGGAGAAAGCGTATGTACTCGAACTCAAGGAGGCTCAGAAGCAAGAGAAGCGAGACGACGACGATGCGGCCGCGGGTCCGGGAATAGATTGGGAGCGAGACGCCCAATGATGAGTCGATTGGGAGCGGGCCTGTGTATACCACTTCCGCGAATGGGAATGTCGGAAATGGGCTTCGGAGCTTTTGGTCCGTGGGCAGCCTACGGTGGTTTGGGAGAGTCTTCTCCCGTTTGTTCCCGAATAGGGCGCGCTAGGGCACTAGCGCGCGCGGGCCTTCTTCTTCGGCTTGATACCCATGATCTCGCCCGCCCCCAGGGACAGCAGTTTCTCCGCTGTCTCTTCGCCCAGCGCGCTAGGATTCGATGGGCTGCCCTCGACAACACGGCAGAAGGAGCGACGGCCGTCCTCGGAAACGATCATCGCCGAGAGTCTGAGCCGGTCGCCTTGAATCATGGCATAGCCGCCTAGCGGGACTTGGCAGCCGCCACCGAGGGCTTTGAGCAACGTGCGCTCAGCGGTTACGGCCGTGCGCGTCTCCTCATGGTCCAAGGGCGCGATGATCTCCAGAATGCCCTTGTCCTTGGCTCGAACCTGGATGCCGATGGCTCCCTGTCCGATGGCGGGGCACATGACGTTCGTCTCAAGTGTCTCGGCGATACGTTCTTCCAGGCCGAGGCGCTCGAGGCCGGCGGCAGCCAGGATCAGACCGTCGTAGCGTCCTTCGTCGAGCTTCTTCAAGCGGGTGTCGACATTGCCCCGCACGTCTTCCACTTTCAAATCGGGCCGCAGACGCCTGAATTGGGAAGCGCGCCGCAGGGAACTGGTCCCGATGCGAGCGCCTTCCTCGAACGCTTTGAGTTCGGCTCCGACAAGAGCGTCGCGCGGGTTGCCTCTTTCCGGGATCGCCCCGAGGGCGAGCCGCTTGTCCGACTCGGTGGGCAGATCCTTCAGGCTGTGCACCGCGATGTCGATGCGGCTCTTGATCAGCGCCTCGTCGATTTCCTTGGTGAACACACCCTTCACACCGGTCGTCGCAACCAACTTTGCCAGGGCGCGGGCGCCCATCTTGTCACCAGTGGTCTTAATTACCTTGATGCGTGACGACACGCCGAGGGCTTCGAGTTCGTCGGCAACCCACTGGGCTTGCCACATGGCGAGTTGGGACCCGCGGGTTCCGATAACAATGGGTTTCATATGTGTAGGTTGAAGGCGCGCTTAACGAATTCGACGAAGTGTAGACCGTCGGGATGGCTCGCCAAACGCTTCATTTGAGAAATAGGGGAGTGGGCGATCTTGTTGATCATGCTGCGCGTCAGGGCCTCAATCGCTTCCTCTTGTTGCGGTGTGAGTGTGCCGAGTTTCGAGCGATACCGCTCAACTTCGGACTGCCGCAGACGCTCCAGCTCGCCCTGCAGGGAGACAATTGTCGGCGCTACCTGATGCGTCTTGAGCCGATGCATCAGCTTGTCTAGTTCTTCCTCAACGATTTTTTCGGCCCTCTCGGCTTCGCCTTTGCGCTGCTCAAGGTTGGCGTCGGCTACGTGCTGCAGATCGTCGATGTCATAGACAAAAATGTTGTCGATCGTGTTGATCGTTGGATCGATATCACGGGGAACCGCGATGTCGACCAGAAAGATCGGCCGCTGCCGCCGGGCAGCGATCATTCCTTCCGCATCCTCTTTGGTGAGGATGAAGTTTTGTGCACCGGTCGAGGTGATCACGATATCGACGCGGGTCAGCCACTCCAATAGCCGACTGAACTCGACCGCCTCGCCGTCAAATACGCGAGCCATCTCGACCGCGCGCTCGTGGGTGCGATTGGTGACGTAGACCTTTCCGCCCCCGGCGCGGCGCAGATGTTTGGCGGCAAGCTCAGACATCTTGCCGGCGCCGATGATCAAGATTGACCGGCTGGTCAGGTCACCGAAAATCTTGCGCGCCAACTCGACAGCTACGTAACTGACCGACACGGCCATCTGTCCGATACCGGTCTCGTTGCGTACGCGCCGCGCTACGCGGAATGCGTGATTGAGGACGAAGTCCAGTTCGCCTCGAATCGTGCCGGCCTGTTTTGCGCTCGAGTAGGCGTCTTTGAGCTGGCCGAGGATCTGCGGCTCGCCAAGCACCATCGAGTCCAAACTGCTGGCGACTCGGAACAGGTGACGGATCGCATCGTGATCGACGTAGCGGTAGAAGTACGGCTTGACCTCATCGACGAGCTGACGGTGTTCGGAGCCCAGGAACGCCAGAATCTCCTCGGTGGGATCGGAGCCCGCTTCTGAACGCACCACGAGTTCGACGCGGTTGCAGGTCGAGAGGATGAGGGCTTCGGAAACACCGGGACGCTCGGCCAAGGCCGTCAGCCGCTCGGCCGTCGCTGCTTCCGCCACAGCGAAGCGCTCGCGCACCTCGACGGGAGCGGTCTTATGGCTGAGACCCAACAGCAGGACACTCATGGCTGCATGAAGGAATGAACGCCGCTATTGACGATCCAGGTCAAAGCGGCTGAGCAGAAGCCCACGATCGAAAAGTAGGCCGCCTTACGCCCCCGCCAGCCAATCGCCAGCCGGCTGAAGACCATCGCGAGATAGATCGCCCATGTCACGAATGCCAGCGCGATTGTCGGATCCACGATCCAGTTTGAGCCCCATTCTACAAAAGCCCAGAAGCTCCCTGAAATCAGCCCCAATGTTACCAGAACGAAACCCACCGCCAGAGTCCGGTAGGCCAGATCATCGAGAGCGCCCAGCGGTGGCAGTCGATAGTAGAAGGCTCTCGGTCTCTTGGACTTAAGCTCTTTTTCCTGAATGAGATACATCACGCCCGCGACAAACGTCAGCGTCAGGGCGGCGTACCCCAGCAGCACCAGAACGACGTGCATCGTCAACCACCAGCCGCCCAGACTATAGCCTTCCGGCGGATCGAACGCCGTCCCGAGGCTGGCCACCATCGTCAGCAGGAAGACCGTTGGGAATACGAAAACGGCCAGGCTCTCATACTTGTATCGCCAGTAGGCCACCAGAAACGTGCAGGTGACCAGGAATCCGATCAGCGAGGCCATCTGATGGAGGGTATGGACCGGGAATCGGCCCTGCGCCATGCCTTGATCGACGATCGAGACGAGATGAAAAACCGCGCCGAGCAAGAAGGCCCCCAGCGCCAGATTGAAGAGCCGCTGCCTACGCTTGATGACGGTTACGAGCGCGTGCCAGAGACCCAGTGAATAGAGCAACAGGGTGACACGAAGCCAGAAAATGCTCGATTCACCCATGAATAAGTTATTATAACCGGGCTCGTCAAAAACCCCTTCTGTTTTCAAGTAGTTCGGAGTAGCTCAGTTTGACTCCCGTTAGCCGAACCGCGGATCAGCAAGCGTTTCGCTGAGCGGCTGAAGCCTGTACCAGGGAAGGACGCTAAAGCGCCCTCGCGCTGTGGTGAGGAAGCGGGAACCGGCCATCAATGGCCGGCCTACACGCTCTTCGCGCGAAAACCGCCTGAAGGCGGTTGGGGAACGTCGAGCCCTCATCGCTCTGGATATCACCTGATGGCTCCGCCGACATTTAGAAAGCAGCTTGAAGTTGTCAAACTGAGACACTACCAAGCAGTTCGGAGTAGCGCAGTGTTATCGCTGATTGAAACCTGGAGTGGGATAGCGCGACACTAGGGCGATGCCCAAGAACGTCCGCAAAGCCGTCTTCCCTGCCGCCGGTCTCGGAACCCGCTTTCTTCCCGCGACCAAGTCGCAGCCCAAAGAGATGCTGCCGTTGGTCGACAAGCCGATTATTCAATACGGCGTCGAGGAAGCTCACGCCTCGGGTATTGACAACATCATCATCGTTACGGGGCGCGGCAAGAGCGCCATTGAAGACCACTTCGCCGTGAGCTTTGAGCTTGAGCACCTGCTCGAGAAACGAAATAAGCAAAGCGAGTTGGACTTGGTCCGCCACATTTCGGACTTGATTCACATCTCGTACGTGCGGCAGAATGAGGCGCTCGGGCTTGGGCACGCCGTGTCCGTGGCTCGCGAGCTGGTGGCCGATGAGCCGTTCGCGGTTGTTCTGGCTGACGACGTGATTGATGGCGAGACGCCATGTCTGCGGCAGCTCAAGAACGCCTACGAGCAGGTCGGCGGCGCTGTGATCGCAGTCATGGAGGTTCCCAGCGACCGGATCTCCGCCTATGGCGTTGCGGCGGTCGAGCCGGTTGAGTTCAACGGTACGAATGACCGGCTCTATCGTGTTACCGATCTCGTAGAGAAGCCGGCCGCTAGTGAAGCGCCTTCGAACCTGGCCATCATCGGGCGCTATGTCCTGCCGCCGGACATCTTCGATTGCCTCGACCGCATCGAACCCGGCAGCGGCGGCGAACTGCAGCTTACCGACGGCCTCCGGCTTCTCATGGAGCAAGGCCCCGTCTATGCCTACCGCTTTGAGGGCCGACGTTATGACGCTGGGGACAAGTTGGGCTTCCTGAAGGCTACGGTCGAATTCGCGTTGGGGCGGGATGATCTCGGCGGAGCGTTCCGTGAGTACTTGAAGGGTTTGGAGTTGTAAGCGTGTTGGCGAGGTTGGGCTGCTGACGAGGCTGGGTTCTTCAGCCTCAGGGGCGGACTTCGCGGAAGGTCGGACCGCTCTCTTTATTCCCGGCTCGGCTCGAAGTTGAGCGACACGTCGAGACGGATTTAGGAAATGGGATTGAAGGTGCGGGTCAGGCTAGAAGAGCTGCTAGCGATTCGTGGCTCTTCTCGCGGGCCATCTCGGCGGCCGTCTTGCCGTCGTCGGCTTGGAGGTGGGGTCCGACCCTGGCTTCGATCAGAACCTGAACCATGGCCTCATCTCCCTGCATGGCAGCGGCGTGTAGGGCCGTGAAGCCACCTTGCTGCTGCACGTCCGCGTCCGCCCCCTTTTCGAGAAGCAGTTTGACGACGTCGAGATGATGTCCCGCCGCGGCGCTGTGGATGGGCCTTACCTTCATCGGGTTCTCAGCCGCCGCGTTGATATCCGCTCCCTTCTGAATCAGAAGCTGGGCGCAAAGCACGTGCCCGAAAAAGCAGGACAGGTGCAGGGGTGTGAATCCGTCGGACGAGCGGTCGGCGACAGACGAAGGGTTCTCGTCAATCATCTCGTCCACTCGTTCGCGCTTGCCGAGGGCGGCAGCCTCGAACAGGTCCAGAGGTGGATTCGCCGCCAGCAGTACGCTCAGCACTTCGCTCTGGCGATAGTAGGCAGCCAGCATCACGACCGAGATGCCGTTCTCGCCTCGGGCCGCCGCGAATGAGGGATCCTGTTGAACCAGTGCGCGCGCCGCGGCGGCATCACCGGTTTTGATGGCCTGTACGATTAGTTCGTCAGTTGCCATGCCTTGGGCTCAGCTGAGTTGCGCAATCTCGTCGCGCAGATACGCGATCGATTCGTTGACCATCTTCTCGGCGCCCGGCGTGAAATCGAAGACTTCCATCGAGACCCAGCCGTCGAATTGACGATCCTTCGCGATTTGCAGAACCGGCTTGAAGTCGTATCCACCGTCGGGACGCGCGTACGAACCATCCAGCTCATTGATGTGGATGTGGCGGATGAAGTCCCAGTGTTTCTTGACGAGGTCGGCGTGAGGCGTTGTTTCCTCGATCGCGTTGTGGCTATCGAACATGCTCCGGACACCGGGGCTGTTGACTTGGCCGACGATCTCGACCGCTTCATCGAGCGATGTGATGACGTTGCATTGCTCGCTGGGGAGGGCTTCGACGAGCAGCGTGACGCTGCGGTCTTCGAGATGTCCGGCGATGGAGCGGACACCTTCGACGAAGTTCGCCGCGGCCTGCTCGGGCGAGAGCCCGCCGGTCGTTTCGCGCTGCTTCGGGGAGCCTAAAACCATGACGCCGCCGCTGTCGCCCTGGCGTAGATCGGCGCACAGGTCTACAAGGCGGCGAACGAAGTCCCAACTGTTTTTGCGCATCGCTTCGTCGGGTGTTGTGACGTGAAGGCCGCTTGGCCCGACCGTCAACCAGTGGAGCCCGACGAACTCCAGTCCTTCCGACTGGATGATGTCGCGTACCTCCCGGCGGCGTTCGGCGGGTAGGGTGGTGGCATCGTTTTGCAGCGTAAACGGTGCGATTTCGATGCCTTGCCAGCCGGCCTTCTTCAATGAGCGGCAGGAAGCGGCGAAGTCAGTCTTTTCGTAGAGCTCGTTGCAGACGGCGAGTTTGAACGTGTAGTCGGACATGGCGGGTGATCTTCAAAGGGAGGGTAGCAGGACCAGGCGGCGGAAGCGTTGGTGCTTCCACCGCCGGTCGTGAATGCGAGGGCGTGAAAACGCTGCGCTAGCTCTTGGTGGCTGCGTAGCGGTCGGCGACGGCGTCCCAATTGACGACGTTCCACCAGGCCGAGATATAGTCCGGACGCCGGTTTTGGTAGTTGAGATAGTAGGCGTGCTCCCAGACGTCGAGGCCGAGGATGGGCGTGTTGCCGTGGGTCAGCGGGTTGTCCTGGTTGGGGGTCGACTCGACGACGAGGTTTCCGCCGCCGTCCACCGAAAGCCAGGCCCAGCCACTGCCGAAGCGCGTGACGCCGCCCGCGGAGAACTTTTCCTTGAAACCGTCAAAGCTACCGAAGGTCGCGTTGATGGCCGCGCCAAGATCGCCGCTGGGCTCGCCGCCGCCGCCATTCCTCATCACCTGCCAGAAAAGGCTGTGATTGGCGTGGCCGCCGCCGTTGTTGCGAACGGCGCCGCGAATGGCTTCCGGTACCGCGTCGAGATCGCGCACGAGATCATCGATGGATTTCGACGCTAACTCAGCGCTGTCAGCGAGCGCCTTGTTGACATTTGTCACGTAGGCGTTGTGGTGCTTGTCGTGATGGATTTCCATCGTCTTGGCGTCGATGAAGGGCTCCAGCGCGTCAAAGGCATAGGGTAGGTCGGGCAGTGTATAGGCCATAAATCTCTCCTTCGTTGGTTGAACCTTTCGGGTAAATTCGGGAGCAAAATCGTTACGATACGACCGGGAAGCCTCATAGCAGCTACCGATCCGCCGGGGTACCGATGTCGAGTCGGCCGCGAGCCACAAACAGGCCACGGCGAAGATTTCCATCTTAGCACCGGGACTATTCCACGATAGCCTTTGATAGGCTAGGGGCCTTCGATGCACAGGGGGCCGGTTCGGGCACGCGTGGCGGGCCGGTGGTAACTTCCCTTCGACAGGAATCGCCTTGTGATTGAGGGCGTTTGCGCCCTTCTTTCTTGATACACTCAAACTGGCTAACTTGGTTTAAGGGGCCGACATGGAATCCACGAGCCTACCTTGGCAACGCTCTTTCAGCGTGAGCCCCTCAGTTCCCCGCGAAGACCGACCTGAACCCAAAGGGCCGCGGCTTGAGCCGACCGCTCCGCAGCCACCGGCATCACGCCCGAACCGGTTTCTCACCGGGATTGTCTTTGTCGTTCTGGGTGCCATCGGACTCGGTGTTTGGTCGCAGCGCGAGCAGCTTTTCAATACCAGCTCGGGTGGGGATCTACAGGAGATTTCGACAGCGGTGGCCGAGGTCAAGGTCTTCCGGCACTCGCTTCGCACTACTGGAACGATCGCCGCGAAGAGGTTTGCCGCGATTCGTGCTCCTCGCATGAGGGGCGGCAGTGAGGGCCGCCGTCAGCACACACTGATGGAGTTGGCCCCCGCGGGTGAAACGGTCGAGGCCGGGTTCGTCGTCGCCGCATTCGAGAACCGTTGGCTTGAGGATCATATTGACGACGTGCGCTCGACGCTGACCCAGTCCAAGTCGACTGTGGAGAAGCGCCGGGCCGAAATCATGATCATCACCGAGACCGAACAGCAAAGCGTTCGGGTCGCGCAGGGTGACCTTGATAAGGCGAAGCTTGATCTGCGCACCGCGGAAGTGCGGTCAGAGATCGAGGCTGAAAAACTGAAGTTACTCGTAGAAGAGGCCGAAGCCACACTGGCGCAGCTTGCCCAGGAAGTGGAGCTCCAACAGGAGGTTCACACGGCTGAATTGCGCAGCCTTGAGATTGAGGTCGAAAAGAGTCAGCTTCACATCGATCGCCATATGATTGATCTGGAACGCATGAAGATGCGGAGCCCGGTCGGCGGATTGGTAGTGATGGAGTCGCTTTACAAGGGTGGCGGTCAGACTGAACAAATCCAGGTGGGTGACCAGGTGAATCCAGGCACGTTCTTTATGAGGGTGGTCGATCTCTCGGCGATGGTCGTTAGCGGTGTGGTCAACCAAGTCGATAGCCAGTTGGTTCGCATGGGGCAAAAGGCTGAGGTGCGGCTGGATGCGTATCCTGACATCGTCCTGCCAGGCAAGGTCACCTCGATCAGCGCCATGGCCAGCAGTTCGAGCAGCGGTTTCCGGTGGCGCAGCGGCCGTGACACCTACGTCAAGATGGTGTCTGTGGAAGTGTCGATCGACGCCGAGGACGAACGCGTGATTCCGGACCTTTCCGGCAGCGCGGATATCTTGCTCTCCCAGCACGACGATGTGCTCGTCATTCCGAGAGCCGCGATCCAGGAGGACGAGGACCGCTCTCTCGTCATGGTTCGCCGGGGCGAAGGGTTTGTCGCGCGTGAGATCGAGATCGGGCCCACCAGCGCCACTGAAGTGGTGATCCTGGCCGGATTAGACGCCGGAGACGAAGTCGCTCTGGTCCCGGTGCCGCAGGCCTAGCAGCCCGTTCGTTCGTAGTATCAGCGTCCCCTTCGCCGCTGATATACTTTGGTCGTGAGCATCCTGCCCTCGCGATGGGTTGACACCATCGTTCTGCTGGGCAGTCTCCTTGTGGGAATGCCCTTTGGCTGGAGCGCTCTCGGCGCTCAGGCCGACCACGCCCTCTACGATTTTATCCTCCGCATCAATCCGCCACCGCCAGAACGCTCACGGTCGTTGATCCTCGCTTTTGACGATGACACTCTTGCGGCGCACGGGGGGTTGCGGAACCTCCGCGAGCCTCTTGCGCGGGCCCTCGACATTATCGCGGAGCACGGGCCGGCCGCTGTAGCCATCGATCTTGTTCTTGCCGAGCCGGGTGAGGAGGGAGCGAACCGGCAACTGGCTCGGGCGATCGCCTCCGCCGGGAACGTTGTTCTGGCGACTCACCTCACGGGTACTGAGGAGGTTTCCTGGCTCGATGCGCTACCGGATCTACGTGACAATGCCGCGTCCTTGGCCCACGTCCATGCCTATCCCGATGAGGACGGTGTTTCGCGCCGTCTCGCGCTTGCCAAGGCGGCGGGCTTGGTTCGCCGTTGGGCCATGGCGCTGGAAACCCTGCGTTTGACTCAAGGCAACGCCACGGTGATCGAAACGCAAGACGGGCTTCAGGTTGGGGACTTGTTCATTCCTGCCGCCTACTCCGAAGGACGTTCGATTTTGATCCGCTATGCCAACCCGTCTCAGCCGATCGAGAGGCTTTCTTTGGGGTCTGTGCTTGCTGACCCGGCCCGAGCCGCGATTGTTCGAGACCGCGTTGTGTTCGTGGGCGTGGTCGTCGCGGGCGGGCTTGATCAGTTTCTGATGACACCGTACTCCTACGGGCAGGCGATGACGGGTGTCGAGATCAACGCCAATGCTTTCGAAACGCTCGCCGGCGGCTCGTTCTTGCAAACAGTTTCGCCGTCCGCTGTGCTGCTTATCGGCATCTGCGGGGCTCTCGTCTTTGTCCTGATCTTTCGTTTTCTTAGTGGACGAACCGCATTGGTTGTCGCCGCCGTTTGCCTCGTGGCCATCCATGCTCTTCCCTTCGTTTTGTTTCGGGCTGACTGGGTTTTGCCTTTCGCGCCGATCGCCGCCGTGACGTGGTTGTCTTCGCTGGCAAGCGGTGGGCGCTTGTACCTGCGGCTCCGCGGCCACCTGGAGCAAGCCGAAGCCGAAAGGACCCGCTACCAGCGGGCTGTCCACTACGTCACGCACGAGATGCGGACGCCCTTAACCACGATCCAGGGATCCAGCGAACTGATCAGCCGCTACGAGTTGAACGACGAGAAGCGCAAAGAGATCGCGGACCGCATTCACAGCGAGTCCGTCCGTCTTGGCCGTATGGTTGAGATGTTCTTGAGTGTCGAACGACTGGCGGCGGGGCAGATCGATCTGCGGCCGAAGTTGATCGTGATCGATGAAGTACTCAACGATGCCGTCGAGCGTATCCGCCCGTTGGCCGACCGCAAAGACATCGAGATCCAACTCATCGGGCAAGCCGGCTTTATCCATGGCGACGCCGAGTTTCTCGAATACGCTTGCTATAATCTGCTTACCAACGCTGTCAAGTACTCGCCCGCACATTCCACGATTACCGTCCGCACCGAAAGCGATAGCCAGAGCGTGCGTATTACCGTAGCCGACAAGGGTTACGGGATGGACGAAGTGGATCTGAAGAACATCTTTCACCGCTTCTACCGCACGCGGCAGGCCCGCGAGTCGGGTGAGAATGGAACGGGACTGGGCTTAGCGCTCGTCGAGGAGATCGTCATCCAACACGGCGGCTCGATCGAGGTCGAGAGCCGAATCGACGAAGGCTCACAGTTCACCATCACCCTGCGACGGGCTGCTCAAGCGGCTATGGAAGTGGAACGATGAGTGAAAAAACACGCATTCTGTTTGTCGAGGACGATGAGTCCTTGCTACTGACGTTCTCGACCGGCCTCGAAGCGGAAGGCTACGACGTGGAGGGCGTAACTTCGACGCGCGAAGCTCTTACGCGTCTCGCCAACGACGTCTACCCGATCGTTGTCACCGACATCTACCTCGATGAGAGGACAGGTCTCGACGTGCTCAAGGCGGCTCAGGAAAACAACCCCGGCTGCGCCGTGATTGTGATCACCGGTCAAGGCACGATGGAGACCGTGATGAAGGCCACCGAGGGAGGGGCATTGGACTACCTTGCGAAGCCCTTCGACGTGAGCCAACTCGTCGATGCCGTCCGTCGGGCGGAGCGTCAGGTTTCGGGGAAACACGAGAGGCCCGCTGAGGCCACGGAGATCCCACCTACCGAGTTGGTCGGGTTCTCGGCGCCCATGGTCGAGGTCTATAAGACGATCTCTCGCGCCGCGCCGACCGATGTGCCGGTGCTGATCGAAGGCGAGTCCGGCACGGGCAAGGAGCTTGTTGCGCGGCTGATCCACAAGAATAGCCAACGCGCCGACAAACAGTTTCAGGCCGTCGACTGTGGGGCAATCGCGCCGACGCTGATGGAAAGTGAGCTATTCGGCAGCTTGCGTGGAGCCTTCACCGGAGCCGAGCGTGACCGGACAGGACTGCTGGAATCGGCGAATGGCGGAACCGTTTTTCTCGACGAGATCGCCGAGGTCGATGGAAGCTTTCAGCTCAAGCTGTTGCGCTTCATACAGGAGAAGGAGATTCGCCCGCTTGGCTCATCAAAGAGCCGCAAACTCGATGTGCGGGTAGTCGCCGCCACCAACCGAGATTTGCCGACCATGGTCGAGAAGGGCGATTTCCGCCAGGACCTTTGGTTCCGCTTGAACGTCGTACAGATTCGCCTGCCGCCGTTGCGGGAGCGCCGCAGCGACATCCAGCCGCTGTCGCAGCATTTCCTCGATTGTTTCCGCTGCACCTATGCCCGCGATATCAACCTGACGCAGAGTGGTCTCCGGGCTCTCGAAGAGAATGACTGGCCGGGTAATGTGCGTCAACTTGAGCATCTGCTTGAGCGGCTTGTGATCCTGAGTCCCTCGGGCGAACTTGACGGCCACGCAGTGCGGGGGGCACTGGACGGCTTGGAGCCACGTCCCAAGGCGGTGCGGTCGCTGGCTGATGCCGAAGAAGATCAAATCCGCAAGGTCCTCAAAGCTACCGATGGCAATAAGACCCGCGCGGCGCGGATCCTGAATATCGAGCGCAAGACGCTCTACCGCAAGCTTGAGCGAATGAAGCTGTAGACGAGGCTGATCGGCAGTCCGACGACGTTGAAGTAGCAGCCTTCGACACGGTGGATGAACTTCGACGCGGCACCCTGGATGCCGTAGGCGCCCGCCTTATCCATGGGCTCTCCCGTCGCAACGTAGTTGGCGATCTCTTCTTCGTCGAGTTCGCGGAAGTAGACGGTCGTTTCTTCCACGGCCCGCTGAACCTGGTAGCCATTGAGAAAGCAGATGCCGGTCAGCACTCGATGGGTGCGGCCCGATAGCGATCGCAACATCCTCCGTGCGTCGTTGGCATCGGCCGGCTTGCCCAGGGCCGTCCCGTCAATCACGACGACCGTATCGGCCCCGAGGACCTGCTGATCGTCGTGCCGGACGGCCTGAGCCTTGGCTTCGGCGAGGCGCCCGACGAATACCTCTGGCGATTCACCGGCGATGGGCGTTTCGTCTACATCGGCGGCGCGAGCTACGCAGGGAATCCCTGCTGTCCGCAAGATCTCTTGACGGCGTGGCGACGCCGAGGCTAGAACAAGCCGCATGCATCGAGCTTAACGGAGCCGGTGGTGCAAGGTGGGGGACGTGGAGCGGGGAGCTAATCCGCTTCACGCGCGCCGAACTGGGTGACCGGGTTCCTCTAAGGCAGCCCGAAGACGAGAATATTTGGCCCGGCGGCGATGGCGATGAATTGTTTGCCTCTGGCGAGGTAGGTCATGGGCGAGGCGCGCCAGCTATGGCCGTCGCCGAGTTGCGAGGAGGAGTTCGTCTGGATGTGCCAGAGGCTCTCGCCGGTTTTGGCGTCGGCAACGCCGAAAGCGCCGCTGTCTTCACCAAAGAAGACGATGCCTCCGGTTGTTGAGAGCAGGCCGCCCCAACTGTCGGCGGTGCCGATTTGCGGAAGTTCCCAGACGCGCTTGCCGGTTTCGAGGTCGATGGCTCGGAGAAACATCTGCCCAGGTTCGAGCGGGATCGGCCGTCGATTCCAGCGGGGCGGTTTGGAGTAGATGCCGCAGGCTTCGCGGGCGTTGACGTAGAAGAGATTCGTCGTGGGGTTAAAGGCGACAGAAGGCCAATTTGCCGCGCCGAGCACGTTGGGGCAGACTTTCGTGCCGCCCGGCATGGGCTCCATGCCGGGGATAACGACGGGGCGGCCGTTGTCATCAATGCGCTCGGCCCAGGTGACGCGGTCGACGAACTTCTCCGCGAGTAGCAGTTCGCCGTCGGTGCGGTCGAAAACATAGAGGAAGCCGTTGCGGTTGGCGTTGACGAGCAGCTTGCGATCTTGGCCACGATAGCGGGCGTTCATGATCATGGGCGTCTGCCCGCCGTCCCAGTCGTAAAGGTCGTGCGGGGTGAACTGGTAATACCATTTGAGGTTGCCGGTGTCGGGTTCGAGGGCGAGTACGGCATCGGTGTAGAGGTTGTCGCCACCGCGGTCGTCGCCGTTCATCGACGGGTAGGGATTGCCTGTCCCCCAAAAGACGGTGTCGGTCTCAGGGTCATAGGTGCCGGTCATCCAGGTGGCGCCGCCGCCGCCGTGCTCGGCGAGGGCCGACCCTTCCCAGGTTTCCGACAGCGGCTCGCCGGGCTTGGGGACGGTGTAGAGGCGCCAGACGCGCTCGCCGGTGTCGGCGCGATAGGCGTCGAGGAAGCCGCGCAGTCCCATGTCGCCGCCCGAGACGCCGGCGATGACCATATCTTTGACGATGAGCGGCGCGGAGGTGCTGCCGTAGTTGGTGCGGTTCGTTTCTTCGAGGATGTCGGACTCCCAGAGGAGTTGGCCGGTGACGCGGTGGAGCGCGATGAGCAGGCCGTTGTCGGTGACGGTGAAGACACGGTCGCCGAGCACGGCGACACCGCGGTTTGTCCCTTTCGCGGACGAGCCGCGTACGCCGGGAGTACGTGGACGCCGGTAGTGCCAGATGGTGCGGCCGGCGCGGGCATCGAGCGCAAAGACCTCATTGGGTCCGGTGACGAACATCACGTCGTCGATGACGACCGGCGTGGCTTGGACGACGAACTGGTCGATGGGGAAGAGCCACTTGAGTGTGAGGTCGCTGATGTTGTCGGTGTTGATCTGGTCGAGCTCGCTGTGGCGGTTGCCGCCTAGGACGCCGTGGTAGCTGGGCCAATCGGCTTCGCTTGGGTTGATGAGATCGTCGAAAGTCGGTCCGCCGGTGGATGGAAATGGGTGGGCCGTGGACTCGATGTTCACGCCGCCGAGGGAGCTGAGATAAGCGATGAGGTCGCGGCATTCCTGTTCGTTGCATGCGGCCTTGGGCATCCCGGAGTCGGCTTCCTTGTTGACGAGGGTGAACTCGTCGGAGGTCAGTAGGTGGAAGCGGCCGGTGAAGTCCTGGACCTGGATGTTGTATCGGCTTTGATTGCGCGCAAAGCCTCGCAGGGTTTCGCCGTTGTTGAGGCGCAGGTTGACAACTTGGTAGCCGGGCTTGATGGTGTCAGATGGCTCATGGACGCTGCGGCGGATGGCTTCGACGGTTTGTTCGGACCCGAGGCCGGATAGGTCGGGGCCGATGGCCTTGCCGCTTCCGAAGACCATGTGGCATCCGGCGCAAGCGCCGCGGCCGAAGAAGTAGCGCTCACCGGCGGCCCGGTCGCCGGAAACCTGGGCGTCGATCGCGGAGGCGCTGAGTGAGCGAACGAAGGCGGTGACGGCGTCGAGTTCAGGGGCGGTGAGCTTCGACGGGGGCATGCCGGCGGCGGGTATGCCGTTGCGGATGATCAGTTTGAGTTCCTCGATGGACTGGCCGCGGACGCGGCGGTTGTCGGCGAGGTTCGGTCCGTGGTCAGTGCCGTAGCCCTCGCCGTGGCAGAAGCCGCAGTGCTGGGCGAAGAGCTTGCGGGTGTCCTGAGCGGTAGCGGTGGCTGTAAGAAGGAGCAGGCACAGGATGAGTCTCATGGTTTCGTGATTGTAGCTGGATAGGGAAGGCGTTTCCATGGATTGGCGGAAGCTAGTGGGAGTCGAACCCACCTTTGCCGCAGAACGACAAACAGCGGTTTTGAAGACCGTGCCCGGCACCGGCCGAGTCTAGCTTCCATGGGGAAAGGTGTTTCTCGCAAGGGTGCGCAGTAGAGCAAAGGCCGCCAAGGGTTTGGTTGGTTTGAGGCGAATGTCAGGTTTTGGCAGCCGGGGAGATTTGCGAGAGGGGTTGGGTTTGTTTGATGGCCTGCTGTTTTGGTGGTTTGCGGGCGCCGGATGGGAATTGGGTTCGTGTGATGGTTTTGCACGCTGCGTGGCACACGATGGAACGTTCTGGAACGTTTCTTGGCGTTGTGGTGTGTGGATTGGGTCTGCTCGATTGGTTTGGGCTGTGGCTGAAGCCTGTTTTGGGTAAGCCCGTTGAAACGGGCTTTTGTCTCTTGGGGGTTGATGACCCGGCCATAAACGACCGGGCTACGACCCGCCCGCGGCGGGGGAAGCCGTGTGAACACGGCTGCTGATTGGTTGGAGTGCCGGTTGTGCGGGAGGTGGACGCCGACGGGGACGCCGACGCGGCCAGCTAGGAGGTGCGCGCTAGCTGTTGGCTGTGCGGTTAAGCGGGTGAGTGTGGCGGTGCGGTTGGGCCGCTCCCTGACGGTCACGGCTCGGTTTGTGGCGCTTGGCTGGATTGCGCGGGTGTGCACTGGGCCCTCGGGTCGAGTTTAACCCGGCGGGGGTGGGTTCGGCGGGATTCGCGCTGGGAAGTAGTTGGATCTAAGGGGATTTTCGTTCTGCTAGGGGCGTGATGGGCCGCGGCGACCTAGAGCTGAGCTGCTTGACAGCAAGCTCTCTATACCGGTTCATCGTCGCTGTGGACGTTTTCCGCGGGCTGTTGCCCGCGGGCCGCCGTATTCACATCCGCCGCTCCGTTGCTGTTGTCGGTTACTCGCTTGGGAGGTAGGTGCGGATGGCTTGGGTGGGGGAGTTTGGGGTTAGTTCGAGGTTGTTCAAGGTGGCGGGGAGGAGGTAGGCGTCGCCGGGGTTGTAGGGGTGGCCTGCCAAGGTTCCATCGCCTTGGAAGAAGATGAGCAGATCGGCTTGATTGGGTTTGTTTGGATATTGGATGGGCTGGTCCCAGGCCCAGTGCTCCGCAGCGAAGTGGGGGCTGGCTACGAATAGCTCGCGGGTCCAGTCCTGATCGGGGAAACGGAAGGGCTCGATCGCGCCGGGGTGAGGTTGCTGTTCGGTAACCGCGACGGCTTTCTCGATGTGGAGTTCGCGGGGCTCGCCGTCCGCGCCGATGCGTCCGAAATCGTAGAAGCGGTAGGTGACGTCGGAGTTCTGCTGGATTTCGCAGAGGACCAGACCGGAGCCGATGGCGTGGAGCGTACCGGCGGGGATAAAGAAGGCCTCACCGACATCGACCTCAACCCAATTGAGGTAGCGCTCGATCTCGCCGCTGATAGCCGCCTCCCGAAGGTCGTCTTTCGAGAGAACTCTGTTCAGGCCGAGCGCGACGCTCGCGCCGGACTTGGCGGCGAGGACGTACCACATCTCGGTCTTGCCGGGGCTGTCTTCGTGCCGTTGGGCGTAGTTGTCGTTGGGGTGGACTTGGACGGAGAGGCGGTCGGAGGTGAATAGGAGCTTGGCGAGGATGGGAAAGGTGGGTTTGAAGGTGGAGGGGAAAAATGGGGACAGTCCCCCGTTTTTAGCGGCGGATTCGCCCAACAGCTTCGGGCCGTAGTCGGTGATCAGGTCGGCGAGTGTGCGGCCGCTGAGCGGGCCATTCGCGACGGTGTTCTCGTCGAACGAGTACCAAGCCTCGCCGATCTTGCCGTCCTGTTTCCCGAAGACAGGTGCGAGGTCGTGCGAACCCCAGATGCGCTCGCGAAATGAGGGCGGTAGCCGTAGAGGATAGAGTTCTGTCAAGCTTTGTCGGCGAGGAATTTGCGGATGCGTTCCAGGCCGCGCTCGATCTCGTGCATCGAGGTGGCGTAGGAGATCCGGACGTGCTCGCCGGTTCCGAATGCTTCGCTCGGGACGACGGCGACATGCGCTTGTTCGAGCAGCGCGGCCGAGAAGTCGAGCGGCGTCTTCATGCCGTTCTTGCCGAGGAATGCACCGATGTTTGGATAGGCGTAGAAGGCTCCGCCTGGCTCCTCGCAGCGTACGCCGGGCATGGCGCGCAACCTGGGGATCACGTAGTCGCGGCGCTTACGATACTCGGCGAGCATCTGCCCAATGGAGTCCTGCGGGCCGGTGAGGGCTTCGATGGCCGCTTTCTGCACGATCGACGTCGGATTGGACGTCGAGTGGCTTTGCAGCTTGTTAATCGCCGAGATAAGTGGTGCGGGGGCCAGGGCGTACCCGAGACGCCAGCCAGTCATGGCGAAGGTTTTTGACAACGAACCGGCGACGATAAGGTTCGGCTTTGAGCCTTTGACGGAGGCGATCGAAAACGGATCGCCCTCATAGACGAAGTGGCTGTAGCATTCGTCGGCCATGAGCATCGCACCGCGCGAGGCGACGAGGCTGTAGATCTTCTCGAATTCTTCAGGGGACACGACGGCGCCGCTCGGGTTACTAGGCGAGTTGACGATGACGAGCTTGGTGCGGTCGGTGAGGGCCTTCTCGATATCGCTTGCTGAGAGACGGAAACCTTCGTCCTCGGAGGTGTGGACGATAACGGGTTTGCCGCCGTGGTACTTGACGACGTCGTAGAACGTGACCCAGTAGGGGGCGGGCAGGATGACTTCATCGCCCTCGTTGATGAGGGCCGCCATGGTGTTGAAGATGACGTGTTTGGCGCCGACGCAGGCGATGCACTCGTTGGGCGCGTAGTCGGTACCGAAGTTCTGTGTGTGCCAGTCGCAGATGGCTTTCTTGAGTTCGGGGATGCCACCGGCGGCAGTGTACTTGGTGAAGTTTTCATCCAAGGCGCGGATGGCGGCCTGCTTAATGTTGTCGGGCGTGGCGAAGTCGGGCTCGCCGGCACCGAAGGCTACGACGTCGACACCTTCGGCCTTGAGCTTGGCGGCCTTGGCGGCTACGGCCATGGTGGCGGATTCGCTAATGTTCGAAATTCTGTTCGTCAGTTCCATACTGCTTACACTTTCCCTCTCTTTTGCGCGAGGCGTTGTTCGACGATTTCGGGGACGAGCTCGTGGATATCGCCGCCGAGTCCCCAGACCTCTTTGACCAAGCGCGAACTCACGTAGCTGTAGGCTTCAGCCGGAAGCATGAAGACTGTCTCAAGGGTGGGCGACAGCTTGCGGTTCATGAGAGCCATCTGCAACTCATACTCGTAATCGGACACGGCGCGGATGCCGCGCAGGATGAGGCGGGCGTCTTTGCGGCGGGCGTAGTCGACGAGCAGGCCTTCGAAGCTTTCCGCTTGGACGTTTGCAATGTTGGCGGTGGCGGTCCGGAGCATCTCGACACGTTCGGCGACGGTGAAGAGGGGATCTTTACGGTCGTGGCTGAGCACGGCGACGATGACTTCGTCGAACAAGGCGGCGGCGCGTTCGATGAGATCGAGGTGTCCGTTGGTGGGCGGATCGAAGGAGCCCGGGTAGATGATGGTGTGACGTTTTGGCACGGTGCGACCTAGGTCATCAAGGACAAGTTTCAGGATCGCACAGATGGGGTGAGTGGGGAGTGTTTGGCGCGGTTGCCGCAGTCTTGAGGGCGGCTCGGCACGGGCAGTTTTGACGCCCTGTGTTAACGTGGCGAATAGAAGGTATGTCAGCCGCGCCCGCGATTGAAGTGAACGATCTGGTCTTCCGTTACGGGGACCGGACGGCTCTCGACAAGATCAGTTTCTCCGTCGAGCGCGGAGAGATTTTTGGCCTGCTGGGGCCGAATGGCGGCGGCAAAACGACTTTGTTCCGGATCCTCTCGACGCTGCTGTCGCCGGCCGCGGGCTCGGCGAAGGTGGCGGGGTTCAATGTGTCCGAGCAACCGCTCGACGTCAGGAAGAGTATTGGCGTCGTGTTCCAGAACCAGAGCCTTGACCGTCGGCTTACCGCGCTGGAGAACTTGATTCATCAGGGGCATCTTTACGGCTTGCGCGGAGCGGCGCTCGATGCGCGCATCGACTCGTTGCTGCAACGGCTGGGACTGGAAGACCGCCGCAATGACGCTGTGGATACGCTCTCGGGCGGGCTTAAGAGGCGTGTCGAGTTGGCGAAGGGATTGATTCATAATCCCGCCGTGCTGCTGCTTGACGAGCCCAGCACGGGCGTTGACCCCGGCACGCGTTTGGACTTCTGGGAATATCTGCAACTGCTGCGGAGGCATGAGGGTATCACCGTGCTTCTGACGACGCACCTGCTTGAAGAGGCTGATAAGTGCGATCGTCTGGCGATCCTCGATAAGGGGAGTCTCGTGGCGGAGGGGACCCCGAGGGGTTTGAAGCAGCAGATTGGCGGCGATGTGGTCGTAATCCTGACGTCGCGTGATAGCAACAAGCTTTCGGGCGAAATCAGTCAGCAGTTTGAACTCGAGCCGACGATCGTGAACGGGAGCGTTCGCTTTGAGCACCCGAAGGGCGCGGAGCTCGTCGCGCGGCTGATGCAGGCGTTGCCGGATCAGATTGATTCCGTCACGGTTTCGCATCCGGCTTTGGAAGATGTCTTTATCCACATGACCGGCCGCCGCTTCGGCGAGGGCGAACAGGCCGGCGATCAGCCATAATGAGCCTTGACGGCAGCGACGCGCTGCCTAATTCACACATGGCTCATCAACCTTCCAGAGCGATCGCCGATCCGGCTACGACGGTTCCGCGCCTAGCCGTGCCGGCCACAACCGTTTCGGCGCAACCCAGCTTTCTGCTTAGCATGGGAACGCTTTGGCTGCGGGAGATTCGCAGCTTCTATCGGCAGAGGAGCCGCGTGATTGGCGGTTTGGCCACTCCGCTCGTATTTTGGCTTCTGCTTGGCTCGGGGTTTGGGACGTCGATGCGGACGTCCGCCGCAGGGGGTGAGAACTACCTTCAGTTCTTCTACCCCGGAACGGTGGCGCTGGTGGTGCTGTTCACGGCGATCTTCTCGAACATCTCGGTGATTGAAGACCGCCGCGAAGGCTTTCTGCTCTCGGTGCTGGTGGCGCCGGTGTCGCGGTGGGCGCTTGTGCTGGGCAAGGTAATGGGCGCGACGACGATCGGTGTGGTGCAGGGGCTGTTGTTTTTGCCGCTCGCCCCGTTGATGGGCATGTCGGTGTCGCTGGAGCGCATTCCGGCGATTTTGGCGGTGCTGCTTGTCATGTCGTTCAGCTTGACGGGGCTGGGTTTCTTCTTTGCTTGGTGGCTGAACTCGGTGCAAGGGTTCCACTCGGTGATGAACGTGGTGCTGATGCCGATGTGGATGCTCTCCGGCGCGGTCTTCCCGGCGGAAGGCGCTTCCGCGTGGGTGAAGTGGGTGATGTTCGTGAATCCGCTGACGTACGGAATCACGGCGTTTCGCCATTATCTGGCGCCTGCTGGTGTGGAAATTGCCGGGCCGTCGATCACGACCTGCTGGGCGGTTGCGCTCGGCTTCGGCGTGGTAACGCTCGCGGCGGCGTTCTATCAAGCCAACCGCTCGTCCCCGGAAAGTTTGTCGTAGGCGGCTGGGGTCACCGGCGCTCAGATGGAAGTTAGCGATCTACCCGCGGTTAACGCCTGTCTCAACTCGATCAGTACGTTGTTGCTGACGGCTGGTTACGTGTTCATCCGTCGCCGGCAGATTGAGCGGCACCGGATGGCGATGACGGCGGCGTTTGTCACGTCGTGTTTGTTCCTCGCGAGCTATCTGACGTATCACTACTACGCGGGCTCCGTCCCCTTTACGAAGCAGGGGTGGGTGCGGCCGGTCTATTTCACGATCCTGATCACGCACATCATCTTGGCGGCGGCGATCGTGCCGCTCGCATTCGTTACGCTTTACAACGCTTGGCGCGAGCGGTTTGACAAGCATCGGCGGATCGCCCGTTGGACGTGGCCGATCTGGATGTATGTTTCGATCACCGGCGTGGTGATTTATCTGATGCTTTATCAGATGTGAAGCCCGTTTGATATCAGTCACTTGCGGCGGCTATAGCCCTGTAACTCGTTACCAAACATACACTTCTGTTGACATTTGCTGTACGCTCGCCGACACTGATAGACACACGAACCACAACCGTGTGATCACATATTGATCACACGAAAGGGGGCGGGCCGGCATGGCACAACGGCAGGCGGCGACTAAAGTCCGGCTGAGTGACCGGACCATCAAGGCAATCGAGCCACCATCAAGCGGGGTGGGGTTCGTCTACGACACAGAGATTCCCTACTTCGGCTTGCGGACGATGGCGAGCGGGATCAAGTCATTCATCTATGGCTATCGCAATGCCTCGGGGCGGCTTCACAGAGTCACGCTGGGTCGATGGCCTGACCTGACGGCGACGGCAGCGCGGAGACGCGCCAGAGAATACGCGGCGAAGGTTGCAGACGGTAAGGACCCGCATGAAGAGAAACAGGCCCGGTGTCGCGAGCTGAGGCTATCGGAGCTAGTGGAAGCCTATTGGAAGGCTCACCTCTCCAAGCTGCGAAGCGGACACGAAGCAGCGCGATACCTGAGGAAAAACCTACTGCCGTTCGTGGGGGGCAGCACAAAGCCCGCCGAGATCACGCGGCGCGACATCATCCGGCTGATTGACAACAAAGCGGAAGGCTCGCCGATCGCGGCGAACCGTCTCTTGACTCACGTCAAGGGGCTGTTCCGGTGGGCGGTCGAGAAAGAGGAAATCGGCGCCGATCCCGCCGCAGGCGTCAAGCGGGCAGGGCCGAAGAAGGAGAAGGCCCGGAAGCGCGTGCTGTCCGTCGAAGATATCCGCACCGTATGGGAAGCCCTACCGACCACGAAGAGCATGACGGCCTCCCAGCGCTCGGCCTTGAGGCTGATCCTCATCACCGCGCAACGTCCAGGGGAGATCATGGGGATGCGCTGGGAAGAGATCAACTGGATCGACCGTATGTGGGAGATTCCGGAGGGGCGCACAAAATCTGATCGGGCACACCGCGTCCCGCTGACACGACTTGCACTCGCGGAGATCGAGAAGCAGGGCAAGCAGGAAACAGGGTTCGTGTTCCCCTCCATCAAGAATCACCGATTCGCGATCATGGCATTGGCTAACGCGGCCCGGCGAAACCGTGAGCACTTCGGCATCGAACGATGGACGCCGCACGACCTGCGCCGGACGGCAGTAACCCACATCCCCGCTGATCGCTTCGTCAAATCTCGCATCATGAACCATGACAACCCGAATGTGAGTGCGATCTATGACAGGTATGAGTACGACGACAAGAAACGCGCGGCGCTCAATAAATGGGACGCCAAGCTACGCGGCATCATCAGCGGGGAAGCGGGAACTGCGAGCAGACGATAGGGAGGTCCTTGATAAACGAATCGCATTTGTGGAGCGTAAAGCAAGGGAGACGCTTAAGAAGTACGGGTATCCTACCGACCGCGAAGGACTGCAAAGGCGAAGGGTTGGCCTAGATAACAAAGAGCAGATTGCACTGAACAAAGAACTCGCGACCATCCTTGAGAGACAGGAGATCCAGGAATCATCCGATCAAGAATGGAGCCGCGTCCATGCCATTCGTGAGCGCATGGACAAGATTACAAAGACAGCCTGGGAGAGCACCCCCGAACAAGTCAAGACTGTCGATGCCCTCTTCATGCATCTCGGAAGGGTGAAGACTGACTTGATGAGTGGACTGTGGGAAGACGCGGTTGCGAGCATGTACGGCGTCGGTCGCTGTGCTGCGTTGGTCGGCATCGAAGGCTTTGCCAGGACGGGCCAACAGGTAAGTGAGGGCGGGCGTAGAGGCGCTTACTACCGGGGTGGAGACACCCCGGAGAAGGTGCGGCAACGGCACGAGAAATGGCAAGCCGATGTCAATGAAGCCCGCAAGAAAGACCGAAAGAAGAGCTGGACCTTTATCGCCACTATGGTAGGCGCGAAGCACCAAGCGGCGGCTGATCTCGGGAAAACATCGCGAACCCTCGACCGTTGGCACACCGAGCGCCGGGGCCCCAGGCGGACCCGGATAGGCCGCTCCGTTTACTACTCTCGCGACTCGCTGTCCGCGTGGATCACGACCCAGGAAGAGTCTCTTGCCTCGGAAGGCGGTGTCCAATGACCGCGCCGGCCATCGGCACGACCTCGCCATGCGTGGTGAGTCACCGACCGGGCCCGTGCCTCCGGTGTGGACACGAGGTTGACCAGGTCCACACAGACACAAAAGACCCGCGCACCTGGCTGTGCGCGCGCTGCTGCGGCTGTGGGAAGGCCGCAGAATGAACGTCCACGACGTGATCGACCGCGCCGACATCGGCGACGTCTGGACGGCGCGCGGCGGCGCTCCACTGCGTCACCGGCGTGGCAAGGCCTTCTGGCGCGATGGCGATAGCCCGAACGTCAGTATCGATGCCGACCGGAACGTCTGGTTCGACCATCGCGACGGTGTTGGCGGTGGTGTTCTGGACTTAATCCAGGTTGTTCTCGATTGCGACCGCAAGGGGGCTGTTCAGCGGCTCGCAAGTCACCAGGGCGTCGAACTTGATGACAACCCCATGACGCCATCGGAACAGCGAGAGTACGCCGAGCGCTGACGATGGGCCGAGGTCGAGGCCGAGAAGTTGACTCAGTGGCGCGAGGACTACCTAGCCGGTCTTCGGTCAAAACGTAACGCCCTGTGGGACCGAGGCCGCGAAGCAACAGCCCTCGGGTATCGGCTCATGACGGAAGGGGCTCACGACTCCCACTTGTGGGCCGTGGTCTGGCGACACTCCGTTGACGACCTCAAAGGCGACCAGATCGACGCGGAGATAGAGCGCGTTCGGGCCATGACCCCGCATCAAGTGATCGCGTTGCGCGAATCACTGACCGGCGAAAAGGTGGCTGCATGAACCTCACTCACCGGGAGCGGTTCTCCGCCACGGCGACCCGAGCCTTAATAGACGACGGCCCCGTACCAATTGACGGCAAGCCGCCGGAGCGAACCCGCGACGATCTAGCCGACTTCCGGGCCACCGATCTAGGCAACGCGGAGTTACTTGTCCGTCGTCACGGCGGCGACCTTCGCTACTCCCACGCTTGGGCTAAGTGGCTTGCATGGGACGGAAACCGCTGGGCTACTGACGACTCCGGCGAAGTCTATAGGCGAGCGGCGGCAACGGTTCGGGAGCTGTACAGCGCTGCCGGTTCCATCCCCGACGATGACCGGCGCAAGTCCATCGCCACGCATGCTGTCAAGTGCGAATCGAAGTCGCGGCTCGACGCGATGGTAGGCCTCGCAGAGAATCAAGCCGAGATGGTTATCCGGCCTGCCGACCTCGACAAGGACGCGATGCTGCTGAACGTCGAGAACGTAACGATCGACCTTCGCACCGGCGACCTCCGTCCTCACGATCGCAGCGACTTCATCTTCAAACTCGCGCCCGTCGAGTACGACGCCGAGGCGCAATGTGGAGGATATCCGGATTTCCGTTGAAACGAGCGGCTCTCCGCAGGTTGTAGTTTACGCCGCCCGGGCCTGAGCCGGAGGCGGCGTGTTGAGCTTGGCGAGTTCCGCCAAGAGTTTCGGCAGCTGCTTG
>Ga0315336_1002603_pt1 | contig 26966 bp, 18 predicted proteins | sample ASW5metaG_FD_204512 | JGI IMG/M metagenome (GOLD analysis project Ga0315336, IMG submission 204512) | Ammonia-oxidizing marine archaeal communities from Monterey Bay, California, United States - ASW #5 | ecosystem: Environmental > Aquatic > Marine > Intertidal zone | place: USA: California... | reverse complement strand
TAGAGCGTTTTAAATAAAACTGTAGCCACTCTTTTGTTCTCTGTGGTACGCTGGGGGCATGAAAACCTTATCGTTGGATCTGCGAGAGCGGATCCTTGCTTCCTATGACAATCAGGAAGGCACCAGAGAGCAGATCGCCGATCGCTATCGCGTCTCACTCGGGATGGTGAAGAAGCTTCTGCAGCAACGCCGCCGGACTGGAGATCTTGCTCCGCGTCATGATCGCTCCGGACGCAAGGCGTTGATCGAACCCTCCCATCGTCGGCGGATTCGAACGTTGCTCAAGAAGCAGCCGGACATGACGCTGAAAGAACTGCGTGAGGCCTTGAAGTTGGATTGCTCGCTGCCTGCCATACACTATGTGCTCGCAGACATGGGTCTGACATATAAAAAAAGACACTCCGTGCGAGCGAGCAGGAGCGCAAGGACGTAGCGCAGGCGCGGGAGGCGTGGCATCAACTGCAAGGGAGCTTTGATCCTGCGACTCTGGTGTTCATAGACGAATCCGGCGCCAAAACCAATATGACCCGTCTGCGGGGACGTGCCCCACGCGGAGAACGCGTTCACGCAAGTAGTCCTCATGGGCATTGGCACACCACAACGATGATCTCTTCGATCCGTTCGGATGGATCGACAACTTGCATGGCTATCGTCGGGGCCACCGACACCGAAGTGTTCCGAGCCTATGTGCGCCATGTTCTGTGCCCGACACTGCGGGCAGGGGACACGGTGATCATGGACAACCTCTCCCCACATAAAAACGCCGAGACGATAACCTTGATCGAACAGGTCGGTGCCCAGGTCATGTTCCTGCCAGCCTACTCCCCGGACCTCAACCCCATCGAGAAAATGTGGAGCAAGGTCAAAGAGTCACTTCGCAGCTCGAAGGCACGTACTGAGAAAGCGCTCTATCGGGCGATTGGTTCGGCCTTCCAGACCGTGACCCAGGAAGATGCGGTTCATTGGTTCGCCTCGTGCGGCTACAGTTTTAATTAAAACGCTCTAGCGCAGAGTTGGGCACGTCTTTGGACCGCCTTCGGCGGGCCCTTCCGGGGTAACCCGGAGGCTGGTGCCGGAGGAGGGACTCGAACCCCCACGCTCTTGCGAGCGGCAGATTTTGAATCTGCTGCGTCTGCCAATTCCGCCACACCGGCTGCAGATGTTTGTGGTCAAACCGAAGTGCGGATCCTGCCAGAGGATACGGCAAGGTGCCAACCTTAATGTTCTCCTTGCCAAATGTTGACTTCATTGCGAAATGTCCCTTTCACGGTTTAATCGATGGAGGGCCGCGGGGTACTTTTAGGTAAGCCAGGAAGTACCCCGGATGAAAAGAGTTCACGTTCATCTGTCAGTTCACTATGAAATGCGCACGAAATGGGTACGGCATTTGAAGCAGTGTGAAATGTACCCCCTTCCACGACCGTTGGGGCGATTACACCTGACCCTGGGCCTTCTCCTCGTCTCGACAATTACGCTCAGTCCGTTCCATCCCGGGAATGAGGATAAGACTCACCGGCGTGGCTGGTAGCGATTTGTAGGGCATCGCCGCGCACGGAGGTGTAAAGTGCCGGTATGCCACTGGGCAGAGGGAGAAGCCGCAATGCACAGCAGTAATCTTCGCGGAGACGATTTCAAGATGACCTGGCGTGGAGAGCCGGTTCGTCATGCTGAGTTTTTTTCGTCATTTCGAGATACCGAACGAGTCGGAATCCTCTGCCCCCGCAGAACCGAGGGCATTGGCGCGATTACGCTGATCATATCGTACGTGACCGCATTCTATGACCGGTATCGCGAGCGCGGAGCGGACTTTTATGCCTACCCCGACTTTTTTACGTTTCAAAGGGAGACACCCTGCGCGGACTACGGCATGGTCGACATCTGGCCGTACCACAAGAACGTGCCGGTTCCACGGGATGCGCAGCAGACCGCGGAAGCGATTACCGATCGGGGCGTGAACGTGTTGCTGGTGCCGGATGGCAAAGAACAGGAAGTCGAGATCGGGCGGATCGAGTTGGAGAGCGCCCGGCGAAATATCCGGCGCTGTTTTGCCTACTCCGAATCGGGCGAGATGGATTCGTTCGACCTTTCCCTGGAATGCGATAGCGATCCGCTTCGGGAGTATGCGATGGCCGTGCTCGACTCCCTGCCTTCCGGCAACGAAATCAGCGAGTTGCGCGCGTTGTGGTCGGAACGGTTTGCGGGCGGAACGGTGCGCCAGTTCTTCCGGGAAATGGAGCTTGGCGAGGCTTTGAGCAGGATTTGATCTACCACCCGGTCTGCAGCTCGTCGTGTTCGGTTCCCATCGCGAGTGGTTTTCCCAGGACGATTCTTTCGATCATGGCACGGCGCAGGCCCTCACTGGTTCCAATGGATACGGTCATGCGGTGGTCGGTGTCGAGGCGCTGGCTGGGAAGCTTGAGGCTTGGCATGGCGATTCGCGGGGTCTGAATGCCCGCCAGTGAACTGGCGGCGCCCAGCACGGTTGACTCCACGTGGGGCGCGACGATCGTTTCCGCCGGTGGCAGCATGTCGTCCCCGTGCAGCTCGGGGCGCTCATATGAAATCGGATCGAGCACGCCCGGGCGGTCCTCCACCGGTGCTTTGGCCGGCATCACGCGCAGAGGCGTTACGGCTGGAGGGGCAACCCGTGTCACCGGCGGAGGAGCGACCGGCGTCGGCGGGGCAGGGGGGGGATCCTCGTCCACTTTCTGTCCGGTCAGGGTTTCAAGAAACTCCTGCAAGGTCGGATCCAGTTGCGGACGGGCCGGTTTTTCTTCCGTGTCCGGTGGTGATTCACCCTGGGACCGGCCGTTTTGCGCCATTTTCTGAATCTTCTTGAGAATGAACCAGACAAGCGCAATCGCCAGGTAGATAAGCAGGGCGAACCCGTCACCCGCGGCAACGATGTGGGGAGTCAGGATCATGATTCAGGAGTGAGATCCGAGCTTTCACCACCGCTGATAGATTCACGCATCGAAGTATCGGCGAGGATATTCTGCATTCTGTAGAAATCCATTACCCCGAGATTACCCTCACGGAAAGCGCCCGCGATCGCCAGGGGAACTTCGGCCTGTGCTTCAATCACTTTCGCCTGCATCTCCTGCACCCGCGCGCGCATTTCCTGCTCGGCGGCAACGGCCATGGCGCGGCGCCCTTCCGCTTCCGCCTGCCTGAGTTTCTTGTCCGCCTCCGCGCGCTCGGTCTCCAGGAGCGCGCCGACGTTGGAAACTTCGTTGACCCCGCCGACGCCGGCGACGCTTACGTCTGCGATGTCGATGGAAACAATCTCAAAAGCCGTCTGTGCATCCAGCCCGCTGTCGAGAACCTTTTTGCTGATGTGATCCGGATTCTCCAGCACGTTCTTGTAGGTGGTGGAAGATCCGATGGCGCTGACGATTCCCTGGCCGACACGCGCGATGATGGTTTCCTCGGTGGCGCCTCCCACCAGCCGCTCAAGGTTGGCGCGCACCGTCACCCTCGCTTTGACCAGGAGGCGGACCCCGTCCCGCGCAACGGCGTCGAGCATGCCGGTTCCCTTGGCGGGATCCGGGCAATCGATGACTTTTGGATAGACCGAAGTCTTCACGGCATCCAGGACATCGCGCCCGGCGAGGTCGATGGCGGCCGCGCGGTCGAACGGAAGATCGATGCGGGCCTTGTCGGCGGCAATGATGGCCGTGACCACATTAATCACGTTTCCGCCTGCCAGGTAGTGCGCTTCCAATGGGTTCGTTTCCAGGGTCAACCCGGCTTTTACGAGCTGGATCCGGGCCTCCACCATCAGGCGGGGCGGAACTCTTCGCAGCTTCATCCCGAACAGGTCGAAAATACGCACCGGCGCCTGCGAGAATTGCGCCCGGATATAGGGTCCGATGATGGAGAGAATGAATCCGAAGAAAATGAGGCAAACGATTCCTGCAACGACAACGATAATGGCGACGATTGGTCCGGGCATGTAGGTGTCTCCCTGTTCAGTTTTGTTTGAATTCGATTAAGATGCAATTTCCTGTACGACGACCCGATTGCCTTCGACTTCGATGACGCGAACTTTCGCGTCTTTCGAAATCCATCCCCCGTCGGCCATGACGTCAACGCGCTCGGTGCCGATGGTGGCAATCCCTCCCGGCCGCAGATCCGTCTGGGCGGTTCCCTGCTGGTTCATCAGCTGTTTCAACGTTGGATCGGCGGCAGATGACTCTTTGAGGTTTTTCGACAGCGTAAACCGACGACCGATTGGAGACGTCGGAAGGTACTTCAACAGGATAATGGTGTAACCAACAAGTCCGATCAACATTGCGATCGCCTGGATGACGCCGCCTTGCGCTCCAAAGACCTGGAATCCAAGGATGACCGCCACAATCAGCAACGCTCCGCCGATCACGCCGAGGATGCCGCCCGGCACGAACAGTTCCAGGCCGACGAGGATGAGGCCCAGTATCAGGGCCAGAATGTATATCTGCAGAAGGTCCATGATCGATTCAGGTCGTTCGTTCGGGTCGAGGTTGCGGATCCCTTTGATCCTCAATGGGTTCCACTACCACTCTGCTCCCGTGAGATTCAACGATGCGGACATCCTCCCCCGCTTCGACGAATTGGCCCGTGGTAAGCACGTCGAGTTTTCGATCTCCGAATCGGGCCGTTCCGGAAGGTCGGAGCGGGGACAACGTTGTCCCGCGAAGGCCGACCAGTTCCTTGGTGGATGACGAAGCTGCATAGCCGGTGGACGTGGTCATGGCAGTTTCCAGGCGGAGTGGTTTGAAGAGTCTTGATTGCGGAAGGTACCGGGTGAGCACGATGGCGCCGATCGTCGCCCCGACCAGGGAAGACCCCAGGACCGCCAGCGGGCCCTCGAGACTGGACCACGGAACCACGAAAGATCCGCCGGGATAGTGCTCTACCATGGTGGTCAACAGTCCGGTCATGATCATCAGGATCCCCAGCACTCCCGCGATGCCGAATCCGGGAATTACGAATATCTCCGCGGCGAGAAACCCGATGCCGATGACGATAAGGAGCAGTTCCTCCGCGCCGGCAAGACCGGCGATGTGGTGGCCCCAGAAGAAGATCGCGAGGCAAATCAGCCCCGCCACTCCCGCGATACCAATCCCGGGGGTTTTGATCTCCGCGTAGACGCCGAGAAGCCCCGCCATCATGAGGAGGGGGGAAATCGCTTTGATGAAACGGGCAATCTGTTCGACTCCGGTGACCTCGAGGTTGATCACTTCCGTGTCCCCGAGGCCGACTTGATCCAGCATGTCTTCGACGTCCCGCGCGGTACCGGCGGAGAGGAGGGGTCCGGTCGCGTCCCCAATGACGCGCGCCGCCTCCCGGTCGGTGAGGGTCAGCAGCACCCCTTCGGCGGCGATGATCTCCTCCCCGATCTTGAATTCGATTTCTCGTCGCACCATCGCTTCGCCGAGCTGGGGGTCGTGGCCTCCCTGCTCGGCGGCCGACCGCATGAGGGCAGCGGTGGCGGAGACCATTTTTTCCTGTAGATTGTCGGGCATATCTTCACTGCTGCCCCCGATAATGGGCATGGCATCTCCGATGACGCTACCGGGCGCCATCCAGATGTGCTTCGTGGCCATGGCAATGATGGCGCCGGCAGAGAAAGCCTCTTCCTCGACGAAGGTGTAGGTCGGCACGGAGATGTTTTCGACCAGGTTTACGATCTTGCGCGCCGCTTCAAGGGTGCCGCCCGGGGTGTCCATCTTGAAAACGATGGCTTCGGCCCCGGTGTTCTCCGCTTCGGTAACGCCGCGGCGAAGAATGTAGTGGAGCGCAGACTCGATGGGGCCGTCGATCGAGATCACGTAGACGGCGCCGGAAGCGCCGCCCGGGTCGGGGGCGGATCCCTCGGGCAGGTTGGTCTGAGCATTCGCGACCTGAATCATGCCGCTGACCATGCCGGCCATGATTGCACTGCGCAGAACTCGAGATGTGTTCATTTTCATCCTTGGCGGCCTATCCAGAAGGCCTTGTCTTTCCCATTCATCCTCCAATAGGCGGCAGGCTGCAAGCTTGCAATTGCCGCTCCCTCGACTCAACTATAGCATGATGCACCTTGAAGGCAAAACCGCGCTAATCACGGGAGGGGCGGTTCGGCTTGGACGAGCCATCACCGGTGCGCTGGCCGAGCAGGGCGTAAACCCCGTAATTCACTACCGCTCGTCGGCCGGCGCGGCACGGGCGATGGAGGCTGAGCTGGCCGAAAAGGGAGTGAATGTCGCCCTGGTACAGGGCGATCTTGTGTCCCAGGCGGCGTGCAGGCAGGTGATGGAGGAGGCGCACCGCAAGTCGGGTGGAGTCGACATCCTGGTCAACAACGCGGCCGTTTTCAACAAAGACACCCTGATGGAGGCAACCGAGGAGAACGTTCTGGCCGAATTCTGGCCGAATCTGTTCGCACCGATGTTCCTGATCCGGGCCTTCGCGGAACTTGCCGGGGACGGGCATGTCATCAACCTTCTGGACCGCAGGATTACCGCCAATGACACCTCCTGTGCCCCGTATCTTCTGAGCAAGAAGGGGCTGTACGAACTGACGAAGCTGGCGGCTCTCGAATTGGCGCCCGGGATTCGCGTCAACGGGGTGGCGCCGGGAGTCCTGTTGCCTCCCCCGGGAAAGGATGAGCAGTACCTGAAGGAGCACGGCGGATACGTGCCCCTGGAGTACCAGTGCCGTCCCGAAGATATCGCCGCCGCGGTTCTCTACCTGCTCGAGGCGGACTGCCACACGGGGCAGGTTCTCTATGTCGATGGCGGGAAACACTTGTTGGGAACTGAGCATGTTTAAGATTCATATACGCGATCTGCTGTGCCGGTGCATCGTCGGCATCTTTCCGGAGGAGCGTGAAAAGCCGCAGGACGTTCTTATCAATGTGGCCCTGGAATGCGATGTTGCGGATGCGGCGGAATCAGATCGAATTGAAGATACCGTTGACTACAAAGCATTGAACAAAGCAATCATCAGCCTGGTAGAGGCCAGTTCCTTCAATCTTCTGGAATCCCTGGCCCAGGCAATCCTGAAGCTTTGTATGGATGCGCCCAAAGTGATTCATGCCACCGTTACCGTGGACAAACCCGGCGCGCTTCGATTCGCAAAAAGCGTGGCGGTTGAGGTCTCGGGGTGAATCGGTTTTCGGTTTTCGGTTCTCTTGGTTGCGGTGACGAAGTGAACGCGATCAAGCCGACCTGCAGCCAGTTCCTGCGCGTAGGAAGCGGATCTCTCACCGCAAGCGCATCCGCGTACCTGAACCGAGAACCTAAAACCTAAAACCTAAAACCGAATCCGCTGCTCAGCGAAATACGGGCTCATCCTTCAGTTCGAATTCCATATCCGGCGCCGCGTTTTTGTGCCCGTGCTCGTCGTAGGCCTGCATCTGTTCCATGAGAAGGGTCATGGTGGGTTTGTTGATCGTGTTGTCGCAGGGGGGGACTTCTCCGCGGATGAAGGTGAAGGATCCATCGCTGTTTTTCAGGATTTCTCTTACTGCGTCCTCCCCGTGGTACTTCCCGTCATACGCATCGACAATTTCTCCCTTGTCGAAGAGAACCCGTCGCACTACGCCCGACTGGCTTCCGGAAATATCGAGAATTCCTGTTTCCTGGATGGCATGGACGAATTGGATGACGTCATTCACCGAAAATCTGTCAAGAGACCCCGTCAAGGCCTTGTCGAACAGGGACGCAAGTTCGGACTGCTTCGAGCCGGGCGATGCGTCGCGCACCAGGCCGAGATGGTCCGGGATCGACCGGCGCCGCACCACGGCCAACTTCACTAGAAGAATGACGATGATCAACGCTTCGACTCCGGCGACGATCCAGGCGATTTCCCCGGATTCGGATAGGAACTGTGTATCAAGGAATGGGATGGTTGCTTTCATTGTACCGGGTCCGCGTCAGGGAGCCTTTCGGAAGTACGGTGTTTCGTCCGAGGTGACATCTCCCAACCCCGAAGTATCGAAAGCGGAAGACAGTATGTCCGTGGAGTCGAGCGAATCACTGAGCGATACTCCTTCGTCGATGGATTGCGATACGTTCATGAGCAGGGACATGGTGCTGATGGTGATGGCGCGTTCGACCGGCAGGTATTCCTGGCGTTTGAAGACGAAAAAGCCATCGTCGAACTGTAGAATCTCAGCCACCGCGTCCTCGCCGGTGGTGCTGCCGTTCTCGGCATTAACGATTTCACCGTTCTCGAAGAAGACCTTGCTTTGCGTATGATTTGCGTCGTCGGTCACGGACAGGGTTCCGGACTCCCGGGAAGAGTTCAAGAACTGGATCAGTTCGGAGATATTGAATCCGCAAAGGCTTCCCGTAAACGTACCGCCCTTGGTGGAACTGAACGCATCGGAGATCTCGGGTTTTGATTCCTCCGGGGCTTCGACGAGCGATTCGGCCTCGGGATCGAGGAGGTCGGGAGCGCCCGAGCCTTCCGCGAGCTCCGAAATGCTCAGGCCGGTGCTCTCAGGAATGATGGTAATCTCTTCGTAGGGTGTTTCATCGAGATTGTCGGTGGTATAGGGATCATCCGGATCAAAAGATTCCTGGGTCGGGAAATCGAGATCCGATGTAAAGCCGGATGTCTCGGGTTCCGGCGCAGTGAGGGATTCCGATGCGGGCACCAGTGCGGGCGGTACGGATGTTTCTTTTGGGGCCGGGGGCGCAGCCGCTTCCGGTTGTTCCTCTTCCGTCGGCAGGGGCGGAGCTTCGGGGCCTTTCTCCTGGGACACGCGTTTTGCCTTGGGCCGCTTGTTCAATGCCTTGGCGATCACGATGATGAGGACTAAAAACGCAACCCCGATGCCGCCGAAAAACGCAAACAACTTGATGGCGGCCATGGTGACGTCCCGGTTGCTCTCCTCGCCGGCGGCTTCGTTCTCCCCCGCGGTGTTCAATCCCAGTAAATCGTTGGTTTCCTGAATCACCCTGCGAGCTTCCGGTGTTGTCTCGGAATTGTTCGAAGGTTCGTCGTCAAGCTGCAGGGCCGTCTCAATCACCATCCTGTTCTGAAGATCGGCCGGCTCCGCGGGTTGCTGTTGTGTCACCGGGGCGACTTGCGGTACCGCGGCGGCTGAAGAGGAAACTACCTTGCGCGCGCTGTTCGCCTGGGGAAGCGAAGGGTGAGATGAGATGGAGCCGGATCTACTGCCGGAAGAACTCGGAGTGCGGATGGCCTGGGACGCGCTTCCCGCATTTGCCGCATTTGCCGCCGCGGCGGACCGGCTGCCGCGCGGGTCGGCTCCGGCGCTACCGGAGTCGGTGGCCGTCACCCGAATCCGGGATCCGCCCGGGGTTGGACTCTGTGTCGTGGTTTTCGAAGGAACCAGGGACCGGGAGCCCTGAGAACCGGTGCCGCCGGCCGGCTCCCTACCGTTCAGGACCGTATGCCCATATTGGATCGAACGGTCCGATGAAACGGTATTTGAAATTTCCCATTGTTTTGAACTCCGGCCCGAAGACTTCGCCGGCACCAGTTTCTGGTCCGCGATGTCGCGCTGCCGCATCTTCTGAATCACCGATGCCGATAGTTCGCCGACATAAGAGATCCCGCGGGTGGACTTTGCTATGTCCAGGGAAAAGGCATGTCCATTGCGTTCGCACAGCACGGTGAAAGATTCGTCGTCTTCGAATACAATGGGAAGGATTTCATGCGGCCGCAGATAGAAGCGGCCGAATGCCGAGCTGGTGTTGGAGCCGAATATCAGATCGCCTTCCCGGGTTACCCATGCCGAACCCTGACCGTTTCCAAGTGTTCTGGGAACCGCGACCAGATCCGTATAGCCGTTGTCGTAGGTCAGCAGTGCAATGTAATAGCGCTGGTTCTTTTGAATGAGCGGCATGCGCTCCCCGACTTCGAATTGCACCTCCGCATCGTTCACCGAGACCTTGATGTTCTTCTTGTTGATCTCGACGTAGCCAATATCGGAGATTTCCACCGGCAGCATCGTGCTCGATGTCTTGCTCGCCGCGCTCGAATCCGTGACCGGGAAGGCCACGACAATCCCTACGAGCAGTAGTGCGTTACTTTTTGATCGGAAATTCATATTTGTGTAGCTTAGGCATCAGGTAACGGCATTGTTTCGCGTTTTTGAGAAGAAGCATGGCTTTCCAGACCCGAATATTCGGGTTGGGAAGTTTGCGAAGTAAGTCGTCATTGTAGGGGTACTGCTTGCTCCTGTTATTACGCATGACACAATCCACTCCGCGCCGACTGATTTTCTCCGACGATTTCCCGGAATGCGTCCCAATACCAGATCGACCGAAGTGCACGACATGAGTCCAAGCGCAATGTTTGTGCCATCATGGGAATCCTCCACCGAATTATGTTTTCGATTGCCAGTTGTGTTGCGAAGGTTCGGTGGGAATATGCAAAGATACCGATAAGGCATGACTGGACCCATCATCACACTGTTGTCTGACTTCGGAACTTCGGACGGCTATGCGGCGGCGATGAAAGGAGTGATTCTGGACATCGTACCGAACGCAGTTCTGATCGATGCCTGTCACGATATTCGAGCGCATGATGTGCAGGCTGCTTCCTGGGTGCTGGCGCAATACGCGTTCACGTACCCGGAAGGCACCCTGCACATCGCGGTGGTTGACCCGGAGGTCGGGACGGACCGGGATTTACTCATCGCCACCGCCGGCGGACACGTTTTCCTGGCGCCGAATAACGGCCTCGTTCATTGGATCAGCAGAAGCGCGGCAGGGTTTGAAGTGCAGCGGATTCAGGACCACGTCAGCCGCCCCGAGGGGAAATCAAACACGTTTCACGGTAGAGATGTTCTCGCCTACGCCGCGGGCCGTCTGGCGCGTGGATTCGACAGCATCGAGTCGATCACGGAGCCCCTCCAGGAGCTTGTTATGCCCCAGTGGGGGGAGGTCAGGTCACGGGGGGAAGCCCTGGAAGGCGAAGTCATTCATGTCGACAATTTCGGAAACCTGATCACCAATATTCATCGAACCTATCTTGAGCAGGCGGGCTGGCGGGAAATCGCCCTCGAGGCCGGCGCCGGAACCATCAGCAATCTCTGCAATGCATATGGCGATGTTCTGCCCGGCGAACCCCTGGTGCTCATCGGCTCGCACGATCATCTTGAGATTGCCGTTTGCCATGGCTCCGCCGCGCGCGCCATGGGCTTGAAAAGAGGGGCCAGGATCATCGTGCGGGGAGCCGAGTAGATTGTTTCCTGATCAGGTGTGGATTGGACCGGCCTCTTCGCACTACCTTTCCATCTTCCCTTGCACTGCCAGGGCCGGAACCCCAATCTATCCCGGATGAAGAACGATGATACCGCTCCGGGTGCCCTCTCTCCTCCGGACCGACCGGAATGGCAGGCCCTGGTGGAGCACCATGGCCAGGTGAAAGACCTGCATCTGCGCGATCTTTTCGCGGCGGATGACAAGCGGGCTTCCACCCTGTCACTACAGGCCGAGGACCTGTTTCTCGATTATTCCAAGAATCGGGTGACGAGTGAGACCCTGGTACGGCTTTTCGACCTCGCCGAAGCTTCGGGTTTGCGCGGGGCCATCGACGCGATGTTTTCCGGCGAACGAATCAACCGCACGGAAAATCGCGCAGTCCTGCATACCGCCTTGCGCAACCGGTCGAACACGCCGGTGATGGTGGACGGCGTGGATGTCATGCCGGCCGTGAATGGGGTCCTCGATCGAATGTGCGCGTTCTCGCACCAGGTGAGATCGGGTGAACGGAGAGGGCATACCGGGCGGCCGATTCGGAACATTGTCAATATAGGGATCGGTGGATCCGACCTCGGCCCGCTGATGGCCTGCGAGGCTCTCAAGTCCTATAGCGACCGCACCCTGAGATCGTTCTTCATTTCCAACATTGACGGCACCCACCTGGCGGAAACTCTGCGCGTGCTGGATCCGGCCGAAACTCTTTTTATCGTCGCCTCCAAGTCGTTCACCACCCAGGAAACGATGACCAATGCGGCGACGGCCCGGGATTGGTGCCTGGCGGCCCTTACGGACCGGGAGGCGGTGGCCAGGCATTTCGTCGCCGTTTCGACAAACACCGCGGGCGTGTCCGGGTTTGGAATCGATCCTCAGAACATGTTCGAGTTCTGGGATTGGGTGGGCGGGCGCTACTCCCTTACTTCCGCGATCGGTTTGCCGCTGATGCTACTGATCGGTCCGGGGCACTTTCTGGAAATGCTCGATGGCTTTCACGCCATGGACATCCACTTCCGCGACGCACCATTCGAAAAGAACATGCCGGTGCTGCTGGCCCTGCTCGGGATCTGGTACAATAATTTTTTCGGCGGGGAGACGCACGCGATTCTTCCTTACGACCAGTATCTCCACCGATTCCCCGCTTATTTCCAGCAGGGAGACATGGAGAGCAACGGAAAGGGCGTGTCGCGTGCGGGGAGCCGGGCCGGATGGAGCACCGGACCGGTCATCTGGGGCGAGCCGGGTACCAACGGGCAACATGCGTTCTACCAGTTGATTCACCAGGGCACGAAGCTGATCCCGTGCGATTTCATCGGCTTCGTAGAATCACTGAACCCCCTCGGGGACCACCACCCGAAGCTGATGGCGAATTTTGTCGCGCAGACGGAAGCCCTCGCGTTCGGGAAAACCGCGGAAGAAGTCCGGATGGAGAACGTGCCGGAGGAGCTTGTTCCTTTCCGGGAATTCCCGGGCAATCGACCGACCAATACCCTACTCGCGAACCGGCTCACGCCTCAGGTTCTGGGCGAGTTGATCGCGCTGTATGAGCACAAGATATTCACCCAGGGAGTGATCTGGGATATCTACTCGTTTGATCAGTGGGGGGTTCAGCTCGGAAAGGTGCTGGCAAAAAAGGTTCTGGCCGAGCTTACCGCCGGGGACCCGCCGGATCTGGAGCATGACGGTTCGACGAATGAACTGATCCGAAGACTTCGCGCGGCCCGGCAGGGCCCGCGCCCGGAGTAGAGAGTTCAGTAAACCTGCGGGTTCGAGTCGTTGCCTTCCCGTCACCTGCGGGCCATGTTCCGTAGTCCCGTGCGAGCTGATCGAGCAAGAGTCCGTGGCGAAGATGGGAGTGAGAAGGCGGGCCGGGGTCATTCATCCCGGGAGAAATCAGCCAGCTTGGTGAACAGATCCCGAAAAATGGCGTCGCGATCCAGGCGGTACGCCGACCGGATGAAGTGGCGGGAACGGTCCACGCTCCAGGTCAGCCGGCTGGTCACCACGGGGCTGTGGACGAGGTCCGCCGGCACCCAGGCGGGGTTCACGAGCCATGCGATGGCCGCGATGTCCCAGATGACTTTTGACCAGGCGTAATGGTCCTCGTTGTACGCCTTGAAGAGCTCCACCAGGTAGTCGCCGATGGCGCTCCGTCCCGCCACGTGGGCCTCCAACTCCGGCACCGTGGTGTGCAGGTGTGTGGTTACCCCGTTGCACGGGATGTGAACCAGGGGAACCCCGCAGTCGAAGACCACCCGGGCGGCAGGAACGTCCTGCATCAGGTTGAACTCCCGGGTGTCCCGCCAATCCAATGCATGTCCCCCGAGCCAGACGACTACGATCCGCTCGATGATCTCCGGCCGGGCCAGGATCGCGGACGCCACGTTGGTTATCGCCCCGATCGCAACTACGTAGAGCGGCGACTCATCGCCCCGGGTGGCCCGCTCCACCAGGTCAGCCACCGCATCACTCTCACGCGGCGTAACCGCATTCTCCAGGTAGGCGGTGGATCCACGAAAAACCCGGTCTTCGGGTTCAATACCCAGTATGTCCAGGAGCCGCACGATTTCCTGGTAGCTCTTCTCCATGCCGTCGGCAGGTCCGCTGGAGCGGTCGTTGTGGAACGGGGCTGCATAGATGGCCTCCATGTCGAGCCGTTCCGGGGAGAGGAGCGCGTGAACCACGGCGAATTGATCGTCGATCTCGTTGTAGGTGTCGGTGTCCAGCACCATGCGCAGTTTTCCCTCCGGCGGCTGGAGCCGTTGCAGGCGGAGGGCATCCGTGATTTCCGGGAACATCATGATCTTTGTCCTATCCGAATTGTCAGATAGATTGCCGAAGAGATCGATCCGTAAGGAGATGCCATTGTGAATGAATCTTGTCCAAACCCCGATCGATCCGTCCGGTAAAGTCAGGAAATCCGTCCGGATCAGAAGTAGCACCACACCGGGGAACCACATGAAATGGCATTTTTCACTTGCAATTTTCGAAGCTTTTCAAAATAATGGCGTGTAATGACTTGTAAAGACGTGTTGTTTTGTGAAGTTTTCAACGATTTACCAGGTTGGAGGGAGTAGGTTCCAGGAACGCCCTATTATGAGAACGAACATCTTTCAACCCTCATCCTCAGTTTTCAACCCTACGGCCAAATCTGGACTGTCGCGCGTTTGTTTCCTGCTTCTCCTGGGCCTTGGATCCGGTGCGATTGCCGGAACTTCCGTGGTGGTGACCAACACCGTACCTTCCCACGCCGCTACGGATGTGGCTGCAGGATCGGACATTGTCGTTCAGTTCAGCGGACCGATCAGCAACGACACCGTGACCGCCGGGAGTTTTCGAGTGTGGGGGAGCCAATCCGGGTACTCGTCCGGCAGTTTTTCATTTTCACCCGTCACGTTCGACCCCGATGATTCCTTCAAAGCGGGGGAGGAAGTCGTGGTCATGCTCAGCACTGCCATTACTTCGGCCGCCGGGTCCCCGATCGAGTCCTACCAGTTTCAGTTCGAAGCGGAGGCGAAAGGCTGCGAGGAATTCTACTTTCTGGATAGCGGTCAGAGCATTCCAGCCCAGTCCTTCGGGAGTGAGAACGACGTTGCCCTTGGAGATCTGGATGGTGACGGCGACCTGGACGCCTTCATTGCCAGTGACGACGCGCCGAACACCGTCTGGATCAACGACGGAAACGGGGTTTTCACGGACAGCGGCCAAACCCTGAGCACGAATCAAACATTCAACGTGACCCTCGGCGATATCGACGCGGATGGTGACCTGGATGCTTTTGTATCCAACCTTCGTCAGCCGGACCGACTGTGGACGAACAACGGGACGGGGGGATTCGGGGACTCCGGGCAGTTGCTCGGCACCAACGGAAGTCTGTCCGCAGATTTTTCGGATCTGGACGGGGACGGGGACCTCGATCTGTTCATCGCTGATTTCGGTCTGGACGTCGGCACCGGGGGGGTGAACCGGGTCTGGGTGAATGATGGGACCGGAAATTTCTCCGACACCGGTCAACTCCTGGGCAGCAACACGAGTACCGATGTGCTGATGGGAGATCTGGATGGAGACGGGGATGCCGACGCTTTCGTCAGTAATTTTGCCGCTTCCAACCGGGTCTACTTCAACGATGGAAGCGGGATTTTCACAACATTCACGGACCTTCCGGGGACCAACGTGAGCACCGGGCTGGACCTGGGGGACGTGGATGGGGACGGAGATCTGGATGCATTTGTCGTCAATCTGCTCCAGCCCGATATCCTGTGGACCAACAATGGGTCGGGGGCATTCGGGATGAGCACACAGATTCTGGATTGCGGGGAGAGCCGGGAGGTGGCGCTGGCCGATTTTGACGCGGACGGCGACCTGGACGCGATCATCGCCAACAGCGACAGTCTGACTCCCGGCAATTGCATCCTCACCAACGACGGTTCCGGCAATTTCACCAGCAGCGGGGCCATCTACGGAGAAAACAAGAGCTTTGCGGTGGCGACGGGAGACGTGAATGGGGACGGGGACATCGACGCATTTGTTCTCAATTTTTTCCCCGACAACAGGATCTGGTACAACGTTTCGTGCGTGGATACCGGGGACCTGGACAACGATGGAATGATCGACGGGTGGGAGGTAGCATGGGGACTGAATCCCACCACCAACGATGCGGCCCTGAATGCGGATGGGGATCCGAACATCAACCTGGAAGAGTTCTACGCGGATACCGATCCATTAGATGAGAATGCCTTCTGGCAGGTAACCGGAATTCAAGGAATGAGCCCTGCCGAGATCTTCTTCGACTCGTCCACAGCCAGGGTCTACTCGCTCGAATTCAACGACTCGCTGCCATTCGGCAGCTGGCAGTATACTCCCGGACAGACAAATATTCCGGGAAACGGTGGAGCCGATAGCTTGTTGGATCCCGCCGCAGATCCCGCCCGCGCTTACAGGGTACGAGCAGCCGTTCCCTAGTACAGGCAGGTTTTTGTTTCGTAATATGCTGTATTATAGCATGTTATACAATATATCTGGTGTTGTTGACAACTTGATGTCGATCCGAAGTGTCGGAATTGTTTACATTTTCCTGTAAACAATCTTTCCAGAATCAAAGTAAATGTTTATTTGGAAAGGTATGGACAAACAGGCCCTTCCGTGCTATTGATACTCCTCACAACTGATTTAATAATCTTTAATTACTTGATCGGAAGAAGGAGCCATTCGTGAAGCTGTTACATTCTTTAGTCGGGGCGATAGCAATTCTTGGGCAGTCGAGCTTTGCAATTCCTTTCCTTCAGTTGGATATCGGGGGGGGTGTCTACATCGGCGGTGACGAAGAAAGTGTCTTCAGCGTCGGGAATCCGTTCACACTTTATGCCCTGGTTGATACCGATTCGGGAGACTATTCCGCCGGGCTCACCTATTACCTCAGCGCGGCCATCGTTCCCCAAACCACGGATGGGGTTAATGATTTCGGATCCTTCACCGTCGACGGCAATACCTATGATTTCAATAATATGACCTACGGGATCCCGCCGGTGGGACTGGACTCGAATCCGGGTCTCCTGGGTCCTCACGACATCTTCGATACGCATTACGCGGAAATTTCGTTTTCGACTCTGCCGGGATTGGCGACCCCCTACAACTCGGAGAACAATCCGGGCGGTCCGACGGACGATGCCAATGGAACACTGGCGTACCAATCTTTTACGGTTGATATCAGCGGTTTAGTCGAAGGAAGTTCGGTTCATTTCGACCTCTATACTAAGTACACCAGCGGAAACAAGGAAGGGGGGGTGCACAAGAAGGCTCCCTATTCCCACGATGCTCAAAGCAATGGCACCAGCGTTCCGGATGACGGGTCTCCGCTTGCTCTTCTGGGGATGAGCGTGATTGGACTGGCCGCAGCCAGGCGGAAAATTGGCGGGAACGCCACCGATTCTGCATCCTGAACTGCCATTCGGGCGATTTTCGTTTCTGTATCGCCCCCTCTCGTCCTCCATTCGGGCGTTGACCGGAATCACGGATTCGGCCACAATCCCTGCAGTTTGTAACCCAATTGAGGGACTCCCATGATGAATTCCGGTTGGACGATTACGTTGTCGCTATTCCTGATTCTTCCGCCGTTGTCATTCGCCGGCGGCCCCCCGTCCATCGAGCAGGAGTGTTCAGTGCTTGATTCCAGTGGGTCCCGAGCCACCGGCGGCGGGCTGATCAGCGTGACCGCGATGGGGCAGCCAGGCTCCGTAATAACCTCCGAGGGCGGCGGCATTACCCATTACGGAGGATTTCTCGGGTGCGTCACGTTGTTGCCCGACCTGGACACCGACGGGGACGGTCTCGCCGATGAAATCGATCCCGATAACGATGACGATGGTCTGACGGACCTGGCGGAAGTGGGGGGAGGATCCTTCATGCCGAATACGGTGACGGATATCAACAATGCCGACAGTGACGGAGACGGTGCGTCCGATGGAGATGAGTCCTCCACCATGACCAACCCGCTCGACTCCGGCGCCTATCTTGCCATTCTAAGCGTTGACGCCGGAGGAGGCCTGCCTTCATCGCTCGAATGGAGCGCGCGAGGTGGCAAGAGCTACAATGTGCTGGCGGTGGATAATCTGAATCCGCCGGGTTCCGCGATCGTCATCACAAATGTCACCGCAACCGGCGGCATCTCCCCATGGTTCGAAACCACCGCCACGGCGGACGACGACGATGTCGCGCTTCCTGCGAACCGGTCTTACTTCATTCAAGTCGCACCGTGATGCAGGGAATTTCCCTTCCTGGTTAAGCCGTAAGATCAGATTCGTTGTCTTCGAAGCGAGCGGCGTTGTGGTGGACGATGGCAGGTTGACCTCCCAAGGCCGATTCGGCGCAAGGGGAGATCACGGGGCGAGAATAGTGGCACCGGCTCTACTCATTCGCTGATTTCCACGGCTGCTTGCGGCTCCGCGGAAATAAGACCGCAACCCCGAATCACGCTCCCGAGCCCATTCGCAATCCTAATCGATTATGATTGCGATAAAGATTGCGATTAGGATCCGAAAACCGAAAACCGCCCCCGCCTTCACCCCAACAACAGCCAGGTGGCCAGTGCCAGGTAGATTACCTGGGTGGTGATATCGATCAATGTCGTGATGAACGGGCCGGAGGCGACCGCGGGATCCACACCGGCGCGGTGGCAGAACATGGGGATGGACGTTCCCAGCACGACCGCGACCAGGATGCCCGCGAACATCGAAATCCCGACGGTGCTTGTCACATGTCCGATTGAAAATGAGGTGTGCTCGCTGAAGCCGAGCGAAGTGACCGCATAGGCAAACAGCATCATGGTCAGGGCGCAGACCACGGCGATAATCAAGGCGACCCGGAGCTCACGCTTGAGCATCCAGAACAGGTCCGCATACTGGATTTCTCCGGTGGCGAGACCGCGAACGGTAATGGTTGCACTCTGGGTTGCAGTGTTTCCGCTGAGTCCCATGATGGCGGGAATGAAGAACGCCAGTACCACGACCTGATCCAGGGTCGCCTCGAACCACTTGTGCAGGATCAGGGGGCCGATCAGCCCCATGCCCACCAGGGTGGTGGTCAGCCAGGGAAGCCGTTTGAGGGCCCGTTCGGCCGCGCCGTGTTCCAGGGGTTTGCTGTCCCCCACACCCACGAGCCGGAACATGTCTTCCTCCGCCTCGTCTTCCATGACGTCGAGGATGTCGTCATGGGTGATGATGCCGAGGAGCTTGTTGCTTTCGTTGACCACCGGGAGGACGGCGAGGTCGTACTTGCGCATGAGGTTCGCGCACACTTCCTGGTCGGTGCTGGCGACAACCTGGACCAGGCCCCGGTCCATCAGGGTTGACGCTGCCTGGTCCGGTTCCGCGGTCAGGAAGTCCTTTGCCTTCATTTCTCCGAGGAGTCTCATGTCCGGTGCGCACACCATGATACGCTGGACCGTTTCCACATCGTCCGACTCGAGTTTCAGATGGTCGATGATCTGTTGTGGGGTCTCGTCCGGCCTGGCCCAGAGGAATTCGGTGGTCATGATCCCCCCGGCGGAGTCCGGTTCGAAGCTGCGAAGCTCGCGGATCTCCTCGGCATCGTCCGCCCCGAGTTGTTTGATGACGGCTTCGGCTTTCTCGTCATCGGCGACTTCGAGCAGGTCGACCGCGTCATCCGGATCCATTTCGTCGACGATTTCGGCGAGTTCTTCGACCGAGTGATCCTCCACGAACTGCTCGGTGAGTCCTTCGTCCATGTCGGCAATGTGGCTGACGACTTCAGCGCGCTTGTCGGTGTCGAAGGCTTCGAGGACGCGGTCGATTTCCGAGGACGGAAGATCCTGCAATGCATCGGCGATATCGACGGGATGGTGATCGTCGGCGAGGGTACGGAGGCTTTCGAGCCGGTTCTCCAACGCATCGCGAATCTGCTCCAGCAATGCATCCCGGCTCCCCGGATTTTGTATGCCTGATGTGACCACCGATCGACCTCCGTACAACGAGTCTTTGTCGTAGTCTTTACCGTAGTCTTTGTCGACCGGATTGAACCACGAAATACACGAAACACACGAAAGAACGGATTTTGAACAGAAGGCAACGAAGAGAACGAAGGGGAACCGCGGACCGGGTCTAAAACCAGGATCCTGCGGAGCAGCGAAAAACCCCATCGAGTCTCCCGCTTCGTTCCCTTCTGTTCAAAATCCGTTCTTTCGTGTATTTCGCGTATTTCGTGGTTCCATCTTCCCGGTGAGCGAGCGTGATTGAGGGTAGAGAGTTCGGTGTGCCCAAAGTAGCCGTCCACCTCCGGGGGACGAGTGGCTGGATTGAGCCGGAAGAAGAGAAAGCGGGGAGGGTGCTCTTCCTTTTCCCAATCCAGCGCCGATTCAACCGCCCATCCCCCGGAGGTGGATGACTACTTTCTTCAGGCTCCGCGGATCCAAAGCGGAACCATGCGGAGCAACAACAAATACCACCTGCGTTCCCGCTTCGTTCCCTTCTATTCAAAATTCGTTCATTCGTGTATTTCGCGTATTTCGTGGTTCCATCTTCCCGGTGAGCGAGCGTGATTGAGGGTAGAGAGTTCGGTGTGCCCAAAGTAGCCGTCCACCTCCGGGGGACGAGTGGCTGGATTGAGCCGGAAGAAGAGAAAGCGGGGAGGGTGCTCTTCCTTTTCTCAATCCAGCGCCGATTCAGCAGCCCATCCCCCGGAGGTGGATGACTACTTTCTTCAGGCTCCGTGGATCCAATGCGGAACCATGCGGAGCAACAACAAATACCACCTGCGTTCCCGCTTCGTTCCCTTCGTTGCCTTCTGTTCAAGATCCGTTCGTTCGGTCGCGCTCCACCGGGTTGAATCACTCAGCCCCGTCGGGATCCAGGGCCGGTTTCACCACGGGGTTGACGTTGTGGCGCAATGCGGACTGGAGTCCGCTGACACGGACGCGGCGTAAACTCCACGACACGCATGGTCTGAAAACACTACGTAGTATGCTATATAGTGTTTCTATTCCGTACTTGTATACCAGTTCGAAATCAGGATTTCGCGAAACCCCGCAGTGTATCAAACAATCCCCCCTTCCGACGGGAATCCGCCGTTGCGTCTGCATTAATTTCCGGATGGCGCGCCGCCGTGGACCGATGGCGGGCACGGGGTCATTTTTCCGTGTGTTTCGTCTATTTCGTGGTTCCTCCGGCGGAGCCTACGGGGAGAATTCGCCCCAAATTTTGTCAAGTTTTAAAATTAATTGCATTTTTTTTCATAAATCCCTTGCTATCCCTCTGGAAATGGCCAGAATGCGCGGCCTGTTCAACGGTGAAGCCGGGGCGAAACCGGGGTCGAAATCGGGCCTGTTTTTTCGCACACTTGATTGACAAAATTGTAATCAAGTTCTAGGGTTCCTGCTGATCAGAAGTTGTTCTAGTTCGGAGACGTCTGGAACGGCGGGAGAATACCATCGTCTCCTCCGGCAGGTTGTTTGAGCCGCGAGGCGGGGTCGATGGGTTTTTTGTGTGGTTCTTTGAAATCAGAATATTCTGTGCATTACTTCGATTCAGAAGTGGTGCGACTTGTGCGATATACTCGTGCGAGCTCATGAACGTTCCTTAATAATAAATTAATAACTATATATGGATCGATCGCATCGATCTTCGGATGGGTGCGACGTGAACTTTTCTAATGGAGAGTTTGATCCTGGCTCAGAACGAACGCTGGCGGCGTGGATTAGGCATGCAAGTCGAACGGGATCATATCGATGGATCCTTCGGGTGAAGTTGGTATGTGAGAGTGGCGAACTGGTGAGGAACACGTGGGTAATCTGCCCTGAAGTTCGGGATAGTCCTCCGAAAGGAGGTGTAATACCGAATGTGATCGCCCCGCGCATGCGGGGCTGTTTAAAGGTGGGGATCTTTGGACCTGCCGCTTTGGGATGAACCCGTGGCCTATCAGCTTGTTGGTGGGGTAATGGCCCACCAAGGCATAGACGGGTAGCTGGTCTGAGAGGATGATCAGCCACACTGGGACTGAGACACTGCCCAGACTCCTACGGGAGGCTGCAGTCGAGAATCATTCGCAATGCGCGAAAGCGTGACGATGCGACGCCGCGTGGAGGATGAAGGCCTTCGGGTCGTAAACTCCTGTCATGAGGGAACAACGAATCTCGGTTAATACCCGGGAGGAGAGATGGTACCTCAGGAGGAAGCCACGGCTAACTCTGTGCCAGCAGCCGCGGTAATACAGAGGTGGCGAGCGTTGTTCGGATTTACTGGGCGTAAAGGGTGCGTAGGCGGTTCGGTATGTCAGGCGTGAAATCTCACCGTCCAACGGTGAAACTGCGTTTGAAACTGCCGGACTAGAGTACAGGAAGGGAGAGCGGAATTCTCGGTGTAGCGGTGAAATGCGTAGATATCGAGAAGAACACCGGCGGCGAAGGCGGCTCTCTGGACTGATACTGACGCTGAGGCACGAAAGCTGGGGGAGCGAACAGGATTAGATACCCTGGTAGTCCCAGCCGTAAACGGTGTGCACTTGGTGTGGGCGGTCTTGTCCCCGTCCGTGCCGTAGCTAACGCGTTAAGTGCACCGCCTGGGGAGTACGGCCGCAAGGCTAAAACTCAAAGGAATTGACGGGGGCCCGCACAAGCGGTGGAGCATGTGGCTTAATTCGATGCAACGCGAAGAACCTTACCTGGGCTTGACATCCAGCTGCATTCCCTGTGAAAGCGGGGAAGCCTTCGAGGGTGCTGGACAGGTGCTGCATGGCTGTCGTCAGCTCGTGCCGTGAGGTGTTGGGTTAAGTCCCGCAACGAGCGCAACCCCTGTGGTTTGTTGCTAGTTCAGCTTCGGCTGAAAGCACTCTAACCAGACTGCCCGTGATAAGCGGGAGGAAGGTGGGGATGACGTCAAGTCAGTATGGTCCTTATGTCCAGGGCTGCACACGTGCTACAATGGAGGGTACAGAGCGAAGCGAAACCGCGAGGTGGAGCAAATCGTTAAAACCTTCCTCAGTTCGGATTGGAGTCTGCAACTCGACTCCATGAAGCCGGAATCGCTAGTAAAGGCGTATCAGCTACGACGCCTTGAATACGTTCCCGGGCCTTGTACACACCGCCCGTCACATCACGAAAGTCGACTGCACCCGAAGTCGCCGGGCTAACCCTCGGGAGGCAGGTGCCGAAGGTGTGGTTGATGATTGGGATGAAGTCGTAACAAGGTAGCCGTAGGGGAACCTGCGGCTGGATCACCTCCTTTCTAAGGAGAATCTGAAGGGAAATTTCCGATTTCGAATGTTCGATTTCGAATTTTTTCCCGGATGATATGGACAAGCATCTCGTCTTCGGGCGAGGTGTTGTAGAGCGGTACTTCGGTATCGGTCTGCTATGAACGGCATGAACCGCGCGAGGGCGCGTGCGAGTCGCACCAGTTCTGGATCGAATAGGTACGGAATATTCTGAAACCGTGGGATAGAATTTCTGGCCCTTGAATTGCTGTCACCGACGGCGGTTCGGGAGTCATGGATTCGCTTCGGGACCGATTTCGGGGGCATAGCTCAGTTGGGAGAGCATCAGCTTTGCAAGCTGGGGGTCACCGGTTCGAGCCCGGTTGCCTCCATTCTAATTTCGGATTGTCGATTTCGAATTTCGGATTTGCGAGAAAAACAACATCCGAGATTGGAAATTCGAAATCCCGAATGTCGTCGGGCGTGTAGCTCAGCTGGTTAGAGCGCATCCCTGATAAGGATGAGGTCCCTGGTTCAAGTCCAGGTACGCCCACCAGCCTTCGCTCCGGAGGCTACGGCTTGGCATGCCGGCAGGATGACGACCACGGTGAAAAGGTGTTTTTGGTTTTTAATTTTCGATTTTGATTGCCTGGAGAAGACAATCGAAAGTCGCAAATCGAAACCCAAAAATTTCTTTGTTCTTTGACAATTGCATAGGGTATAGAGCGCAACTCATTGTCGAGATAACTCGATAACATGTTGACTGAATTTAATTTTGGTCAAGTTAAGTAAGGGCGCACAGCGGATGCCTTGGCATCAGAAGGCGATGAAGGACGTGGTAAGCTGCGTTAAGCGTCGGGGAGCGGCAAACACGCTTTGATCCGGCGATTTCCGAATGGGGAAACCCATCTCGAGTAATATCGGGATATCGGCACCTGAATACATAGGGTGCTCGAGGCGATACCCAGGGAAGTGAAACATCTCAGTACCTGGAGGAGTAGAAATCAATTGAGATTCCCTAAGTAGTGGCGAGCGAACGGGGAACAGCCCAAACCATCCCGCTTGCGGGGTGGGGTTGCGGGACCGCGACATGGGACTTGTGAAGATAGCGGAAAGTTCTGGAAAGTTCTTCCATAGAGGGTGATAGGCCCGTACACGAAATCTGATCAAGCCTTAGCGGTATCCCAAGTAGGACGGGACACGTGAAACCCTGTCTGAATCCGGGAGGCCCACCTTCCAAGGCTAAATACTCTCTGATGACCGATAGTGAACCAGTACCGTGAGGGAAAGGTGAAAAGTACCCCCGCTAGGGGAGTGAAATAGTACCTGAAACTGTGTGCCTACAAACTGTGGTGGTCCTGACTTCGGTCGGGATGGCCGCATGCCTTTTGCATAATGAGTCCGTGAGTCATCGTAAGCGGCAAGGTTAAGCCCCTGACAGGGCGGAGCCGAAGCGAAAGCGAGTGTGAAATGCGCGCTGAGTCGTTTGCGGTGGACCCGAAACCGGGTGAGCTACCCATGGCCAGGATGAAGTTCCGGTAACACGGAATGGAGGTCCGAACCGTTGCGTGTTGAAAAACGCTCGGATGAGCTGTGGGTTGGAGTGAAAGGCTTACCAAACTCGGTGATAGCTGGTTCTCCCCGAAATAGCTTTAGGGCTAGCCTGCGTGAATGCTCGGAACGGAGGTAGAGCACTGATTGGCCGAGGGCTCTTACCAGAGTACTGACGCCACTCAAACTCCGAATGCCGTTCCAGTCACACGTGGAGTCACACTGCGGGGGATAAGCTCCGTAGTGGAAAGGGAAACAGCCCAGATCGCCAGCTAAGGCCCCCAAAGAATACTGAGTGCGGAAGGATGTGAGATTGCAAAGACAGCTAGGATGTTGGCTTAGAGGCAGCCATCATTTAAACAGTGCGTAACAGCTGACTAGCCGAGTGGTCTTGCGCCGAAAATGAACGGGACTAAGTATTCTGCCGAAGCTGCGGACGCTTTCAATCTACGGATTGGAGGCGTGGTAGGGGAGCGTTGTGTACGGGTAGAAGCGCGAAGGGAACTGACCGTGGACTGTACACAAGTGAGAATGCGGACATGAGTAACGATAAGCCGGGTGAGAATCCCGGCCGCCGAAATCCCAAGGATTCCTGGGGTAGGTTCGTCCGCCCAGGGTTAGTCGGCCCCTAAGCCGAGGCCGAAAGGCGTAGGCGATGGGAAACAGGTTCAATATTCCTGTACCGTGCATGTTGCGTTTGAGTGATGGAGGGACGCAGAAAGCTAGACCGGCCAGGCTTTGGTATGTCTGGTCCAAGCCCGTAGGGGGTCCTGGTAGGAAAATCCGCTGGGACATTACCCCGAGAGGCGATGGGACGTGGAAGCTTTTAGCCAAACGGATCGGTTGATGCTCTGCTGCCAAGAAAAGCTTCTAAACGAGTAACATGTGCGACCGTACCGTAAACCGACACAGGTGGGATGGTAGAGAATACCAAGGCGCGCGAGAGAAATCTGGTTAAGGAACTCGGCAAATTAGCCCCGTATCTTCGGAAGAAGGGGTCCTTCCTGGTGTGATCATCTTTCTTTGTGAGCACCGGGAAGGCGCAGTGAAAGGGCTCTGGCGACTGTTTACCAAAAACATAGCACTCTGCAAACTCGCAAGAGGACGTATAGGGTGTGACACGTGACCAATGCCGAAAGGTTAAGGCAAGGGGTTATCCTTCGGGAGAAGCTCCGAACCGAAGCCCCGGTGAATGTCGGCCGTAACTATAACGGTCCTAAGGTAGCGAAATTCCTTGTCGGGTAAGTTCCGACCTGCACGAATCGTGTAACGATCAGAGCACTGTCTCAACCAGAATCTCGGTGAAGTTGTAGCTCCGGTGAAAATGCCGGATACCCGCGAAAGGACGGAAAGACCCCGTGAACCTTTACTGTAATCTGATATTGGAATCTGATTATTCATGTGTAGCATAGCTGGGAGGCTTTGAAGCTGCGACGTCAGTCGTGGTGGAGCCATCAGTGAAATACCAGTCTTGTGTAATTGGGTTTCTAACCACGTCCCGTGAAGCCGGGCGTGGAACAGTGTCAGAGGGTCAGTTTGACTGGGGCGGTTTCCTCCCAAAAAGTAACGGAGGAGCGCGATGGTTCCCTCAGCATGGTCGGCAATCATGCGTAGAGCGTATAGGTAGAAGGGAGCTTGACTGCGAGACCTACAAGTCGAGCAGGTGCGAAAGCAGGCCTAAGTGATCCGGTGGTTGCTCGTGGTAGCGCCATCGCTCATCGGACAAAAGGTACTCCGGGGATAACAGGCTGATCGCCGCCAAGAGTCCACATCGACGCGGCGGTTTGGCACCTCGATGTCGGCTCATCGCATCCTGGGGCTGGAGAAGGTCCCAAGGGTTGGGCTGTTCGCCCATTAAAGCGGTACGCGAGCTGGGTTCAGAACGTCGTGAGACAGTTCGGTCCTTATCCTTCGTGGGCGCAGGAGATTTGAAGAGAGCATTCCTTAGTACGAGAGGACCGGGAATGACGTACCACTGGTGTTCCAGTTGTCCCCCAAGGGCATCGCTGGGTAGCTATGTACGGAAAGGATAAGCGCTGAAAGCATCTAAGCGCCAAGCCCCCTCTAAGATTAGATCTCCCTTCCCGTCTTCGGACGGGACTCAAGGCAGGTTGAAGACGACAACCTTGATAGGCCGGGTGTGTACGTGCAGCAATGTATGAGCTAACCGGTACTAATCAGCCGTGAGACTTGACCATCTATTTCGGTTTGTCGTTGCCCCGATCCCTTGTGGATCGGGGCGCGGCAGACGCTTTATGCCCTATGCATTGTTTTGTTTTTAGTTTTTCGATCTGCAGGGATCGATCGGAACCGGAATCCGGATCCGCGTCTCACCCCGCAGGGTCGAAAACAGACTTTTCGGCGACCATAGCGAGGAGGTCACACCCGTACCCATTCCGAACACGGAAGTTAAGCTCCTCAGCGGCGATGGTACTGTGGCGCTAGGCCATGGGAGAGTAGCTCGTCGCCGGATACTTTTGGACGGGGGCCGAGGCAGTCCACTGCCGCGGCCCC
>Ga0315336_1002602_pt1 | contig 26978 bp, 28 predicted proteins | sample ASW5metaG_FD_204512 | JGI IMG/M metagenome (GOLD analysis project Ga0315336, IMG submission 204512) | Ammonia-oxidizing marine archaeal communities from Monterey Bay, California, United States - ASW #5 | ecosystem: Environmental > Aquatic > Marine > Intertidal zone | place: USA: California... | reverse complement strand
ACCCAAGCATATATACATAATGAAACATCGCCTGACCCGGGAGGTCTTTCTGCCCGCTGGCTTATTAAATCCACAATCCCATTAGGCTTTTTTATGTTATTAATGCAAGGGGTTGCTGAGGTATTGAAAAAACTTCTTTCGGCATTGGATGATAACTAATGACGATTTGGGTAGTTTTAATGTTTCTTTCTCTGATGCTTTTGTTATTAATGGGTTATCCCGTCGCATTTACATCGGGTGCTATTGCGTTAGTGTTTGGTATCATATTTCTTGGGGTTGACTTTTTTACGCTATTACCTCTCCGTATTTGGGGGATCCTAACAAATTTCACATTGCTTGCTGTTCCTCTGTTCATTTTTATGGGGGTCATTCTCGACCGCTCAGGAATAGCAGAAGATCTATTAGAGACAATGGGAAAACTATTTGGAAAATTAAATGGAGGGTTAGCTCTTTCTGTTGTTATTGTAGGCGCAATGTTAGCAGCGACAACAGGAGTAGTTGGAGCAACTGTAGTCACAATGGGAATTATCGCTTTGCCAACGATGCTTAAACATAATTATTCAGCATCTTTAGCATCGGGCACAATCGCAGCATCTGGAACATTAGGACAAATCATTCCTCCGAGTATTATTTTAATACTTTTGGGGGATGTGATGGGTGTACCTGTTGGTCGATTATTTGTTGGTTCAATCATTCCCGGATTACTTCTAGTGACGCTTTTTATGTTATACATACTAATTTACGCTTGGCATAAGCCAAGTGTCGCGCCAGCCTTTAATTTGAAACAAAATAATTTTAATTATATTGATCTTATCAATACTATTTTACCTCCGCTATTACTTATACTTTTGGTGCTTGGTTCTATATTTCTAGGTATAGCAACACCTACAGAGTCTGCTGCTGTTGGCGCTATTGGCGCTCTTATACTTGCTGCTTGTCATAAAAGATTAACTTTCGTAAATCTCCAAGAATCAATGCAGCAAACAACGAAGCTTACCAGCATGGTATTTATGATTCTAATTGGTGCTACAGCATTTGGACTTGTATTTAGAGGTATGGGTGGAGACAAATTAGTACTTGATGTAATGTCCAGTTTGCCTGCTGGTGTATGGGGATTTTTGTTTGTCAGTATGTTACTTATTTTTGTTCTTGGATTTTTTCTCGATTTTTTACAAATCTGTTTTATTGTGATACCAATACTTGCGCCGATTGCTACTGAATTCGGAATTGATTTACTATGGTTTTCTGTATTAATTGCAATTAATCTACAAACATCTTTCTTAACCCCTCCATTTGGATTTTCATTATTTTATTTAAAAGCTGTTGCTCCGCCTGAAGTGCGGATACAAAATATTTATTCTGGGATCATTCCATTTGTGTTGCTGCAATTAATAACAATACTACTACTGATACTTATACCGAATTTAATTACGTGGCTACCAAACCTCATGGATGAACTACACGGACTTTAGAATAGAATTATTATTTGAGAACAAGTTAAAAATGCTATTAAATATTAAAAATCCTTTAGAATCTTTATTACTGGCGATGTATCTGGTTTAATTCCATGCCAATTCATGAATGTTTCTGCAGCCTGTTCAACTAACATGCCCAAACCATCTGCTGCTCCTGAGGCACCATTTTCAATAGCCCATTTAATAAATATTGTTTCCTTATTCGAATACATTAAGTCATAGCAAAAAGTATTTGCTTTAACGATATTTTTAGATATTGGGGGAAGTTCTGCTGACAAACTAAGCGAGGTTCCATTAATAATTATATCGAACGGGTCATTTGGAAGAGCATCGTATGAGTATGTTTTAATATTTGCTTGTTTGTTGAATCTTTTTTCTAGCTCTTCTGCACGAGAAATTGTTCGATTTGCTATAACGATTTTCTTTATTTTTTGTGACATCAATCTCTCAAGGATCGATTTAACAGTACCTCCCGCCCCTAATATTAAGATCGATTTATTTTCTAATTTAATATTATGATTAATGATTAAATCATTGAGTAATCCCTGACCATCTGTTGTATCGCCAAGAATATTCATTTTCTCATCGAATTGGATTGTGTTAACCGAACCCGATATTTCAGCTCGGTGCGTTAATTTTGTGCACAATGAATAGGCATCTTCCTTAAAAGGAACTGTGATATTTAAACCTTTACCGCCTTGGGATGAAAATAATCCTACATATGAAGAAAGTTTGCCAAGAGGAACCTCGATAGCCTGATAATGTAATTCTACCCCTGTTTGTTCGGCAAATAATGTGTGTATTTGTGGGGATTTACTATGTGTTATAGGATTACCAAATACTGCATAATTTGCTAATAAATGGTTATGTATGAGTTCGCTGACCACAAAGTATTAATTATTAGTGTCTTGGGTTAAAAGAATTCTAATCGCCTGCGCGTTCGACTAAGCCGCCTTTAAGACAATATACTTGTATGCCTCGTTCACTCAACAAAAAAGCAGCCGCTGAACTGCGGCGTCCACTATCACAATAGACAATATATTTCTGCTTCGAATCTAGTTTTCCTACCTTTATACGTAAAGTATTTAGTGGGATATTAATACTCCCTGCTATTCCTGATTCTTTGTGTTCTGATTCCATTCTAACATCAATCCAAGTTGCTGATTCACTTTTCACCATTGCGTCAGCTTCTTCTTCAGTTAACCAGCTTAGCATTGGCTCTTTTAGTAATTCATTAAAATCATCTTTTGATAATCGCATTAGTGAACCGCTTGTCTCCATAACGACATTGGCATTTCGTTTTGAATCGGAGAGAAGAGCTTCTTCTCCAAACGCATCTCCCGCCCCTATCGTAGCTAAAGTTAGAGGCGTTCCTGCTTTTGAATTTCGCGTAACCTTACATTTGCCTTCCTTAATAATATAATAATAATCACCATCGTCGTCTTGTTTAATAATCTCTACACCTGCTTTAGCCGGGAACTCTTGCATCCGCATAAACATCGCTTGAATGTTTGCTGGGGGTATTTGTAAAAAAGCTTTTGACTGAAGTATACTCGTCATCCAGTCACCTTCTTTATCATCGCTAGTTTTAATATCAGCATCATCTGCATGAATATCAGCTACTTCGATACCAGATAATTGATCCCATGTAAGTAAAATATCAAGTAAGTCACTATCTATTCTAATAATTGTGCAATCTGTTTTAGCTATTGCTGATTGTTTTCTTGGTTGGCGATTTGCGATGGCATGTTTTGCCTTGTCGGTGCCAGCCTTTACAACGTAACCTGTTGGTGTTGTGACATCGCTATCTTTAGGAGAACCTGATGATATTTCAACCTGCCCCTCTACAACATAAATCGCTTTTTTATCATGATCTCCTTCTTTGAAAATTGTTTTTCCTGCAGCAACAGTCTCCAAAAAAGTTTTACTTGCTAATTCTTGAAAATTTTCTGCTTTAAGTGCATCAGCAGGCACAAATTTTTTTAATATTTTTTTGTCGATTGGCTCAGCCATTCAATGCTTTTCCTTCGTTTTGATAGTAAAAGATGTATTATATAATATCTAAGGCTAATAATGTATTTGGGTTTAATAGAGTTGATGTAAAAAATCTAAAAACCCATAGTCATATAAAAAATACTTATGCGTCTCTAATTGGGATTAAAATTACCACAACCCAACAACATAAAGAATAATACAGTAGGGTTACATATTAAGTCTGGGAAGTACTAAATATTGTAACCACGCTCATTATGTAAAACGATATCGAGACCTTCTGTTTCTTCATCCTCTGCAACTCTCAAACCAACCATCATATCTACCAATTTTAAAATGAAAAAGGTAATTACGGCACACCATACTACAGTCGCCACGACGCCAATGGCTTGTACTCCAAATTGAGAAGAAATTGAATAAACTTCATCAGCAGGCTGTAACCCGCCAAAAGAATTCGAATAAAACACAGCTGTTAATAAGCAGCCTAGAGCACCGCCAACACCATGGACCGGAAAAACATCAAGTGAATCATCAATTTTTAATCCGCGTTTAATATACTGCGTAGCAAAATAGCACACGACACCTGCTGAAATACCAATCAGCAAACCACCCAATGGCCCAACATAACCTGATGCGGGGGTGATGGTACCCAGACCAGCAACCATACCCGTTACGATACCTAATACTGTTGGTTTGCCAGATCTAACCCATTCACAAGTCATCCATGCTAATGATGCTGCTGCAGCCGAGATGTGGGTTACCGCCATTGCCATTCCGGCGCTACTTCCTGCTGCTAGCGCACTGCCCGCATTAAAACCAAACCAACCAACCCATAACATCGACGCACCAGCAACCGTTATTGCCATGTTATGCGGTGTCATCGGCCTGTCTGGAAAACCACGACGATTACCAAGTACAACGGCCGCAACAATGGCCCCTACACCCGCATTGATGTGAACTACAGTACCGCCCGCAAAATCCATAAAACCTTTATCGCCAAGCCAACCGCCACCCCAAACCCAGTGGCAGACGGGCGCATAAACGAGTGCCAACCATAACGCACTAAACAAAAGTACAGATGAGAACTTCATTCTTTCTGCAAAACCACCGATGATTAAAGCAGGCGTAATAATGGCAAACGTCATCTGGAACATGAAGAAAACAATCTCGGGTATAGTACCGCTCATACTATCCATACCAACATCAGATATCATAAGATTACCAAGACCGACGATCTGATTAACTGACCCCCCATCACCGAAGGCCAAGCCATAGACGAATACCAGCCATAAAATAGATACCAAACAGGCAATAGCAAAACATTGCATCAACACCGATAGCACATTTTTTGCGCGAACAAGCCCCGAGTAAAACAGAGCAAGTCCTGGTAATGTCATAAATAAAACGAGTGCAGTCGAGACTAATATCCAAGCGGTATCGCCCGTATCTAATTCATCCGCAAAAACAATACTTGGAAATAATGCTATTAATAATATTAAAATGCGACTCATTGATCTTCCCCTTTGTCCCCGAAATTATTTCTCAATTACAAAAATTTTTTGTTACCTCATACAAGCATAACATCGAAAATACTTGATAATTTTTATATTGCCTCGCTGCCTGTCTCGCCTGTCCTGATTCGGACAATTTGCTCAAGATCATAGACAAATATTTTGCCATCACCTATTTTGCCAGTATTCGCAGACTTTGAAATAGATTCAATCACGGCATTGAGTTGACTATCATCGATCGCTACTTCGATTTTAATTTTTGGCAAAAAATCAACCACGTATTCTGCCCCTCGATACAGTTCAGTATGGCCTTTTTGTCTACCAAAACCCTTTGTCTCGGTCACCGTCATTCCCTGAACACCTATTTCTGACAATTCTTGGCGCACATCGTCGAGTTTAAATGGTTTAATTACAGCACTTACAAGCTTCATAGAAATACTCCATACGATTTATAGTTATGCCTGCAAAAACATCTCTTGAGTATACTAACGTAGTATTTACGTCAAAAATAGTTAAATTTAGTTCGTTAATTAACAATAATTATCTTCTGTAATTAACAATAATTATCTTCTGTGTTGGCCAAATTCAATGGTTATCGGCAGCAAAACTCTGTCTACCAACAATCATAAACGCGCATAAAATTATTAGACTAATTTTCACGTAGCATACCCTCTCGAATAATACATTCACGTATTTCATTCACGCCCTGTCCCTGTTTTAGGTTGCTAAAAATAAAGGGTTTGTCCCCCCGCATTTTTTTGGAATCGCTTTCCATTACTTCTAGGGAGGCTCCCACATAGGGAGCAAGATCAATTTTGTTAATCACAAGCAGATCGGAACGGGTTATACCAGGACCACCTTTACGCGGGATCTTCTCACCGCCGGAAACATCTATAACATAGATAGTTAAATCTGCGAGTTCGGGGCTAAATGTGGCGCTCAGATTATCACCGCCACTCTCAATGATGATCATATCCAAATTATCAAAACGCTGTTGCAATTCATTTACAGCACTTAAATTCATTGATGCATCTTCACGAATGGCTGTATGAGGGCAACCACCAGTTTCAACACCAAGAATTCTATCTTCAACCAGAGCCCCACTATGAATCAAAAACTGTTGGTCCTCTCGTGTATAAATATCATTAGTAACGACTGCGATATTAAATTCATCACGCATACATTTACATAGAGCATCCAGTAATGCTGTTTTACCAGAACCAACTGGCCCACCGATACCAACTCGTAGTGGTTGTTTTATTTGTTCGTTACTCAACATTTTTACCTTCCTATGGGAATAAATTTAAATAGTGGCAATACATTATTATTTTCGCCTTAATTTATTCTTGTAACGGTCAACTGCAAAATCTAGGTTTATGAACGAAATAGTCGCGCATATTGTGTTTCATGCTGCGCACAAGCAATTGCTTGTGCTGGTAATATTGATCCGATATCCTTATCAGATACTTGTAAACCGTTTTCAACAACCACAGGTATAATTTCGATTAAATTATTTAAAATTGTTTGTCCGGCTGATTGGCCAAGGGGCATGATTTTCATAGCCGAAACCACTTGATTTTCTGACCATCCCCAAACGTATGCCATTGCCGCATCAAACAAATCAATTTGCCACTCAACGGCTGCAAAACAATAGCCTGTTACAAAAGATAATTCTTTGTCGGCTGATAATTGAGTAGCATTGCTTAAGTTCAAACTCGTCAATAAATTTGCTAGTGCATGACCTCTGTCTAGTTCTTCCTTTCTAACTTCTGAAGTTTCTCGATACGCTAGCAGTACGGCATTCCAGTGCTGTGCCATCCCAATGTCGTTGTTTAACCATGCTTGGTATAAGTGTTTCATTATCGGTATATCAATGCTATTTATCGAACCATGCATTAATCCCTTTAACCACTCTTCAAGACTATCTGCATCTTTAATCCAGGCTGCATCAACAACCCATTCAAGCCCCTGAGAGTAAGCATAAGATCCTACGGGTAACGCAGGACTGGTGAGTTGCAACAAACGTAACAGTGCTTGCTGTTTTCTATTCTTAAATAAAGGAGAAACCTTAATATTCATGATTGTGGTTGTGACTATGTCCGTTACCATGACTATAGGCGCCAGACTCTGGCTCAAAGTATTTATTTTCAACAACAACGTTCAATCCCATAGACTTGGCCATTTCATCCAACACATGATCATGTAAGTATCGCAGCCAGTTTGTTTCTATTTGTAGTGGGACATGGCGATTACCCAAGTGATAACAAACGCGTGCAAGTAGATGCGGATCATCTGTCTTTGCAGTGGAAACCTTTTCCTTCGCTGCTTTCACCAGAACCGTAAAACCATTTTCAGACTGGAGGACATCGCCGTGGTGTAAACTCGTCCCACGTGGTAACAATATGCCTGATTCATTACCGCTATTTAAGGTGACGCGTAGGCGGCTTTTGGTTCGGTCCTTATATTCAAGTGTGACAGTATCATCCCACGTATCGGATTTAGAGATCTTTTTAACCAGACTGTGCATTATCTAAAAAAGGAAATATCGTTGAGTCAGAGGTAAGACCTCAGCTGGTTCACAAGTCAACAACTTACCATCCGCACGAACTTCATAGGTTTGTGGATCAACTTCAATATCGGGTTGCCAAATATTGTGAACCATATCGCTCTTGTGAATCGAACGGCAATTTTTGACTTCACCAATCATTCGCTGTAAGCCTAATTGTTTATCTACGCCTTCATCGATTGCAGATTTTGACATAAATGTCATACAGGTTGAGAATCTAGCTTTACCATAAGCTGCAAACATACGACGGTAATGAACTGGTTGCGGTGTCGGGATGGATGCATTGGGATCCCCCATGGGGGCTGCGATGATCATACCGCCCTTTATAATCAAACTGGGTTTTACACCGAAAAAAGCCGGTTTCCACAACACCAGATCAGCCAATTTACCTGTTTCAACCGAACCAACTTCATGGCTGATGCCGTGAGTAATTGCCGGATTAATTGTGTATTTGGCAATGTAACGTTTAACACGAAAATTATCGTGGTCAACGGGATCGTTTTCGAGGCTGCCTCGCTGCACCTTCATTTTATGTGCTGTTTGCCATGATCGTGTAATTACTTCACCAACACGACCCATTGCCTGAGAGTCAGATGCAATCATTGAGAAAGCGCCTAAATCGTGCAATATATCCTCAGCGGCAATCGTCTCACGCCGTATACGTGATTCAGCAAAGGCCACATCTTCTGCAATGTTTGGATCTAGATGATGACAGACCATCAACATATCAAGATGTTCATCTATAGTATTTACCGTGTAGGGCCGAGTGGGATTAGTACTGGATGGAAGAACATTACTTAATGAGCAGGCCTTAATGATATCAGGAGCATGGCCACCGCCAGCGCCTTCCGTATGGTAGGTATGAATAGTGCGATCCTTGAATGCCGCAATAGTATCTTCCACAAAACCGGATTCATTCAAGGTATCCGTATGGATAGCAACTTGAACATCATAGTCTTCCGCTGTTGATAAACAATTATCGATCGCCGCAGGTGTTGTTCCCCAGTCTTCGTGTAACTTTAAACCCATAGCCCCAGCCATAACCTGTTCATTTAGTGGAGCCCTCAGGCTAGCATTTCCCTTTCCAAGAAATCCCAAATTCATAGGAAAAGATTCTGACGCTTCCAACATACGCTGAATATTCCATGGCCCCGGCGTACAGGTTGTCGCGTTGGTTCCTGTTGCTGGACCAGTACCACCACCTAACATGGTTGTCACACCCGACATCAAAGCATCTTCAATTTGCTGCGGGCAAATAAAATGAATATGCGCATCAATACCGCCAGCAGTCAGGATACTGCCCTCACCAGCAATAGCCTCGGTGCCAGGTCCGATAACGATATCAACACCTTCTTGTATATCTGGATTACCTGCCTTTCCAATTCCTGTTATACGGCCATTCTTAATACCTACATCGGCTTTGATAATGCCCCAATGATCAATAATTAAGGCATTGGTAATAATGACATCGACTACTTCTGCAGATACACGCTGACTTTGCCCCATTCCATCACGAATGACCTTGCCGCCACCGAATTTAACCTCATCACCATAGACAGTGAGATCTTCTTCAACCTGTATCCAAAGTTCAGTGTCAGCTAATCGAACGCGATCGCCGGTAGTAGGTCCGAACATTTCAGCATAGGCTCGACGGGTAATTTGGCTCATTTTGATTCTCCCAACGTTTCATCACCCAAGGCGCCCATAAGCTTGCCGTTAAAACCAAATACAATTTTATCTCCAGCATAACTAACAAGCTCTACATCACGACTCTGACCTGGCTCAAATCTTATGGCAGTGCCCGCTGCGATATTCAATCGAAAACCACGTGTTTTCCCCCGATCAAATTTTAGTGCCGAATTTGTTTCAAAAAAATGGTAGTGTGAACCAACTTGGATTGGGCGGTCGCCAGAATTGGCAATTGTTAGTGTTATCCTTTCCCTACCACTATTTAGTTGTATTTCACCGTCAGCTATTTTTATTTCACCAGGTATCATATTTTACACCTCAGACAATCGGGTTATGTACGGTGACAAGTTTGGTACCATCAGGAAAAGTTGCCTCGACTTGAACTTCGTTAATGATCTCAGGAATACCGTCCATAACTTGTTCGCTAGTCAATAATGTACGTCCGTAATCCATCAATTCCGCAACTGATTTGCCGTCACGAGCGCCTTCCACGATGGCAACACTTATAAATGCAACTGCCTCTGGATAATTTAGCTTAAGTCCTCTACCTAAACGTCGTTCAGCAACAAGTCCAGCGGTATACAACATTAATTTATCTTTTTCTCTTGGTGATAATTCCATAATGAATTCCTATTTTAAGTGCCCCAGATACGTGGTTCACAAATAGTTTTACCTATAACTGCTTCTCGAAGATGGCGCCAGAGTTGCGTGAAATATTCTTTTGCGTGCTCTGCCTGATGACCGAGAAAACGACATATCAATACATCTTCAATTCGTGTCATACCAGCAATTGCATCACTCTTTAATGTTACTTTTTTTCGTAAGGTTTCCATAAGCAGTTGATTGACACCGACCGCAATAAATGTCGCGTTACAAGGATAAGATCGCAGACCCCATGGTGCCGTTAAGAGTTCATCCGCGCCTGTTATTTTCAAATAATCAAGCAACAAAGGTTTATCATCACGCCAAATATCAAAACGCATACTGACTTTACCTTTTTCAAATACTTCATTTGCTGCAGGCCGGCCCAAACATAATATTTCCCAACCAATGAAACGAGCTTGTCTATGTAAACATACTTTTGTTCGATTAACTCCATGAGCGCCACTAAATGAGATACATTCCTGCGGGAACCATTCCAAAGACCCTGTGTTTACATTGAGATAATTTTTTTGTGCCGAAAAAATTTTCTTGCTACGATATAATTTGCTGGCTCCTGGTGTTGTTAACAATACATTTGCTCCATCATCAACATTGATGGTAGTTGTCAACTTATCTCCTCCTACGATCCCTCCGGGTGGATGTAAGACATAAACGTGGCAAACACCATCTTCAGGGTAAAATGGCCGCTGTATAACTAATGGGCCAACTGATCTCCTTTTCCTCAAAATTGTACGGTCTGCCTTGACACTAAATCCTAGCTCTAACTCTGCCCGCCAGTTTTTATCAGCTACTGATAAATCAATAGTTGTATTATTTATTGCTTGAATCGGTTTCATTAGAACGCTCAATTGCCTTGAATAAGATATAACTAACTAATATGACAAACAATAAAAATAAGCCTTTCTCACTAACAGCGTGAAATGTTTCATGAAAATACTTAGTAATAATATCTGCCTCACTAACATGAGGATGGGCCATCAGTCGGGATGAATACAAAGTAAATAATGATAGTATTGTTGTAATAATCATACGCATAAGACTTTCCTCTGTGTTACATCTGTAAATTATAGTATTAAACCGCCAAATATTTTTGTGCCAATTCATCATTTAGTTCTTTTATTTCTCCTTTTGCCACAAGATGTCCTTTGTCAAGGATAATGAAATGATCGGCTATTCGTCGAGCAAAAGGTAGCTTTTGTTCTATCAGTAAGACGGTTATCTTTTTTTTCTTATTCAATTTCTGAATGATCTCACCAATTTCATGAACGATATTTGGCTGGATACCCTCGGTCGGCTCATCCAGTATCAACAGACTAGGTTCCACCACCAAGGCACGGCCAATGGCAAGCTGTTGCTGTTGTCCGCCGGACAGATCGCCCCCACGGCGCTGTAACATTTCTTTCAGTATCGGAAAAATTTCAAAAACGTATTGTGGAATATCTTTTTTATTCTTTTTCACAATTAAACCAATCCTAAGATTTTCTTCAACCGTTAACTGAGAAAAGATTTCTCTTCCTTGGGGAACATAAGCAATACCAAGCGGTGCACGCGATTCTGCCGGTAAATTCCGTAAAGATTGCCCCTTAAATTCGATCTCGCCAGACGTGGTTGCTAATAAGCCCATAATACATTTCACCAAAGTCGTTTTGCCAACACCGTTACGTCCCATTAGACAAGTACAGTCGCCCTGATTTAATTTAATATCCAAATCCCATAATGTGTGACTCTCACCATAAAATTGATTTAATTCTTTTACTGTTAACATATATTATGCGCCGAGATAAACTTCGATAACCTTTGGATCATTTTGGACTTTTTCCATACTGCCCTCAGAAAGAATACGCCCTTCGTGCAATACCGTTACTTTACGTGCTATAGAACGAATAAATTCCATATCATGTTCAACAACGATTACAGAGTACTCTCCCATAAGTGAATTTAATAATTCTGTTGTATGTTCTGTTTCCTGATGTGTCATACCGGCTACTGGTTCATCGATTAGTAATAATCTTGGTCTCTGTGTCAGTAACATGCCAATCTCTAACCATTGTTTTTGTCCATGTGATAAAGTTCCAGCATAGCCGTCTTTTTGTTCAACTAAACCAATCATCACCAGAACTTCTTCAATATAATCACGCTGTACGCCTGTTAATCGATCAAACAATGTAGGCCAGACATTTTTGTTGGAAGACATTGCTAAACGAAGATTAGTAAACAATGTGTGTTTCTCAAAAACAGTGGGTTTCTGAAATTTTCGTCCAATACCTGCTTGTGCGATCTCGTGTTCATCCAACCTTAAAAGATCAACTTTTTGGCCAAAATATGCGCTGCCTTTATCAGGCCTAGTTTTGCCAGTGATGATATCCATTAAGGTAGTTTTACCCGCACCGTTAGGCCCGATAATACAACGAAGTTCACCGTCTTCAATATAGAGATTCAGATCATCTATTACCTTGAAACCATCAAAGCTGACGCTAATATTTTCAAGATAAAGGATGATTTGATGATCTACATCAAGATTCAGATTATTTAGCGGTTTTTCAATCATTGAATCAAAGTTACCCTTATGGCCAATAAAATCCTTAATATTTTTAAATACATTTATGATTTTCTACCTAGTAATTTTTGCAATAGGCCTATGATGCCCTTTGGTAGAAATACGGTAACTAACACAAATAAAGCACCCAAAGCAAACAACCAAACCTCCGGAAAGGCTGAGGTAAGATATGTCTTGGCATAATTCACTAATGCCGCACCGAGTGCTGCGCCATATAAACTGCCCCTGCCTCCAACTGCAACCCAAATAATAATTTCAATAGAATTTAACGGGGCAAACTCACCTGGATTAATAATACCGACTTGCGGTACATACAAGGCACCCGCTATACCGGCTAATATTGCAGAGAAAACAAATATCCAGAGTTTAAATAATTCAACACGATAGCCGATGAATCGTGTGCGTGTTTCAGCATCACGCACAGCAATCAGCACCATACCTAGTTTGGAATTAACGATAAAGCGGCTTGCGATGTATGCTAGGCCTAAAGTAAGTGCTGATATAACAAAGATACAAACTCGTGTACTATCTGCATGTAAATCAAAGCCAAGAATTTCTTTGAAATCAGTTAATCCATTATTACCACCAAAACCCATCTCATTTAGAAAAAAAGCCAACATCAAAGCATAAGTAAGCGCTTGCGTCATGATGGATAAATAAATCCCGGTTACTCGAGAACGAAATGCTAACCAACCAAAGACATAGGCAAGCAAAGCAGGGACAACAATAACCATTGCCATAGCAAACCAGAACATATCAAATCCATACCAATACCACGGTAACTCTTGCCAGTTCAAAAAGACCATGAAGTCAGGTAATTCAGGATGACCATAAACACCGCGTTCTCCAATCTGACGCATTAGGTACATACCCATGGCGTAACCACCTAAAGCAAAAAAAGCGCCATGACCCAGACTTAAAATGCCACAATATCCCCAAACCAGATCAACGGCTAACGCCAGTAATGCATAACATAAATATTTACCCAATAATGTCACCGTATAAGTTGACATATGTAGGGACGAAGACTCTGGGATCAGGAGATTTGCGCAAGGTGTAATAATACTGACAAAGAGAAGTATCCCGATTAATACGAGACCACCGCCATCCTTTTGCCATAACGATTTAAAAAACATCGATCAGGATTCCGCTCCTCTACCTTTTTGCGGAAATAATCCACGCGGTCTTCTTTGAATAAATAAAATAATAAAAATTAAAATCAGAATTTTTGCCAACACGGCGCCCGTATGTGGTTCAAGAAACTTATTAATAATACCGAGTAATTCACCACCGAAAAATGTACCCCAAAGGTTTCCCACTCCGCCAAAAACAACGACCATAAATGAATCAACAATATAGGATTGACCAAGATTTGGTCCTACATTCGTTATTTGACTTAGGGCAACACCAGCAATACCCGCTATACCTGATCCAAGACCAAAGGTCATTGCATCGATCCAGCCGCTCTTGACACCCATGGCTTTTGCCATACCACGGTTCTGTGTGACAGCACGTACTTGCAACCCCAATGATGTTTTTTTCAATATCGCCAGAAGTGTGAAAAGTACAATTAGTGTAAACGCAATAATATATAAACGATTCAGGGTCAGCGACAGTGCTGCATTTAATTCAAATGTCCCACTCATCCAGCTTGGTGTACTCACGGAACGATTTAAAGGAGAAAATATTGAACGAACTGCCTGTTGCAAAATAAGACTAACACCAAAAGTTGCCAACAATGTTTCCAGTGGTCGACCTTGCAAAAACCGTATCACTCCCTGTTGAATAGCAATACCAACAAACGCCGAAACAATAAAAGCCAGAGGTAAAGCAACAAACAAAGAATAATCTATATAATTTGGCATTATTTGTTGAACAACATAAGTGGTATAAGCACCAAGCATGATCAATTCACCATGCGCCATATTAATGACCCCCATAACCCCGTATGTTATGGCAAGTCCAATTGCTGCTAGAACTAAAACAGATCCTAAACCTAAGCCAAAAAATATCGTTTGAATAAATTCATAAATAGCAAGTTGTGAATTAATGCTTTTTAATGTCTCTCCGGCAACCATACGAACTGTTTCATCTTTGTCCTGTTCCAATAGTTGGCCAAGTTGGTTACGTACTTCTTGATTAAGATTATTTTCTAGGCTTTTAATTGCAGTTATACGAATTTCAGGATCGTGGTGATCCATTTTTATTAATGCAATAGCAATTTCAAGGTTTGCGCGAATGTTGGGTACTGTTTCTTTTTCAAGGGCCTGATGTAACAGATCCTCTACGTCTGGACTAATATCCTTGATAATATTCTCGACTGCCGAATGACGTTGTTCAGGATCTTTATTGAACAATGTTAGTGTGGCTAAAATTGTCCGTAATTGATTACGTAAGGCATTATTTATGCCTATTTTTTTTATTTTTCTTTTTCCTATCGTCTCTAGCTTTTCATTCGTTAATACATCTTCAATTTCATAGGACTTATCGATTTGTGTCGCATAAACAATCTGTTTATCCTTTTTTCGATAATAAAGATCACCATCTAACAATGATGTAAGAATCCGAACTACCCGTTGGTCGCCTGTTTTAGCAAGAGCACTTATTGAATTCGCTTTCTTATCAAAATCACGCTCGAGTAAACCCCCCATTAACCTATTTAGATTCTGGTCATCAGGATCAGTCATCGCCCATGTCGATGATATAAACACCGAAAAAATAATGGCCAAGCATAGACAAATAAAACGTTGCATTTTTATTTCAACTTTTTATTGATGGCTGTAGCAGAGACAATTTGTTCTGGTATTACAGCGTGGTATCAATTATAAATTATTATATTGATAAAATTTTTTTTGTCCTATTGACAGAAAAACCAGTGCCTGCTAAATAACAGCGGGCACTGGTTAGAAGGCTTAAACTATTCGTAATTTTGACCTGAACACTTTCCTGTCTTGATATTGAAATTACCACAATTTACAGGCGGCAGCCAATCAGCAACAATATGTTTACTGTCTGGTAAAAAATCAGACCAGGCATCTCCAATAACTGTACTAGGAGTTGACCAAACAATATCAAACTGACCATCGTCCTGAATTTCACCAATCAATACTGGTTTTGACAAGTGATGGTTAGAGTACATAACCGCCGTGCCACCTGTCAGGTTCGGTGTGGTGATACCAATCATTGCCTTACCGACTGCATCTGAATCGGTTGTCCCTGCCTTTTCAACAGCCTTAACCCACATATTAAAACCAATGTAATGTGCTTCCATTGGATCGTTGGTAACACGTTTATCATCTTTAATAAACGCAAGCCATTTTTCGATAAATTCATCATTTTCTGGAACATCGTAACTCATGAAATAATTCCATGCAGCCATATGCCCAACAAGCGGTTTAGTATCGATACCAGACAATTCTTCTTCGCCAACAGAAAATGCAATTACAGGAATATCTCCAGCGGAAAGACCCTGATTACCAAGTTCCTTGTAAAAAGGAACATTAGCATCACCATTGATAGTTGATACTACGGCCGTCTTTTTGCCTGCTGAACCAAACTTTTTGATATCTGAAACTATACTTTGCCAATCTGAATGACCAAATGGTGTGTAGTTGATCATAATATCTTCATCCTTGAAACCTTTTGCTTTTAGATAAGCCTCTAGGATTTTATTCGTGGTTCGTGGATAAACATAATCTGTTCCAGCAAGCACCCAACGCTTAACCCCGATCTCATCCATCAGATAATCCACGGCGGGAATTGCTTGTTGATTAGGAGCAGCGCCAGTATAAAAAACATTTTTAGATGATTCTTCCCCTTCATACTGAACTGGATAAAATAACAAACTATTTAGCTCTTCAAATACTGGTAAGACTGATTTACGAGAAACAGATGTCCAACATCCGAAAACAACCGATACCTTATTTTTCTCAATCAATTCACGCGCTTTTTCTGCAAACAATGGCCAGTTCGAAGCAGGGTCAACTACGACAGCTTCAAGTTTCTTACCAAGCACCCCACCTTTTTTGTTTTGATCTTCAATCATCATCAAAACGGTATCTTTCAGTGTAGTTTCACTAATAGCCATGGTGCCGGATAAAGAATGTAAAACACCGACTTTTATTGTATCTTCTGCGTTAACCGATACAGGAATTATGCTCATACTCAATAACAAATATATCGTTAATGCAAAAATTCTATTTTTTATAATCATTTAATTACTCCCATTAATATTTTCTAAGCTAATAATTTAAAATTGAAGTTGAAAAGCAATCTGAAAAGTATCGACATCAGCACCAGTTACGGTTGAGGCAAATGAATTAGCGCCTTTAGTCTCGATATCGCCTGTCTGGTAAAAAGCTGCAATACGGGCGTTGTGTCCTGAGATGATATAGTTCACTCCAATCTCCAACTCATCTCGATCGGAACTATTGTCAGGACTGGTATCAGTATATCTTACATAGGGCTGAAACTGGCCAACACCTGTCTTTTGTGGGAATAGATAAAGCGCTGTCGCAGTCCAGGCATCGCCATCAAACATACAAAAACATGTGCCGCCATCGGTGAAAGCAGCTGTATTGTAATCAGAATCAAAGGCTTTATATTCAGCTTCGATTGTAGCAACACCCTTGTTACCCAGAACTTTTTCAAAAAGCATATCAACGCTCATACCACTAAAATCACCTGGATTTGTTATGGTCCCCGCGCCATCTTCCTGATACTGACCTGCAAATGCGAGCGTGAAAATATCTCCGCCACCCCCAAAATAAGTACTACTGGTGTAATAACCTGGATTCTTTTCCGGGGTCAGGAAGTTATATGCGATTCTGACACCAAAAAGAAGATTATCACTTTGGTTTGCACCCGAAGTTGAACTTGACTCCAGACCATTGAAGACACCGAACACATACTGTAGTTTTCCCTGTGCGCTTGAACCCCAAAGATTTACGCCATCATCACGACCATAGACACCGGCACCATCTGTCCCAAAGGTTGTACTAAAATCTGATGGGTAAAATGGTGTTTTATTAAATTCATAGGTATTAGCATAGAATGGACCACTCATTTCGGCACGGTCTGAAGGGACAAGTAATCGTCCCGCCCAGATATTGAACATGGGGCTAATTTCAAATTTTCCAATCCCATCTAGCACATCGAAATTTCGCAGTGCGGCGTTATCACAGAAAAAACATTCTGTATTAAATTCAAACTTTATATATTTGTGAATCTGGCCATTAATGTAAATACGGGCATTATCAAGATTAAAATCTTTTGACCTGCTGGTTCCATTCCCAGCGGCATCTTCAACAGTCGTAAAACTGCTACGAGCGCCGATACCTAAACTAATCCATTTGGTCTCATCCACTTCCAGTTTGGCGCCAGCCATTGCTTGGTCCGACAATATCAGTGTGGTCGCCATTATTCCTGCAAACATCAATTTTAAATTTAACTTTTTCATTTTTTTTCTCTCTATGGTTACAATATTTCAAAAAGTTCATATGTTGCGTTATCCCGCTACACATCAAAATTATTCAATCCTCTTATCGCTAATTACTAATGCATCTTCCGTACCAACATGCATCTTTCATACCAACTTTTTTTATTGGATAAAAATCAAGTAATTAAACAATTTTTTATCCAAACCAGAAAAATTAGCTTTTTTTTTGTACAATTCATTAGTATTAGAAAGTACATTTATGCACGAATTTGGTGCAAAAGATTAAAAAACGCCCAAAAATGCGTCTTTTAAAATTTGCAATGACATATTCAGAGCCAAAACATAAGATTAGAAAGATGGGTGTAACATATGTTTAAAGAAAAAATTGAAATGATAATCTCAGACATTACAAAAATCTTACCAGAAGATTTAAATGTACTGAAAGATGATATTGAAAAGAATTTACGCGCAACACTTAATACAACTTTTTCAAAAATGGACCTTGTGACGCGTGAAGAATTTGATATTCAGGCATCATTGCTAAGTCGAACACGAGAAAAACTTGAGGGATTACAAGAAAAGTTGTCAGCGCTAGAAGAGCAATTAGAAAAAAACAATCCTGATAGTTAAATTATAAACATAGTCAGTAAAAAATATTTAAATATGGCAAAAATTTATGACAGATAAACAATACGATATTAGCATCGCAACTCAAATAAACTATATTTCAGAACAATCCCTTCCTGAAGAAGGTCGATATGTTTTTGCATACACAATTAAAGTTACTAATACCGGGCAAACTGCAGCTACATTACTTCGTCGTCATTGGTTAATTACAGATGCTAATTGCAAGGTACAGGAGGTTAGAGGCGAAGGTGTTGTCGGCGTACAACCACATATCATGCCAGGAGAATCTTACGAATATACAAGTGCAGCAATTTTAGAAACCCCGGTTGGTTGTATGCAGGGTTCTTATGAAATGATCGCTGATGATGGTATGGAGTTTGATGCCCCAATCCCAGTATTTAATCTCGCCGCACCAAATACACTTCATTAATAATGAGCACCTATGCAATAGGTGATGTCCAAGGCTGTTATTCGGAACTTCAAAACTTACTGAATGAAATTAATTTCGATGAAAGAAGAGATGATCTTTGGTTTGCAGGAGACCTTGTTAATAAAGGGCCAAAGTCACTACAAACACTACGTTTTATAAAAGCACTTGGAGTTAACGCAAAAATTACTCTCGGTAATCATGATTTACATTTACTTGCCGTTGCAAAAAATATTCAGCCATTATTAAAGAAAGATACTATTCAGGAAATTTTAGCTGCTGATGATGTTAAGGAATTAATCGATTGGCTAAAATCTCGTCCTTTATTAATAACTGATGACAATTTAAATTTTACCATGGTTCATGCCGGGTTACCTCCGCAATGGTCTTTGGAAAATGCAAAAGAACTTGCTAAAGAATGTGAATCAATTCTACAAAGTGAAAAAATAAATAAATTGTTGGCTAAAATGTATGGTGATACACCAAATATTTGGGTAAATTCATTACAAGATTATGCTAAACAACGTTTTATTATTAATTGCTTTACTCGCATTCGTTTTTGTAATAGTGATGGAATGCTTGATTTTGATGCAAAGGCTGCGCCTGGAAAACAAAATACCTCATTGATCCCATGGTACTCATTACCAAATCGAAAAACCAAAGATAACAAAATTATTTTTGGACATTGGTCAACGGTACACATCGGAAACGAAAAAAATTTTAAACAATACAATGTTTACCCTATAGATACTGGTTGCTTATGGGGTGGACGATTGACAGCAATGAGATTAGAAGACGAAAAAGTATTTAGCGTCCCATCTGAACAACCAAAATTCTGATGTTAAAAATTATTTTCTTTCTAATACTGTAAAGCTATAGTCAAATTCATTATTTTCGTCTGTATTAAAGCTTTCTCTCGATATCTCTCTCCACTGACTACTTTTATATTCAGGGAAAAATGTATCTCCATTGACGCTAGCATTAACTTCCGTGATATAGAGTTTGTCTGCTTTATCCAATGTTTGCGAATACAAAATAGCGCCGCCCATTACTACTAATTCCAATTGTCTTTCACAATATGTGTAAACCTCGTCTAATGTATTTTTTACTGTACAGCCTTCAGCTGAATATTTCTTATTGTTTGTGAGGATTATATTTTCTCTGCCTGGCAATGGCTTGCCTATGGAATCATGTGTTTTCCTGCCCATAAGAATAGGCTTACCCATCGTTATTTTTTTAAAATTTTTTAGATCTGATGAAATATGCCATGGCAGGGCACCGCCTCTACCGATGACACGATTTCTATCCATAGCAACAATTATTGATAACTGCATAGTAAGAAAATTAAAAAATTCATATAAAATTTATTAAATAGCGATCGGTGCAGAAATTTTTGAATGTGCCTGATAATTATTTAATTCGAAATGTTCATATCTAAATTTAAATATATCATCGATATCTGTATTTAATTTCATTTGTGGTAATGCATAGGGTTTCCGTTTCAATTGTTCATCAACCTGTTCTAAATGGTTTAGGTAAAGATGTGCATCACCAAAAGTATGGATAAATTCTCCCAATTTTAATTTAGTCACTTTAGCAATCATCATTAATAATAGTGCATAAGAAGCAATATTAAACGGAACACCGAGAAATATATCAGCGCTCCGCTGATAAAGTTGGCATGATAGTTTGCCATCAGCAACATAAAACTGGAAAAGCGCGTGGCATGGGGCTAAAGCCATATTACTAATTTCGCCAACATTCCATGCACTAACAATTAAACGTCGAGATTTGGGATTGCATTTTATTTCTTCAATAACCTCTGTAATTTGATCTACTGTTTTATTATTTGTTCTCCATGAACGCCATTGTGCCCCATAGACAGGTCCTAAATCACCGTCTTTATTTGCCCACTCATCCCAAATTGACACGCCATTGTCATTTAAATATTTAATATTAGTATCGCCCTGCAGAAACCAAAGTAATTCAAAAATAACCGACTTTAGGTGTATTTCTTTTGTAGTTAATAGCGGGAAACCCTCATTTAAGTCAAACCGCATTTGATAACCGAATACACTAAGCGTGCCTGTGCCAGTACGGTCTTCTTTTTTGGTGCCTTCTGACTTAACATGGCGTAATAGTTCTAAATACTGTTTCACTGTGACTCTCTTTTTTGTAATTGTGTTTAATTAATCGTTAATTCGGTACGCCATTATGAAAAATATTGATCCGAATACTACCATGGGTATTGAAAGTAATTGGCCCATTGTTAACCAATCAAAAGCAATGTAACCAATATGTTGATCTGGTATTCGCACAAACTCAATTAAAAATCTAAACATACCATAACAAATTAAAAATAAACCAGATGTCGCTTTAATCGGTCTTGGTGTTTTAGAAAACCACCAAAGAATTACAAATAAAACCAAACCCTCGAGAAATGCTTCATAAAGTTGTGAAGGATGTCTGGTGATTCCGCCAGCTACTGGGTCTGGAAATATCATTGCCCAAGGTAAAGTACTCGGTGCTCCCCAAAGCTCACCGTTAATAAAATTTCCAATCCTGCCACAACCTAGACCAATAGGAATGACAGGCGCAATAAAATCAGTGATTTTAAAAAATGAAGTATTGGCCTTATTGCTAAAAAACCATGTAGCGAAAATAACACCAATCAAACCACCATGAAATGACATTCCTCCTCGATGAATGTAAAAAATTTCAAGCGGATGCTCTAAATAATAAGGTAAGTTATAAAAAAGAACTGAGCCGAGTCGCCCCCCAAGAATAACTCCGAGCATTGCAAAAAAAACTAAATCGGCTATCTGTTCGTTATCTAAAGACAATTGAAAATGACGAACCCGGTATCGTAATAAAACCCAAGCACCTAATATGCCAACAACATAACTAATTCCATACCAATATATTGATACAAAACCTAAATCGAGAGCGACGGGATTGATATTTGGATATGCGATCATGGTAAATAAATATTAACATGTAAAAAAAAGGAGTTAGCAAACAAAATATTTTCTTGTATCTCAAGAAAATGAGCTTACCCAACGATCTTTACTGAAAAAGACAGTAAGAAATTACTAAATTTAAGTAAATCTGAGAAAATAATTAACAATTTTCCGCTCCTTAAACTTGATTTAACCATCAAAAACAAGAATGATTGGAAGGCTCAACAAAACATTATATTGCATTGCAATATCATTGAAGTGGAGCTACCGAGAGAATTGCTGAAATAACATATAGTTATATTAAGTACCTCAGTATTAAAAAGAAAAATCCGATTATAGATAGCCTCATCGAGAACAGTGAAATCGCTTTCTATCCATCAATAAATTGGAAAACCTAAAAAAATAGAGGTCTATGTACTAATGGTTACAAAAAATAAAAAACTAGGGCGCTGGGTTGATGAAATGACCGCGCTCTGCCAACCCGACAATGTTGTTTGGTGTGATGGTTCAAAAGACGAATGGTCAAAAATGTGGGCCATTTTGGTAAAAGGCGGCACCGCAAAAAAACTTGACGAAAAAAAACGTCCTAACAGTTACTACATCCGCTCTGTTCCGGCTGATGTTGCGCGAGTTGAAGACCGTACTTATATCTGTTCTGAAAAAGAAGAAGATGCCGGGCCCACCAATAATTGGTGTGCACCAAAAGAAATGCGCGGGACATTAAATAATTTATTTAGTGGTTGCATGAAAGGACGCACGATGTATGTCATCCCTTTTAGCATGGGTCCGATAGGATCTGATATTGCTCAAATTGGGGTTGAAATTAGTGATTCAGCTTATGTTGTCACAAATATGCACATCATGGCTCGTGTTGGTAACAAGGTATTAGATGTTTTAGGAACTGACGGTGATTTCGTTCCGTGCATTCATTCAGTAGGAGCGCCGCTCGCTGAAAATGAAGAAGATGTTCCTTGGCCATGTAACCCCGATAATCGATATATTGTTCATTACCCGGAAACTCGTGAGATTTGGTCATTTGGTTCAGGCTATGGTGGCAATGCCTTGCTTGGGAAAAAATGTTTTGCATTACGTATTGCGTCAACCATGGCAAGAGATGAAGGTTGGTTAGCAGAACATATGTTAATTCTTAAATTAACCAATAAAACAGGTGAAATTAAATATGTTGCCGGGGCATTTCCGAGTGCATGTGGTAAAACCAACTTAGCAATGTTAACGCCAACCATCCCTGGCTGGAAAGTTGAAACCATAGGTGATGATATTTGCTGGATGAAATTTGGTAGTGATGGTCAGTTATATGCTATTAACCCAGAAGCTGGCTTTTTTGGTGTTGCGCCTGGTACGAGTATGCAATCAAATGCGAATGCTATGTATGCACTTGAATCAAATTCTATCTTTACCAATGTAGGAGAGACTGACGATGGTGATGTCTGGTGGGAAGAGATGTCTGATGCTCCAGCACACTTAGTTGATTGGAAAGGCAATGATTGGACGCCCGATTCTGATACACCTGCTGCTCACCCTAATGCGCGTTTTACCGCACCAGCTTCACAATGCCCAGTAATTGCCGACGAATGGGAAGACCCGAAAGGCGTTCCAATTAGCGCAATATTGTTTGGTGGTCGTCGTGCAACGGTTGTACCTTTGGTTACCGAAGCGCTAGATTGGAATCACGGCACTTTTATCGGCACCATCATTGCATCTGAAATGACTGCTGCTGCTTTTGGTGCAATTGGACAACTACGCCGTGACCCAATGGCGATGCTTCCATTCTGTGGCTACAACATGGCTGATTACTGGAGTCATTGGCTAAACATGGGTAAAAAAGAAGGCGCCAAACTACCAAAGATCTTCTATGTAAACTGGTTCCGTAAAAATGAGACTGGAAAATTTATGTGGCCTGGTTTTGGTGAAAATAGCCGTGTTTTAAAGTGGGTCTTTGAGCGTTGTAATGGTAGTGCTGATGCAATCGATACACCAATAGGCAAGATGCCAACGCTAGACGGAATTGATTTTAATGGCTTAGAAATGAATGAGGCTGATAAAGCTAATCTGCTTCGTGTTGATGTTGAAGGTTGGTTACAAGAATTGCCAGGTATTGAGGAATACTATGATAGCTTTGGCAACCATTTACCAGAAGAATTACGTCAACAAATTAAAGCATTAAAGAAACGCTTAAAATCAAAACAACAGGCGGTTGCATAATTTGTTCTGTTAAATCTTTTAAATTAAAAGCCCGCTTTGCGCGGGCTTTTTTTATATACTATAAAATAAATGGGATAGTAAATTATGATAGAAATGACTCTTGAATTAGCAGAAAAAATTGCTAAAGCTGCCCATAAAAAATCTGAAGAATTAAATCGCCCAATGAGTGTTTCTGTTGTTGATGAATCAGGGCGTATGGTCTATTTCTCTCGTTCTGATGAAGCTGGTTTTTATACCTTCGATACATCCAAAGCAAAAGCAATGGCTGCTGCTTCATTTAAACGATCAACAATGGAAATTGATAGCATTAAAGATCAAAACCCGTTGTTGTGGTTTTCCGTTCCGAGCGTAATTCCTGGGAACGCGCTCCCAAGCCCCGGGGGGCGTCCCATTATAAAAGATGGACATTGTATTGGGGGAATTGGTGTTGGCGGAGGACTACCTGATGAAGATGATGCATGCTGCGAAGCAGGTCAGGCAATCGTTCAAACTGAAAATTAAAAAGCCACATTAAATTTTACATCCAAATTCACTTTCAAAACGTGATTTAAATTCCTTTATCGTAAATGAATGATTTTGTGTCCCATAACAAGATATTTTTATCGACCCCATTAAAGATGCAATCTTTCCTGTTATCTCCAAATCTATATCGTTAACAAGGCCATAAAGTAACCCAGCACGATATGCATCACCACAACCTGTTGGATCAGAAATTGATTCTGGTTTCACGCTTGGTACTTCAATTAGTTTTTCTTTAGTGTAAATTTTTGAACCATCTCCACCACATGTAACAATCAACGCTTTAACTTCTTTCGTTATTTCTTTTTCTGATAAACCTGTTTTTTCTTTCATCATTTGCCATTCATAATCATTAACCGTTACCCAAGTTGCCAGTTCAATAAATTGGCTAAGTTCTTCTCCATTAAACATCGGCATACCTTGCCCTGGGTCAAAGATAAAAGGAATGTTTTTATCGGCAAACTGTTGTGCGTGTTTCAACATGCCATCACGACCATCAGGCGAAACAATTCCTAAACGGCAAGATTGAACATCGCTAATATTATTTTCTTGAGAATGATTCATGGCCCCAGGATGAAAGGCTGTAATTTGATTATCATCCATGTCAGTTGTTATAAATGCTTGTGCGGTAAATGCGTCTTCAATAATTTTTATATGTTTTCGATTAATATTGTGTTTGTCCATCCAATATGCATAAGAATCAAAGTCCTTTCCAACGGTCGCCATAGGTAATGCGATTGAGGGATCTAATAAGTTCAAGTTATAAGCGATATTACCGGCACATCCGCCAAATTCCCGGCGCATCTCAGGAACAAGAAAAGAAACGTTTAGAATATGTACCTTATCCGGAAGGATATGATTCTTAAACTGGTCTTGAAAAACCATGATATGGTCATATGCCATAGACCCACATATCAAAACACCCATAAAACAAACTCCCCTAGGTTATGTATTAAATAATTTTTAAGAAGCCTTCACCAGATTAACGCTATCATTAATGCTCGATTTACTCAGTATTTTTTTTAAAAATTTTCCCGTATACGATGCAGGATGTTCGGCCAATTCTTCCGGCGAACCAAATGCGATAATCTCTCCGCCGCCATCACCGCCTTCCGGACCAAGATCAACAATCCAATCAGCGGTCTTAATTACATCAAGATTGTGTTCAATCACAATCACTGTATTGCCATGACTTTTTAATCGATGAAGTATATTAAGTAACTGTTGGATATCATGAAAATGAAGGCCCGTTGTTGGCTCATCAAGAATATAAAGTGTTTTACCTGTATCTCTTTTTGATAGTTCTTTTGAAAGTTTTATTCTTTGCGCTTCTCCGCCAGAAAGAGTCGTCGCATTTTGTCCTAGTTTAATGTAAGACAGTCCAACATCCATCAATGTCTGTAATTTGCGTGCGAGAACTGGGACAGCATCAAAAAATGTTCTTGCCTCTTCTACGCTCATCTCAAGTGTTTCATGTATATTTTTACCCTTGTAACGAATATCCAATGTCTCACGGTTATATCTTTTGCCTTTGCACGTATCACAAAGAACGTAGATATCAGGTAAGAAGTGCATTTCAACTTTGATTAATCCATCGCCTTGGCATGCTTCACATCGCCCACCTTTCACATTAAAACTAAAGCGCCCCATTTTATAAGCGCGAGATCGTGCCTCAGGAGTCGCTGCATATAATTCGCGAATTGGTGTAAATAGACCGGTGTATGTTGCGGGGTTTGACCTTGGCGTACGACCGATTGGACTCTGATTAATATCAACAACCTTATCAAAATGTTCTAAACCATTAATTGATTTATGAGCTGCTGGGCTAGTATTGGCACGATTTATATCCCGTGCAACGATTTGATAGAGCGTATCATTAATTAAAGTTGATTTTCCTGAGCCTGATACACCGGTGATACAGGTCATTAAGCTAACTGGTATCGTAAGATTCACTCGCTTTAGATTGTTACCGCTTGCTCCCTTTAATTCTAAAACATTTTTTTGATTAAAAGGTGTGCGATGTTCTGGAATTGGTATTTCTTTTTTGCCGGCTAAATATTGACCAGTTAGTGATTTTTTATCCATAGCAATCTCTTTAGGAGTGCCTTGCGAAACAATTTGTCCGCCATGTGCGCCCGCACCCGGGCCAATATCGATAACATGATCAGCTGCATTTATTGCTTCCTCATCGTGCTCAACTACGATAACAGTATTTCCTAAATCCCGTAGATGGAATAATGTTTTCAGTAAACGCTTATTATCTCTCTGATGTAACCCAATAGAAGGTTCATCAAGAATATACATAACACCAACAAGACCTGCGCCTATCTGG
>Ga0315336_1002601_pt1 | contig 26979 bp, 26 predicted proteins | sample ASW5metaG_FD_204512 | JGI IMG/M metagenome (GOLD analysis project Ga0315336, IMG submission 204512) | Ammonia-oxidizing marine archaeal communities from Monterey Bay, California, United States - ASW #5 | ecosystem: Environmental > Aquatic > Marine > Intertidal zone | place: USA: California... | reverse complement strand
TCGAAAACGGCGACATGGTGCGCAAGATCGATGCGCTCAAGAAGGAGCTCACGCAGGTCATCGAGAAGCTTCCCGACACTACTCACATCAACATCATCGCCTTCAGCAGCACCTTCCGGCCGTGGCAGAAACAGCTCGTTCCCCTCAAGGGAGCAGGCCGCCGGAAGGCCCTCGAGTACGTGAGCACCTTGCAAGCGAGCGCAGCGACCAACGTGTACGACACCCTCGTATTTGCCCTACGAGACAGAAGCGTAGATACGATCTTCTTGCTTTCCGACGGAGAGCCGACGGCGGGGCGCTTTACCGAGGTCGGCTCGATCCTGCGCGAGATCAAGATCCTGAATCGATCCCGCGCGGTGTCGATCAACGGAATCGCCTTCGGTGAAGAGTCCGATCTTCTCAAGAAGCTCGCCGCGGAGAATAACGGCGAATACAAGTTCGTCAAGACGAAGTCGACGCGCTAACGACTCTGGCCGGTAAGTGTAGCCCTGCTGTGGGCGGGTCTCCTGACCCGCCCACGCACGCGACCGAAGGTCTCCCTCTCCAGGCGAGCTGAATCCATCCCACGCAACGGGTGGGGCGGTCGGGAGACCGCCCCACAGCTCTTGCTTTGCACTTGCTTTCGAACGGCCTCCGGTTCATAGATGTAAGTTCGGCAACGTTTCCATAACTACCATAAATGGGGGATTCATCCATGGCAACTCAAATGGCGGCTAGAGACATTCAAGCCTTTACAGCAAGTGCATTCTCTACTCCGCGAGCTTTCACCGACTTTGCATCGGGTAATGGGAAACCACTGGGAGCTCTTATCGGCGGCGAATCTGTTACGGGCGCGATGAACGCGACGTTTCAGACCATCGATCCGGGAACGCAGGAGGTTCTTGCCACCGTATGCGAAATGGGCAAGGAGGATGTCGACCGCGCCGTGACGGCTGCGTACAAAGCTTTCCACGGCACGAAGGGACAGAGAGGTTGGAAGGACACGCCCATCGAAAAGCGTTGCGAGCTCATCACGAAGCTCGTCGAGCTTGCAGAGCGTGACCGCGATGTGCTGCTCGCTTGCGAGATCAGAAATGGCGGCAAGGTCTCCGAGCTGGCAGAGGGCGACCTGACCCACATTCGTTCGTGCGCCGAGTATTTCATGAGTGTGGCCAAGGAAGCGCAGTTCGGAGATGGACAGAGGAGGGTGGTTGCTGACGGTATCGAAGGTTATCCCTACGTCCAGCCGTGGGGTGTCGTTGCCGGCATCATCCCCTGGAACTATCCGGTGGTGCTGACCTCCTGGTTTATCATGCCGGCGCTTCTCGCCGGGAATACGGTTCTTATCAAGCCGGCTGAGGATACTCCGCTGTCGGCGCTCTACATCGGGAAGCTTGCCGAAGAAGCGGGATTCCCGCCGGGAGTGATCAATGTCCTCACCGGGCGTGGCGAGCTTACCGGCAAGTTCATCGCCGAGCACCCGGGAGTACGCTACATTTGCTTCACCGGGTCGCCTCAGGTCGGGCAGGCTGTGTTGCAAGCGTGCGACCGACATGGCACGCGTGTCAAACGCGAGATGGGTGGAAACGGTTCGGCGATCGTGCTCAAAGACGCCGATCCGGAAATCGTCGCCCGCATGGTTGCCCGCAACACGAATCAGCACTACGGACAGACCTGCTGCACGATTCATCGTTACTTCGTGGAACGCCCGATTGTGGACGACTTTATTGATGCGGCCAGCGCCTTCATGAAAGACCTCAAGATCGGGTACCAGGCGGACGCGGGAACGCAGCTAGGACCCGTGATCAACCCGACGCAGCGGCAGCGAATTCTCGCGGCTGTCGAGCATGCCAAGCGGGCCGGTGGAGATCCTATTCTCGAGGGGGGGCTGGCAAAAGTCGGCAAGCACGATGGCTTTTATCTCAAGCCTTCGCTTTTCAGGGCCGAGCCAGGAGTCAACTGCAACCCGCAGGAAGTGTTTCACACCTTCGCTACCGTGCGACCCGTCGATTCGGTCGACGAGGCTCTCGCGTTGGCGAACGACACGATGTACGGATTGGGTAGCAGTGTCTGGACCAAGGACCTCGAGCTGGGTCAGAAAATCGCCAAGAGATATCGCGATGGCACGGCACAGGTGAACTGTCACAACATGGTGGCCTACGGCTTGCCGTACAGTGGCACGGGAATCAGCGGTGGGCCAGGAGCGGGGGTCAACTGCCGCGAGACCTTCGATGACTACACGCAGACGACTGCGGTTTATGTCTCGGAGTATCCTGGGTAGGTATTTCCCGTTCCCGAAGCATTGTGGTGCGGGCGTCCCGCCTGCGGACCAGGAGATTGGCCTGTAAAGAAAGCAGGCGAGACGCCTGCACCACAAGGCTAGGGAGCGTTACGAATCTCGAGTTCTATCTCCTGTAAAATCACCGTGCTCTCGAGGATCCGAATGAGCTTTCCGTCGCGTTTGGTGAAGTCGCTAGGAAGCTCCCTCGCGGCTCGCGACCCCGGTCGGAAGTTCGGGTGCGATTCGGGAAATTCGCGAGTGAAGGCCAGGTCGTCGGACTCGATGTCGAAGCCGCCCTGGGGCGTCAAGGTGACGAGGAACACGCAGGGACGCCAGCGCATCCGCACGGCGACGTCGCTCCGCAATTCGTCCGGGAGCGGAAAACCCACGGGGCGTTTTTTACCGTATGTCACGGAGAGCTCGCTGCGGAAAGGGTGCCCGGAAACCTTCTCGACCAGCCGGGCGTTTCCGGGGAGATGAGCCACCAGGTAAGCCTCCGCATCCCCCACGTCGCAACTCACTTCGACCGTGAGCCTTCCTGCGCTCTGGTCGAAGACCGCGCTGCCGACGCTGCGCTCCTCGCGAGTTACGTCGCCAAGGAAGAGGACGCGCCTCCTGCTCCAGGGGGCCAACATGAGGTCGAGTCGCAGCCCGTCATCTGCACCCGTGTCGTGAAGCTCGAGGGGCAGGAAGAAGTTCTTGCGCACCCGTGGGTGGCGCAGCGGATTCGCCATGGAGTATGCGGAGAGGGCTTTCCCTCTGGCGAGGATCTCGTGGCTCTGACGGCCGTTGGAGCGCAGGTCGAGAACGCCGTAGCCGACTCCGTGGCGTGCTGCCGGCCCGTAGATCACGAAGCGGGTGAGTGACGCATAGCTCGGCCGCAGGTGCAGGGACGCGTGGAGCACCGGGAAGCCGAGCAAGAACACTACCGGCACGCCGACGATCCAGACCGGGATCCAGCTGCGGCGTTCCTTGCGTCGGAAAACGATGAATAGCCCGGGACCGATCAGGAGTACGTAGAGCGCGAAGTAGCCCAGCACGGCGAGCATCGAGGTCGAGTCGCGCAGCGCGAAATCAAGCTGCGAGAACAGCGTCCTCGACTGCGCGCTGGGCGGAATCGCTGGGGCCAACTCTGTCCACCGCACGTCGCTTCCCGACTGCAACCGTTCGACCGCCAGGTGGCCGACATGTCCGAGCCCCACGCCACGGGCGGACAGAAGAGGGACGGTGGAACCGCCGTCCTCGGCCGGCAGCTCCCACAAGACCCGCGCTCCCTCCAGCGTCTCCACCGGATGCACCGCCCCTCCGCGAGCGAATCGGACCGATCCCCGGGGCGCCAGAATCGTCTCCCACTCCTTAGCGCCTTTCAGAGACGCCGGGTCGATCGCACCAAAAAAGATGACCGTTCCCCCGAGGCGGACATAATCATACAGCGCGCGGCGCTGCCCCGGGGTCCAGCGCGACAAATCCGTAGGACCCACAAAGATTGCGTCGGCACCCTCGTAGTGACGCACCTCCTCAGGGAGATACAACGGGTCGGTGCGCACCCACCTCCACTTCGGATCGGTCGTCGGCGCAGTTTCGTCGGTGTCGCTGACGACAAGGTACTCGGTTTTCTGCTTGCTGTGCTTCCCCGCGACCGCAGGGACGTTGGCCTCGACGCTCGAATCTGCAGTCTCGATCACGAGCCGAGCGCCGGCGAAGTAAGGAGAGTAGTCGGAGAAATCCTGCGTCATATGGAGCGGCAACGTGGTTCCGGGGGGGAACGTGAATGCCCTGGGCGTTGTGGTCAACCCGCTGTCGGTCTCGAAGTGTAGCCGGCCGCTGACCTCGTGCGCGTTAGGGTTCTTCACGACCACGGTGAAGAAGAGCGTGGTTCGCCGGTTTCCGAAGACCTGGCCATCAAAACCGGGGGTGACCTGGACCCCGAGCGGGAGCTCGGGGGCCGCGAGCAGTCGTCCGGACCCGCCCGGCAGAAACGCAAGCAGACACGCGACCGCTGCCGTTGACGCGAGCGCACTGGCCCTGGCCCTGACCTTTCGGTAATGGCGGTGCAGGAGAGAAAGGCCGACGAGCACGAGGACGAGGAACGCGGCGATCCCGATCTGCCATCCGAGGGCGTAGAGCGAAGCCATGTGAGCCTCGAAACCCTCGGGCGCCAGATCGCGGGAAAATCCCCTGTGCCTTGCGAGCACGACCGGCGGCGAGAGGAACACCAGCGGGAACAGGCCCCGAGGGAGCCAGTACTCCCTCAGCCCCTGGGCAAGAATAGGGGGGCCGACGAAGACGGCGCCCGCTGCGATGAAGACCAGCGTCTTGACCGCAGCCACGCTGTCCACGAAGCGCGTTACGAGCTTCCCGAAAAGGTGGCAGTTGAGAAAGAAGATGGCGAGGATCCCTGTGAAGTACCACCAGTCCGCGAGGTAGACGTTGAGACCCTGCGCCGCGCCGGAAGTCACCGTATTGGCCACGGCGATTTCCAGGATGAACGCCAGCATGTGGACGAAGGCGGCGATGAGACCCACCGCGCAGGCACTCAGCAGCCAGTCGCGCGGCAGGCTCCATCGCCACACGCGCTCACGCCAGCGAAGCTGCCGCTGCGAATCGACGAGCTTGAAAAGGCCGAAGAACAGGACCAGCCCCGTCAACGAGATGCAAGTCAGGAACTCGTCGTCTCTCTCGAAACGGAACCGAGGCTCAATCGTCGGGGAGCCGGCGAAGCAGAGCCCGACGATCACGCCCCACAGAAGGAAGATGGTCCCCACGACCAGTGTGATTCGCAGTGGAAAGTCCCAGCCGGCGAGCCATCGCGGGCGATTCTCGTAGAAAAACGCGAGCTCGACCCGCCGGGACAGCCGCGCTCGCGCTTTGCGAATGAAGCGCCGCCGACGGTCACCCTGGAGCACGATCTGCCCGAAGTTGTTGAGCCCCGGGCTGAAACGATGGGACGGCCCCAGGCTGAGCAGCACGATCCAGAACAGGGCAAGGAGGCCCCAGAGGAGGAAGGGATACATCTCGGCGGGGATCTTCGTGTTGAAGATCACAGGATCCTGGATTGGCGAGTTGGCGATTGCAGTTCCGAGGAGGTTTTGCAGCACGGGCCCTGCAAAGAACAGGACGGGCGTTGCCCAGGCGAAAACGGGCGGCAATAGATAGACAAGGGCGGCGCATCCGGTCGCCAAAACGATGATGATCACCAGGAACGTCACGGCTCTCTCTCTCTCGAGCACGCCGAATCCGAGCGCGAAAAGGAGGATGACATTCGAATAGAGCGCCAGCACCCCGTATTCGGCGGCGAGCTGGGTCAAGGAGAGGTCGCCGAGGATGGAGATATAGACCTGGATCGGCAGGCTCACCAGGAGAATCGCCAGGGCGTAGAGGAACCCCAGCGCCCAGTTGCCGAAGTGGAGCCTCAGCGGCGACGCTCCGGTCACCACGAGCTGTTCGAAGGACTTGTCGGCACGCAGGGCGTCGATCGCTCCCGCCACCCGCAACGGCAGAAGGATGCCGAGCAGACCGAAGAGGATCAGGCCGTTCATCGAGCGCACGGAGGCGGTGAAACCGCCCCGCAACATGTCCTCATTGCCCGAAAGAAGCACGCTCGAAAACACCACGAAGTCGGTCACCAGCAGGACCCCGGTGACGACCGTGAAGATGACGCCGAGGCGTGGACCGGTCAACTGCGTTGCGAGCTGGCGCCCGACGAGCGGGTTCTCGAGGAAGGAGCGCTGCAACCATCTCAAGAAGCTCATGACACGACCCCCCGCGTCCGTTCCAGAAAGAGGGCTTCGAGACTGACCTTCTCCTCGGAGAAGGCGCGTATCTCGACGCCCGCGTCGATGAGAGCCTTGAGAACATCGTTAGCGTGATGACCGGCCATCTTGGCCTCGATCTTCTCCTCCCGCACCTTGGCTTCCTCGATGACGTCGAGTGTCTGGAGCAATTCCGCAGCCCGTTTCAAGTCCTGTGGGCCCACCTCGAGGACGACGTTGAAATGCTCGGTCCTGTGTCGCTGCCGGACCTCCTGTAACGAGCCGGTCCAGATGACTCTGCCCACCTCCATGATGGCCACGACAGAGCAGATCTCCTCGAGGTCGGCGAGGATGTGGCTCGAAACGATGACCGTCTTCCCCATTCGGCCCAGCTCTTTCAGGAGGGAGCGAATCTCGATGCGAGCCCGGGGGTCCAGGCCGCTTGCCGGCTCGTCGAGGATCAACACTTCTGGGTCGTGCAGCAGCGTCTTCGCCAGCGAAAGCCGTTGCAGCATGCCTGTCGACAAAGCGGTCGTCACCTCGTCGCGCACTGACCCGAGGTCCGTGAGCTCGAGGACGCCGTCGATCTGATGGTGGAGACGAGTTCCGTAATAGCCGTAGCTCCGGCCGAAGAACTCCAGGTACTCCTCGCAGGTGACGGAGCGAAAGGTGCCGAAGGCGTCCGGCATGTAACCGATGATGCGCCGCACGGCAGGGGCCTCCCTGGACACATCGAGGCCGCGAACCGCGATGGCGCCGCGATCCGGCTTCATGAGAGTGGCGATCATTTTCAGCGTGGTCGTCTTCCCCGCGCCGTTCGGCCCGATGAGCCCGAAGACGCTCGCTCTGGGGACGACGAGATTCACCGAGTCGACCGCGATCTTGTCGTCGAAAGACTTGGTTATCCTCTCGAGCTCAATCATCTCGGATCAGCGGGACCGGGGCTCCTCTTCCGCAGCTTGTCCGCAGCGAACGGTTATAGCGGGAGGGAGGCTGGTCCATGGGGAGTACCATACGCTACGCGGGGTTGAACGTCCACACAGAGACGACTCTCCTGATGTGTTGGCGTAGGGCACCTGGACGGATAGAATCCGGTCAGGATTCGATGCGTGTCGCGGCGGTGTGCTGTTGAAAAGGGAGCGTGAGGGCTTCCGAATAGATAGGGAGGTGAACGATGCGCCTGCAAGGCAAGGTTGCGCTGGTCACGGGGGGTGGTAGCGGCATCGGCCGCGCCACGGCAGAGCTGTTCGCAAAGGAGGGAGCGAAAGTCGCGGTCGCGGACATCGACCCCCAGGGTGGCGAGGAAACGGTGGGGGCCATCGGAACCGCCGGAGGCAAGGCGATCTTCATCGCTGCGGACGTCGCCAGGGCCGCCGAGTGCGAGCGCATGGTCGCGGAGACGGTGGCAGCCTTCGGCGCCTTGAACGTGCTGTTCAACAATGCCGGCGTGGAGCTCTTCCGCACCACGGAGGAGACGACCGAAGAGGACTGGGACCGCCTCGTCGCCATCAATCAGAAGGGCGTCTTCTTCGGCACCAAGGCGGCGGTCCCGCACCTGGTCAGCGCCGGTGGCGGCAGCGTCATCCACACCGCCTCCGTCAATACCTTTCAGGGCTCCGCCAACCTCATCGTCTACAGCGGCACCAAAGGTGCCATCTACAGCATGACCATCGCCATGGCCAAGGATCTGGCGCGTCACAATATTCGTGTCAATTGTATCTGCCCTGGTGGTGTCGATACGCCCATGATGGACCGCTTCCTGGCCGACCAGGACGATCCCGATGAGACGCGTCGTGCGATGGAGAACGTGCACGCCATCAAGCGCCTGGGGCGACCCCTGGACATCGCCTACGGCGCGTTGTACCTGGCCAGTGACGAGTCGACGTGGGTGACCGGCGTCGCCCTTCCCGTGGACGGCGGCTACCTGACGAATCCCGGAAGCGGTGAGGCTCACGAGTGAACGACAGCGGAGCCTCGAGGTCGTGAGCAGGATCCTTCGATGAAGTACACGATCACAGGCGAAATCGCCCAGCGAGTTCGGGTAGAGGTCGAGCCCGGGCAGTTCCTTTGGGCCAGCAAGGGCTCTTTGGTGGCCTACTCGGACCAGATCGACTGGCGCCTCAAGGTGCCCGGCGGCTTGGGGGGCACGGCGAGGCGGATGCTGTCGGGCGAAGGCCTCGCGCTGAACCACATTTCGACGCCGGCCGCGGATCAATACGTGGTGCTGGCCGCCAACGAGCCGGGTCACGTCACCCCCTGGGACCTGGCCGACGGTGCCGTGCTGACCACCCGCGGCTCGTTCCTGGCGGCGTGGGGACCGGATGTGGACATCTCGGTGACCGTGGCGCGTCGCGCCGGAGCGGCACTGTTCGGCGGAGCCGGGCTTTTTCTGCAGCGGATTTCCGGTGCAGGCACCGTGCTGATTCACGGCAGCGGCGACTTCGAGGAGCTACGCCTGGAACCCGGAGAGAAGGTGCTCGTGAGCAGTGGGAACCTTGCGGCCTTCAGTGACTCCGTCGACTACGACGTCCAGGGGGTGGGCGGCTGCCGCAAGATTTTCTTCAGCGGCGAGGGCCTCTTCATGACACGGCTTGTCGGCCCGGGCCGCGTGCTGCTGCAAACGCTCAAACGCAGGTTCGGCAAAAGCAAAGCGAGGACGCAGTGACCCGCCATGCCAGCCGACGACCTGGAGTTGGACCCATGAAGAAAGGCTAGCAGCGCAGGGCACCGGCGGGTAGTATACTCGTTAGAGGATGTGAATGTCTAGAGCTACCGCACTCACCTCCGTGGCCAGTGGCTGGAAAGCTCGAATCGAGAACCTCCAGAGCCGGCTGCGGGTTCGTCCGCAGGAACGCGAGGCGCCGTACTGGGGGATTCGCATCAAGGTGCTGAGGTTTCTTCTGGCTCGATATGGCGCCGACCCCACGTTACGAGCAAGACCGGCAGGCCGTCCAGCCGCACGATTGATTCTGCCGCAAGCTGGCGTCGGCCCTGTCCGGGAACCCGTGGGGCGTAGCGATACAGTGCGACGTTGCCTGATTCGCATAGCCGAAACGAGCGGCACGGTCGCGGTCCGGTAGCACGGGGAGATTGCGCGAGGAATTGGGGCGCGCTGGTCAGCCGCCTTGGCGATAGAATGACGGCATGGGAAGAACTTCTGCTACGAGAAGGAAAAGGGTGCTGATTGCAGGGGTATGCCTTGTGATGGTGTTGCTCAGCTTGGGCGTCCAAAACCGAGAAGTCCTCTTCGAGCAGTATCACGTGCAGCGTTTGCTCAAGGATCGTGAGGAGCTCTGCACGTTTGTCATGAAACCAGAGCGCCAGCGCGATGCTCTGGAGCACCGGATATATCGAGCGTTAGTACGACGTATCTCGAGACCCTCCACCAACCCTGTTGAAGAAGCGAGCGAGGCCGCGATTTACGACAGGTATTACGAACGCGGATATGCTTATGCGTGGGGCGTGTTCGACGGGTGACGACCCCGGTATGGTCGCGTGCCGGCCAGCGCGTATTCCGACGGTTGGCAGGATGGTACGAAAGCTCTGGCGAAGCTCCGCCGCAGGAGCGTCTTGAGGCGGTGGGAAATCGAGTTCGAGCTGCAATCAGAGAATGCTCGGACTGGGCACGGGGAGAAGTCCTGAGATTTTCTTGCGTCGTGGTGGGTGCCCTCTCCCCCTGTAGTCGTAGAGGCATCACCGTACGATAAATCACCGAAATTCACGCCCGTCTCTCCGGACGATCGTATAGAATCCACTTTCAGGAGTTCTTTGCAGCGTTCGGGAGGACATTCTCATGGACTGGACCCGATTGATCGAGGCCGCCTTCGAGCCCAAAACCGCTGTTTTCGTTTTCCTCACGATAGTGGCTTCCGTTGCGATCATCTCCGGTGTCGGTTACGCACTTGTCCATCTCCGGGGGGCGAACGATCTGAAGCACAGGACGCTCGAGCTCAAGGAGCAGATGCTCGAGCGCGGCCTGTCCGCCGATGAGATCGAGCGAGTCCTCTCCGCGGGTGCTTCCGGCTACGATCCCATCGAGAGTGTAACGAGGGACCTCGCCGAGAAGATAACGCAGCGGTCCAAGGCGAGCGCCTGAGAGCACTTCTCGGGCAGATGGCTAGCTGGACCTCGAGCGGACCAGCCGTAAGAGCCAGGCAAGATGCCCGGAAACCACGCAAAGGCCCGAGAAGCACAAGACCAGCAGGACGCCGAAGAAGAGCTCGACCTCCTTCATCTCTACGAGCGTTCCCAGCTTCCAGAACCCGAGAACGAGCACTAACAGTCCCCCCGCGTAGCTGGCAATCTGCGCAATATGCAGATCGGTGGTCTCGGACGTGAGTCGCTTATTGAAAAGTCTCATAGTGGTCCCTTTCACAAGTCCTTGTGGATTCCACTTAGGCAGAGTCTCCTCTCCCGTTCCTATTTTGGTGCAGGCGTCTCGCCCGCTTCTTTAGTAATCAAGCTTCTGGTTTGCAGGCGGGACGCCTGCACCACAATGCCTCCAATGCGATCCGAGCTTTATCACGCCGTCTACTCCTCCTGTGGTGGGCCGTCGGGTTCCTTCGCTTCCTCGCCCTCCGGCAGCTCGGTTTCCTGCGTTTGCTGAGCATCCTCCGTCTCCTCGGTTTCGGTCTCCGCAGCGCCGTGTCGGGGGGGTGGCTGGGGATGGTAGAAAACGGTACCGAAGCCCACGTCGAGGAGGAGCAGCTGCACTCTGGCACCGGCCAGACCGACACCGAGGCCGACTACCGGCCACAATCCCAAGGAAACGACCTCGAAGTCCCGCGACCGCGAGCTGTCGTGAAACGCGCCGAGTTCCAGGATCGTTCCGTCGTAAGACCGAATCCCCTCCAGGGAGACATACCCCTCCGCCAGGCCGTCCATGTGAAGCGCCGATGAGTCGGCCTTGGTTCCCACCTTGACACTGGCGCAGCCCAGCGACAACAGGCCGACCGCCATGAGGAAACGCGTCCTTGACATGACTCTTATCTTCTCCAAAGGCGGTTGAAAGCCGTCACGCACGCCAGGGCGCCCACCATACTTGACGCAGAGCCATGGCGCTCACGATTTCCATGAATTCAGCCCTTTCGTGCGATCGCCGTTGCACCCCTACTTCGGACCGCGTAGGCTGGCGCTCTCGGGAGAGCAGCGTATGCTCAGCCAAGCATGTGGGCGGTTATTTTCACGGAGTGACAATGAAGCATCTAATCGTACGAATCCTTGGTTCAGGCCTGATTGTTGCGCTCGGCGGTTGCAACGCGAAGAGTGAAACCGACATGGGGTCCCACCACGTAACCGTGACTCCTGGAGCCGCCTTCACGAGCCATTCCTCATCTGCAATCGGGGACCAGCACACGTATGAGTACACGTGCGGTGACGTGTCTATCAAGATCCGCAACGAGGAGTTGATCGTGAGTGGTGTGAAGTACGGCAAGCTGGGTCGAGGAGAGGCGGTGTCTGTGGAGGACGGAAAGGTGTTTGTGGCAGGGGCGGAGCGGGAAGGAAGTCAGCTGTCTGGTGCAGAACTGATAGAGACAGCAACCGTAAAGGAAAGCACCAAACAGCTTGCAGGATACGCCGTCACCGTTCGTCCCGGAGCGTCGTTTGTGTCGAACATGACATTGTTCGGCAAGCACACGTTCACCGTTGGGAAGACGGAAGTGTCGATAAAGGACGACGCGCTTTTCGTCAATGCGGAGCCCTATGGAGCGTTGAAGCCGGGCGACACCGTTCTGGTCGAGAACTCAAAGGTGTTCGTCTCCGGCGAAGCCAGAGAGAAGACGGAATGAGATAGCCAACCGCAGAAGCGATGCAATTCGAGACTTTCACCGATCTGATCCTCGCAGAGCTCGACACGCAAACCGCCCGCATCGACAAATGCGTCGGCCGTCTCTCTGAAGAGATCGTCTGGAGGCGACCGCGAGCGGGCGTCAACTCGGTCGGCAACCTTTGCCTCCACCTCGCCGGCAATGAGAGCCACTACATCGGACACGGTATGGGCGACTCGGGCTACGTCCGCGACCGCTCTTCCGAGTTCAACGCCGACGGCGGTTTCTCGCGCGAGGAGCTCCTCGCGAAGCTGCGGGAGGCGCGCCAAACGACAAAGGCCGTCTTCGCCAAGCTGGGGCCCGACGACATGACGCGGCACTTGAAGCTGGACCATCCGGAGAACGCGACGGGGCTCAGTGTGATCATCCACGTCTTCGATCACTACGCGTATCACACGGGCCAGATAGTGCTTCTCACCCGGCAGTGGCAGGAGAGTGAGGAGCGCGTGCTGCCGTGGGGGCATTGATAGAGTCGGAGGCAGAATCTTAGTCAGAGATCAGACTCGGGGTCAGTATCAGTATCCGACTCGGAGTCGGATTCAGAGAGTCCGACTCAGAATCAGAGTCGGCCCCGGTGGGGTAACCTTCAGCGCGACCCCAGCATCTTTTCGTACACCCCGATATTGCCCTCGACCATCCGGTCGACCGTGTAGTGGTCCTCGACGAGTCTGCGGCCGGCGGCCGCGTAGGTCGCCGCTTCCTCTGGATGGTTCAGCATCCGGATGATCGCCTGCGCCAGTGCGCCAGAGTCTTGCGGTGGGACGAGGAGCCCGGTCTTTTCGTGGTGCACCAGCTCGGGGATGCCGCCGGCCTCGGAGGCGACGACGGGAACGCTGCAGTAGAGGGCGTCGAGGATCGCGGTCCCGAGCCCTTCCTTGTGGCTCGGCATGACGTAGACGTCGAGGTCGCGGAGGATGGCCGGGACGTCCCGGCGAAACCCCGGGAAAAACACGCGGTCGTCGATCCCCTCGTCCTGCGCTCTGCGCAGGAGCTGTTCCCGCAGCGTTCCCTCGCCGATCAGGAAGATCGCAGTCTTCGGGCACGCCTCGAGAATCGTCTTCGCCGCCTCGACGAGGTACCGCTGGCCTTTGTGGTCGGCGAAGAAGGCGATGTTGCCGACGATTTTCGTATCGGGTGGGAGACCGAACTCCTCGTGCAGCTGAGCGGGAGTCTCGTCGCGGAAGCGCTCGGGATCGGTGCCGCTCGGGATGCAGTCGACACGCTCCGGTGCGAGGCCATCGTCGAGCAGGACTTTCTGGATCGCTTCGCTGATCGCGACGATGCGATCGACCCGATTGTACTTGAGATGGTTGAGGCCGAGGAAAGAGTGGCGGTAGATCGAAAAGTCGACCCGTCGCGTCAGCAAGGTCCGTGGTCGCCGCCTTCCGAGGAAACACTTCGCAAGGATCCCCAGGCTGTGCGCGTGCGACGTGTGATACTGGACGAGGTCCGGACGGAAGCGGCGAATCTGCCGTGCGATCTTGAAACCGGCCACGACGTCGATTTCTCCACGCATGCGAAGATCGATCGTGTCGATTCCGGCCTCCCGGGCACGTTCCACCAGCTCCCCGCCCCTCTGCGCGCACAGCAGCGCCGGAAAGCCACGGCTCGTAAGACCCCGCAGGAGATAGAGCGTCTGCTGCTCGCCGCCGCGCCACGTGGCTTCGGTATTGATGTGGAGAGTTCGTATGGGCTCGCTCATGGGAACCGCCGGCGCCTTGTAGTCACTTCCCGGGGCACATATCGTACACCAGGGAGCCGTCAAGGAGGATGCTACGACGGTTCTTTCCGGAGCCGTGATCCCCGTGGCGGTCAGGGTAGCCCTTCGGGTTCGAGAACCGTGTTACGGTTCCCCAGCGCCACCAGACTTCTCGATGAGAAACCATCGTGGGTTGGCCTGGGTCCCGTACTGGCCGACGTAGACGCGGTGGTCGAACTTGCCTCGGTCATCGAGCGCAGGGTCCGTCTCCACCTGCACGAAGGCTCCGAAAGGAACGCCGGGATGGATCCCTGCCTCTTCGAGGTCGAGGACCGCCTCGTACTGCCGGTGCTCGCGGATCGTCGAAAGACCCCTCGCCTGCTCGAAGATCTGCCAGTCGCTGATGGGGTACTTCATCCAACGCTCGTCATCATTCTTGGGGGGCGCACCCTTCCACCGGACGGTCGTCTGCCGAATTCCTCCGAGACGATCGTCGGTTCTGGTTCCGACGTGGATGCGCTCGTTGACGATCAGTGGTGTCAGTCCGACGTGGAAGTAGAATCGAAACTGATCGTAGCCTTTGCCCGTTGTGTCCGCCGGTACGTCGCAGGCCACGTAGAGGCGCTTTCCCTCAGAAATCAGGAAGAGTCGGGTGTTCGAGTCATCGAGGCCAATCGGGATGGAAGTGGCCATCTTCCATTCGGAGGGCTCGATGCGCCCATCGATCGTGGGCGGGCTGCCCGAGTAGGTCGGGATGGTTTCTGGAATCAGACCCTCGGAGGCTGAGACCCTGGATGCCAGCTGGCTGCGCGTCTTCTTGATGTCTTTTTCTTCAGCGAAATTCTGATAAGTCGACGGCAGACCCGGCAAGCTCTTCCACGTGACGTACTCCGGATTGGCCAGCTTGGCTTCGTAGGCGTGGTCGAGGCTTTTCGCAATGGCTTCGCTGCTCGGCGTGGAATCCCACAAAACCCACGCCACAGCCACGACGGCGAGGCTCGAAAGAATTACGATCAGTCGGTTCATTGCTTGTCTCTCTGTTCTGGAATCAAGCGTCGGCGAAGGGGATGTCTCTGGATGGTCTTGATCGGCATGTTTCGATAACGAAAGCCTTCGACTCGAGACGTAGATGTCCCATTGTCCTTCTCATCGTCGGCGGTGACCGTGGCGTGGCTTTGACCGTTCTTGCCCCCGGGGCGGGCCTTGAACCCGTATCGTCTATTACGGCACCGGACAATCAACGCTGTTATCGGGGCAGCCCCGAAGGCACTTTCGACCCGCGACCACGCCCCACTTCCCACGCTGAGCGCGACGAGAAGGCTGCAGACGAGTACGATCCGTGCGTCTCGGACCATCCTTCACCTTCCTGCGCGATGGCCCATAAGTCGGGCACGGGCTCGGGCACGATGATGACAAGTCACCGTAGGTCCAAAGCCGCATACTAAGGTAAGCAGGCACGCTTATAGAATCAAATTGACTCCTGGTAGGTTCTGATAGAGCATGAGCTTTGACGTCTTGATACGGAGGTGACCGATGTCGATCGAACCGGCGGGCTTCATGCCTTTTGCGTTCGTAATGTTGTTCTTCTTCGGCGCGGTCTTCGGTGTCGCCGCGTTTGCCTTTTGGCTTTGGATGCTGATCGATTGTTTGAAATACGAGTCTTCCGAAGGAAACGATAAGGTCATCTGGGTCCTCGTTATCATATTCGTGAACTGGATAGGTGCGCTCGTCTACTTCTTCGTACGACGTCAGCCCAGGAACGCCGCGAATCGCGCGGCATGAGCTGGCCGCGACAGGCTAAGCAGTCCGGAGCGAGATAGCCGATGGGTGGCTGCCGCTCACTCCTCCTTCTTGGGCAGGGCGCTTTTCAGCTCGGCGACCTCCGCCTTTAGCTTCGTGACCTCGACCTTGAGCTTTCGCACGTCGCCCTTCAGCTCCGGTCCAGGCTTCCACATCTCGCTCAGCAGTTGCTCGACGATCGCGGTATCGCCCTGAGTCCCGTGCACAAACAACAGGCTCGTCCCGGCGTTGTACTTGACCGTGGACTTCGTCTTTGCGGCGGAGGCGTCGAGCCCGAGGGCCTCGTCGACGGCCGCCAGGACCTTCTCCACTCCTCCTTCGTCCGTCACATCTTTCAGGGAGTAGACTCGGGTTTCGAGGTTGTGCCTCCGGAGCATCTTGACAAGGTACACCTCGTTTCCAACCTCGTCTGGCCCGTGACCTGGGCGGCCACCCCTGCGCGAGGGCTGCGGGGCCCGCTTACTTGGAGGCTGAGCCACCGTAATATGCAGGCTGTCGCGCTGGGAGGCCGCCTGTGCTATCAAGCCGACGGCCGTCGCGACGGAGGCTTCCTTGAGGGACACGGGCGGTAGGCCCACCTTCCCTGCGTCGGTGTCGATGACGACATTGATGGAGGGGTTGCGGGACTTGAGCGCCGCGATGTACTCGGCGACCGAGCCGCCCGGAAAGTCGATCGAAACGATGTTCTCGTCGCTCTCCGCCTCTTCCGGGCTTTTCGTCTCGCCCTGCGGGGCGGAGAGCGCCAGGGTGGGACCCAGGACGAGGAAGAGAGAGGCGATTCGCACAAAGTGTGTCATGGTCTACTCCTTTCATCGGAGGTTGAGACGGCATGCGGTACGTTGCTTCCCCATCAACTTAACGGAGGACCTTTCTTCTGATTCATATTTTCCCCCGAATTTTGGCGTGAATGCCCTTGCGGGTCAGCTCTCTGAAAAAAGAGAAAAAACGCTGGCTATCGATACGATATCATAGTAATATTGAAGCGATAGGCGAGCAGAGCCTCGTAGAACTCACATTTGATGACGCCAAGGAGGCCAGCAATGAAAGCGACAACGGAACGGCCGATACAGGTACGGAGCGGCTGGATGATGCTCCCACTCAACCTTGCCGTCCTGCTCGGGGGCGGTATCGGATGCACCATCTGGACCATCGTTCAAGCTGCCAACCGAGGAGGCGATCCGACCTTGCTCATCCTCACCATACCGCTTCTCATCCTGGGCGTTTTGCTTCTCATAGGGCACTTCACCCTGCAACCCAACGAGGCCGCCGTCCTCATCCTCTTCGGCAAATATGTCGGTACCGTCCGCAACAGCGGCTTTCACTGGACGAATCCCTTTTACACGAAAAAGAAGATCTCTTTGCGTGCGCGCAATTTCGACGGCGAGAAGCTCAAGGTGAACGAACAGCGGGGGAATCCGATCGAAATTTCCGCCGTCGTGGTCTGGCGCGTCAAGGACACGGCGAAGGCCTTCTTCGACGTCGACGACTACGTGCACTTCGTCCGCGTGCAGAGTGAATCTGCCCTCAGGCAGCTGGCCAACGAGTATCCTTACGATCACGGGGAGGATGATGATGATTCCGGGCAAGTTACTCTCCGGAGCGGTCGCGACGAGATCAGCGCCGATCTGCAGAAGCAAGTGCAGGCCAGGCTTTCCAAGGCGGGCGTAGAGGTCGAGGAGGCACGGCTGAACCACCTGGCGTACTCGCCCGAGATCGCCAACGCCATGCTGCGTCGCCAGCAGGCCGAGGCCATCATCGCCGCGCGCAAGAAGATCGTCCACGGCGCCGTGACCATGGTCGACATGGCCCTGAAGGACCTCACGAAGCAGGGCGTTGTAGAGCTCGACGAGGAGCGCAAAGCGTCCATGGTGAGCAACCTCCTCGTCGTACTTTGTGGAGAGACCGGCGCGCAGCCGGTCATCAACACCGGCACACTCTACAGCTGAGGCTATCCGTGGCGCGCAAAGCGTTCCTGTTGCGTATGGATCCGAAATTGTGGAAAGAGCTAGAGCGCTGGGCGCAGGAAGAGCTCCGCAGCGTCAACGGCCAGATCGAATACGCTCTCAAACAAGCAGTCGAAAGGCGGAAACGGCGAGCCGCCGACGAAGACGAGCGGCAGCGAGGCGGGCGGCGGTGAGAGCGGCTGTCAGTTTGGGCAGGCACGATCTTTGGTGGAACGTACGCCGACAATTGTGCTATACCCTACAAAGCTTCGTGAAATGCGGCACTTAGAAAGTCATGATTCAGATCGACGCACAACTCAGTCCGGCGGATCTGGCCGAGCCCATCGCTCGCGTGTGGCAGCTTTCTGCGCCCAAGATCCTGTCGATCGAGAAGACCTGCACGCTCGAGCACCCCGCTCCGGTGTTCACCATCGACGGAAACTACGCCTCCCGTGGCTGGACCGAGTGGACGCAAGGATTTCAGTTCGGCTCCGCCATCTTGCAATTCGACGCGACCGACGACGAGCAGTTCCTCCAGATCGGCCGTGACAATACCTTCGAGCGCATGGCCCCGCACGTGACGCACACCGGCGTCCACGACCATGGGTTCAACAACGTCAGCACCTACGGCAACCTGCGCCGTCTCCTGCTGGAAGGTCGCCTCGCCAGGGACGAGCGCGAGCTGGCGTTTTACGAGCTGGCGCTGAAAACCAGCGGCGCCGTGCAGGCTGCCCGCTGGACGCCGATTCACGATGGCGATGGGTACATCTATTCGTTCAACGGTCCGCACTCGCTTTTTTCCGACACCATCCGATCGTTGCGCGTGCTGGCCCTGTCACACACGCTCGGCCACCGTCTGATGGGGGAAAACGACCGACCCATTTGCCTGCTCGACCGGCTGATCCGGCATGCCCGGGCCACGGCCAAATACAACGTTTACTACGGCTGGGGGCGAGACCGCTACGACGTGCGCGGCCGCGTCGCTCACGAAAGCATCTTCAACACCAACGACGGCCAATACCGCTGTCCGAGCACGCAACAGGGCTATTCCGCGTTCAGCACCTGGACGCGCGGCTTGGCCTGGATCCTGCTTGGCTACGCTGAGCAACTCGAATTTCTAGCGACGCTGGATGATGAATCGTTGGCTCCGTACGGTAGCCGCAACACGGTGGTGGAGATGATGCTGGAGGCCGCGCAGGCCTGCGGCGATTTCTATATCGAAAACACTCCCACCGACGGAATCCCGTACTGGGACACCGGCGCCCCCGGCCTCACGCAGCTCGACAACTACCTGGACCGTCCTGCAGATCCGTTCAACGATCACGAACCGGTCGACAGCTCCGCGGCGGCGATCGCGGCCCAGGGACTCCTTCGCCTTGGAGGATATCTGTCGCACGCCGGGGACCGAGAGGCTGGCCAGGGATACACACAGGTAGGACTGCGCGTGCTCGAGACACTCTTGCAGGAGCCCTACTTGAGCACGGCGCCCGATCATCAGGGACTGCTGTTGCACAGCATCTATCATCGCCCCAACGGCTGGGATCACGTTCCAGAGGGAGCGAAAATTCCCCGTGGCGAATCCTGCATGTGGGGGGATTATCATCTGCGTGAGGTGGCCTTGTACGTGCAACGGCTTATCCGTAACGAGCCTTACTACAGTTTTTTTAGTCCAAGTGAGAAGAAATGAATCATTGCCGGGCATTCTTGGTAACGAAGCTTGGAACGTTGATACAATGAGCAGCGATCGAAGAGTCGCGCTGGTCACCGGTGGCTCGCGCGGCATCGGCCTGGGGATCGCCCACTGTCTGGCTGGCGAAGGTTGCGCCCTGGCGATCAATGGTGTCCGTGAACAGGCGGCTGTCGAGCCATCGCTGGCGGCCTTGCGAAAAACCGGCACCGAAGTCACCTATTGCCGTGGCGACGTCAGCAGCGCCGCCGATCGCCAGGCGATCCTCGACCAGGTCGAATCCGAGTTCGGCCGGCTCGATGTTCTGGTCAACAATGCCGGGATCACCTCGCCGGGCCGCAAGGACATTCTCGAGGCCGACGAGTCGACCTTGGATAAGGTTCTTGCCGTCAACCTCAAGGGGCCGTTCTTTTTGACGCAGGCCGCGGCGAACTGGATGATCCGCCAGCGCGGCGCCCGCCCTGATTTCGCCGGGTGCATTGTCAACATCTCCTCCATCTCGGCGGTCGTCGTCTCGACCCACCGCGGCGATTATTGCATGAGCAAGGCCGCGCTCGCCATGGCCACGCAGCTCTGGGCGGCACGCCTGGCCGAGTTCGACATCCCCGTCTTCGAGATTCGCCCGGGCATGATAGAAAGCGACATGACGGCGCCGGTCAAAGCCAAGTACGATAAGCTCATCGACGAAGGTCTGACGCTCCAACCGAGATGGGGAACACCCACCGATATCGGCAAGGCTGTCGCGACACTGGTCCGCGGCGATCTGGCCTACGCGACGGGACAGGTGCTGACCATCGACGGCGGGCTGACCTTGCGACGCCTGTAACTCCTCATCCGGTATCGAGCGTTTTGAATATCGGTTCGATGCGCGCGAGCCCCGCTTCGATGGTCTCCATCGTTGTCCCGAACGACATCCGCATCGCGTTCGGAGCGCGAAAGAACTCTCCCGGCACGACGTAGACGCGCGCCTCGTCGCGGCACCGTCGAGCCGCCTCCTCACCACTGACGCCGTCGGGCAAGGACACCAGGCCACAGATCCCGACATCGGGAGCGACCCAGCGGATCTGGTTGAATCCCCCGAGAAACCGGTCGATTCGCTCCCGCCCGTCCGTCGCCTGCTTCGCCACGCGAGCGCGGAACGCCGCCATGGCTGCCTCGTTGGCGAACAGACGCTCCACCAGCCATTCGCCGGGCACGCTTCCACGCCCGAACAGAAGGTGGCTCGCCTCCGCGAACCGGTCGATCTCGCGTGCGCTCCCGGCGATCCAGCCGACGCGTAGGCCACCGAGGCCGTAGGCTTTCGTCACGCTCGACGTCACCACGACGTGATCCCCGAGCGTCACCGCCGATGGCGCCCGATCCCCGCCGGGAAACTCGCGGTAGACCTCGTCGACCACCAGGGCCGCCCCGCCGGCGACACACGCATCGGCGAGCGCGCCGAGGTCGTCCGCGGTCAGCAGGCGTCCCGTCGGGTTGTGCGGGTTGGAAACGAAGCAGGCGGAGCAGCCGTCGAGCGCCTTCGCTAGCGCTTCCGGATCGAACTGCCAGGAAAGCGCCTCGGTCCTCGGCAAGCAGACCACTTCTCCACCGAAGGCGCGGACGACGTTCTCCATTGGCGAGTAGACCGGTGTCTCGACCGCGACGCGGTCGCCGGGTCGGATCAGCGCCGCGATCACGAGCGTGTTCGCCCCGGTCGTCCCGGGGGCAAGAAGGATGCGGCCGACGTCGGCGCCGATTCGGGTGGCGATTCGGCGGCGGAGAGCATCATCGCCGCGCCAGTTTGCACCTTCAGCGGGCATCCGGGATAGGTCCACTCCCCACGCGGACCAGTCCCAGTCGACGGAGAGTCCGCTCGAACCGAGGTCGTAATCGAACGCCGAAGGATCCTGGGCTAGAATCCACTCGAGGTAGGGATCGCGAAGGCTGGGGTGGGGCTGCTGCACGGGTTCATTATCACTGAGCCAACCTGGAGGTGCAATTGACCTGGTTCCCCACAGATTTCCCATGGACTCCAGGCGCCCGTCTGGCGAGACTGATTGTCGGAGCGGCGCTCTGCGCGGCCGCGCAGAACCAGATTCAACGAGCTGTTAAGAAAGGGAAGCAATGTTGCAGGGAGCAGATTTGTTCGAGAGCGTCAGGAAGCACCCGGGCCCGGCCTTCTGGTGGCTGGGGCAACACAGCTTCATCGCCAAGCTGGATCGCACGGTAATGCTTATTGACCCGTTTCTCGACCCGATGGAAGAGCGCCGTGTGCCCCCGCTTTTTCGCTGCGAGGACGCGGCTGGCATCGTCGACCTGGTCTGCTGCACCCATCACCATGGCGACCATATCGATCCCCATGCCATTCCTGGCCTGGCCAAACACACGTCGGCACGGTTCGTCGCTCCCCGCGCGCACGCCGAACTGATGCGCTCGCTGGAGGTGACCGACGATCGGCTGGTAACGCTCAACGACGGCGAGAGCGCCGCGGTAGGCTCCCTTACGATTCACGCCATCAAGGCGGCGCACGAGTTCTTTGACGAAACACCAGATGGCCTTTTCCCGTTCCTCGGATACGTGATCGAGGGGGCGGGCAAGGTCCTGTATCACGCGGGCGACACGGTTTGGTGGGAGGGGCTGCAAGGCCGCCTGTCCGCCTGGTCCATGGACGTGGCATTGCTGCCGATCAACGGGCGTGACGCGCGGCGCTACGCCACGGACGTCCTCGGGAACATGACCTACCAGGAGGCGGCAGACCTGGCGGGTGGATTGGACGTTGGCCTGACCGTCCCGACCCACTACGACATGTTCGATTTCAACGAGGAGGACCCGACCCTGTTCGTGGACTACATGAAGGTGAAGTATCCCTCGCGCAAGATCTGGGTCGGCGCTCCGACCGAGGCCGTCGTGTTCTAACTCGGCTCACGGCCCTTTGAGCGATGGCAAGTGGATCCTGAGAGGCACAGACATGAGGAGCGTTTGGGTTACGAAAACGGGAGGGCCAGAAGTCCTGGAGGTCCGAGACGGCCCGGAACGTGAGCTCAAAAAGGGAGAAGTTTCCATCCAGGTAGCTGCCTCCGGGGTGAACTTCGCCGACATCCTCACGCGCATGGGTCTTTACCCTGGTGCACCGAAGCTCCCTGCTGTGGTCGGATATGAGGTCGCGGGGGAAGTCGAGAAACTCGGTCCAGGTGTCAACAGCTGCTCGCCCGGAGATCGAGTCGTCGCTCTGACACAGTTTGGCGGGTACTCCGAAAAAGTTGTCGTGCCCGCTAGCGCAGTCTTCTCGATTCCTGACGATCTCCCCTCGGAAAAGGCAGCCGCCATTCCTGTAAACTATTTGACCGCCTGGCTCATGTTGATCGAGCTGGGCAACCTTCGCAGCGGCGAAAAGGTCCTCGTCCATGCAGCCGCTGGAGGTGTTGGTCAGGCCGCAGTCCAGATTTGCCGCTGGCGTGGTGCAGAGGTGATCGCCACAGCCAGTGCCGCGAAGCATGAAAGACTCCGGGAGACGGGAGTGAGTCACTCCATCGACTATCACACGCAGGATTTTGAGGCAGAGGTCCAGCGACTCACAAACGGAAAGGGCGTGGACATTGTTCTCGATGCGGTCGGTGGCAAGTCTGCTTTGAAGAGCTACAGAAGTCTCGCTCCACTCGGTCGGCTATTCCTCTTCGGCGTTTCCAGTTTCGCCCCAGGGACTCGCCGTAGCCTCTTTGCCATGCTGAAGGGATTGTTCACGACGCCTTCGTTCAAACCGCTGCGAATGATCCGCGAGAACAGGGGCGTGTTCGGCGTGCACGTGGGACACCTTTCCACCAGGGCCGATCTCCTACGGGAGATGATGGCGGAAATCCTGAGGCTGGTGGCCGAAGGCACCCTTGATCCTACAGTGGACCGGACGTTTCCCCTGGCGGAAGCCAGCCAGGCTCATTCCTACATTCAGGCGCACAAGAATTTCGGCAAAGTTGTCTTGGTTCCATGAGACTCAGTAGGCCCCCACTCGAGAACCTCGCCCGTTACAAGCCGTAGGGCGGGTCCCACAACGCCACTGTGACGTTTCGCGGAAAGAGTGTGTCAAGACAACTCAGCTACGATCGAGTACCGAGATGGGGAAATAGAAGGGGAACAGGCTGATCTCCACGAGTACAACCGCGTGGCTCGTCAATTTCTGGCTCTGACATCGTGAGAAACTCCGTCGCGGTGGGACAACTGACCGCCAGAAGCAACGCTCGAGCTGTCACCCTTGACTGCTATGGTATCCGAGAACGTGTCTTTGCCGGAAGCCTCGTCCGTGCGGCGCGCCGGGATCTAAGCGGATGCGTTTACGGATCAGAGGAGAGGCTGTCCCGGCAAGAGCGGCGGCATGGGGCAGTCGAGGGAATCGGCTATGCCTCGGAGGAGCTCCCCTTCCATCACGGTGACTTTGCTGTCCGCGCTGACGCTGACGGCGCAGGCCGTCAGAATCTGCTTTTTCAAGCGGGGCTTCACGGTGCACAAGACGCGTTGAGCTTTGTCCAGGGCGTCCAAGCCGCACTGCTCGGGCGCTGCCAGCGAGAGACCCTCGAGCGGAAGATGTTGCGCTCCCTCGGCGAACGCGCTGCGAGCCTCTTCTACGGTTGCATGGCCGACGTGAGCCAGAGCCGACAGGAGGGTGACACACGGTCGCTTCAGGCGCTTGAGTGAGTAATACTGGGGCAGCCGCCTCTTCTTGCCGAAGTTCGCCCCGAGGTGGCGCAGAAGGGCCTGACTCAGGGCCCATTCGAAAATGTCCAACTTGGCGTCGGCACGGATCAAGCCGGTGACGTTGCGTCGGAACGCCGCGAACTGATCGGCTGAGAGCTCGCGCAGGGCCGGACACGTCATGTCGATGAGCGGCAATCGCGCGTTCGGATCGAGTTCTTTCACGGCGTCCAGCAGTTTCAGGGTTTCCTCGTAGACGTTTCGGTCCGCATGGGCTTCCAGGTGCTTCAGCTGCCGTTCCCGCGCCGAGCTCTCAGCGCTCGTGAGGAGAGCGTAGACCACGGCGCGCGCGCCGTAGGATTCGTGCGCGGCGGACTTCAGTGCTGGCGGAAGGTTTTCGGTGAGCTGGTGCGCATGGCGGACGTGCTCTTTGGTAGGCTGACCGATCTGCGAAATGCCGCTCAAACTGGAGACGCCGGCGGCAGCGAGGTCGGGTGCGGGGTGCGGACGTTTGAGGTCCGGGATTTCCGCAAAGCGTCCGTCGAAGGTCGAGTCGATGCGTCGGATACGTTCCTTCAACGGCGGGTGAGTCGCCAGGATCGAGCTGAAGAAACCGCTGAGCCCCTGGCTAAACAACATGTGGCTGATTTCTTCCGTATTCCCGTTGTGCATTTTCGAGCCGCGCACGAAGCCGCCGATTTTCTTGAGCGCGCCGCTGATTCCGTCGGGGTTGCGTGTGAACTGGACGGCTGACGCGTCGGCCAGATATTCCCGCTGTCGGGATACTGCCGCCTTGATCCACTTACCGAAAAAGGTGCCGATGGACCCGATCAGCACGAGTGCAAGGGCCACCAGGAGGACGACGGCCGCGCCACCGCCGCGACCGCTCCTCGTTCTTGTGAAAGCGGCAGTCCGCAAGACGTGCCAGCCGATGATGCCGACGACGAGAATCCCGAAGACCACGCCCATCAGACGGATGTTGAGGCGCATATCGCCGTTGAGGATGTGGCTGAATTCGTGGGCTATGACTCCTTGCAGCTCGTCGCGGGATAGCTTCTCGACACACCCTCGTGTGACCCCGATCACGGCGTCGTTCGGCGAGTAACCCGCGGCGAAGGCGTTGATTCCCTCTTCTTCGGCCATGAGATAGACAGGTGGTGGAGAGCTGCCGGAAGCGATGGCCATCTCTTCGACGACGTTGAGGAGCTTGCGCTCGTTCGGATCGTTGCTGCTCGGCTCCAGCAAGCGGCCGTTCATCATCGACGCGACCGTGTGCCCACCACCTCTGAGCGAGGAGATCTTGAAGAGGGAGCTCAGCCCCACCACGGACGTGACCGCGACGCCGATCCCGAGGAAGAGTCGCCAGTCCCACGGCGTCGTCTCCATCTGCGAGGCCAGGACCAGGGCGACGGCGAGATACACGAGGACGATGATCCCTATAACAGCCAGGCCGAAGAGGATCACGAGGCGACCTGTCTTCTTCTGCGCCACTTCCTGGTGCTCGAAGAAGTCCATCAGTCGAAGGAAACCTTGGGCGCTTCGCGCTCGGCTTCGACCTCGATCTCGAAGGACTGCGCCTCTGAAAAATTGAAAGTCCCCGCGATCAGGTTGCTGGGGAAACTCTCGCGGTAGGTGTTGTAAGACATGACGGCGTCGTTGAACGACTGTCGGGAGAACGCGACCTTGTTTTCGGTAGAGCTCAATTCCTCACCGAGCTGCATCATGTTCTGGTTCGCCTTGAGGTCCGGGTAGGCTTCCATGACCACAAAGAGTCTACCCATGGCACCGCTCAGAGCGCCTTCTGCGCCCGACAGGTTGCGAATGGCGGCTGCGCTCTCCGGGTTCGCAGCAGCGACTTGCTCCGCGCTGGCCGCCAGGTTGCGCGCCGTGATGACGGCCTCCAGCGTTTCGCGTTCGTGCTTGATATAGCCCTTCACGGTCTCGATCAGATTCGGTATCAAGTCGTAGCGTCGTTTCAACTGGACGTCGATCTGGGCAAATCCGTTCTTGAACCGGTTGCGCAGAGCGACGAGCTTGTTGTACATGCTGGCGACAATCATTACGAGGAGGAGCACGACAACGAAGCCCACGCCCAGGACGACAAGAAGAGTTACTGTTCCAGCTTCCATGATTTGGCCCCCGTGCTTTGGACAGAGAGTGACTACAACAGCTACGTAGTCTAATCGAAACCGCTGGGATTTCGGAGATTTTCGCGACTCGTTTTGGCCCAAGGGAGGCTGGGGCTTCCGTTGGTTGGAATTTACCGTGTGATTCTGTTAAAATCTTCAGGTCACTCCTGACGTTGGCAGCCAAGGAGAAGGATCATGAAGGCAGGTCAAGCAGTTTCGGCCGTTGTGCTGGCGCTGAGTACGGGCGGAATGATCGGGGCAGTAATCTATCTGATGTATGTCTTCCCAAAGACCCTCCAGGTTCACAAAGATCAAGGTCAGGAACTTTCTGCATCCCTGAAACTGGCGGCTAATGTCAGCGAAGTATGCATGTCCTACGGGTGGCTAATCCTTCCGATTTTTCTTCTTGGGTTCCTAGCGTCACTTGTGTGGCCGATCCTTGCCATAATGAAGAAATCAGCTGCCAACAACGAAGTGCCGGCGATGTCATAATCCGCGCTTCGCGCACCGCATCGGTTCGCTGCGTGGTAATGGCAAGGGGGAGATAGTCGACTCATGGGATTCGACAGTTCGATAGCGTTTGACGAGTCGCGTATCCACGCCGCCGCGGTCTACTGCTCCGACGGGCGCTGGGGCGAGCAGATGGACGATTTCCTGCACCGCGAGCTGGGCCTGCCGCGCTACGATCGTCTTGTCGTGCCGGGAGGGCCGGCGGCACTCGCGGGGGACATGGCCTTCTGGCGCGAGGCCGAGCTGCTCGACAAGCATCTGCGCTTCCTCATCGACGTTCACGCGCTCGAGCGCGTCGTCCTGATCGCGCACCAGGACTGCGCTTTCTACACGCGCACCCTCGGTGTCTCCGCCTCGGAGCTCGAGGCGCGGCAGAACAAGGATCTTGCGGCAGCCGCCCGCCGTGTGCGAGGGCTCGGGCCGGTCGACGTCAGCACCTATCGTGCCTCGAGGGAGGGTGGGGTTGTACGGGTGGAGCAGGTGCGGAAAACCCAAACCCCCGACCGCAAACCCCCGACCCAGGTTTGTGAAAACCCCCCGAAAACCCCGACCCAGGTTGAAAACCCCGACCCAGGTTAGCGCGAAAACCCCGACCCAGGTTAGTGAGTCGGGGAGGGTGGGGCTGCGGCGTTGAGCGGCCTGGATGAGCCTCGCATCGAGGGTGTGGAGCGGTCCGTTGGGCCTTAGTCAGGTCCTAATACGGAGGTGA
>Ga0315336_1002600_pt1 | contig 26986 bp, 24 predicted proteins | sample ASW5metaG_FD_204512 | JGI IMG/M metagenome (GOLD analysis project Ga0315336, IMG submission 204512) | Ammonia-oxidizing marine archaeal communities from Monterey Bay, California, United States - ASW #5 | ecosystem: Environmental > Aquatic > Marine > Intertidal zone | place: USA: California... | reverse complement strand
CCTTCAACCCTTGGGAAGAAAAAAGAGGCTGTCGTGTCACCAGTTAAGAAACGCGTTGCATCCAAACCAAAGCCTATTGCTAAAAAACATGAAAGACTGAAAAAAAAGCCTAAGGCCAAGCTTGTACCTAAGGCCAAGCTTGTACCTAAGGCCAAGCTTGTACCTAAGGCCAAGCTTGTACCTAAGCCCAAGCTTGTGCCCAAACCTAAGCCATTACCGCCCCCAAAGCCGATACCTAGAGAGCCGGAGGCTAATAAAAAGGTACTGGCAGATTTGGAATCACTGCAAAGCAGCGCCCCCAAAAAGTCTATTTTGCAAGAGCTAGATGAAGTTGCTCGAGCTATTCCTGAGGTCCGAGCAAAGAAATTGGTTCCCAAAAAACCGATGGAGGAAGAAACATTCGGGATGATGGAAAATAGAAATGCATCAGAACCTTTATTAAAGTCAGAGCAGGTAAAGGTTCCACCTTTTATTGATACTTCTGAAGTTGAAGCCAAGGAGCGTGAATTAGCTGAGTTATTGAAAGAATCTGATCGTTTGTCCCGGCTTGTTCCAGACACCATAGATAAGAAAGTCGTTTCTCCCAGGCCAACAAAGCCAAAGCAGAAAACAGCATCTGATCTAATTAAAGAATTGGAAGCAATAGAAAAGAAAAAGATATTTCCTGTGGATACTGTAGCTGAACAAAAACAGCCAGAAGAATTAAATTCTGTTTCTGCCTTCAAGGGAGCCATTGATAAACCGTTGATGTCAGTGGCAGAAAAATTTAAGGAACTGGAAGAATCTTCTGAAGTTGTTAAAATGGATATTTCACAGGACCAGATGGTTCTTAAAGAGTTTAAAACGGTAATTCAACGAGGTGAGGTCTCGATTTCTGAAGAAGATTCCGAAGTTGAGAAATCGAATGCTTTGTCGAATTATGTGGGAAAGGTCTATAAACGGGTTTACTCTAAGTGGAAAACCCCTCTTGGCTCAAAGGTCACAAAAGTGGTAGTGGCATTTACCGTTTTTCGTAATGGGAATATTGATAAACCAATAATTCGTGAAAGCGCTATGGATAAAAATTTGGACTCAGTTGCGGTCCGTGCGATACTAGATTCTGTGCCCTTTCCCCCTTTGCCTGAAGAAGTTCGTCGCCCTAACCTTCGAATAAGCATAATATTTAAATATGTTCCAGAAAAAGAATAATATCCGTGTCAACTTGTTGTCTTTGACGCTAGTTTTATATTTAGTTTTTGCCTCCGAGGCCTTGGCGGCTGATTCCAATATTCGCATTGAAATGGAGCGAACCACCCGTGAGGAAGTAAGGGTAGCAGTAACTCAATTTGTATTAGGAAAAAACAGCAGTGATCCTGAAGGTCTAGGCCTGGAAGCCCGCAAGATTTTAGAGACTGACCTTCGATTGTCAGAGTTGTTTATAAAAGTAACACCTGGAATTTATGAGAGCTTAGAGCAGAAGGAAAGAGGTAAAAAGGAAGTAGATTTTTGGGCCTGGCATCAGATGGGAGCCCAGTGGCTTATTAAAACAGAATACAGTGTTTTTCCAGGAGGAAAACTGTCGTTTGTTTTTCGTTTGTACGACACGGTAGGCGAACGATTTTTGCTTGGCAAGCGTTATAATATAGTGGGCAAGAATCTTCTCCGAAGAGTGGTCCACAGGTATGCTGACGAATTGGTTTTAAAATTGACGGGTAAGCGAGGTGTTGCAGAAACAAATATCGCTTTTCTCTCGAATAATAATGATAATAAAGAAATTTTTACCATCGATTTTGATGGGTTTAACTCAAAGCAAATCACGCACGACCGAACTCTCAACTTGACACCCACTTGGTCACCCAATGGAAGATGGCTCGTTTATACTTCTTACGGTGCGAATAATCCAGACTTGGTGATGATCGATACTCTCGGTAGGAAATCAAAAAGAACACTTTTACGTTTATTAGGTCTTAACGCAGCCCCTTCTTGGTCTCCTGTCGATGACCGACTTACTTTAGTTTTGAGTAAGGATAAAAACTCTGAAATTTATACACTCAATAATAACAGGGAGCTTCGACGGCTCACCCGGCATTTTAATATTGATACTTCTCCTGCATGGTCGCCTGATGGAAAAAAAATTGTGTTCACTTCAGACCGATCTGGAACTGGCTCACCGCAGATTTACATTATGGATGCCAAGCAGGGAGATAGAGGCGGGGTTAAGAGGATATCATTCGGTTCTTCCTACAACGACAACCCTGCATGGTCACCAGATGGAGATAAGATCGCGTATACGACTCGAGTTGGAAAAAAATTTCAAATTTCAATTTACGATTTAAAAACTAAAAAGAGTTCTATTTTGACGAAAGCACGTGGTAACAATGAGCAGCCCACATGGTCTCCTGACGGGAGATTCTTGGCTTATAGGAATAAGGAAGGTTCCGAAACGCATATTTATATTCAACGCATGGGAAGTAAGAAGGTTCGTCAACTTTCATTTTCTTCTGGTGGTGGCACTAGCCCTAGCTGGGGTCCCCACCGCATACAATAAGATATATGATTGATATATATACTATAATATAGTTGCAAAGCTTTGTTGATGACGTTAGACTGTCGGCGACTAGGTACGATCGGGCTCCTGACATTCAAATGTAAAAAAGTTGGGTGGTAGATCAGGAGATTTTATTAGTTCACCGCAGTTTCAGCTTCTTTGGCTTGCTACTGATTATCCAATTGGGAAAAGTAATCATTTGTTGATCAGGTTGCCGCTCAAGCTTATTTGGGTATCAAAGTCAAATTGCTTTCGGATAGTTGGTCGGGCCACTTTTAACCTGTTTTCAGAGTTTGATATAAAAAAAGAAAAGTATGAATTTATAACTAGGGTGAGGAACAAAAGATGAATAGAAAAGTTTTAAGCATGATGGTTTTTCTGGTTGGGTTGGCCTTAATGTCGGCGTGTTCTAAAAACCTGATGCCACCTGAATCCGCAATACTGGGTGACGCAATTGCGGAAAGTGAGATGACTGAATCGTCGGCTGGGGGTTCTGCTAGCAGCAGTTCTGCAGGCAGAGGTTTTTCTGTCAATGCTGATGAAGGTGGCTCTGGGTTTATTCAAGATGAAAATGTCGGAGAATCTGCTTCGTCTGGAAATTTTACAGCTGACAGATTCTCAGGTTCTGGATCCTCAGGTTCTGGATCCTCAGGTTCTGGATCCTCAGGTTCTGGTACAGGTTCTGGTAGTAGAGACTTCGGTTCTGGATCAGGAGTACCAGGAGATGGTTCCGCAGGCAGTTTTCGGGCTGAGCCGTTTTCAGTTGGTTCAGGAAGCTCTGGTGGACGTGATTTAGGAAGCTCTGATGGCTTTGCTGGAGGTGATGGAAACCAAGAAGCCCGTCTGGGAAACTTCCAGTCGACAAGTGAATTAAGAGACATTCATTTTAGATTTGACAGGTATGACCTTGATGATACATCCCGTGCAATTTTAAGAGAAAACGTGAACTACCTCAAGGCGAACCCAGGGACAATAATTGAGGTTCAGGGCCATTGCGATGAACGTGGTACCAACAATTATAATATCGCTCTTGGTGAACGACGCGCTCAATCCACGAAGATGTATATGGTTTCCAGGGGAGTTAGTTCAAGAAGAATTCATACCATTAGCTATGGCGAAGAAAAGCCTTTTTGTTTTGATAGCAATGATGGTTGCTGGTCAAAAAATCGCCGAGCACATTTTAGAGTTGGTAGCTGAGTCGGTTGTTTAGTTGGTTACATCGATTCACGGTTTCAGTTATAATAGGCTGCAATGGGGTTATCTCCTGTTGTGGCCTATTTATTTTTTGAAGGTTTGTAATTAGTCCAGTAATTTCGAGACATTTTTCTGTAGAGAGACCTTTTTTTATGTGCCGTAGAATAGCTATTATTTTGGTGATGATTTTTGCCCAGACGGGTTATTTCTCTGACGCAGAAGCATTAGGTGATGAGGGTTATCATTTGAGAATACTGGAAGCATTGAAAAGAATGAATCATCGTCTAGTGCGCATTGAGAATGATAAGTTGAAAGCTATCCAGTCTGTTCAGGAAAGTTTACTCAGACAGATTGAGGAGATAAGAGACAGTCTCCAGCAAATTCAAGCTACCGGGGAGATTAATAAATCTGAAATGCTAGCTAACCTAGGCATGATGAAGACAAAAGTTTTAGATGTGGAAGCTCACCTTAGAAACGAGGTAATGTCTGAATTCGATAAAAAGAAACAAGAAGACAAAAAATTTCGCGTTCAAATTTCCGCCTTAATCGGTCAATTAAAAAATAGCCTAGCAACAGATATGGAGAGTTTTTCAAAGGCTAGTGAAGAATATTTCACAATCTTTAATGAAGGGAATAAAGAAAAACTCCAGCAGATTGTAGATGTTCTGAGCGAGCAGACTGAAAAATTAAAACAGACCCAGGCGCTATTTCATACAAACCTTATACCTGCGCTCGATAATCAAAGTGAAGCGACTCGCCAGGCTTTAATGACAGAACTGACCCAAGCTGGTTCTGCACAGAAAAACTCTTTGGAATCAAACCATAAACAGGTCGTTGCCGTTTTGGCTAAGATGGGCGATGACAACAAAAAATTAATTGCAGTTCTCAAACAAAGCATCATGGTCGATGAGGAAATAAAAAATCTGACAACAGCAATTCAGCAGGAAATAGGAGGCACAAATAAAAATATAGATCAAACACGGCAAACGATTCAGCAGGAAATTGGAGGCACAAACGCAAATATAGACCAAACACGACAAGCGATGGGTGTTTTGCAAGAGGTTTTGGCTGGTCGATTAACAAATTTAGCTAACGAAAGAGCCGCAACAGAGGCTCGTTTACATATAGAGCTTTTAAAAATTAAGGAGAATCAAGAGTCTGCCAATCCTCAGTTCCAAGCTCTAGTCGATATTTCTCAAGAGATGAGTAAGGAGTCGGTTGAGATACAGCAGAGCCTGACAAAATCTATTGAAGCGATAGATGCTAACAAGACTCAGGCAGGTATAGCCAATGAGAAATTGGTCAAGTTGATTGATATACTAAAAGCAATTGCTGTTGAGCAGGGTAAACTTGACAAGGTGTTGCAGGGGCAAGAAAAGCTTGATGTAGTTTTACAAGCTCAAAGTAAGGTAAGCCAAGCATTACAGGGGCAGTCCCAGGGTAAGCTTGATCAAGTGTTACAGGGTATGGAAAAGTTGGATTTCCTCCTAAAAGCCCAAGAGGAATTAGACCAGGCTATGCAGGGGCAGGGTTTAGAATCTATTACTTCAGGGGAAACGATCTCCCACATGCAGCAAGAAATAAAAGATGCGTTGACAGACTTGAGACGAAAAGCTAATGTTAATATCTCCCGCAGTGATGATATTCTGAAGAAAATCAAAAAACAAAAATAAACAATTATCAGCTACTTACTGCTAAGTCAGGAGTCGCCTCCAATTAACATTTTATTCCTCCCGGAGTCGTTTAGATATCATTTATAGATTTTCTTCGACAAGAAACTCAAGTCATTAGAAAGATAAAAAGTCTCCCCTAATAATGGGCAGTATTAATTTTCCGGAATTGCCTTTATGGCTAAAACACTCACAGAATATGTATGTCAGAGTTGTGGACACCGTGCCCCAAAATGGTTAGGCAAGTGTCCTGAGTGCGAAGCGTGGAACACTCTTGTAGAAGAAAAAATAAAAGGAATTAACTTGAGTCGAAAAACAGGAAGCGATTCGTTTGACAAGAAATCTATCCAGCCTATTACTAAGGTAGAAACATTTGCCCAAGATCGATTAATCACAGGTATTAATGAGTTTGATCGTACTTTAGGAGGTGGGCTTGTCGAGGGTTCCCTGGTCCTCATTGGCGGGGAGCCAGGAATTGGTAAATCGACATTATTGCTACAAAGCATGGGGCAGATGGCGAGGTCTGGGGCAAAGGTGCTCTACGTTTCTGGCGAAGAATCACCAGCTCAGATCAAACTCCGCGCAGATCGTTTAGGAGTGTTATCCGATAATTTATTGATCTGTTCGGAAATTTGTATAGAAGACATTCTCCATATGGTTGATCGGGTTCAGCCTGACGCATTGGTGTTTGATTCCATTCAAACATTTTTTACAGTTGATTTGCAATCTGCACCTGGAAGTATAGGTCAAGTTCGAGAGGTTGCGTTTAAAATTTTTCAGTACATCAAGAAGCGATCTATACCAGCGTTGCTTATAGGTCATATAACAAAAGATGGTGCCATTGCTGGTCCGAAATCTCTGGAGCACATTGTTGATACGGTGGTATACTTCGAGGGAGAAAAGGGGCATTCCTATCGAATTTTGCGGGCGATTAAAAACCGATTTGGAGCAACACCGGAGGTTGGGGTTTTTGAAATGCTTTCTGAGGGACTCGTTGGAGTGGAAAACCCTTCAGATATTTTTCTTTCGGAGCGACCAGCGGACTCGCCTGGTTCGATCATTGTTTCAAGTATGGAAGGGAGCCGACCGCTTTTGGTCGAAGTACAGGCGTTAGTGACCGCGTCTTCCTCAATTGGTATGCCTCGGCGCATGTCGGCTGGGTTTGATCAGAATAGAACATCTTTGCTAGTAGCCATAATGGAGAAACGCCTAGCGCTTAATTTGCAAGGTGAAGATATTTTTATCAACATTGCTGGTGGTCTTAAAGTATCTGAACCAGCTGTGGATATAGGAGTAGCTGCGGCGATTGCTGGAAGCTTCAGGAACAAGGTGGTCGACCCAGGTACTGTCATGATTGGAGAAATAGGACTTACAGGAGAAGTGAGATCGGTCATGCAATTGGAAGCAAGGTTGACAGAGTTGAAACGGTTAGGGTTTAAACGTTGTATCGTTCCTCATTCTGCAAGAAAAGAGAGATTACTTAACAAGAACAGCTCGCTTAAATTGGTCCCAGTTAAAACACTTTCCGAAGCATTCGATGCTGTGTTCTGACTATAATAATCAGGGTAACTTTACTAATATATCAATTAAGCAATGAAAGTTGGTGCGATTATACCTGCGGCAGGACGCGGAACACGGATCGGTTCAGCGATGCCGAAACAGTTTCTCGAGCTTCAGGGAAAGCCGCTGATTCACTATACACTCAAAGCATTCGCATCATGTGATGCGATTGATCACGTAATCTTGGTAATGCCGCAAATAGATGTTGATGAATCAGGAGACAACTGGTCAGATAGGTATAAAATTGTTCGTAAAGTTGTTGTAGGTGGGCAGCAGCGCCAGGATTCTGTATATAATGGGTTTCGCGCACTTGATATGTCAACAGATATCGTAGTTGTTCATGATGGCGTAAGGCCGTTCCCAACGTCTCAAATGATAACTGATACTATTGAAGCAGCAAAGCAGCATGGCGCGGCTGTTACCGCCATACCTGTTAGCGATACGATCAAAAAAGTTACTGATGAATTTGTAGAGCAAACTGTATCCCGCGATGGTTTGTGGCGTGTCCAGACGCCGCAAGCATTCCAATACGGTTTGCTCCAAAAAGCGTTCGAAAAGGCAATAGCCGATTCCTACTGCGGGACAGATGAAGGAGCTCTGGTTGAATATCTTGGTAATCAAGTTAAAATAGTTTTTGGATCTGAACTGAATATAAAAATTACTCGTAAAGAAGACCTTATCTTGGGCGAAAGCCTCCTCGCAATGAAAAAATAGATTGTCACAAAATAATTAAATTTGAGCCTAGAGATACTGGTTTGCATCTAAAATGATGTCGTAATGGTTTTTTAAAAAATTTTTTAAAAGTAATAAAAATAATACACAAATTAATTATGAAGGGGGTTTCGTATGTTGGAAACGGGAACTAAGGCCCCTGGCTTTTCGGTCAGGGATCATAATGGCAATACAGTGAGCCTTGATGATTTTAGTGGGAAAAAAGTGGTGCTATGGTTTTATCCTAAGGCGGACACCCCGGGGTGTACCATGGAAGGCAAAGGATTTCGTGATGATTATGGGAAGTTTACCGAAAAAAATACGGTTGTTTTGGGAGTCAGCCTTGATAATGAAGTTGATAATAAAGCGTTTGCCGAAAAGTTTGACTTTCCTTACCCTTTGTTATGTGATGTGAATCATGAGTTGGCGTTAGCCTACCATGCCACTAAGGGGCCAGAAGATGAATACGCGTCCCGTATTACTTATGTGATTGGTGAGGATGGAAATATTTTAGAAGCCATTTCACAGGTTGATACGAATACTCATTCAGGAGACCTTTGTTCTAGGTTGTAATTCGAGACTTTAGAAGAACGAATGGCGGATAAAACAAACAAAGTAGTATTTGTAGAACCAGGGGAGATGGAATCGTTTATTCTTAATGGAGTTCAGATTGACCAGCTTTTACCTCGTGAGGCCTGTGAACAATTTTCTGCTTATGTAATACGTATGGGGCCGAGCCAGGTTAAAAAACCCAGTTATCATAAAAAAGGAGAGGAATTGTATTACGTTCTTTCGGGTACTGGGGTCGCTGTTCTTGGCGGGAGAGACTATAAACTGAGCGTAGGTTGCTTTTTTAGAGTTCCCCCTGGGACAGTTCACCAATTTACCGCAGGGGATGAACCGCTTTGTATGCTTAACTTCCACAGTCCACCGGTTTTTGCTGATAAAGATACCTATTTTATCGAGTGATTATAATCACTTTTACCAACTTCTAGGTAAAGCTTGACGCCGTCTATGCGCTCATCCTTTAGTAAGTTTTCCTTTACTTCCTCAAGGTCAGCCTCGGTTTTAGTAATTGACTTTTCAGAATCTCTACGTATATAAAGCTCAACAAAATTTTTTCCGCTGAGGTGATGTACCCGTACTTTTATTTTTTCTAATCCGCAGTTCATGTTAGAAATAATTGGGTTGATCAATAGCTTTATATCATTCCGTGAAACGTTATGAATCGACTCAATCTGGCTATCGTCATAACCGTCAACATGTACCAATACATCTTGGATATTTAGTTGGATATCAAGTAGCTTTCTTCGAACCCGTTCGGCGACTTCGTGGCCTTCGGTCACAGTAAGATCATTATCTACCTGAATATGGACGTCCATTACAATGTTCCCTCCAACTTTACGGGTACGCAAATCGTGTGATTTTATAACCCCAACAACATCATTTATAATAATCTGAATATCGCCGATTTGCTCCTCACTGAGTGAGGTGTCCATTAAATCGCGGAAGCCACCTAGAGTGATTTCGTAACCTATTTTTATAACCATGAACGCAACCATCACAGCAGCAATGGGGTCTAGCAGAGGGAAGCCGATCATGGCCCCAACAATGCCGATCAATGCTGCAATCGACGATATCGCATCGGATCGATGGTGCCATGCATTGGCAATAAGTGTGGGGCTGTTTGATTTTTCACCAACCGAGCGTGTATAGTGAAACAACCATTCATTAATAGCAATCGAGATCAGAGCAGCTCCAGCAGCCAGTGCGTTAGGAATCTGCGGCGATCCGGATTGGATAATTTCCCAGGCTTCGTAGGCTAAACCTATTCCCGCTGAAATGATAAAAAGCCCGATGGCCGTTGTACCAAGAGTTTCTGCCCGACCATGACCGTAGGGGTGGTCTTCATCCTTAGGTTTTTTGCTTATTTTATGGGTGAACAGAACAATAGCGTCAGTAAGTAAATCAGAAACAGAATGGATTGCATCAGCTACCATAGCCGCACTGCTACCAACTATGCCCCCGATGAATTTGATGATCGAAAGGGTTAGATTGACTGCGGTGCCAACAAGGGTTGCCTTGATTACCGGGTTCATTTTTTTGATTCGTTCATTCGGTGTTTACCTAGCAGTTGACTTAACTCATTTCGTCAGTAAGATATTTTACAATTTTAACATTGGCGGCAGGAAAAGGGTATTTGTCTAGGTTCGCTGGCTGTACCCATTTCCATTGTTCGCACGAATTGGGTCTAAGGCGCCCCCCGCTCAAGCAGCAGTTAAACACGTGAAGGGTTACACGGAACTGAGTGTAGGTATGCTTGATCGTCATAGCTTTATTGAGGATAATAATATCCGTTCCCAACTCTTCTTTAATTTCACGTTTTAAACAATCTTCGGGAGATTCACCTTCCTCCCTTTTGCCGCCTGGAAACTCCCAAAGTTGGCCCATCAACCCGCTTTTTATTCTTTGCTGAATGTATACTTTCTTATTTTTTACGATGATACCCGCGCTGACTTCAATTTTCTTTGCAGGCAACTTTTGTTTAGCAGGTGGCCACTTTTCAGGGTCACTCTTAAGGGATGCTTCACAGTTTGCAGACAGTGGGCATCGCAGGCAGATTGGTGATTTGGCCATACACACAACGGCTCCAAGATCCATTAGAGCCTGATTAAAATCGCCTGGTCTTTCAGTTGATAGTAAAGTTTCTGCCTTCTGCCAAAGACGATTTTCGGAAGCGGAGGTAGTCCCATTTTCATTCATACAAAACAATCTAGAAATTACACGCTTAACGTTACCATCGAGAACCGGTGCTTTCAGTCCAAATGCTATACTGGCAATCGCACCAGCGGTGTATCTACCAATTCCAGGAAGAATTTTCAAATCTTCAATATTGTTAGGGATTATGCCATTCATTTCCTTAACAATAATTATCGCGGCCTTTTTAAGGTTTCTGGCTCGTGAATAATAACCGAGTCCTTCCCATAGCTTTAATACTTTTCGTTCAGATGCCCCTGCCAGTTTTTCTATAGTTGGTAAAGCATTAATCCAACGCTCATAATACGGCAGGACTGTTTTAACTTGTGTCTGCTGTAGCATGACTTCCGATACCCAGATGCAATAGGGATCTTTTGTTCTTCTCCAAGGCAAATTGCGTTTTGATTTATCGTACCAGGCAAGCAGTTTCCTTCGAATGTTTTGATTGACATGCGACATAATTTTCGATAATTTTTTATTTGGTTCGATTAAGACTAAACCAATCAAACACCCATAGTGTCTTTATCCCATATATGTTTGTGGAGCTGTGTTTGAAGACGAACCGGGAGGTTGTCCTCTAAAATCCACTCTGTCAAATCCTTTAAATTTAGTTTTTCGAAAACGGGCGAAAACAAGATATGGGCTTTTTTGTCGAGTCCGCGACTTTGCAGAACTGCGCGGCTCCACTCATAGTCACCTCGATCAGCAATAACAAACTTGATCTCATCTTTAGGGGTAAGATGATTTAGGTTGTCCCAATAGTTTTTGTCCTCTTCACCGCTTCCCGGACATTTTATATCAACAATTTTAATAACTTTCTCAGGCACTTTTTTAATGGAGAGCGAACCGCCCGTTTCCAGCATAACTTGGATATTATTTTTCAGAAGTGTTTCCATGAGTAGAAAAACTTCCTTTTGTAAAAGCGGTTCCCCCCCAGTTATCTCAACTAGGTTGATACCGTATGATTTAACTTGATCTAAGATTTGTTTGATGGGTAACTTTTTACCGCCATCAAAGGCATAGGACGTATCGCACCATACACAACGTAGGTTACACCCTGTTAAACGAACAAAAACGCAGGGAAGACCTACGTGTGTTGATTCTCCTTGGATACTTTTATAAATTTCGGTTACTTCAAGCATGAACGGATTCTACACTTTATAAGCCCTATTTTGAAAGTGAGTTTAGAAAGTTTTTACTCCAATCTCCCAGAAGACGCAAAAATATCAAGCCAAATAAGAAAAGGCTAGTTAGCGCTCTTTTAAGAAGTATTATTTTGAAGACCGATAGAAGCTTAAATCCGCATTCTGCTGGTGAGAATTTTGGTGCCCATGCGGGCTTTGGCAGTAAAGTCAGGCCAAGATCTTACTTTGGCGATCTGCTTGATAATATAGGAAGCGCTGCTATAGAATCTAGCGTGGCATTCATCTTGTAGTTTTCTCAATTCTTCTTCGGTAAAATTGTTGTTCCAGAATAGGATTTTGAAGTCAGCTCGGGGTTGTTCTGCAAATTCTTGCCAGTAGTCTTCTGTAATAATCCCTTCATCTAGCATTTGCTGGTAAAGCTCGGTTTTAGGATAGGGGGTACATATAGAAAACTGGGCATAATCAGGTTTGAGGTTTTTGGTGAAGTCGACAGTAGCGAGCATTTCTTCTCTAGTTTCATGAGGTATGCCGATCATCATATAGGCAAAAAAACCTATTCCAGCTTTACGAGTCATTTTGCAAGCCCGCTCTATCTTTTCAGGCGTCTGCCCCTTTTGCAGATACTTTAGGTGGCGCGGATTCGCTGACTCTATTCCAAAATGAATACGGTAGCATCCAGATTTTTTAAGCGCTTGGAGAACGTCTTCATTGATAGTATCTACTCTGGCGGAAATTTTGTAGTGAATATTAAGCCCGCGTTCGATAATTAGATTACAGGTATCGATAAGATTTTTTTTATTGATCGTTATGGTATCGTCTACGAAAAATAGGTCGTCTACTCCCATTTGCACCAACAGTTCTATTTCATCAACGACACTTTTTGGCGAACGGTAACGAAACTTGGTTTGGCGAATATCGCAGAAGGTACAAGCGGCTGGGCATCCCCTGGTCGCCTGAATAGTGAAAAACTGCCTTCCTTCTCCGATAATATGCTGGTATTTACTGATATCTACTAAGTGACGTGCGGGAAATGGGATTTCGTCAAGGTCGAGCAGTTCAGTCTCTTGCTGATTAATATAGGATATACCATTATTTTTCCAGCCTAGGCCTTTGATGACTTGCAAGGATTGCGAGTCTGATATATCTTCCTCAAGCGCAGTTACAAGTTGAGTGAAAATCTTTTCTCCTTCACCAAATACAACATAGTCAATATTAGGTTGATCGAGAGTTTCTTGTGGATACAGATTTACATGTGGACCGCCCAGACAGATTTTAATATTTGGATGCCGTACTTTTAAAACCTTGGCCGTATGTAGAGCATCGAGTAGGTTGAATGTCATAATGCTCATCGCTACCATGTCGGGTTGGATTTTCTTAACCTTTTCAATAAGTTCTTGTTCGTCAATACCTTCTGGTGGGCAGTCGATGAACACAGGGGTATTGCCGGTTGCACTTTCGTACCATGCAGCGACATACATTAAGCCCAGTTTAGGGTAATATCCTTTTCCACCTTCTAGGGCTTTTGGTATGGACGATTCAATGGAAACTGTTTCGGGAGGAACCAAAAATAGGATTTTCATAAGGCAAGGTTTTATCTTTAAAATCAATAATTTATACTAACACAGAAACTCGCAAAGGACTGGAAACAAATGAAACAGCTAGTGTCTGTCACAAACATATTTCCTCAAGTAGCCTTGGACAAACTAACCTCAAAATGTGACCTAAAAACTAATGAATCGGGACTCTCTCTGACAAAGGAAGAACTTGGACGGATGGTCTCAGAAAGTGACGCTATCATAACCTACCTATCGGACAAAATTGACCGAGACATTATCGATCAGGCCACCAAACTGAAGATCATTGCCAACTATGGAGCAGGATTCAATAATATCGACGTAAACCATGCTTTCCAAAAGGGTATCTGGGTTACTAACACTCCTAGTGTTCTCCATGAGACAACTGCAGACCTAACTTGGGCTATGATTCTTGGGGCAGCGCGACGGATTATACCCGCGGACCGCTATACACGAGAGGGTAAATTCAAGGGCTGGGGGGCTAAAGTTTTTCTTGGTGGGGATGTGTATGGTAAGACTCTCGGAATTATCGGATGCGGAGAAATAGGTCGTTCTGTGGCAAGAAGGGCCATAGGGTTTAATATGCGCGTCTTATATCATCAAAGGAATCGCTTAGCTCATGAGGAAGAAAAAATACTCAACGCAAAGTTTATCCCATTGAACGAGCTGTTGCGTGATTCAGATTTCATAACGCTTCATGTTCCATTGACAGATGAAACAGAGTATATGATAGGTAATGATGAAATTGATCTCATGAAGAAAACAGCTTACCTTGTTCATACAGCGCGTGGTAAAGTGATAGATGATTATGCTTTGGTCGCAGCGCTTAAGGAGGGTAGGTTGGCAGGAGCTGCCTTGGATGTTTATGAAGACGAGCCAGAAATCCTTGAGGACATGACCGAACTGGATAACCTCATGCTTTTACCGCACATCGGTAGTGCCAGTTTTGAAACACGTGACCGGATGGCATTGCTTGTAGCTGATAATGTCCTAGATACTTTTTCAGGTAAAACACCCCGAACGCTTGTTCCCAGTTATCCCAGATAAAAACTTTTACACAGCGGTCTCACTTTTTTCAGGAAAGTATCAATTGAATTGGAGTTGAGTAGCCCTTATTTTAGCTCTCTAGGGTCGGGGTTAAGGCGAGCTTCAAGCTCTTTGACGTTGTTTCTAAGTTGGCCTACCGCAAATACAGTCATTTGTCGAAGTGAATCTCCTGTGGCCGATTTGGCTTCGGATCCGATTCCCGAAATGATTTTTCGAATGTTGTCGAGTTTGTCTTCCAGGCCCTTGCTTCTCTTTTCACTAAAACTTTTTTCCAAGGCCCCCTTAAGTCCACCGCCATCATAATGTTTGGTGATGGCCATTAAAACCCGTTTTCGCGAAATGTATTTTTTGCCCATTTCCCAATCTTTGATCGCTTGCTTGAGTTCACTTTCGATATCATCAACTATAGCGTTGTAGTCAGTGGGTTCCACCATATCGTGAATTTCTCCAGGAAGGGAATCACTTTTGATATCAAAATCAAAAGTTTTATCTTCGCCATTGAGATCGGCCGACTTTAAGTTGGTTTCAACATCACTAGGGGCTAGGTGCGGTGCCCACGCTTGCAGGATATAGCCAGCACTTTTCACCTGATTGAATTCGTAATTGCCTCTTTCGTCAGGTTTAGTGTAATAACCGTTGGGTATAACGAAGATAGTTCCCACCATGTCCTTATGCAAGTTGCATCGAAGAACTATTGGTCCTGGCTGGTGTAAGCGTATGGATTTTATCATTCCAGATGGCATGGCTCCCAAGTTGAATTGGTTATTCATGGACTTAGATAAAATGTTATGCACCTCCATATCCTGGTTCGAAAACTCAACGATAGAGCCGACAGGGATTACCGAGTGTTTAGGTGAGAACTTAAGGTCAGTTTGGTTAATAGTCACTTTAAGGGTTTTCTGGTTTGGTACTTTCATTTTTGTTTTGGTTTCCAGAAAGACGATCGCATTAGTACCAGGAATTTTGCCGTTAATCAGCATTCTCCCTTTAATGTTGGTTGTTTCTTGTTTCATTCTGGATCCTTCGTCCATTTTATGGTCTGATCCCTCTGATTTTGTTTCTTCCATCTTCGATTTTTCTTGCGGGATAACCACGGCTTTGGTTTGCTTGTTTTGCGGCTCAAGCTTTTTCTTCTCTTCTTTTTTAGATTGAGTTGGGTTATAGCGCCCTAAAGCAGTTAGAAACTGAACAATAAACGGTTTTTCGAATTGTTTCTTATCTATCTCGATGGCTTTTTCGAAATGCAGCGCGGCGTCTTCAAATTGTTTGTTTAGACTAAGGGCTATTCCTAGGTCGAAATGGCCCCAGCCGAAATCGGGTTTAAGCTTGGTAACCTTGTTGAGATATTTTATTTCTTCGGAGTAATTGTTCTTTTGTCCATAGGCCTTGCCGAGGTAATACCAGCCCATATGAAAAGACGGGTTCAGTTCGACAGTCTTTTCAAATAGTTTGATGGCTTCGTCGATGGCTTTTTCTCTGAAGCGGGAAACACCCCAATTGAAATGGATCTCAGCGTCTTCGGGTGCTAATTCCAGAGCTTTGGCAAAATGACGATTAGCACCTTTATATTTTTCTTGGACTCGCAAGGCAGTGCCCCAAAGTGCAAAGACTTCAGGTGAATTTGGACTGCTACGGGCCGCTTTTTCAAATGCTATATTGGCGCTGTTATATTTTCCTTCTTCAATGAGTTGCATTCCCTTCTGGATATGCTGAAGCGTCTGCCTAGGTAATTGATCGTTGTCAGATTTTAGCTTTGGCCTGTCTTCTGATATACCTGCGAAGTTAGGTTGGTTAGTTTCAGCAAAGCGGCTAAGTTCACGTTCTGACTTTGTTTCATCTATAATCGCAGATGTTTTTTTAAACTTGGTATATGGCTCTAACTTTGTTTCAGGTGTAGAGAAATACATTAGAGACCACAATCCAACCACCACCATGGTGGCACAAAATACAGACACGCTAATTTTTTTGGCAATATTAGGCTCTGTTAAATTTTTTTGAGAAATTCCTTTTGATTTTAGGTTTTTATTTTTCATTTAGATAGGTCTGATCTGATAATCATGAAACTGGTAAAAACTTTGTGGGACTACTTCTGTTATATTAGCTTGCTTGTCACAATTCAGAAATGTGTCTGGGTGGGGGAATCTTAAAAATATCCTTATTTGGGAAGTCATCTATGGTGGCGGGTTTTTGGAGGTCGGCGAGGGGTTTCCCCTGGATTTTAGCAGCAAAAGAAGAGAATCGGTGTCGAGTATTTTTCGAACCACAGGTGGAACACTCGGTTTGATCCTTATTCACATTTGTCGACTGAAGCAAGGTAAAGTCAGAATTACAATTTTTGCAGAAATACTCGTAAAGTGGCATCTATTCATCCTTTATAAGCTAGGATCACTAATCATAATGGGGTTGAAATTGTCTGAATATTAAGATTTAATCATAGCCTCAAACGGTCTGTCAATCTGTTTTCAGGCGGTTTCAGAGATTATGTCCCTTCCTCCTTAAGTGATAGGGGTTCGGGGGCTTACTTTAGCATATCTGGATGAAGCTCTAAACCCGTTCCTGGAGTTCCTCTCAAGCTCCATATAACTAGAATTGTCAGGGAAAATATTTCCTCAAGTTAGATAAGGCACTACTAATGAAAACACTTTCCGCAAAACCTCATTTATCCAAGGCACTCGTAAAGAGTCACAGGGGGAAATCTGGCTACCTCGCTAACCAGTCGATTGAGCTTGCTTGTCATGAAGGGCTAATCCATTCTCGCGTGACATTACTGGCATCTCAATTCCAGCCAGTGAGTCTTGACCTGAGACTTGGTAGTTATGCCTACCGCATTCAAAGCAGCTTCCTCCCGGAAAATGATACGGTGGAAACCAAGTTGAATGAAATTAAGTTGTATAAGGTCGATTTGCGTGATGGTGGTATTTTGGAAAAGGGGGCCATATACCTAATACCTTTGCTAGAAGAACTCGATTTCCCAAAAGAATTCTTCGGACGTACTAATCCAAAAAGCTCAACGGGAAGGCTTGATATGTTTACCCGCGTCATTGTTGACTATGGTCATAGATTCGATGAAATTCCAAACGAATATAGAGGAAAAGTTTACCTTGAAGTTATTCCCAGGTCATTTCCCGTGCGAGTGCGAGAAGGACTTCGTCTGAACCAGTTACGTATTTTTATGGGTAACCCTCATCTCCCAGATGCTCAGTTAAAGAGTCATTATAAAAAAACTCCCATTCTATTCGGTGACGATGGCGAACCGGTTAATGTGAGTGATGTGAAAGTAGATAATGGCTTGTTCATCAGCTTGGATCTTGCGGGGGAAAGAAAGGATCGCGTTGTTGCGTACAAGGCAAAAACCAACTCCAGTGTCATTGATATGAGTCTTAATCGGCATTATCACCCGATGGATTTTTGGGAACCGATCACTCTGACCCAAATCAGAAATAAAAGGCTAATTCTGGAACCAGAGAGTTTTTACATAATGGCGTCCAAGGAAAAAATCTGTATTTGGCCACATCTACTTGCAGAAATGGTGGCTTACGAGCCAAATAGTGGAGAGTTGCGTACGCACTACGCAGGGTTCTTCGACCCAGGTTTCGGTTGGCATGGTGGCAAAACTCAAAAAAACCAGGGAACTCGGGCTGTCATGGAAGTCCGTCCACATGATGTTCCTTTTATGGTAGAAGATGGTCAAACGTTTTGTCGACTCAAGTTTGAAAGTGTTATTGAAAAACCGAACAAAGTATACGGAAAAAAGATCGAATCCAACTATCATTCTCAAGGATTGGCTCTAAGTAAATACTTTAAGGAATAAAAGTCATAACTGAAGAGAGTCCATCCGCCCTTAATTTATTTTTTGCAGAGGATAGCTTAAGCGGATAGAATAGCTTCGACTGATCAAAATCATGTTTTTGTGAGAATTTGAATAAGGTTTGTTAATGGAACGTGACGAAGTTAAAGCTATTATTGAAAATATTCTTTTGGCCGCAGATCAGCCAGTTAATGAGAGTCAATTAAAGGACCTCTTGGCGGAGGGCACGGAGAAATCGATACTGAAGTCCATATTAGAAGAATTAATGGACGAATATAAGTCTCGTAACCTACAGATTCTCCAGGTAGCTGAAGGGTATCAGTTATGTACACGTCATGATTATTCAGAATGGGTTCGGAAGTTTCTTAAATTTGACAAAACGACGAAACTTTCCCAGCCTAGCCTCGATACGTTAGCCATTATCGCATACAAGCAGCCTTTAACCAGGTCGGAAGTTGAAGAAATTCGTGGTGTGGATTCCAGTGGTGTGGTTCGAACTTTATTGGAAAAAAAGGTTATCTCTCCTGGGGGACGCAAAAAGGTTCCTGGACGACCGATTATGTACCGGACCACGCGTAAGTTTCTTGAGTATTTTGGTTTGAGGGATTTGAGTGATCTGCCTACGCTGGAAGATTTCAAGGAAAGCGAACTTGAAAACCAGTCTGTACCAAATCAAACGACACTTCCGTTTGAGGGGTCATCTGTGGGCGGCACTGAGGGAACTGTAGATTCTATTTCAGAACCAGAAACTCAACCCACCGAACCTACCGATCCAAGTGTTTCTACCAATTCTTGATTCGATATCGGGGAATTTATTTCTGGTACTTCGTTTCTAAATAATTTAAACCAATGAAAATACGTTTGCAAAAAGTAATCGCGGATGCGGGTTTAGCTTCGCGTCGAGAAGCCGAACATTGGATTTCTGAAGGCCGGGTAAAGGTCAATGGTAATGTTGTCACTAAATTAGGCACAAGCATAGACCCCCTGTCAGACAAAGTTCACGCGTGTGGAAAATTAGTCCCCCGTTCGCAGGAAAGGGTTTTTATTATTCTCAATAAGCCCGCAAATTTTTTAACTACTATGGGAGATGACGGGCGTGGGCGTAAGACGGTCATGGATTTAATCATGAACATCCCTGTCCGCGTATTTCCAGTAGGACGTCTAGACTACAATACGCAGGGAGCCTTGTTGTTGACTAGTGATGGTATTTTGTCAAAGAAACTGCTCGAACCTAAATACAAAGTGCCACGCATTTATCTAGTTAAAGTTAGGGGGATCCCAGATCAGAAAACCTTGAGGCGTTTAAGTCGAGGCATCCGTCTGGATAGCCAACCAACTGCGCCATTAAAGGTCGAGGTTGATCGAGTGAGTGGGAAAAACTGTTTTTTGAAGATGAAAATGTTTGAGGGAAAAAACCGACATGTTAAACGTATTTGTGAAGTCGTGGGTCATCCTGTGATCAGGTTGAAACGTACTCACTTTGGGAATCTGAATTTAGCTAGACTTCCCCTTGGTGCGTATCGGTTTCTTTCACCACGTGAAATAAAGTCATTAGAGTTGCTGGTTAATAAAAACGGATAAAAAAACACTGCGAAAACGGTCCTTAGTAAAATCAAAAAGAACTCAATCGAAACGATGATGCCTGGAATATTATTCTTTAAGACAATTTTAACGCTTGTGATAATAGGAACGCAAGCCTACGTATCTTTTGCCCAGGTAGAATCAGAACTGTCGTACGAGGTGATAGTTGAAGTTCCGGTAGTTAAAAATGATTTTGCTAAGGCTAGAGAAAAAGCTGTAAAGATGGCCTTAGAATCAGCATTGAAACAAGACTTGCGAGATTTTCTAGGAGACGAGGAATTTGAGAGCAATCAACGGGAAATAAGAAGAATGTTGAGAGAGTCTGAAAAATATGTGAAATCGTATCGTTTTATAGAAGCTTACGATGATCCTATTGAATTAGTGAGTCAAGTTAAATTAGAAGTGGTGTTGTTTCAGGATGCAGTTAATAATTATCTAAGTCAAACAGGCGTGGCAACGGAGTTGGAAGGCGGCAAACAGGTTGTTATTCTTATCAATGAAAATGGTTTGAGCTCTGATAGGGAACTCCGATTTTGGGACTCAACACCTATTACTGAAACGTCCTTGACTAGGAATTTTGTGGAAGAGGGCATTCCTGTGGTGAGGAGAGGTTTCATCCGCTATGCTATTCCTGAAGAAACCGTAATGAGTGCTATGAAGGGAAATATGTCAGCTGCTGTCAACATTGGGCTGAAAGCGGGAGCGGATGTCGTTATTGTGGGAAATGCATCTTCAACTCTTGTGCAAGATAGTCAGGTTCAGAGCCAGCAACCAGTTCGTGTGGCGATAAGTATCAAAGCCGTTTCTTCGCATCAATCAACGCTCATAGCAGCGAAAAGCGATTTTGCCACTGCTAGTGGAAATGAAATTCTAGCAAGCGAGTTGGAGGCTTTTCACCGCGCTGGAAAAAAACTGACAGAATTTCTTATTCCTGCTATTCAAAAGCACTGGGAAGCGGGTAGTGAGAAAAAGGAAGTTAAACGTTCCACGCCTGCTCTAAAAAAAGATTCCTCACCTTTACCCTGGGGCGACCTTTAATATGAATCAGAAAAAAAATACGCAGACAGTATATGTCATCGTTGCCGTGGTTTTACTAACAACGGTATTATTTTATTTTTCTCGCCGGGTGCTTGCTCCATTTTTTATTGCATTAGCTTTAGCCTATTTGTTCGATCCGGTTACGGACCGGCTGGAGTCTTTAAAAATTTCTCGGACCTCCTCGGTTTTGATTCTAATGGCAGGAGTTTTTTCCCTTTTTCTTGGAGCCGGAGTTCTAATTTTTCCGATGTTAAAAATACAGGCAGAGCACTTTGTTAATAACCTGCCCAATTATATCGTAGTAATTGAGAAATGGGGTGAGCCTCTTTTAGGAATAATTGGTGAGTCGGAAAAAATACAGGGGATTTTAAATAAAGAGCTCCTAAAGATTGGAGAGCTTCCGCTAAAAGCGATTTCATCACTCACTACATTTTTATGGAGTTCTATGACAGGTTTGTTTAATTTTATTTTGCTTTTAGCCAGTATTGTTATTGTTCCAGTGGTGATGTTTTACTTACTTAGAGATTATGATTTAATCAATGAAAAACTTCGCAACTTTATTCCTCCAAGACATAGAGAGCGAATTCTAGAATTGATGAGGGAGATGGATGAAGTTCTTGCAGGGTTTGTTCGAGGGCAGTTGATGGTTGGCCTAATCATGTCAGGACTATACAGTGTAGGGTTGTTTATCTGCGGTACTCCCATGAGCTTGTTTATAGGTCTGGTAGCAGGGCTAGCTAACCTTGTTCCTTACTTGGGACTGGCGCTTGGGTTTATTCCAGCGGCCGTATTGACTTTCATACAAACTCAAGACTGGATGCTTCTGCTTGGCGTAACAGGGGTTTTTGCATTGGTTCAGGTTTTGGAGGGAATATTCATTACTCCTCGAATTGTTGGTGAAAAAACTGGATTGCATCCAGTGGCGATAATGCTAGCCATTCTTTTAGGGGCCGAGTTTTTTGGATTAACGGGTATGATAATTGCGGTACCCGCCATGGCTGCACTCAATGTTATTTTCAATCATGGAATCAACCAGTACAAATCGTCCTCATTTTATACTTCTTGATTAGGATTTTCCCCCTAGATGCAACAACTCAATTATTCAAAATTTATAGAGCTAATTTTCTCAGTCGAATTTTTTTTTGCTGCAATTTAAAAATCTGTATTAATGTAAAAATTTACTAATTTATCCGAATTTTTTCTTAGCCCTTGGTAAAATTTTTAAAAAAGGATATAATTAGGTAATCAATAAAAATGGTGAATGTTCTTTCTTTGGAAATCTGGGCCGACTTATTTCATAGGATAATCTATGGCTATTCGTTCAATTCGTGTTAGTCACATTGTTTTATCGACCAAAGATATAGCGGATTTGTTGCTTGATAACCTTAAGTCCTGCGAAAGCAATGATTTGATGTTCAAAATGTTCTCTAAATTAGCGAAAAAATATAGTGCTTGTGGATCCAGCAAAAAGGGAGGTGACCTTGGATTTTTGGACTTCAATACAGCAGCACCTGAGTTGGAAAAAGCTGCTATGGAGGCTCCTGTAGGGAAAGTAACGGGTCCGGTCAAAAGTAAATTTGGTTATCACATATTTGTCGTTACTGAAGAGGAAAAAATGCTAGATACGGGCATAGATGGTCTTACTGGTACATCTATTGGCGCGGGCGATGGAACTTTATAACCCTCCTAATTAAATTTTCTTTAATCATGCGACTTTCAGGGATCCATCACATTGCGCTGAACGTGCGCAATCTTGATCGAGCTGAACGGTTTTATGCTGACATACTCGGACTAAAAGTTGCACAGAGGTTTTCCAAGGGGTTGCGTCATATAATGTTGGAGGCGGGGAATTCTTATATTGCTTTATTCGAAGTGCCTGATCTCGAAGCGCGATCGCATATGATGCAACTCAGCGAAACAGGTTATATGCATTTTGCCTTTAAGGTAGAGGTAGAGGGGTTTAAATTAGCAGTCAAAAGACTTAAAGACAGTAATGTTAACATTGGAGATGGGCCTGTTCGGCGCGGTAATGGAGATTCGGTTTACTTCCAAGACTTGGATTGGAACCACTTAGAGATTCATTGTGATGACGGAGAACATTCTTGAAAAAGCGCTCAATGGTGAGCGCATCTTTGCTGAAGAAGCAGTTCGATTGTTCCAGACTACAAATATTGTTCTGCTAGGCAATGTAGCTTCACGTATTTCCAGAAAAAAACTAAAAGAACGGGTCATAACCTATATTGTTGATCGTAACATAAACTACACAAATATTTGCGTCACCGACTGTGCTTTTTGTGCATTTTACAGAAAAGAGGGCGACGAAGAATCCTATGTCCATCCTTTTGAAACTATAGCCGAAAAAATAGAAGAAACAATTGCTTTGGGAGGTAGACAGATTCTCCTGCAAGGTGGACATAACGTTAACCTTCGGATTGATTACTTTGAAGATTTGTTCCAACGCATCAAGGAGCGATTTGAAATCCACTTACATGCATTGTCTCCACCAGAGATAGTACATACTGCTAAAATTTCCAGGATCACTATTAACGAAACACTTCGCAGGTTAACTAATGCTGGACTGGACAGTATTCCTGGCGGAGGGGCAGAGGTTTTAGTAGACCATGTACGTCGTAAAATTAGTCCTCACAAATGCTCGACAGATGAGTGGCTTAATGTCATGGATTGTGCTCACGGTATGGGCATACCAACGACCGCTACGATGATGTTTGGTCATGTAGAAACGGTAGAAGATAGGGTAGAACATCTTTGCCGAATCCGTGAACAGCAGGATAAAACGGGTGGTTTTACCGCATTTATTCCCTGGCCTTTTCAACCAGGTCGGACGGAACTGAGTATGGATCTTGGTATCACTACGCAAGTGACTGGGCTTGATTACCTCAAAACCCTCGCAATTAGTCGTATATTTCTTGATAATTTCGATAACTTACAATCATCATGGGTAACTCAGGGACCAAAAGTAGGTCAGATGGCTTTATATTACGGAGCAAACGATATGGGAAGTACCATGTTAGAGGAGAATGTTGTGCGAGCCGCGGGCACGGTTCACTGTCTTAATGAGGAGGAAATTAGGCGAATTATCACAGACAGTGGGTTCACACCTCAGCGTAGAAATATGAGATACGAAAGAGTTAGTTAAATAAATGGGCCTTGCCCTAATTAGAGGATCCTAACATTACTTCAGAAAGCGGGTAGGGGAAAAAGTAAGAATCTTCAAATGGAGCATCAAGGCCTATAGCATAGAGGGATTACCTATATTAGGCAGCTTTTTTCGAATCAGAGGAAAGATTATTTAATGTTCTTCGCCCAAGAATACTCTGGAGGGCGGTTGGGTCAGTACCTTGATCAAGCATAGTATTGGCAAACGACTGCCTTAATGAATGGGGTGTTGCCATTTTTTTTAGGCCTGAAGTGGTAAGGGCCTTTTTAAAAAACTTTGCTACAGCTCGGGTGGTAAGTATGCCGCCTCGCTTACTGGGAAATAAATACTGATCTGCGTTTTTACCTCCAACCTGCCTTATTAGCGTTTGTCTGAGGTGCTCTGAAAAAACAGTGGTGCGGTTTTTTCCACCAAGTCCGGGAACGATCAGGGCAAGTCTCTCAAGATTTAGGTTTTTAACTTTGACTTCTACTAGTTCAGAAACTCTTAAGCCAGCGGAGTATGCCAACTCTATCATTAGACGATGATCAGGGTTTTTTGCGCTGACAGCTATTTTATTAACTTCATCCAAGGTCAATAATACTGGAGTAAGGCGCTCTTTTCTCGGACGTTTGAATCCAGAAAGATTCAATCGCTTCTGAAATACTTCGTAATATAAAATTTCTGTGGCTTTGACGGCCTGATCGATAGTCGATCGGGATAGTCCTTTATCTACAAGGTGGTTCAAGTAATCTCGTATATCCTGTTCGGTGATTCCATTTATCTTAGACGGATGGTTGAAACTTAGGAAGCTATTCACTTGCCTTATGTATGCTTTTATGGTGTGGGGTCTGTATCCGCAAAATTTCATCTGATCGCGCATAGTATCAAAAAATTCGTTTAGTGCGAGGCTTGGGGTGGCCTTTCTATCCATGCAGTGCCTCCTAAAATAGGTAATCGGGGGTGCTAATGACAGAACCCAATTAGATTGTTGTTTGTAAGAAAATTATCCGAGAACGCGGTGATTTACCACACCGCATCTAATCCAATAACAACAATATATTCAATAATTTATAATAGGTCAAGGGAAAAAGGTTAAAATAAACATTAGCTTTTATCAAGAACTAATTGATTCAGGGAATATTCCTAATGGAGAAAGGATCATGGTTCCCAAGGGCCTAAATTAAATTTTTTCGATGGGCAGTTTTATACGAGTCAGTCTCCAAAAAACACCTTGAAGGCGCCAGTCCAGAGTGAAAGGCAAATTGCCTTCATTAAAGCTCAACCTAAAGCTACTGGGTCCGATAAAAAATGCATATTTGATCTGTTCAAACAAACTTGGAAAGTTTGGACCCTTGGGTTCAAATATTTTTTTTTCAGGAATAGGTGGGTTAATTTTTTCGGGCGGAAGCGTGCTTTTGAATACTTGACGAACCTGTTGAATAAACTCATTAGGTTTATTAAATAAATAGATCAACCCTTCCGGCGTGGCGATTTTATCACTGATTTGCTTGGAAAGCGTTAGTGAATCAAAGCTGAATTGCATTTCTTTTTTGGTCAAGCTTTCTTTGAGCTTAATTTCTACTAGGTTGTCTAGGTCTGTTCGAAGATCTTTTTTAAACAAAGGCCAATTAATGCGTTCTTCTACTCCTACCATATCCCCAGTTTTAAGGGCAACAAACAAACTAAATACAGCAATATATGGCCAAAGAAGGTAAACACATATCAATGAAAACAATGTAATAAAAAAGTTCCGCAATGATCTAACCTCCAACAATATTTTACCCTAAGCAGAATGTATTTATCCTTGAATGGAAAGAAATTATCAATCGTTGCACTCTAATTAGACGGCTAGGCTGAGAAATAATCATCAATTGCTAAGATTAGACCGTCAATTGTGTATTGATTTGGAACAATAGAAACTTTAAGTCCATGGTCTTCTGCAGTTTTTCTAGTGATCGGCCCTATACAAGCGATCGTGACACTATGGAGTTTGTCATGGTGCTCCATGCCAAGTCTATTAAGAAAATTAGTTACTGTTGAAGATGATGTGAATGTAATCACGTCAATGCTTCCTTCATCCAGTCGTTTGAGAAAATTAGAGTCAAATTTCTGAGGTGTTATAGTTTGGTAAGCGGGTACCACATCGATGTTGGCCCCCATTTGACGTAATGTGTTAGGTAAAATTTCGCGTGCGACTGTTGCACGCGGTAACAGAAAATTTTTATCTTGGACATTGTCTTTGCCTATGCATTCAATTAACGATTCAGCCACATAACTCTCGGGTACGGTATCGACTCCAATGTTCAAATCACGAACGGCTTGTTCTGTTTTGGGCCCGATTGCATAAATGCGAACGCCTTTGAGTTCGCGGATATCTTTATTTTTTTCTCTGAGCCGCTGGGCAAAAAAATGGACTCCATTTACGCTGGTAAAGATGAGTCCATCATAATCGGATAACTTTTCAAGTGAACGATCCATCGGATCCCAATCACTTGGAGGAACGATTTTAATGGATGAATAAAGATATGCTTCGGCTCCACGTTCTTCTAACATGTGAATAAATGAATCCGCTTGTGCTTCGGCGCGAGTGATAACGAAAGTTTTTCCAAATAATGGAAGGGTCTCATACCAGTCGGTGGTAGGTTTTAAGTTCACAACCTCTCCGACAATGGTCAGAGTTGGGGGTTTAATCTTTTCTTTCATAGAAATTTCGACTATGGTGCTAAGAGTACCTGTCCAGGTTTTTTGACGGGAAGTGGTGCCCCATTGAATGACTGCTACAGGTGTATCAGGATTTTTGTTAAAATTTATGAGTTGTGCAACAATTCGCGGTAGTTTGCGTGCGCCCATTAGAAATACGAGCGTACCTGAACGAGCTGCAATTTTCTCCCAATCGATTTTTATATTATCCTGCCCAGATTCGTTGCTACCAGTGATAATAGAAACGGTAGATGCGTGATCTCGGTGGGTAAGTGGAATTCCCGCATAAGCAGAGACGCCAACAGGAGAGGGGACTCCAGGAACTATGGTAAAGCGAATGTTTGCCTCCTTTAGGGCTTGTGTTTCTTCTCCACCCCGTCCAAAAATGAATGGATCACCCCCTTTCAAACGAACAACAATTTTACCAGTGCGGGCGTTTTCGACCAGCAATTTGTTTATTTCTTCCTGTGCGAGGATGGCATGCCCTTCTTTTTTCCCAACGTATATGAGTTCT
>Ga0315336_1002599_pt1 | contig 26994 bp, 25 predicted proteins | sample ASW5metaG_FD_204512 | JGI IMG/M metagenome (GOLD analysis project Ga0315336, IMG submission 204512) | Ammonia-oxidizing marine archaeal communities from Monterey Bay, California, United States - ASW #5 | ecosystem: Environmental > Aquatic > Marine > Intertidal zone | place: USA: California... | reverse complement strand
ATCCGAAGGATCGCAGCCAGCCATAGGCCGCCAGTCATTGGGCCGAGCAGCAAGTAATTGATGATGGTAAGATTAGTGTTCCAGGCAGGAATGGGCGTAAGGGAACGGTAAATCATCGCTGTCGTGTAAAGAGTTGCTGTAGCGCTGAGTGAAGTGATTAGAGCCGCAGCTGCCCACAGTCCGTCAAGGCAGCCGACGATGCCCCATCCGTATCCAAATACTAACGCGGGGATGTATGTTAGGATGGCTAATAGGCCTTCGCGGGACAGCCATGATGATCGCCACTGGCTCAAAGCGCGCCAAGCGCGCTCCGGGTGGCCTAGGTGGAACATAGAAGAGAGCAGGCCAACGGTAATCAGCACCAGACTTATGAATATAATTACTAAACCTGTGAAGCTATCCTGGAGAGAGATTTGAAAGGGACTGAATAATCCAGCAAAGATGATTAGCCCGTATCCTGTGCCGGAAACCCAGGTAAAAAAGATTACCGAATAAGTTGGGCGCATTTGGTTTTCAGCCGAGCCTTGATAGCATGCGGTCTACCCAACCAAGCACGCCTTCAGCCTCTATGTTTTCGACCGGATCGAGGCTATGTGGAGCACCGATGTCAGTGTTTTCTGCCTTACGTGGCCTTGGAGGCAGGTACTTATTAACGGGTTGGTATCCCAACTCTGGCATGAGATCCGCCCCGTTCCTATCATCGACCAACTTTGAGACAGCTGAAACGGGGTCACCAAGGTCACCAAAGTGGCGGGCACCGGTGGGGCAGGCGCTAATACAGGCGGGCAACCTATCTTTTTCGTCAAGATTTTCGTTATAAATGCGATCGACGCAGAGAGTGCATTTTTTCATAACTCCTTCAAACACATCATATTCACGTGCACCGTAAGGGCATGCCCACGAGCATAGTTTGCAGCCTATACATTTATCTTCGTCTACAAGAACAATGCCATCACTACTTCTTTTGTATGATGCTCCTGTAGGGCAAACGGTGACGCAAGCCGCGTTTTCACAATGTAGACAAGACCTAGGGAAATGAAGCGTTTGGGATGGCTTGGCCTCTATTTCCAGCTCATACGTGTGGACTCGATTGAACCATACTCCGTCGGCACCCGCACCATATGCATTGCTGTCTGTGAGGGGCGCCATCACACCGCCACTGTTCCACGACTTACAGCTAGTGACGCAGGCCTGGCAACCCACGCAGGTATCTAGGTCTATAACTAGACCAAGTTTTTTTTCGACATTTTGAGGCAGGCGAGTCATGGGTCTACTGACTTATTGCGAAACTCAGCGCCATAGGTAACTATATCAGGTCCGCTTTGCAGGCCGGGAGGATGCCCCAAAGCGGCACAAAGGGGTTCCTCTTTCTCATGTTCATCCGCGTCTAGCTTGTAGACTTTGACACGGAGATCGAACCACGCTGCTTGGCCGGTAATGGGATCAGAGTTTGACACAACAGCACCTGTGTTATCAGGCAATTCATCTGGAATAATATGGTTTAGCAGAAATGCTGCTGTTGTCTCAGGGGCCCCGGCCTTGAGACCCCAGGCACCGCTGCGTTTGGCTATCGCATTCCAAGTCCACACGGTGCGAGGATTAACCCCGTCAACTAGCTTAACTTGCCCTTTAACCCTTCCTTGACGGCTTTCTATCCAGACCCAGTCGTTGTCAGAAATATTCATTTCTGCGGCAACATCAATGGACATAAATAGGCGGTTCTGGCTCGTAATTTGCCGTAACCAAGCATTTTGCGAGCTCCAGGAATGGTAGTGGTGCATTGGCCGTTGGGTCAGAGCATGAAAGAAAAATTCTTCGTTGCTAGTTAGAGAGTCTTCAAATGGTTCATACCAAAAAGGAAGTGGGTCGAAATAATGCTCAATCCTTTGTTTTAAGTGATCGGGTGGTTGCGCACTAGTAAGTCCTCGCGCGGCATTGCGAAAACGTTGTAACGGTTCAGCGTAGACATGCATGACAAGGGCTTCGGTTGTTGAGAGAAAGCCCATGGATCTAGCCCAGTCGAGGTATGCTTGGTTAGAAAATTTGTAATATCTTGCGTCTTCAGGAATGTTGTTTTTCCAGAAACATCCATTGTCTATATACGCATCAAGCTGATTGGGGTTCGGTGCGCCATTAGGTCCTCTCCAGCCGGCGAGGGGACCGCTAGAGTTATGCATATGATTGACCATATAATCGGCATAGCCACCAGGAAATCTGTTGTTTCCATTTTCGTCAACCATTTCAGGCAGGCCAAGACGAGATCCTAAATCCAACAGAACAGTTTGGAAGGGACGTACGTCCCAGTCGGGTTTGATGACGGGCTGGCGGATGGCATCGCAAGCCGTATCTGCGTCGGAAATTGGCCGATCCCAAAGGGAGATGCAGTCCCAGCGTTCCAAGTACGTGGTGTCGGGCAGAACAAGGTCCGCGTATGCCACGGTTTCCGAATAGAAAGCGTCGGAACATATAATGTGGGGAATTCTATAATTACCAGTCGATGGATCCTTATCCTGGAGCATGTCAAGTGTATCTAGCGTATTCATTGAAGAGTTCCAGCCGACGTTAGTCATATAAAGGAATAATGTATCGATAGGATAAGGTGCGCCGGCCCATGCGTTGCGGATGACACTGTGCATCATTCCATGGGCAGCAAGGGGATGTTCCCAAGAAAATGCCTTATCGAGGCGCATCGGCATGCCGCTATCATCTACCAAGAGGTCATCAGGACTAGTAACAAAACCTAGGGGAGGAGCATCCAAAGGTTTATTTGGGGCTGTACCCGATTTTCCTCCCGGTTTTTCTCTCGGGGGGCTCGGTTTGGGATAGGGTGGCTTGAAGCGGAATGACCCTGGCGTATCAACTGCCCCGAGCAGTAATTGCAAGAGGTGCAGCGCGCGGCAAGTATGGAAACCGTTGCTATGTGCCGATATTCCGCGCATTGCATGTACAGCCACCGGTCGGCCGATCATGGTTGGATGCTGCTGTCCTCTACAGTCAGTCCAAGGAATAGGTAACTCAATGGATTCGTCAAATGCGATGTGGGCGATTTCGGATGCGATACGGCGAATTGTTGTTGTGGGAATGCCGCAGCGCTCCGCGGCGCGTTCTGGCGAATAGTTTTTGTTTAGTATTCTCTTAGCCATCAGTTCGAATGCAGGCGTCACATCACGGCCGTTGACCTGGTACCTTCCGGTTAACGCTGGCTTTAAGTCCGCATCATTTTTTGAGACCGGAACCTTGCGCATTCGATCCCAGCAGAGTGGCACATCATCGTCATCTCGCAAGAATGTGCCGTCGTCTGCTGTGTTTGGCGCATCAATGACCAGCCAGCTCGCATCAGTGAAACGAGAGAGGTATTCGAGATCTATTTTACCTGCTCTCATTAACTCGTGTGCTAACGCCATGATTAGCAAGCCATCTGTTCCTGGCCGGATTCCTATCCATTCATCGGCGATTGCAGAGTATCCGGTGCGAACGGGGTTGATGGAGACGATTTTAGTGCTCCTAGCCTTAAGCTTGCTAAGGCCAATTTTGATTGGGTTTGAATTGTGATCTTCTGCGACGCCGAATAACAGTAAGTATTTGGTGTGTTCCCAATCTGGTTCACCAAATTCCCAAAAAGAACCTCCAACTGTGTAAAATCCGGCAGTAGCCATGTTTACTGAACAAAATCCTCCATGTGATGCATAGTTTGGAGTACCAAACTGCTGCGCCCACCAGCTAGTTAGAGATTGACTCTGATCGCGGCCAGTAAAGAATCCCAGTTTCTTCGGATCTGTCTGACGTATATCTCTAAGCCATGTAGCTGCCGTGCTCAGCGCTTCATCCCACTCAATCTCCTTGAACTGTCCACTGCCCCTCGGGCCAATACGTCTTAAAGGCTTGCGGAGCCGCGCCGGTGAATATTGATTCATAATCCCGGCAGCACCTTTGGCGCAAAGCACTCCTTTGTTTACTGGATGCTGCGGGTTTCCCTGTATGTGCCTAACCTTTCCATTCTTGAGATAAACACGGATACCGCAGCGACATGCACACATGTAGCATGTGGTGGTCTTAACATCGTTTGCTACTTCGGGTGATGTATCGAGGAGGGGGTCTAAAGCTGCTACTTCCTGAGACATAGCTTTTACCTTTCTCCAGCTACTAGAAATATATTTTTCTATTATTGACCAAACTAGAAATTATAATTTTTTAGCTTTCAATCCAACAGTCAATTTTATCAATAAGTGGCCGCTTGTTCAGCACTAATTTGTTTCTTTGTCATAACCCGCGGCTTCCCAGGCGAGAAACCCGCCTTCCATTCGTTTAATAACGCCTTTGTAGCCAGCATCCAGCATTTTCTTGCTTGCTAGTCCGCAGCGTCTGCCTGACCTGCAGTGAAATACCAAATGTTTGTCCCTTGGCTCGGGCACTGTGCGTGGATCAAAAGTAGAGAGTGGAATCAAAGTAGCCCCCGGAATGTGGGCTAAGCGCCATTCGCTATGTTCGCGGACATCTATAATCACGACCTCAGCATTGTCCAGCCACTGCTTAATCCGTTTCGGGCTCACGTAGTGTACCTGCTTTGGCGGAAGCTCATTCATGGCACTATCTCCTACGAAGATTTTCCTCTGTTTCTCTGCGGGAACCTTAGGCACAATAGGTCTTTGGGGACAGAGATTACTCACCTAATTCTAATTCCTGAAAGGTGCAAATGAAGTTTTCTTACTTTAAGTTCTTACGGGCTTTTCTTTGCCAAGTACGTCTAGCATGAGTTTAACTTATGGATGAAGTATTTCACATTAATGCAGAGAATTACCAATGCCCTTTGCCAATCCTGAAGCTGCGCAAACAGCTTTCCCTGATGGCGCCACTAGAGTTGATCAAGATGACTGCAACTGACCAAGCGACATTGATTGATGTACCCGTCTTCTGTGCTCAGGAGGGACATGAGTTGCTTGAAGTAGAACGCGGGGAGAAGCTCTTAACATTCTTAGTGCGTAAACGGACCGCATAACCAATCGCTAGATGGGCCTAAGATTTAAGCGTTCCCAATAGGTCCTGCTGGTATATTGACCGAATTTACTTGGTCTTCTACTCTCATCTCCAGCATGTCTTGTCCTAACCACTGGTTCACGTATTGGTAAGCGAGTAGGCGTTCCTTGGATTCGTAGGCGACAGACAATATTTCTGGAATTCTGTCGCGTTCGCATAGCGTTATCAATCTCATGGAACCCTGGCATTGAAGGTTGTAACTGTGGTCTTTTTGTGTGCACGAGGTAAGCAAGGAGGGTTTCCTATGAGACTTAGACGTTTATGGTTTGCCTGGGTCGGTTTGAGCTGCCTAATGTGGTCTGGCGCTGTTGTTGCAGATGATCTCCCAGGTTATGGCAGCTTGAGTGGGGCGGTGACAGCCCCGAGCGATTTTGTGGCCGCTCAGGTTCACGCTCGGCATACGCAGAAGCATATCCTTTATGCGGTTTATACCTCCGGGCAGACTTACCGCGCTGTTAATATGTTTCCTGGCACTTATGAAGTTACGGTGCAAAAAAAAGGATTCAGCTCAGAGCCGCAACAAGTTGAAATCAGGGAGAACCTCGAGAGTACTCTAGACTTTGTTTTGAGTATCAAGAAAGAGGGAATGACGTACACAGGTTCCCGCACCCTTGAAGCAGACTTGGTGCTGGGGTCGTACGATGAGGTGTATGTGGCCGATGATGGTCGAGACCTAGTCGAAAAATGGTGTGTTGTTTGTCACGGCGTGAACTTTCTGCCTCGTCTACCGCAAAGCGAAGAGGGTTGGGAGGCTGCTCTGGACTTTATGCTTATGCCTGGAGCTTTCGGCGTTGAGAACGGTGCTTCCATGATGCCGCCGAATGCTTTGGGGCTGGGCGAACGGGAGAGGGTAGTGACTTACTTGTCCAAGCATTTCGGCGAAGAGGCGCCTATGAAGGCAGTGACGGTAGATGCCGAGTATCCTTTAGATGAGGAGGCTTTAGGTAAGGCTCAATTTATTGAATATCTGTTCCCTAACACCGAAGAAATGCCTAACCGCTGGACACAGGAAGCATACTTCGACGCCGATGGAAATGTATGGATGACCGAAAGGGGCGTACCCAGTGCTATCACTAGGTTGGACCCGCGCACTGGGGTTTACCGAGACTATATGAATCCAGACCCGAAATGGTCACCCCACGGGATTGTGGTGGACGATGACGGTTATGTTTGGTGGGCTGGTCGAAGCTTGCACTTAGCTAGACTTAACCCAAAAAGCGGTGACATGAGGGTCTGGCATAATCAGTCACCCGGCTGGCACGGCCACACACCTTCTTTAGATTCAAAGGGTAATGTATGGTTTTCTATGTTAACCGGTAATCGTATCGGGAAATGGGATAAAGTTACCGACGAACTGACCATTTGGGAAAGTCCCTCCCCCAATGGACGCCCTTATGGCTTCTTTGTAAGCGACGATGACAAGATTTGGTACGCTGAATTTCATGCTTGCAATGTAGTAATGTTCGATCCGGAGACGGAAGAATTTACCACCTACGAATCCCTCAGCAAGCCTTGTACCATTCGCCGTCTCGGAATCGATTCTAAAGGGACGATCTGGTACGGGGTTTTCTCAGCTGGTATGTTGGGCCGAATTGACCCTAAGACAGGGGAGGTTACAGAAAGGAAAATTCCAGCGGTGATTTCAGAACCCTATGACGTCTGGGCTGATCCAGACGACAATATGTGGATCAGTGATGGCGGTCAGGGGGGGGTACTGATTAGATTCAATACTCATACGGAGAAGTTTACTTTTTATCCTAGTCCCCGACGTACTGATTTTCCCAAGGTGACCATTACCCGTGATGGTGCTATCTGGTATGCGCCGCGCATGGTGGCTATGACCCGAGGTGGACCGGCTGGTGCTGGGGTGCTCTATCCCGATAAGGACAGTATCAAGACACTGGGAGCCTACAAGTAGTCCATAGCAAGAGGCAATACTATCTGTGGACTTTTCGCAACTTCTCAGTTGAAGTGTCTCTATTGGAGGGGGCGTCTGGTTGGTGTTTGTCCTAAAAAGTATTTTGGCGGTTTATAATTGTCCAATGGGGCGAATGGCTAGCACAATTTGTGGTCAGATTGAAACCGGAGATGGTCCTTTGCGCCATTAAAGAATCAGGATCTAATAGGCCAAATACACTTCTGTGCAGAATCACTTAGTGATTGTCCTGACTTAGGCGACGGAATTCTAGATGTCTTAGCCTCAAGAACAAAGGACACGGATTCGTTCGGCGCTTTGTCTGCTGCCGGTTCCGTTAAGTCTAGCTTTGTCTGATATTCGATTTCTTTTTTCCCGCTACTTTTCGGCTTAAGCAAGAGGCCATCGACGTTTGCACATTTGTGTAGCAGTCGGACTCCGTGAACTGGCCCAAGGACCATAGCTGCCGTCGAAAGTGCGTCAGCAGCGGTAGCGTTGGGGGCAACGACGGTAAAAGAAGCAATATCTTGGACAGGCCAGCCGGAGCGGGGATCGAGCAGGTGGCTATAACGTTTTCCGTTAACCTCGAAGTACCGGTAATAATCGCCCGAAGTTGCCACTGCACCGTGCCAAAAGCGCACTTCGCCAATTAGACGTTCTTCTCTAGGGTGTTTAATTCCTATCGTCCAAGGTCTCTTGCCCGGTGGAAGCCCGAGAACACCGATGTTACCACCTAGGTTGACTAGGGCGGCGGGGACCCCCCGTGCGCGCAGAGCTGCAACGGCCTGGTCAACCGCGTATCCTTTTGCGATGCTGCCGAGATCTAGTCTGCTATCTTCATGCAGAGATACTGCTTCTTTAGCTATGTCTAGTTCTATACGATCGATTCCAATCTTCTTTAGAACAGAATCAATTTTTTCTAATGGAGGAACCGTAGCCCACTGCATCTGGTAGAATCCCCATAGTTCTACAAGTGGCTGGATGGTGATGTCGATGGCAGCATCGGACAAGCGAGCGTAATGTTGGGCCGCGCCAAGGATATCGAACATCTTAGCGCTGACAGGCACCTTACCTTTTCCAGCTTGCTCATTAATAGCCACTAACTCACTGTCGGCCCGGTAGAGGCTCATTAGCTGATCAACTTCAGCTACCCGTTGATAGGCGATCTCAAGGTCAATGCTTGCTAGTGATTTCTGTAATTCGGTTCGATATACAGTGACTTCAAAGGTAGTGCCCATTACCGTCCAGTCACGTTGCTCCGAGATTAAAATGTTGTCTGGCTTTGCACAACTTAGTAAGGAGATTAGAACGATAGGGACGTGCAAGAATCTTCGTATCAGTGTTAATCCACACCGGTTCACTATCTAGCCGCTTTTGGGGCTGCGTGTTTCACTTTAGCTTTTAGTAATAAGAGCCAATGGGGACACTTCGCCTCATCCTTATAAAGTACTTCGCAGTCGTCGCATCGCACACATTCAGAAACCGATATCTTAGGTCCCGTAATTGCCCCCCATTCACAGGCTTTCTCGCAAACTTTGCATGTATTACACTGCTTCCATCTCTTGATGCGGAACATGGTTAGGTTTGATAACAAGCCGAGGCCGGCTCCAGCGGCACAAAGATAACGGCAATAAAAATTCCGTATGAAGACTGTGATCAACATCAGTAGTCCCAGCAGGATCCACATTACGGTCGAGCCGTTAAGGGAGAACATCCAGAATGGCTCAACGTATTTGTAGACAAGTTTGTCTTTCGTAAAAATGAAGTAACTAACAACAGTTAGAAGCAAAACATATTTTACATAGACTGCCCACCTATCCACTCGATTAGGTAACTCAAATCTAAACCGGGATGGAATAATCTTATCCATTAGCTGTGTCAGAGCGCCAAATGCGCATATTCGACCACAGTACAGGCGACCCCAGAATACCGTTGATACAATTGTGAAAAGCATCAGGACGTACCATGAAATATTGTATTTAAAAATTGGGAAAGACCACTCAACTAGCCCAAAGATGTGAACCAAGGAGATTAGATTGCTTTTCATAAACCCCATGTAGGTAACCGCGGCAATCATGGTTGCATACTTCAAGCTTTGGGACTTTCTGTAGAAACTGAGCATTGCCAGTGAGAGAAAAGCGACGATCAACAAAATATCTACACCGTCGCGCCTTGTAAGGGAGAGAGTGGCTTTGTCGTCTTCTTCGATCAGCGCATCCAATTCGTCTAGAGAAAAGGAGGGAGTGGACGATTCTTGAAGTATTTCGGGCTGACCAACCTTATTTTCTGAAGTTGCTTGGCTATGTGCTGGCGCTATAGCAACAAAGCATAGAAAAAGAACCTTGGCTAAGACGGCGACCAAGTTTGTCATTTCTTCTTTTTTTCAGGTGCTAGGTATTTGCGCGCTATCTTTCTTGCGCTCTTCTTGATAACTCGTGCAGCACCATCGACTGTAATTGTAGCGGTTGTTACAGAGTCAATGTCTCGTCCCTCTTCAAACCGGTCTAGTATAGTCTTGCCCTCAAATTGGTGTGCGAATTCTGGGGGATCAATGGAGAAGTACCCGTACGGCTCGTAATGCTCTACTATACGAACCTTGGTAATTATACCACTGGTGGTTAGCCCGACCATTATGTATATCGGTCCTCCATATGCAAACTCATCTGACTCAACCTCGGCGGTCAAGAAAATAACTCCAACTAGTCTGTTAGTACCGGTCTCTGGATCGGTCTTATACGCTTTGTGGTGAGGTAGTTGGCCCCCCTTGATTGAGAAGACATCTGCTTCCGGAAAGACCTCCTTGAGAGCAGCTCTCTCGTTTGTCGGGACCTGCGCAATATACTGGCCATGGGACTGGGAAATAAATGGTTCGCTGAGGGTTACAAAAACAAGCGCGCTTAAGAACGGGGTTATCAATATACCCCATTTCTTCTGTGGAATCATGGCTAGCTCCAATAATAAATGCTTATCAGAGTAACACGGCCGCGTACTGCTGTCTCGAACCGCTGTTATGTTCTTTATTTCGGCTGCCGTATTGGATCCAAATCATTAACGCTTTAAGCAGTCGGAGTTCTGTGGTGCTAGCAAGGCATATGAACACAGGCCAGATTTTGACGTGACCCAAAAGTGTCGGGTAAATGCGACGTCAACGGCTAATGCCAAGAAAGCTCTGATCAAGTGCAGCGGGAGAATAATAAAATGTGCTGAGCTATCACCAGTGTTATGAACTGCGAGACTGAGGCCAGAGACGGAACAGCACTTCGACACTTCGAAATATCCATCGAAAAGTAATTTTGTCCCGCAGCGGGGACAGCACGCGGATAGAATATCGCTCAAAAACGGTGCACCAGGCGCAGTTATTAATAAATAGGCACTTTATGCCGCGAATTCGCGGACGGGCAAACCGAGCAGCCAGTAAATCCAGACAAACAAGAAAAGCCAAACCACATCAACAAAGTGCCAATACCAGGCACAGGCTTGGAAGCCTATATGTTTTTCCGGCTTGTTGTGAGCTTTCATGGCTCGGAATGCACACACCACTAGAAAGCTTGTTCCGACGAACACATGGAATCCGTGGAAGCCAGTAGCCAAGTAGAATGTGGTTGGATAAATACCTTCGGTAATACTGAAACTAGCATGCACGTACTCGTAAGCTTGCGTGCCCAGGAATAGAGCTCCCAAAGCTGCCGTCACCCATAGCCATAGGGCGGCATTCCTATTGTCCCCCCTCTCCACGTACACGTGGGCACGGGTAATTGTGACGCCAGAAGTCAGCAGTATAACGGTGTTATAAAATGGGAGGTGCCAGGTCTCGAGAGGTTCGATGCCTACCGGGGGCCATTGCAGGGTGGCGGTGGAAAAACCAAGGCTATGGTGGAAGAATGCCCAGAAGAATGCAAAGAAGAACATAACTTCTGACGCGATGAATAACCCCATGCCGACCCTGAGGCCATGGCTGACCTCATGAGTGTGTACGTGCTCTATCACGGATTCGTGAATTACGTCCTTCCACCAAAGGGCCATGGTGGTTACGATTAGTACAAAGCCTGGAACAAGCTTCCAGATTCCGTTGATGCCGAAGAGTGGTTCATCGTGGAAATAAAACACAGCACCAATAGTTGTGCAAAATGCGGCAAGGGCTCCGAGCGCTGGCCAGGGGCTCGGGTTTACCATGTGGTACGGATGACCGGCGGGTGCACTCATGAAAAATGTCCTCTAGGCAAGCTAATTCTCAATGTTGTCCGTAAATCTTGCGGTCGCCATTTCGTTGGCTTTCGTTAAATCTATGTCGTCTGGTACATCTTCGAGTGAGCGGAAGAAGGTATACGAGAGGGTTATAGTTTGAACCTCATTAGAGAGCGAGTCTTTGGCTAGGGCTGGATCGATGAAAAATACCACGGGCATTTCTACTTGTTCGCGGGGCTGAAGGGTCTGTTTTTGAAAGCAGAAGCATTCTATTTTGCTGAAGTACTGTGCTACCTTCAACGGGGTTACATTGAAAGTAGAAATTCCCGATACCGGCTTTTCTGCAAGATTTTCAGCAATATAGTTAATTTTTGTTGTCTCTCCCAATAACATGGTGACTTGGCGTTCTGCTGGTTTGAAATGCCAGGGTAGATCGGGATGCACGTTTGCATCAAAACGCACTTTTATGGACTGATTCGCGATCACTGTAGCATTAGTGTCGACTATAATGGGTGTGCCACCCAGACCAGTCACCTGACAAAGCAGCGTATAAAGAGGTACAAAGGCGAAAGGCAGGCCCAACATACCTGCGACGACCGTAAAAGCTAATACGGCTGTTCGGTTATTCTTTCTAGAGAGCTTATCTTGGTCCACGTCTCGGTCCTGAATCCTGCTCTATTCAGCCGGTTGCGGAGATTCTTGGCCGCGGGTGCCAGAGAAGTCTGGCGGAGTTTCGAAGGTATGGAATGGAGCAGGAGAATCTACTGTCCATTCGAGGGTAGAGGATCCTGCACCCCAAGGATTAGCCTCTGCCTTTCGTCCCATAAAGATAGTGTGAAAGGCCATAATCAGGAAGAACAGGGTGCTGGCACCTGCTAAGTACGCTCCATAAGTGGAAACTAGATTCCATTCAGTAAAGATGTCGGGATAATCTATGTACCGCCGCGGCATTCCGGCGAGCCCAAGGAAGTGTTGTGGAAAGAAAGTAATGTTGACACCGATGAAAGTGGTCCAGAAGTGGACCTGCCCTGCCCACTCTGGGGGCTGGCGTCCGCACATTTTTCCAATCCAATAATAATACCCGGCAAAGATAGAAAACACTGCACCTAAGGATAGTACGTAGTGGAAATGGGCAACCACATAGTACGTGTCATGCAACGCAACATCCATGCCGACATTAGCTAGTACTATACCCGTGACACCTCCGATGGTGAACAGGAAGATAAAGCCCACCACCCAAAGCATTGGAGTCTTGAATTCAATTGAGCCACCCCACATTGTTGCGATCCAACTGAAGATCTTCACGCCTGTTGGGACGGCGATTGCCATCGTTACAGCAATAAAATAGGCTCGATAATTGACGCCTATGCCAACCGTGTACATGTGGTGCGCCCACACCACAAAGCCTACAAAACCTATCGACACCATGGCATAAGCCATCCCTATGTAGCCGAAAACCGGCTTTTTGGAGAAAGTCGACACGACTTGACTGACGATACCGAAAGCCGGGAGGATCATGATGTAAACCTCCGGGTGCCCGAAGAACCAGAAGAGGTGCTGCCACAATAGTGGATCACCGCCTTGGTTTGGATCAAAGAAAGCAGTGCCGAAGTTACGGTCTGTGAGCAACATGGTTAGAGCACCTGCCAAAACCGGTATGGCTAATAAGAGAAGTATAGCAGTTACCAGAATTGCCCAGACGAAAAGTGGCATCTTGTGCATGGTCATGCCCGGTGCTCGCATGTTTAGAATAGTCGTGATGAAATTAGTAGCGCCAAGAATTGACGATGCACCAGCCACGTGAAGGGCTAGAATCGCAAAGTCTACCGACATGTCAGGTTGGCCAAGGCTGCTTGATAGAGGAGGATAGAGAGTCCAACCAGTACCCGCACCTTGGCCCATTAGCATAGATAACACCAATAGAATCAACGCCGGTGGCATCAACCAGAAAGAAATGTTGTTCATGCGCGGAAAGGCCATATCTGGTGCACCTATCATCAAGGGCACAAACCAATTGCCGAAGCCGCCAATTAGGGCAGGCATTACAACGAAAAACACCATAATGAGGCCGTGAGATGTCACGAGCATGTTGTAGAATTGCTTGTCGTGAATGTACTGAAGGCCAGGTTCGCCTAACTCTGCCCGCAGCATTATGGAGATGATACCACCGACGAGGCCGGATAGCACAGAGATCAGTAGGTACATCGTGCCAATGTCTTTGTGGTTTGTAGAATAAAGCCACCGGGTTATGCCAGTGGGCGTGGGGTGATCATGGGCGGTTGCCGCGCTATCCATATGTTTTTACTCCAGATCCTCTCGCCCGTTACTACTGTGTGTTTATTGCCGCGAGCCGTTTTATTGGGTCTTCTGAGGTTATTCCCCGGGCCTCCTCCACAAGCCCGTTTTTCCAACGCTCCCATTCAGCTCGGTCGACAATATCTACTACGATAGGCATATAAGAATGATCAACGCCGCAAAGTTCAGAACATTGTCCGTAGTAGCGACCGATTTCGGTGACGTTAGTCCATGTTTCGTTAGTGCGGCCAGGAACGTTATCCATTTTTATGCCAAAGGCGGGAATGGTCCAGGCGTGGATAACGTCGTTAGAAGTGAATAAGATTCGTATATCTGTATTGACAGGCAGAACCAATGGCTCGTCCACCTCCAAGAGTCGGTGTTGGCCGGCCGCTACATCAATCTGATCTTCCTGCAAGGGCAGCTGAATAAGCTCGATTTCGTAATCGGGAAATTCGTAACTCCAGTACCACTGATTTCCCACCACCTTAACAGTAAGCTCCGCATCATCGATTCTGTCCATGAAGTAAAGCAGCCTGTAAGACGGCACTGCAATAATGATGAGAATGATCACAGGCACCACCGTCCAAAGCACCTCAAGGGTTGTGTTATGGGTAGTTTTAGATGGAACCGGATTAGCTTTGGAATTGAATTTGATAAAGCAGATCAGTAGAAGAGCTAGGACAAAAATGGTGATTACTGTTGTCACCCAGAGAAGAAAGGTATGAAACTCGTAAATAAACTGGGCTACTTCGGTGACCGGTTTTTGCAAATTCAATTGCCAGCGATCTGGAAACGATGGTGTGGGTAGCTGTTGTGCCTGGGCCTTTCCAACGATGACAGTTGTTAACGTGATAAAAAAAATAGACAGAAAGCGGACCACATTTTCCTCCAGTCTTTCCACATTGAGCGCTTTAAGGGTCTGAGCTCCTGAATGCAACTGATTTATATACTGAAAATAAGGTTTTTTTTTCCTGCTTTATGACAGCAGAGACAGTATCCTGCTATTTGTCCGCAACATGGTCACAGGTGCGGCTGCAGTAAAGTACAGAAGATATTGAATTTATTGCGGAATAGCACTATTTGGGGGAAAAGTAATTCCACAGGGCTACGGTTCTTGTGGCAGATCGAGGGGGATTCAGTGGGCGAGCGTGATTCCAAGAAACAAAGCAAGAAGATTGTTTGGTTCGGAGCAGCTTTGCTCTGTATTTCAATCTTTATGTACTTATCGTTCATTGCCAAGGTTGCCACCCAGGGCCCGTGAGAAATCCTTATCCACAATGCTAAATTAAAGAAAACAAGAGTTCTTGCTACGAAATGACCCTTGAGCTCCTTCCTCACATCAATGCTTTCCTGAATCTAGTGTCGACTATTCTTTTGCTGGTTGGATTAAGTCTGATCCGTATGGGGGAACGGACGAGGCACAGGAAAGTAATGATATTGGCAATGGTCGTATCGGTTTTTTTCCTGATTGGCTACTTAACCTATCACTTTACGGCTCCGGTATTTGTGTTTCCTGGCAGCGGTTGGACAGTTCCCGTGTACTACACAATCCTTGTCAGCCATGTTCTCTTGGCGACTGCCGTTTCGCCTCTTGTAGTGTTCACTGCATACCGGGCATTCACAGGGAACTTTGAGCGCCATAAGAAGGTGGCCCGCTGGACTTTACCGATATGGCTTTACGTTACAGTTACTGGCGTAGTCATATACGTAATTCTTTATCATGTTTATTAGCTACTGCACTGAGCCCCAATCATGACAGATCCAAAACTATATCGGTTACTTGCCGACAAGGTTGAAATAGGCTTGTTAGAAGGTCTTTCTTCCGGGAAGTTCAGAGGCGGCCTGATATGGGAAATTAAGGGATGGGCTATTCTGTCTGTCGCAGCCCTTGGGCTTGCTGGGATTCTTGCCTTGCTTCTTGCCCTGCTCCGAGTTCCAGGACTAGACGGATTGCCTTGGAGCAGCCAAGAGTTCTTCGAAAAGGGCCTTGTTGCCCACGTTACCTTTGCATTTGTTGTTTGGTACCTAGGCGTGCAGGCCGCTTTATCTGTAATTGCTACAGCCGCGTTGGGACCCGTGAATCGTACAGGCCTTGTTGCTGGGCGTCTCGGCCTAGCTGGTGCTGGAATCAGTTTCTTTTTGTTGCTCGCTCCAGTTTTGTTGAATCTCGGTGAAGCCTCACCAAACAATTATGTTCCAGTTCTCATACAACCGATATTCTATGTCGGGCTGTGCACTTTAGCTTTTAGCTTGCTTCTTCCATTAGGGCGGCTCTTTGCGGGTATCATTACCCATAGGTCTGTAGGGGCGTTTTCTTATGGTGTGGCCGCTGCCGGGCTAATTTTTGTAATTGCATTGGTTTGTGCTGCAGCTGCTTGGACTACGCTTCCCTCTGATTGGCCGCCAAGAGAGGCTAATGAATATATATTCTGGGGAGCGGGGCATCTTCTCCAATTTAACAATACTGCCCTATTTCTGTGTGCCCTTTATATATTTACTCAGATCACCTTGGGAAGACATCCTGTGATGCCGAGTGTGTTTGTTGTTGCATTAGGGCTACTCGTGGTGGGGGCTTCTGTAGGGCCCATGTTTTATCTAATATATGCACCGGGAGATCCGGCACAGAGCTCAGCATTTACTGATATGTTTTGGTATGTGTTGCCGCTTCCTGCGGGTGTGATGCTTCTGGCTATAGTTTGGCTGCTATGTAGGCGCTGGGCTGACATTTCTGATATGACGCCTGAAATAGTCGGTCTAGTCATTGTAATTTTCTTATTTTCAGTGGGTGGAATGATGGGCTTTTTCGAAAGTTCAGTCGATACCCGAACGCCTGCGCATTATCACGCCGAGCTGATAGCCGTCACCCTTGCATTTATGATTCTTTATTTCGCCTTGTTCATGCCATTAATCGGATGTAGCGATCTTTATAGAAAGTGGCGATTTGCAATGTATGTCCTGTTGGGTGGAGGACAATTGATCCATTCACTTGGACTGTTTCTGGCTGGTTTCCTAGGCGCTATTCGCAAAGTTTCTATAGCTGAACAGGATGCTGATTCTCTTGGTCAAACTTTGTCGCTTATGCTGATGGGTATAGGAGGCATGATTGCCGTTATTGGTGGGGTAATCTTTGTGGTAATTGTGATCAAGTCATTTTGGAAGAACGAAGGTATCAGGCCTACATTAATGTCAGAAAGATAGGCTGCCTTAGGAAGACCAATTAGTTTGAAAGCAGTAAAAATAGTTACTGAGTAGAGCAAGACTATGTTGGGATCATATATTAAATTACTGAAGTTACGAATCGGCTTGCTCTTAGCATTGACCGCCGCAACGGGCTATGTGGCAGTTGCCGAGAATATACAAGCAGTCCCGCTGATAATTTTGATTATGGCAATGTTTCTGTGCTCCTCTGGCTCATCGGTTTTTAACCACTTTTACGACCGCGATATAGACCGACTAATGGATCGGACTCGCGGTAGGCCCTTGGCTGCAGGTTCTTTAGGTGAACCGACTAAGGCTCTTTGGCTCGCCGGTGCTTTGTTGGTATTTGGATTCTTGCTCGCGCTTATAGCTCTGAACTGGATTGTAATGCTGCACTTAGCACTAGGGGCGTTTGTTTACATGGTAGTTTACACCGTCTGGCTGAAAAGACGTCACTGTATAAATATAGTTGTCGGTGGTGCTGCGGGCAGCTTTCCGGTTCTAGCTGGGGCTGCGGCTGCAGACCCCAGCGTTTGGTTACTGCCAGTACTTATGGCCGTTACTCTATTTCTATGGACACCATCGCACTTTTGGGCGCTAGCTATGATCATAAAAGATGATTATGCGAAAGCGGGAATACCTATGTTGCCAGTGCAGGTGGGTAACTCACGTTGTGCAAAGTACATGATGATCAACACTATTCTATTGGTAGTTTCGTCCGCTCTACCATTCTTGTTTGACGAGTTGGGCCTGATTTACGCACTGGCAATAACGCTACTAGGGTCGCGTTTCTTGTGGCTAAATTGGAAACTTATTCTAGATCCCAGTCGAGAGCGGGCCCGAGTTACCTTCTTGTTTTCAATGACCTACCTAGCTGGAGTTTTTCTAGCTATAGTGGTGGACAAGAAAATACCGCTACCTAATTTGTTTTAAGAGATTTAGAAACAGTCTCCATTTCGATAAGTAAAACCTAAGTCAGGCTGATGTAACCAGCGAGGGTCGCCGGTGCTCGCTAGTGTGTCTATCTAGTGATTAATTAGCAATGTGTTGTCAACTTTCTTAATTCTCAGCTTAGTTATGGATGTTAATTGTAAGGACCTTGCATCAGGTATGCTAAGTCATGCAATAAATGCCGCATGCGGCAGACTGCTTTTTTATCTAGTGTGTTTAATTTTTTGGCTGCCATAGGGTGTCAGAGGTCGTGACGTAGATTATGCGAATTCTGTTTTTGTCAATCATACTTTCTTGTGCTGTGACTGCCATTGCGCAAGAAAAGATTTTACGTATGTCGGATATTTCGTTGCCACCATCCTTTGGTAATCCCTTTGCTGCTATCGGATTGCCATCAAGCACTTTGTGGTTTGCTATGTTCGACGCTCTGGTGCGCACCGATGAAAGTGGTGAGCTGGAGCCTGCTTTGGCCCTAAGGTGGACTCTGATTGATCCTACTCGTTGGCGCTTTTACCTCCGGCCCGGCGTATTTTTCTCCAATGGAGAGTCATTTAATGCAGAGACGGTTGCAGCTACCATGGCCTGGCTTAAGAGTGATGACGGCAAGCGCATGGTTATTGCTAATGAACTAAAGGGGGTGCGTAGGGCTGAAGTTGTTGATTCCCTTACTATTGATATGATCACAGACCAGCCAGATGCTATTCTGCCCAAGCGATTGACAGCGGTGCCTATAGTGGCGCGGGATGCGTGGGCTAAACTTGGAGTAGATAGATTCGCTTTGGAGCCGGTGGGTACTGGTCCGTTCGTACTTGCCGACTGGGGCCGTCAGACGGCTCGGGCGGTCCTGAAGGCGAACCATTCGTCTTGGCGGCCACCAATTATTGATGAGCTCCACTTCTTGCAGCAGCCGGACATGACCACCCGTATCCAGGCGTTAATGTCCGGACAAGTTGACCTGATTAACACTATTACTCCCGATGTTGTGCCAGAAGTTCAGGCGCGAGGCTTTACAATTAAGGTCTCGCAAACGCCACAAGTGTTTTCTCTTGCTTTTAACACCGTGTCTGATCCTAACGGTGCGGTCGGTGATGTTCGGGTCCGACGCGCCCTTAACTATGCGGTCAACAAAGAGGCCATTGCAGGCGTTGCTATGATGGGCTTAATGACTCCGGCGAGTCAGGGTGCTAGCCCTGTGACCTTCGGTTACAACCCATCTCTCAATCCCTACACTTACGATCCTGAAAAAGCCAAGGCGCTACTAGCTCAAGCTGGTTATGGCAGTGGGCTGGAACTGGAAGCCGAAGTTGTGGTTGGTGCCGCACCGGGGGATAACCTCATGTTCAGCCTTGTTCAGCAGGATCTGAGGGCTATAGGCGTAAACATAGTGATCCGAGGAACCGTCTTTTCTGATTGGTTGCGCAAATATCTAGCAGGCACCTTTGAAGCTGACATGTTTGGACTTTCGTGGAATGGTGCACCTTACTACGACGCGGTGCGGGCAATGGAGTATTTCTCGTGTGCGAAGGTATCTTATTTTTTTTGCGAGCCCAATATCATGCCGGAACTGCTCGCTACTGGTAGGATTTTTGACACAGAAGAACGTCGGTACTCTCTTCAGACGCTGGCTGGTAAGTTTAGGGATTTGGCGCCGGCGATCTTTCTCATCGAAATTAGTGACATAGCTGTTTTATCACCGGTCGTGCGAAACTTTCGAGTGCGTACACGTGTGCCAGTTTATGAAGAAATAGATGTAGTGAGATAAATTGCTATTTTCCTTGTTGCATGAGTTGTCTACAAAAGTCGACGGCGAAAAAAATAATCTTGAAGACTGTCTCATTGATTGGCTGGTAAATGTGTTGAGGATAGATAAGAAGGTAATTAGACGACGAGGTCTAAACGGTCTCCAACTAGCACTAGTCTTATTGTTGTCAGGTTCTCCAATATCGGCGGCGGTAATTAATCAAACAGTGCCGGAGCATTCGCCGGCATCAATGAGTTTTTCAGCAATGGATCCCATCTTCCTCTACGGGGATAGCATTATTTTTGATGCATACCGAAAGGGTAAATTTGTTGGAACACATGAAGTTGGATTCCGTCGGGAGAGAGATCAGATTGAGGTGCGAAGTTTATTTAAGCTGAAGATAAAACTTCTGTTTATCACAGCCTATCGCTTCCAGTATGAGTCTATAGGTAGATGGAAAAATGGGAAATGCATATCCTTGGTAGCCAAGACGAACGATAATGGGCGGGAAAGTAATGTCGAGGCTGTTTTGGATGGAGGTCGCCTTCTAGTGGATGGTCCCCAGGGTAGGGAATTAGCTACTCATTGGGTATATCCCACCAATCACTGGAATGCCGGTGTTTTAGAAGTAGGAACCGTGCTTAACACCATAACCGGACATTTGTCGGACGTGGAAATTGTTTCGAGAGGTATTGATCAGGTGGATACTGTCGCCGGGCCTGTTAAGGCGGAACATTTCGAATACACTGGTGAACTGCACGATACGCACGTCTGGTACGATAGCGTTGGGCACTGGGTAAAGCTGGTTTTCAAGGCACGTGATGGCTCGGATATTGAATATAGGTGCAGGAGTTGTGGTATTCTGAAAACATTTAGACAGGATACCTATAATGACTAAGATTCTATGGATAACCGGTGCGGGAAAAGGAATAGGTCGCGCAGTAGCGTGGGACTATGCATCTCGGGGCTGGGTGGTAGCGGTTAGTGCAAGAAGCAGTAGCGATCTCAAAGTGCTTTCCGAGGAGGCGCGAGCTGCCGGTTTATTGGGAACGATCCATCCTTACGTCCTTGATGTTACAGATGAAGAAGCTGTGGTACATACTTCTAGAGCGGTCGAGAGTGACCTCGGTCCGTTAGACCAGGCAATTCTATGTGCTGGCATTTATGTTCCGAACCGGCCAATGGACTTTGATAGTGCACTTTTCCGATCTCACCTTGAGGTTAACTTCCTGGGTTGCGTTAACGTTTTGGTGGCGATACTGCCGAATTTAATAACTCGAGGCTGTGGCCACATCGGTGTTGTCTCTTCTGTGGCGGGCTATAGCGGTCTTCCTAACGCCTCTGCTTACGGTGCGACGAAGGCAGCCCTTATCAACATGTGTGAATCTCTAAAGACGGAACTTGACGGATTAGGTGTCGGTATTTCGGTTATAAACCCCGGCTTCGTTCGCACGCCACTTACGGATAAGAACGATTTTTCCATGCCATTTCTGATGGAGGCGAAAGATGCTGCAAGATGCATATACCTTGGCATGGAAAAAGGAAAATTTGAAATAGCTTTTCCCACCATTTTCGTCATGCTTCTTAAATTTCTGCGCATACTACCTTATGCGCTCTACTTTCCACTCGTTAAAAAGGTGATGCTGAGGTGAGCAAGTCTGAGCGGGAGCGCGGTGCTGAGGCCTATGTGCGCTATTATGAAAGTCTAAGTCTTGAGACATTGGATCAGCTACAATCTTTAGTTGCCGACGATGTACAGTTTTGTGATCCTTTTAATGATTTGAAGGGAATCGATGCCTATAGAAAGCTTCTCACCCACATGTTTAACAATGTTAAGGAGGTCAAATTCAATGTTCTCAATTGTGCCTGGGATGACGATACCTGCTTACTTAGGTGGCGTTTTGAGGGAAAACTCCGTTCTTTAGGTTCAGACCAATGGATCTTTGAGGGGATGAGTAAGCTAGACTTTGACGACAATGGTAAAGTTACTCGGCACATAGATTACTGGGATTCTGGTTCAGAATTCTACGAGCGAGTGCCTGCTTTGGGAGTTTTGATACGCTTTATTCGACGGCTTGCTGCGGTATCCTAAATAATTCTGTCTGGTCTGGCTTATATGCTACTTTCTTATGTGGCACTTTCTTAAACGATAAGGTTACGTCGCCTAATCTAACGCCCCATTTCTTGACGGTTGCACGGTTAAGCAGCGTGCCACCTGGTTGCAGAAACATCCAATCGTCGAAATACACCCGCCATCTGCCGTCACCTACTTTCAAGTCCATATAATACTGCCAATTTAGGGCGTTACCGAAACTACGGCCGCTCGCAGTACCTATAATGTCGCTCGCAGTTCCTTCATAGGTGTGGTCATCAAGCTTGGTTATTCTCCAAACTCTCTGATCTTTTTCCCCGTCTGCATAACTAAATTGCTCGTCCAGAACGAGAATATTTCCATCCCAAGTTCCATCAATGTCGACGCTGAACTGACGACGCAAGTTACCAAAACGATCTTCGAAAATTCCCGAGGCCTGGGTTCTACCAATGAAATATTCTTCAAGAACGAATCTTGGTTCTTTTTTTGAGAAATCTTCGGGCTTCATTGAACCGCTGCATCCTATAAGAAAAGTTGCCGTTATCGCGAAGATCAGATTAAACTTTAACACTTAAGCCTCCTCTGCTGCCCGCTGTTGCCTAGATTCTAATCGTGCCCGAATGATCGCTTGGCGCCCTGCGGTTAATGGGAAGTTCCAAATTAGAAATATAGACACTATCTTCATTACGACGGGAACGATTGAATAGATCACTGCCAAGACTAGAAGGGTTGAAGGGGCATTGTGACCGTCGGTGGAGAATCCGAAGAAGTCTAACAAAGGGAAGGTAATTCCAACAGCTAACGCTAAGGCGAGCTTAGTGGCCATGCTCCACAGGGCGAAAAATATGCCGGCACGAGCCTTGCCGTGACGTAAAGTGTCGTAATCGACTACATCTGCTTGTAGAGCTGGTGGCAGCGCTAGATCTGCTCCCAGACCGATTCCTGACACGACACAGATTATTGCAAACAAATATATATCACCGGGACCAAGCGCTGGCACCCAGACGAAGGCTAGACAGGTACAAATCATGGCAATGCACCACGTGCGATTCTTGCCAATGCGAAGACTGGTCCTTAGCCAAAACGGGATAGCTAGAACTGCGGCTAGGAAATAAAAAAATATAAGCATACTGCGCTGCACTTGGTCAGCATCCATTCCATGATCGAGGAACAGCAGAAAAAGCACTGCAGGTATGCCGTTTGCAAGGCCGTTTATGAACCAGGCTGAGAGAAGGCGGACAAAAGGTAAATTTGTTGACAAAGCGGCTGAGAGTTTCTTTAGCGAATTGAGTGAGCTTCTGTCTGAAGGTCTCGAAGGGTCAAAAGTATTAGTGTTACGACTTTCTGGTACACGGCATACTAGGAGAGTTAAGAAGGGAATCCCTAACAACACAGCTAACCAGGAAATAGCTGCCAAACCTTCGCGTTCGCTAATGCCTGTCTGGGCAGCAAAAAATGGCATTGCACCTGCGGCTAGGATGCCGAGTACCATTAAACCTTCGCGGGCCGATGTAATTCGTACGCGTTGGTAGTAGTCGGGGCTTAGCTCCGCGCCCCAAGCCGTGTACGGTACATTAATGAATGTCCAACCGATATAGAGAAATATGGACCAAGTAATAAGGTATGTCATAGTGACGAACTGAGGAGGTTCAAATAGTTGAACCAGAGATAGTCCGGCAATAATTCCGCCTATTATAATCCAGGGTTTGCGTCGTCCCCAACGGCTATTAGTGTTATCGCTTAAGGCACCAACGATGGGATCAGTGAATACATCAACGACGCGCGCTAACAGCAGGGCGAGGCCGGCTGCCGCGAGGCCTATTTCTTGAGCGTATAGTGTAGGAAGGAATAGGTATGCTGGAATGGTTGGCATGGCAAGCACAAACCCCGGAAGGGCATATGCCCAGAGGGTTACCTGGGGAACCTGCGAGGTGTGCGGCATCACTAGTACGGGTCTGATGTTTCGTTATGGTCGAACCAACTTAACTTGCACGACATCAATACTTTCGCCTCGAAACCCACCTTCGCAATACGCTAGATACATTTCCCACATGCGCTTAAACCGTTGGTCGAAACCTAGCGGTTCAATCTTGGACCATGCTGCTATGAATCGTTCTCGCCATTGCTGAAGTGTTTGTGCATAGCTAGAGCCGAAAGCGGTGGTGGAGGCTATCTGCAGCCCCGATCTTTTGACTTGATCAGTAAGGGCAGCCATGGAGGGTAACATACCACCGGGAAAGATATACCGTTGTATGAAATCTGCACCGTTTCGGTAATATGCAAAACGATTTTCATCGATTGTAATAATCTGCAGAGCAGCAATACCGTCCTTGACCAGGCGTTTCCTGATAGTTTCAAAATATATCGGCCAATGGCTTTCCCCTACTGCTTCAAACATTTCGATTGAGGCTATGCGGTCAAATGTGCCATCGGTATCTCGATAATCTTGTAGGCGGAAATTTACTTTGTCGGCGAACCCTTCACGTTTAGCGCGGGTACGCGCATAGTCGAGTTGTTCAGTTGACAGGGTAAGCCCGGTAAGTCTGCAACCATATTCCTTAGTGGCGAACTCTGCAAAGCCACCCCAGCCACATCCAATCTCAAGAATGTGATGATCTTTGGATAGTTCCAACATTTTGGCAATACGTCGGTACTTCTGCAGTTGGGCGCAGTTCAGGTCGTCCTTATCTGTTTCAAAATATGCAGAAGAATAAGTCATTGTTGGGTCGAGCCATTGCTTATAAAATTCATTGCCCAGATCGTAGTGAGCTGCAATGTTGCGTCGCGCACCTTTCTTGTTATTAGGGCGCAGCAAATGTGCAATGCGATGGCGTACTTTGTGGACCCAGTTTTGGAGCTGGTCGGTGCCCATGTGTTCGCGGTTTCTTACCCCTATTTCTATCACTTTGGATGGGTCCGGACTAATCCAATCCCCATCGATGTAAGCCTCAACAAAGCCTAGGTCGCCTTGTGTTATTAGACGGCGCACAGCACTCCATGTTCTCAATTCAATTTCAGCATAGGGGCCAGGAAAATTACCTTTAAGTAAATACTGGGAGTCGTCAGGAAGGCGCACAGAAATACTGCCAACCGTTATACGACCAACAATATCCAGAAAACGCTGAATAAGAGAATTGATAATAGGAGAGGACGTATTACGTGTCTCTATATGCACTGATTCCTTCATGTGTCCCTCATTCTTCCGGTCAATTTGTGATGACGCTCACCGGCTTTGTGGGGGCCTCCGGGCGGTGTGCTAGCGGAACCCCCTTGCGCCATAATTTTAGCGCCTCCCAATGGATTCCTGCAATAACCTTCAGTGTCATTAATGGGTAGGCAAAAACCATGCGAAGCAATTTTCTATCCGTTAGGGGGATCCTATTACCGGTGAAGGAGGCAAACAGAAATTTCCCCTGTTTATCGCTTTCATTTATTGCGACGGTTACGCTATTTGTCGGTGGTTGGATACGAAAATTATACGTTGCGCCCATTTCAATGAACGGGGATACGAAAAGATTCTTGGAACAAGACTGTCGGATTACCTTGCTATCCTGGTCATCTACCCTGATGAGATAGATGTGACTTTGACCAAAAGTATTTCTGACTTCGTATAGGGTTGCGGTGAGCCTGGATTCACTGTCGTAACAGAAGTAAACACTGAGCGGGTTAAATGCGTATCCGAAGATCCTTGGATAGCACAAGAGATGGACAGCACCACCATTAAGATTAATTCCTGCTAGGCTGAGCTGTGCATCCACCCACTGTCGCAGGGGTATATCCGTCCGCAAGCCGTGATCTTTGTTATGGAAGCTAAAAACATTAAAATTATTGAAGCTAAAAAGTTTTAGACGTTTTGATAAGTGCTCGAGTTCATCGAGGTTGAGAAGCATAGAGAAGACCCGATAGTTAAGCCGGTGTTTCTTGGGCCTAACTCGGTGGTGCATGACCGTACCGGTATACAAACAGGATACACCGGAATTCATGCTGCAATCTCGACAAGGTCTGGTAAGAAAATCCGCCCCGATTCACTTTGCACAGACCATGGTCTGCGCCTTCCGCCCAATGCTTCGGCAACAGCTAGACCTGATTGAATACCATCTTCATGGAATCCATGACCAAAATAGCTGCCGCATAACCATACACGCCTATTACCTTGCAGCTGCCAAAGATCTTTTTGCGCGTTCAGCGCAGCCCGGTCAAAAATGGGGTGTTCGAAAGTGAACGAAGCAATCACCTTTTTTGGGTTTGGCGGTCTATAGGCGTTTAGGGTAACAAAAACTGGATACTTCAGGTCAATATTTTGTAGTTTATTCATCCAATAGGTTAGGCATAGAAGTCTTTCGTGCTGGCTGTCACTTCCAGAGATATAATTCCAACTGGACCAAGCACGTCGGCGCTGGGGCATAAGACTGTCGTCCGTGTGCAGGACAGCATCATTACGTTCATAACGTATTGCCCCTAGCAGTTTCTTCTCGTCATCCGACGGTTCTGCTAGCATAGCCAGTGCTTGATCGGCATGCGCCGCAATGACTACGTGATCATAAATCTCTCGAGTACCATCGGCTGTGTTTAGTGTAACCTTATGGTCTGTACGTTCTATACTACGTACACTCGTATTAAGACGGATGCGGTCGGTAAATGGCGCTGTAACCTTCTTTACATATTCACGGCTACCGCCAGTCACCGTCCGCCACTGGGGGCGATATCGCTTATGGCGCTGCAAAAGTCCATGATTAGAAAAGAATCGCACAAATGCGGCTAAGGGGTACGACTGCATGTCGTCAGGCGATGCGGACCAGATAGAACTTGCCATGGGAAGAATATGGTCTTGCAGGAAGGCATCACTGTATCCGTTAGCTGCGAGGTAATCTCCTAATGTCAAATCCGTATTTTTCAGGAGCTCAGCGTCAGCTGTGGTCTGCTTGTAGAACCTTAAAATATCTAACACCATGTTCCAGAATCGGGGCCGGACCAGATTTCGTCTTTGCGCTAATAGCCCCCCAAGCCCGCTTCCTGAATATTCGAACTGACCTTCGTTTACTGAAGCTGAAAACGACATACTGGAGTTTTCCGTTGCGACATCCAAGTGCTCAAACAAGGCTGTTAGGTTTGGATATGTTTGCTCATTATAAACTATGAAGCCCGTGTCAACCGGTATGATGGTCGTCTGATCTCCTGTTCCAAATCTTGCATCAACGGTGTTGCAATGTCCGCCGACAAATGAATTCTTCTCGAAGATTGTTATATTGTGGCCCTGATCAAGCAGCCATGCTGCAGACATGCCGGAAATACCAGTGCCAATGATTGCAATGTTCAAACGACTATGATCCAGCATTTATAGGTTTCCTAACTTTCTTGCGGCTTCTCGACGATGATATACTGTATACGTTCAAAACACCCAGATGGCTCAATTTTATCCCAAAAAGCAGTCTACCGTGTACTGAATGGGATTTAATTGCCACCCAATGGTTATTTGCTGCTCTATTCAGATTAATAAACTCGCAAAAATGATGCATTCTCTCTAGTCACGCCGCTGCAATAAACCTTCTTTTTCGGTGATCCGTTGCACACACCTTAGCG
>Ga0315336_1002598_pt1 | contig 26996 bp, 25 predicted proteins | sample ASW5metaG_FD_204512 | JGI IMG/M metagenome (GOLD analysis project Ga0315336, IMG submission 204512) | Ammonia-oxidizing marine archaeal communities from Monterey Bay, California, United States - ASW #5 | ecosystem: Environmental > Aquatic > Marine > Intertidal zone | place: USA: California... | reverse complement strand
GGCGATCTACGAGCTCGGCGCGATCGTCGCCGGCGCCGCGGCCGGCCGGCTGGTCAGCTATGTCGCCCTGCGCTCCAACATGATGATCGCCGCGCTGCTCTACGCGATCGGCGCACTGATCTGCGCCACGGCGCCTTCCATGCCGCTGTTCCTCGCCGGACGTCTGGTCGAAGGACTCAGCGGCGGTGCTCTCGTATCACTGGCCTTCGTCTCAGTCGAGCGCTTGTTTCCACGCAACATCTGGCCGCAGCTCTTCGGCATCATGTCCGCGATTTGGGGGGTCGCGGCCTTCAGCGGCCCCATGCTCGGTGCACTGATGACCGAGTTCCTGTCATGGCGCTGGGCCTTTGGCATCTTCACCTTCGGCGGCGCGGCGATGGCGCTGGCAAGCTTCATCGTGCTCGACACGCCCGAGGCGAGAAAGCCGCAGGTGGGCAACGGCAAGGCACCCCCCTTCCCCTATCCGGCGCTCTCCTGTCTCGCCCTCAGCATCGTGCTGATCGCTGCTGCCGGCATCGACATTGCCCTGTTGCGCTCGTCACTGCTGCTCTGCCTCGGCCTGATCGGCCTGGCGCTGTTCTTCCGCATCGATGCCCTCAGGCCACAATCGCGGCTCTTTCCGTCGCCTTTGTTTTCGTGGCGCTCGCCGCTTGGCAGCGGCATGACCATGGTTGCGGCATTCTCCGTGGCGACCTGCACCTTCACCATTTACGGGCCGCTGCTTCTGACCACGCTGCACGGCATTCCGATCCTGACCACCGGCTACATCATCGCCGCAGAATCGATCGCCTGGTCGATCCTGTCGATCCTCATCGCCAATGCTCCGCTGGAGCGCGAGAGACTGATCATCGTTGTCGGTGCGCTGATGATCGCCTCCGGCCTCGCCGGCTTCGCCTACACCATCCCGGCAGGCTCGATCCCACTCATACTGCTCTGCGCCCTGCTGCAGGGCGGCGGCTTCGGCGTTTGCTGGCCCTTCCTCACGCGCGTCATCGTCGCTTCGGCGCGCGACGGCGAGCAGACGATCGCCTCGGCCGCCGTGCCAACTATGCAGCGCATCGGCTACGCGGTGGGCGCCGCACTTGCCGGTATCGTGGCCAATGCCAGCGGCTTCTCGGAGGGCCTAACCCGTGAAGCCGCCGCAGGCGTTGCCGGCTGGTTGTTCCTCGCCTTCGTGCCACTGGCTGCCCTGGGATGCATCGCCGCGCTGAGGACCGCACTGCCGACGCTGCGGCCTCAGCAGGCGACCGGCTAAACGACGACTGTCCGCAGCCGCTCCGCAATGAGCGCGGCGAGCCGCGCCGCCACCTCGTCCTTGTCCATCTCCGGCCATTCATCGACGCCGTTCCTGGAAACGATACGCACCTTGTTGCGATCGCCGCCCATCACGCCGGACGGCCCGATGCCGCTTTCATGCGAAACATCATTGGCGACGATGAAGTCCGCGCCCTTCTTCTTCAGCTTGGCCTCGGCATTGGCGATGAGGTCCTGCGTCTCCGCCGCGAAGCCGACCACAAGCCCGGGCCGCTGGGCGTGATGACCGATGCCGGCCAGGATGTCTGGATTCTCGACCATCTGCAGCGAAGGCGGCCCCTCGCCCGCCACCTTCTTGATCTTCTCGCCGGCGGCGTTGGCCGTGCGCCAGTCGGCAACCGCCGCGACGAACACAGCGGCATCCGCCGGCAACAGGCCCTCGACCGCTTCCTTCATTTGCGCGGCCGTTTCGACATGCGTGGTCGCGACGCCTGCCGGATCGGCGATGGTGACCGGACCGGAAACCAGCCGCACATCGGCGCCGAGATTGGCAAGCGCGGCCGCGATGGCATGGCCCTGCTTGCCCGAAGAGCGGTTGGCGATGTAGCGCACCGGGTCGATCGGCTCATGCGTCGGCCCGGAGGTTACGATGATCCTTCGGCCCGCAAGCGGCTTGGGCCTCTGGTCCAGCATCGCCTCGACCGCCGCGACGATCTCCAGCGGCTCGGCCATGCGGCCTTCGCCCGCCTCGTTGCTCTCGGCCATCTCGCCCCTGGCGGGGCCGACAAAGGCGATGCCGTCCTTTTGCAGGGTCGCGCGGTTGCGCCGCGTTGCCGGATGCGACCACATTTTCGGGTTCATCGCCGGCGCCATCAGCACCTTCTTGTCGGTGGCCAGAAGCACCGTCGAGGCAAGGTCGCTGGCATGGCCGTTGGCGAGTTTCGCCATCAAATCGGCGGTAGCCGGCGCCACCACAAGCAGGTCGGCTTCGCGCGACAGCCTGATATGGCCGACATCGTGCTCGTCATTGCGGTCGAACAGTTCGGTGAAGACATGGTCGGCCGAAAGCGCGCCGACCGACAGCGTGGTGACGAATTCCTGCGCGGCCGAGGTCATCACCACCCGCACCGACGCGCCGCGCTCGCGAAGCCGCCGGATCAGGTCGAGCGATTTATAGGCGGCGATGCCGCCGCCGATGATGAGCAGAATGCGCTTGCCGGAGAGGGAACGCTCATTCCATGCATGATCACCGACCGTTTTGAGATCAAGAGCTTGTTCTGATCTCCGCCCGAGGGCCAATATCTCATCACGTGGGGCTCTCAATCGCCAGAATCCTTCCTGCTGCGAAACCAGTGTCCCTCCACGCAAGACATCTCGCGCCTCCTGTTCCATGGAAACACCGCGCGCGGCAGCCCGTTCGCGAAGAATCTGTTTTACGCCCTCATCCAGATTGCGAATTGTTATGGTGCTCACGGAATCGCTCCTTGGCCTCTACCTGAGCAGCGGCAGCGCTAGCAATGATGGCATTTGCAGCGATGGATTGCTAGCAGTGCGAGCAATCAAATCAACTTCCAAGTGATGTAGATCAGCGTCAGTGCGATCACCCACAGCGCCACGCGGCCGGAGCGGGTGTGGCGCGCCTCGGCCTTGCCGATGGCGCGCGCCGTCGCTTCGTCGAAGCGCAGGCCGTTCTCGGCCATCAGGTCGATCTCGCGCGACAACCGGTCGGTGCGGGCGGCCAGGTCCGGCGCTTGCCGTGCGAGCGCCAGCAGCGCCTTGGCGCCGTCGCGCGCATCGGTGAGCAGTCCGCGCGGGCCGAGATTGCCGGCGATCCAATCGCCGACCACCGGCTCCGAGGTCTTCCACATGTTGAAGGCCGGATCGAGGGTGCGAGCGACGCCTTCGACGACGACCATGGTCTTCTGCAGCAGGATGAGTTCAGGCCGTGTCGCCATGTCGAATAGCTCGGTAACCTCGAACAGCAAGGTCAATAGCTTGGCCATCGAGATGGTGTCGGCCGACTGGCCGTGGATCGGTTCGCCGATGGCGCGGATCGCCTGCGCAAAGGCCGAGACATTGTGCTGGCGCGGCACGTAACCAGCCTCGAAATGCACCTCGGCGACGCGCTGGTAGTCGCGCACGATGAAACCGTAGAGGATCTCGGCGAGGAAGCGTCGCTCCTTCTTGCCGAGCCGCCCGGCGATGCCGAGATCGACCGCCACGATGGTGCCGTCGGCCTCGACGAACAGGTTCCCCGGATGCATGTCGGCATGGAAGAAGCCGTCGCGCAGCGTATGTCTAAGGAACGACTGAATGAGATTGGCGGCGATTGCCTTGAGATCATGCCCGGCGGCCGCAAGGCCGGCCAGATCGTTCATCTTTATGCCGTCGATCCACTCCATGGTGAGCACGTCGCGGCCGGTCCGTTCCCAGTCGACCGCCGGCACGCGGAAGCCCGGATCGTCCTTGGTGTTCTCGCCAAGCTCGGAAAGCGCCGCCGCCTCGAGCCGCAGATCCATCTCGATCCTGGTGGTCTGAGCCAGCGTCTGGGTCACCTCGACAGGGCGAAGGCGACGCGAAGAGGGGATATATCTTTCCTGCAGATGGGCCGCGAGGAAATAGCTTTCGAGATCCTGGAAGAAGCGCCGGCGCACGCCGGGCCGGATGACCTTCACCGCCACGCGCGAAGCGGTGCCGTCGCGAACGACTTCGGCGCTGTGCACCTGCGCGATCGAGGCCGCCGCCACCGGCTCCCCGAAACTTGCATAGAGGTCCTCTATCTTGCGCCCGAGCGAACCCTCGATAGCGTGGACCGCCTCCGCCTTCGGGAAGGTGTGCATCTTGTCCTGCAACATCGCAAGGTCGAGCGCCATATCGTTGCCGACGACGTCGGGTCGCGTCGCCAGGAACTGACCGAGCTTGACGTAGGACGGTCCGAGCCGCACCACGGCCCGCGCCAGCCTGTCGCCGCGCTGATAGCTCAGCGCCCGGCGGCGGGTGAACAATCGCGCCACGCGCCAGCCGAATTTCGGCATGCCGGAGAGTTCTTCCCCCGGCAGCGCCGCGACGACGCCCTCGCGGACCAGCACCCAGCCGGCCCGCGTGAGCCTGAAGGCGGCGGCCACGCTGCTCATTGCCGAGCCTGATTGAAAAGGGCCTGCTTCAAGGGATCCCGCCTCAAAGCTTCCAGCCGGAATGGAGAGCAGCAATCCCGCCCGAATAATTGCGGAACGTGACGCGATTAAAGCCGGCGCGGGTGATCATCGCCGCGAAATTCTGCTGGTTGGGGAACTTGCGGATGGATTCGACCAGATAGGAATAGGGCTCGCCATCGCCGGTCACCGCCTTGCCGATCCTGGGAATCGCGTTGAACGACCAGGCTTCGTAGGCCTTGTCGAGCAGGGGCATCTCGACCTCTGAGAATTCCAGGCACAGAAACCGTCCGCCGCGCTTCAGCACGCGATAGGCTTCGGCAAGGGCGACCTCGATGCGCGGCACGTTGCGGATGCCGAACGCGATCGTATAGGCGTCGAAAGTGTCGCCCTCGAATGGCAACTCCTCGGCATTGGCTTCGACGAAGTCGGTGTTCGCCGAAAGTCCAAGCTTCTCGGCGCGGTCGCGACCGACGGCCAGCATCGAGCCGTTGATGTCGAGCACCGTTGCATGAGCCTGCCGGTGACTGGCCTCGACAATACGGAAGGCGATATCGCCGGTGCCGCCGGCGACGTCTAGCACCTTCCAGCCTGGCCGCTTCGGCGGGTTCAACCAGGCGACCATCGCGTCCTTCCACAACCGATGCAACCCGGCCGACATCAGATCGTTCATGAGGTCATAACGATTGGCCACCTTATGGAAGACGTCGTTGACCAGGGGCTGCTTCTCGCCTGCCCCGACCTTCCTGAAACCATAGGAGGTTTCCATGCCGCCCGCGGCCGTGGTTCTTTCAACTGACATTATTTTGATCCGCCATAAAACCGGCGGGACCATAGCCGATCGATGGTGCCGACGCTATTGTCCAAGGCGCGGTTTTCGGCCGCGCTTCCAAAACCCGGTCGAGAAAGGTCCCGCATGATTTTCCGGCCAGAATCCGTGCGAGAACAGCAAACCGGACGAAATGACCGCATTATTTTGAAGGCCGAGTTACACTGCCACATCGAAGGCGCGGCGGCGCCCGAACTTGTCGTCAGCCAGGCCCGGAAATACGACAAGGACCCTTCGCCCTACATCCAGGACGGCTCCTTCGTCTGGCACGATTTCACATCGTTTCTGGCCGCCTATGATTTCGCCTCCGACCTGTTTCGCACGGAAGACGATTATGCGCGCCTGGCCGACCATTATCTGACCAGCCTCGCCCGCGATGGGGCTATTTATTCCGAGGTTTTCACCTCGCCGGACCATGCGAAGAAAGCCGGCCTTTCACCGAAGGCTTATACAGATGCGCTGGGCGAAGGCATGGCCCGCGCCAAGGCCAAGACCGGCATCGAAGCCCGCATGATCGTCACCGGTGTGCGCCATGTCGGCGTTGAGGCGATCGAGCAGGCGGCGCGCTTCGCGGCGCGCTGCGGCCACCCGCTGGTGACCGGCTTCGGCGTCGCCGGGGACGAGCGCATCGGCGATTTCGAAGATTATGTGCGCGCTTTCGAGATCGCGCGCGAGGCAGGTCTCGGCATCACCATCCATGCCGGCGAACTGATGGGCTGGGAAAGTGTGGCGGCAGCCCTCGACCACATCCGCCCGTCGCGCATCGGCCACGGCGTGCGCGCCATCGAGAATCCCGACCTTGTCCGCCGCATCGCCGCGGAAGGCGTGGTGCTGGAATGCTGCCCGGGCTCCAACATCGCGCTGAAAGTGTTCGACAGCTTCGCCGACCATCCTTTTCCGGAGCTGCGCGCCGCCGGCTGCAAGGTCACGCTCAACTCCGACGACCCGCCTTATTTCTGGACCTCGCTGAAGCGCGAATATGACATCGCCGCCGAGCATTTCCGTATGGACGACAAAGCGCTGACCGCCGTCACGAGGACAGCCATCGAGGCGGCGTTCGTCGACAGGAAGACCAAGGCCGCCCTGCTCGCCCGCGTCAACGCGGCCGGTCGCTGACTCACTGCTGGATTCGTCCTTCTTCTGGATTTAAGGCAAAAGCTGTGGTGGATGGCCGCCGGGCGGTTCCTTGGCCGGCGCATTGTCGCTAGGGTCGTTTCCAGTAGCCGGAATTTCAGGAGATCACGATGCAGGGCGTCACCGTCGTCGACCACCCCCTTGTCCAGCACAAGCTGACCATCATGCGCAAGAAGGAGACCTCGACGGCCGGCTTCCGGCGGCTGTTGCGCGAGATCTCGCTCCTGCTCGGCTATGAGGTGACCCGCAACCTCGAACTGACCACGACCATGATCGAGACGCCGATCGAGGAAATGGAGGCCCCGACGCTCGAAGGCAAGAAGCTGGTCTTCGCCTCTGTGCTTCGCGCTGGCAACGGCCTGCTCGAGGGCCTGCTCGACCTCGTGCCGGCAGCGCGCGTCGCCCATATCGGCCTCTACCGCGACCATGAGACGCTGGAAGCCGTCGAATATTTCTTCAAGGCGCCTAGCGACCTTGCGGACCGTCTGGTGATCGTCGTGGATCCGATGCTTGCGACCGCCAATTCGGCGATCGCCGCGATCGACAAGCTGAAGGGACGCGGCGCCACCAACATCCGTTTCCTGTGCCTGCTCGCCGCACCTGAAGGAATCGAGCGCTTCACCAAGGCGCATCCGGATGTGCCTATCTTCACCGCCTCGATCGACCGCCAGTTGAACGACAAGGGCTACATCATGCCCGGGCTCGGCGACGCCGGCGACCGTATGTACGGCACGAAATGAGCGTATCCATTTACCGCGCGTTTACATAACCGCGCGGTTCCGGCGCACATTAAAGCTCAAAACACCATGTCGGCTTAAGGATGCAGCCCCGACGTAAGGGGCATCCATGCTGCGCAAGCTTCTGATCCTTGGCATCTTTACCGGAACCTCGGCTTCGATCCCGATTATCTATCAGGCGAATCCAAATCTGGTCGACGGGTTGCTGAAATCGACCCTCGCCTCCCGGTCGGCGACGTCGGGGGCTCAACCGCAAGTCGATCTCGCTTCGGTTCCGGATAAGCCGGCAACGCCAATGCCGCTCGGGCGCCAAGTGATGGTCAATGCCGACGAGCGCGGCCATTTCACATCGCAGTTCAAACTCAACGGCCGCCAGATCGACGGAATGATCGACACCGGCGCGACGCTTGTCGCCATCAACGCTTCGACCGCGCGCAGGATCGGCATATCCCTGAACCCGTCCGATTTCAATCGCCAGGTGAACACCGCCAACGGCTCCATCAAGGCCGCCGTGGTGACCCTCGACCACCTTCAGATCGGCAGGATCTCCGTCGACAACGTCCAGACGATGGTGCTCGATGACAGGGCGCTGCAGGTCAATCTCATCGGCATGAGCTTCCTGCAGCGCCTGCAGAAATACCAGGTGCAGAACGGCGCGCTGCTGCTCGTGCAATAGGTCCGATCAGCGAGGCAATATCCGCCTCAGCACGGTCTTGTCGGTGGGCGGCTTTGAACCGCTGATCGTATACGCGGCGCGCACGGCGGCTGCGGCCGCCTCGGCCTGCGCGCCCGTGCGGGCATGGACCACCGCCAGCGCCTCGCCTGAGCGGACCTCGGCGCCGACCGGTAACAACCTGGTCAAGCCGACGGCATGGTCGATCCTGTCGTCCGGGCGGGAACGTCCGCCACCAAGTGTTACGACGGCAAGCCCGATATCGCGTGTTGAAATGCCGGCCACAAAACCATCCTGTTCCGCTTTCACGGCCAGTTCGACTGGCGCCGCCGGCAGGTGCTTTTCCGGGTCGTCGACGAAATCGCCAGGTCCGCCAAGTGCTACCACCATTCGCGCGAAGACCGCGGCCGCCCGGCCGCCTGCAAGAGCTTCGGTGGCGCGCCTGATGCCGTCCTGGTTGGACGAGACCACTCCCGCCGACTGCAGCATCTCGGCCGCCAGCGCCAGCGTCACGTCCTCGAGCCGGCGGTCGCGATAGCGGCCGGTGAGGAAATCGACCGCATTCTTCACCTCGACCGCGTTGCCGGCCGCCGAGGCCAGAGGCTCGTTCATGCCCGTCACTAGCGCGGAAGCGTTCAGGCCTGCGCCGTTCGCGACCTCGACCAGGCTGTTCGCCAGCGCGACCGCGTCGCGCGACTTTTCCATGAAGGCGCCGTTGCCCACCTTGACGTCGAGCACCAGCGAGCCCAGGCCCGCGGCAAGCTTCTTTGACAGGATCGAGGCGGTGATCAGGGGTATCGATTCGACAGTCCCGGTCACGTCGCGAATGGCGTAGAGCCTGCGGTCGGCTGGCGCGAGATCCCCGGTCTGGCCGATGATGGCGCATCCCGTTTCCAGCACCGTCTTGCGGAAAAGCGCCACGTCCGGCTGGCTGGTGTAGCCGGGGATGGCGTCCATCTTGTCCAGCGTACCGCCGGTGTGGCCGAGACCACGGCCCGAGATCATCGGCACATAGGCGCCGCAGGCGGCAACGATCGGCGCCAGCATCAGCGAGACATTGTCGCCGACGCCTCCCGTCGAATGCTTGTCGGTAACTGGGCCAGGCAGATCGGACCAGTCAAGCACGTTGCCGGAATCGCGCATCGCGATTGTCAGCGCCACCACCTCCTCGCGGCTCATGCCGTTGAGGAAAACGGCCATCGCGAAAGCGCCGACCTGGCCCTCGGAGATGGTCCCGGCCGTCAGCCCTTCGACGAAGGCCGCAATCTCCTCGGCGGAGAGCTTGTGGCCGTCGCGCTTGCGGCGAATGATCTCCTGCGGCAGCATCAGTCGGGCAAGCCGTCCTGGAAGACGCGCCGTAGGATCGTCGCCAGCCGCGCGCCGCCGACCGGCGCCATGTCCTTGGTTTCCTGGTGCGATAGCTCAGCTCCCGTCATCCCCGCCGCCAGGTTGGTGATGACCGAGCAGGCGGCGACCTTGAGCCCGAGGAAACGCGCGAGGATGACCTCCGGCACCGTCGACATGCCTACCGCGTTGGCGCCCATCACGCGCGCCATGCGGATCTCGGCCGGTGTCTCGAAGCACGGTCCGGAGAACCACATATAGACGCCCTGGTGCAACGCCGTGCCAGTTGTCTTGGCCGCCTTCTCGATCGCGCCGCGCAGGCCGGCATCGTAGGCCTCGGTGAGGCCGACGAACCTGCGGTCGCTCGGCTCGCCGATCAGCGGGTTGGAACCGGAGAAATTGATGTGGTCGGTGATCATCATCACCGAGCCCGGCCCCATTTCAGGGTCGACCGAGCCGGCGGCATTGGTGAGGATCAAATGCGTGATGCCGATGCCGGCAAGCACCTCCAGCGCCGGGCGCATCGCGGCGGCATTGCCATGCTCGTAATAATGCGCGCGGCCGGAGAGCATCAGCACCGGCGTGCCGGCGAAATGCCCGGCAACCACCTCGCCTGCATGGCCGGAAACGCCGCTGCGCGGGAAGCCCGGCAACTCGGCATAGGAGATGCGCCTGGCATCCTTGACCTGGTCGACAAGTCCGCCGAGGCCCGACCCCAGCACAAGCGCGACCGCGGGCGCCAGCCCGTCCAGTTTTTCGACCAGATGATCCAGCGCTTCCTTCATTCTAGCCAGCTCTTCATTTCAAGATGTCGCCCCTGAAGCCGTAGGGCAGCATTTCGCCCATGGTCACGGTCTCGGCCACACCGGTGTTGTCGCACAAATAGAGCTTCGTGTCCGGCTGGCAGAATTCCGCCAGCCGTTGCCGGCAGCCGCCGCAAGGCGAGCATTTGGCCATCCGTTCGGCAATCACCGCGATCTCCACGATCTTGCCGCCGCCACCCATGATGTAGTGGCCGAGCGCGGTCGTCTCGGCGCACCAGCCTTCCGGATAGGACGCCACCTCGATGTTGGCGCCGGTGAAGACGCGCCCGTCCTCGGTGCGAAGTGCCGCACCCACCGGGAATTTCGAATAGGGCGCGTAGGCCTTGGCCATCGCCGTCTTCGCCGCCTCGAACAGATCATGCGACATCCGCTTCTTCTCTCCCGCGATCGTGTTCAAATGCCGGCCGCCTTCGGACGGAAACATCGCCTCAGCGTTGCCGCGACATCAGCGTTCCTTGACGTAGGGCACACCGCCGGCGCGCGGCGGAATGGCCTTGCCGATGAAGCCCGCCAGCAAGATGACGGTCAGGACATAGGGCAGCGCCTGCATGAATTGCGCCGGCACCTTGCCGACGAGGGGAAGCGGCGAGCCCTGCAGGCGGATCGAAGCCGCGTCGAGAAAGCCGAACAGCAGGCAAGCGAACATGGCATTGACCGGCTTCCACTTGGCGAAGATCAGCGCTGCCAGCGCGATATAGCCCTTGCCTGCGGTCATGTCCTTCACGAAGCCGCCATTCTGCACCATCGACAGATAGGCGCCGGCGACGCCGGTGAGGATGCCGGTGCAGATCAGCGCGCGGTAGCGCAGCCAGGCGACCGAGATGCCGGCGGTATCGACGGCGGCCGGATTTTCGCCGACCGCGCGCATTCTCAGCCCAAAGCGGGTGCGAAACAGGACCCACCAGGTGAACGGCACCATGGCGAAGGCGAAATAGACCAGGATGGAGTGGCCTGAGATCAGTTCGGCGTAGATCGGGCCGATGATCGGCACATCCCTGATCGCATCGGCGCCAGGCCAGATGATCGCCTCGAACCGTTCGCCCGGCTGCAGCGCCGGCGTGCGTCCGCCCTGCTGGAACCAGGCTTGGCCGAGGATGATGGTCGAACCGGCGGCGATGAAATTGATCGCCACGCCCGATACGATCTGGTTGCCGCGATGCGTGATCGAGGCAAAGCCGTGCACCAGGGCGAAGGCGACCGAGATCAGCACCGCCGTGCCGAGGCCGATCAGTGCCGAATGGAAGACGGCGGCGGCGGAGGCACCGGCGAAGGCGCCGACCAGCATCTTGCCTTCGAGCCCGATGTCGAAGATGCCGGCCCGTTCCGAATAAAGGCCAGCCAGGCAGGCGAGCAGCAGCGGAACCGAAAGGCGGATGGTCGAGTCCAGCACCTGGATGATCGCGTTGAAAATGTCCATCTCAGGCCCCCGTCCCCTTGATCGCCTGCATGCCGACAGACTTCGGACTAACCGAGGCGAACAGCGCCTGGATGTAAGGCCTGAACATATGTTCCAGAGCGCCGGCGAACAGGATGACCAGGCCCTGGATGATGACGATCATGTCGCGGCTGATCGCCGGCATCTCGAAGGCGAGCTCGGCCCCGCCCTGGTAGAGCATCCCGAACAGGATGGCCGCCAGTACGATGCCGACCGGATGCAGCCGGCCCATAAGCGCCACCGCGATGCCGACATAGCCGGCGCCGGACACGAAATCGATCGCGACATTGTGCTGGTCGCCCATCACCGGGTTAAGCGCCATCATGCCGGCCAGCGCGCCCGAGATCATCATCGCGGTGATGATGATGCGGGTTTCCGAAATTCCGGCGTAGCGCGCCGCCTTCGGGCTGTGGCCATAGGTGCGCATTTCATAGCCTAGCCTCGTGCGCCAGATCAGAAGCCAGACCAGGAACGCCATGACCAGCGCCAGCAGGAAGCAGATGTTGAGCGGCGCCGAGCGGATCTTCGCGCCGAACAATTCGATCACCCAGTTGAGCTTCGGCAATTCCGCGCCGGCCAGGAAATTACGCGTCTGCGGCGCCTGCGAGCCGGCCGGCTTCAGCGGACCGACCAGCAGATAGACCATCGCCGAGGCGGCGATGAAGTTGAACATGATGGTGGTGATGACGATGTGCGAGCCGCGCTTGGCCTGCAGATAGGCCGGGATCAGGCCCCACAGCGCGCCGAACGCCGCCGCGGCCACGATCGCCATAGGGAAGATCGCCCACCAGGGCAGCACGCTGTCGAAGCTCAGGCAAACGAGCGCGATGCCGAGGCCGCCTATGTAGGCCTGGCCCTCGGTGCCGATGTTGAAGAGGCTGCAATGCGCAGCCACAGCCACCGACAGTCCGGTGAAGATGAAGGTGGTGGCATAGAATAGGGTGAACGCGATGCCCGTGCCCTTGCCGAAGGCGCCCTCGACCAGGATGACAGCGGCGAGGAACGGATTTTCGCCGACCAGCATGACGACGAAGCCGGCGACGATGAAGGCGACCGACAGGTTGATCAGCGGTATCAATCCGTAATCGGCCCAGGCCGGCAGCTTGGCGTAGGGCGTGCTCATTCGGCGGCCTCCTGGTGTTCGACGCCGGCCATCAGCAGGCCGAGCTCACCTTCGGTCGCGTCCGGGCCGCGCTCACCGACGACGCGGCCTGCGAACATCACCAGGATGCGGTCGGAGAGCGAGCGGATTTCGTCGAGCTCGACGGACACCACCAGCACCGCCTTGCCCTGGTCGCGCATGGCGATCAGCCGCTTGTGGATGAATTCGATGGCGCCGACATCGACGCCGCGCGTCGGCTGGCCGACGATCAGCACGCCGGGGTCCTGTTCCATTTCGCGCGCCAGCACGATCTTTTGCTGGTTGCCGCCGGAGAAATTGGCTGTCTTGAGACGCGGATTGGCGGGGCGGATGTCGTATTTCTCTATCTTTTCCTTGGCGTCGGCCATGATGGCATCGATGTCGAGGAACGGCCCCTTCAGGTAGCGCTCGTCGTCATGGTAGCCGAGGATCGAATTCTCGTTCTCTTCGAAGGCGAGCACCAGCCCGACATGGTGGCGGTCCTCCGGGACATGGGCAAGCCCCCGGTCCCGCAACTCGCCGGGATCGGCCCTGCCGGTGAGATCGATCGGCTTGCCGTCGAGCATCACCTCGCCGGAAACCGCTTGCCGGATGCCGGAGATCGCCTCCAGCAGTTCGGACTGGCCGTTGCCGGCGACGCCGGCGATACCGACGATCTCGCCGCCCCGAACGTCGAACGAGACGTTGTCTACCATGGTGACGCCGCGGGAATCCTTGACCGTCAGGTTCTTGACCGAGAGTTTCACCGCGCCGGCTTCCGACTGGCCCTTCTCGACCCTGAGAAGCACGCGCCGCCCGACCATCAGCTCTGCCAACTCGCCGACCGTGGTTTCCTTCGTCACCCGGGTCGCCACCATCGTGCCTTGGCGCATCACCGAAACCGTGTCCGTGATCGCCATGATCTCGCGCAGCTTGTGCGTGATGAGCACGATGGTTTTGCCCTGGTCCTTCAATTGCTTGAGGATGCGAAAGAGGTGATCGGCCTCGGCCGGCGTCAGCACGCCCGTCGGCTCGTCGAGGATCAGGATTTCGGCGCCGCGATAGAGCGCCTTGAGGATTTCGACGCGCTGCTGCAGGCCGACCGGCAGTTCCTCGATGACGGCGTCGGGATCGACTTCGAGGCCGTATTCGCGCTCCAGCCGCTCGAGCTCCGAACGCGCCTTGGCGATGCTGCTCTTCAGTAGCGCATCGTTCTCTGCCCCCAGTATGATGTTCTCCAGTACGGTGAAATTGTCGACCAGCATGAAATGCTGGTGCACCATGCCGATTCCGAGCGCGATGGCGTCGTTTGACGTATTGATCGACACCGGCTTGCCGCCGACACGGATCTCACCGCTATCGGCCTGGTAGAAGCCGTAAAGGATCGACATCAGCGTCGACTTGCCGGCGCCGTTCTCGCCAACGATGCCGTGGATGGTGCCGCGCGCGACTTCCAGGTTGATGTCGCGGTTGGCGCGCACCGCGCCAAAGCTCTTGTTGATGCCTACGAGCTCGATTGCGGCTTGCGCCATGCAGCCTGTCCCACTCAGTTTTTTTATCGCTTGGTCAAAATGCCTAGCATGATGCCCAGCCCCTGCCAATCGGCCTTTCACTCTCGACAAATCCCCGCGCCCTTGTCAATTTCGAACCTGGGCAGGGTCCGCAAAAGTGTCTCAAGGTTTTGCGATTCGCACCTGCCAGAACGAAAAGAGCATGGGCAGATGGTCATTGGACATCCCGGAAGTATCTGCCTTGGATGCGGCTTCATATTCGCAAGGGTCGGTTTGCATGGTCATGCCTGAAGATCGGCTGACGACGCTGGAAATCCGCGCCGCCGAGCAGGAAAGAACAATCGAGGAACTGTCCGGCCAGATCGCCGAACAGTGGAAGGTGATCGAGCGTATGGAGCGCAAGCTCGCCGCCCTGACCGACCGGTTCCTGGAACTGGAGGAGCAGACCGCCGCCGACGTGCCGGTGACCAAGCCGCCGCACTGGTGAGGAGCCATGGGGGAAGGCGGCTATGTCCAGTGAACGCGACTATGTCGCCAGGGCTGGCGACTATGTGTTCGGCCTGATGAACGACAAGGAACGCGCCCGCGCCGAGCGCGACCTCGAGATCGACCCTGCCTTTCGCGACGCGGTGCTCTCACTCGACGAGCGCCTGCGCGCCTTCGACCCCTCTTGGGCTGGCGGGCGCGACCGTCGCTGGGAGTTGGTCGCCCAAAGCCTTGCGGAAATGCCGCAAATGCAGACGCGGCTGACAGCCATTGCCGCCCCGGAAACACAGAAGCAGCCGCCGATGGATCACCGACCCGAGCGCAAGCCCTATAACGTCGGCCCGCATTCGGTGGGAGGCAGGAGACTGGGCTTCGTCATCGCGCTTGCCTTGTTGGCGGCCTTTGCGCTCGGCTATCTCGCCGGCACCCTATAAGGTGCGCGACATCAACAGCATCGGCGCTCGAAAGTCGCGGCCGCCATCCATCCGAGCGCTTCGTAGAAGCCTCGCGCCTGCCACGTGTGGAGGTGGAGCATGCCGATGCCGGCCGACGCGGCATGACCCTCGATCGCTTCGATCGTCGGTCGCATCATCCCGTTGCCAAAACGAAACCGCCGGGCGTCGGCCCGGCGGTCCAAAGCTTAAGTGATTTGAAGATCAATAGGGGCACTTGTTGTCGGCGGTATAGTCGTGGACCTCGACCTTGCCGGAGATGATGTCGGCCTTGGCCTTTTCCACCGCCGCCTTCATCTCATCCGTCACCAGCGCCTTGTTGTTGTCGTCCATGGCGTAGTCGACGCCGCCTTCCTTGAGGCCGAGATTTTGGAGGCCGCCTTTGAAGGTGCCGTTCTTGCCGTCCATGAACGCGTTGTAGACGGCTACGTCCACGCGCTTCATCATCGAGGTCAGCACCTTGCCCGGCTGCAGGCCGTTCTGGTTGGAATCGACGCCGATGCCGAGCTTGCCGGCATCCGCCGCCGCCTGCAGCACGCCGACGCCGGTGCCGCCGGCCGCCGCGTAGACCACGTCGGCGCCCTGGTCGATCTGCGTCTTGGCGATCTCACCGCCCTTGGCCGGATCGTTCCAGGCCGCCGGCGTGTCGCCGGTCATGTTCTGGATGACATCGGTCGCGCCGGCCGACTTGGCGCCGCCGACATAGCCGCATTCGAACTTACGGATCAGCGGGATGTCCATGCCGCCGATAAAGCCGACCTTCTTCGACTTCGACGCCATCGCCGCCAGGATGCCGACGAGATAGGAGCCTTCGTTCTCCTTGAACACCAGCGAGCGGACATTGGGCATGTCGACAGCGTCGTCGATGATGGCGAAATTCAAGTCCGGATAATCCTTCGCGACCGCTTTCAGGGCGTCCTCCCAGGCAAAGCCCGCCATGACGATCGGGTTGCGGCCGTCCTCGGCGAAGCGGCGCAGCGCCTGCTCGCGCTGCGAGGCGTTGGAGACCTCGAATTCGACGTAGGCGATACCGGTCTCGGTCTTGAACTTCTCCGCGCCATGATAGGCGGCCTCGTTGAAGGATTTGTCGAATTTGCCGCCCAGATCATAGAGGATCGCCGGCTGGACATCCGCGGCGAATGCCGGAAGAACCATTGCGGTTGCGGCCAGAAGGCCGAGAACGATACGTTTCATGAGATCCACACCCTGTCGGTTATTTTACTTTTTGCACCGCCCGCCCACCCGGTTCTCCGGCAGGCTGGCGACGCCAGGCAGGAAGTGCTTTCCCTCCCGCTCACGGTCAATCTGGCACGGCGCGAAACAAAATTCACGTGGAATTTTGACCTGTTGGAAAAAGCGGTTACCTGCGGTCCGGCCCGCCCCCCTTGAGCAAATTGCAGGTAGACCGTGAAACGGGCAGACACTGCGGTTTCGTCATTGCCTTGCGTCCGGAAGTGCATCAGAACCAAGAGCCTTCAGGGACTTGGAGCAAATTCCGCGCCGCGGCGACGGCGCCGGTAGCCTATGGCGTAAAGCAGGAAAGCAAGCACCGCGAACACCGCGAAGCCGGGTTGCGCAAGTACCCAGGCGACGGCGCCGTCCCAGACCAGCGGGCCTGCCTTGGCGCGCACGAACGTCTCGAACGCCGCCCGCGTGTCCGGCGAGGCCGCCAGCCAGCTTGCGTTGAGCGGCGTCATCACCAGCGAGGAGGCGGCGACCGAGCGTGTCGTGTCGATTACCGCCATGATGACGGAAACCGACAACGCAACCATGGCCGCCAGCCGAAAGATGAAACGCAACATCGATGCTCTCCCCGGGAAAGCTCCCGTCTGCTCCGCGATCGACATAGAGCGTGCGTAACTCCCGCGCAATCGCGACCGATGATATTAACGGGCCGGCGGGGGCCGGCGCCGGTTTACCCGCCAGATGACGAAAATGCCGCCGGCGATCGCCCCGACGATCAGGCCTCCAAGCCCGACAAAGGCCGCGAAAAATCCGCAGGCGCCCTCGAAGCAGCTCATATGGGTCAGGTCCGCGATCAGCGAACCGGCGAAGAAACCGGCGCAGGCGCCGATCGCGCCGCCAAGGATGATCCCGAGCAGCGCGGCGAGGATCGAGACCAAGACCGGCGGCCGCTCAGTCTCAGGATTGACATAGACAGTCTCGGCGCCGGCGCCGCCGCGCAGGAGATAGATGCAGAGCAAACCGATGGCGATCTCGGCGACGGTGAAGCCCAGCGCCTCGGCCGAAAATACGAAGTCGGACATAAGCAGCACATAGGCCTGGCGCACGAGGAGCCAGATGATGATGGCGATTTGCCAGATCGTATAGTGGCGCGGGAAACGGGCCGACCGGTTGAAGGCAAGACCAAGCAGATACAGCCCCCACAGAATCGTGATCACGCCGCCGGCAAGGCCGCCATAGATCAGGAAGAAGACGCTGTGCGGCAGGCTGAAGTCGCCAATCAGCCGCCAGTTCGAGATCAGGCCATAGGCCGACAGTCCCATGACGACGACGAGCCACCCCACCGGGATGAAGGAAAGCCCGCTGTCCGGCCGTCCCGCGGGTTGCCGATCGATGGAAGCCATGTCAGGACGATGCCCCTCGCAAAGCCCAATGCAATTCCCGGGAGACCGCCGTTCCACCCGCAATTGCGTGAAACCAACTTTGGAGCGGTCCGGCGATGTGGTCAAAGGCCGAAGCACTCGGGGGCAGTCGACAGGCAGTCGCGGCCGAAGTCAAGCGCGAACGGGTCCGCAGGGCACCGAAGACATCACGACGATTGCCGCCTTTGTTCCTCGACCGCTTTCAATCGCACCACCGACACCGAGCAAAGGGCTCGCGCCACGACCTTGGTCGAGACGCTGCCGAGGTGCCGGCGCATCTTCGAAGACGAGCGCGCGCCGACGACGATATGGCCGACATCATTGTGCTCGGCGTAGTTGAGGATCGCGTCGGCCGGACTGACGGCCTCGAGCACGTGGTAGCTTATCCGATCCTCCGGCAGATGCAGTGGACGTGCCCAGTCCTTCAAGGCGACCAGCCGCTGCAGATAGACCAATCGGCCCGATTGATCGATCGTCGGCGTGTCGGCGATGATCTCAGTCTTCAACACCGTCACGCAGGCCAGCCACGAGTCCTGACGCGCCGCAAGCACGCGCGCGGTTTCGTTGAGAACCTCGCCCGCCAGCGCATCGCTTCCGTTGGCAAGGTCGACCGCGGCCAGAACGATCGATGGCCCGGCGCGTACCCTGGAGTCGGCCGCTCTCCCCACCAGTGACTTCTCGTCCGTCCTGCGGAAGAGATTCCTGATCGCGCCCCAGGTACCTCCGTTCGATGGCGCGCGATTTCTGGCGACCACGACCTGGTCGGGGTTGCTGAGATCCGAGAGAACGTGCGCGGCATCGGCGTACCGCCTCGATCTGTCGACTTCCATGCATCGGAGAATGACAGCCTCCAGCCATCTCGGTATGGCCCTGTCGACATCTCGCGGCGGCCTGGGCGCGTGATAGAGCCTGCGCTTCATTCCCGCGAAGGTGGCCGGACGCCCGTACGGCTCCTCGCCCGTGGCGAGTTGATAGAGGATGCAGCCCAGCGCGAACACGTCGCTTGCGGGATCGGACCTTTCGCCCAGCACCTGTTCCGGCGATATATAGGCTGCCGTGCCCATCGGCACCGAGCTCTCCTCGCCGAGAAGGTCTGGAAGCTCGGCATGGCGGGCGAGGCCGAAGTCCAGAAGAACGGCGCCGCGCTCGGCAAGAATGATGTTCTCGGGCTTGAGATCGAGATGGACGACCTTCTGGCGATGCAGAGCGGCGAGCGCCTTGGCGATCTCAGAGCCGATCCTTGCCACCTCGTCGGGCGGCTGCGGGGCGGCGTTGGTCAGTCGCTCCACGCCGACGCCAGCGACGAACTCCATCGCGATGTACGGAACCGTTGCCAGGCTTCCGGATGCCGCGAAGCGCGGCACGTGCGGACCCGACAGGCGTTTGAGGATCAGTTCCTCGGCTTCGAAACCGAGTATGACGGAAACGTCGCCACCGGGATCGAGAAAGGGGATCTTCAGCAAAAGCGGGAAATTGAATTCCGGATTTTTCGCACGCCACAGTGAGGCCATGCCGCCGGATTGAAGCCTTTCGACGAGCTCGAAACCGTCGATCCTTGCCCCTGCCTCGAACTTCTGCATCCATCGCCTCCAGCTTGACTAGCGGCCGATTTTCAAGCGCATGCCGAGCCACCCGGGCAGTCCTGTCGCCTGAATCTTGCGGACGGTTTCTTCGTGATCATAAGGAACGCGCACCATCGTCAGTTCGCGCCGTTCCGTGTCGAGCAGCGCGAAACAGGCGGCCGGGTTGCCGTCGCGCGGCTGGCCGACCGCCCCGACGACGACGACATGCCGACGCAATTCGGATACGGGCGCCGCCACATTGTCCAGCGGCCGGAAATGAACCGGCCGGCTGCCCGGCAAGGCGTAGTAGACGGCTGGAATGTGGGTGTGGCCACAGAGAATGACGCGGGCGTCGCTTGCCGACAGGCAGCGTTCTGCCGCGTCGACATCGCGTATATACAGCCATTTTTCCGGGCGTTCCGCGCTGGCGTGGACATAGAGCCGGTCTTGGGACCGCAGCGAGAGCGGCAGCTTGGCAAGAAAGTCGAAATGCGTCCGGGTGAGGCATTTGCGGGTCCACTCGATGGCGGTCCGCGCATTCTCCGTCATGTCGTTCCGGCCGAACGCCGCCGCCTCATCGTGATTGCCCATGATGCAGGCTGCCCCGTCTTCGACGAGATCGGCCGCCTTCTCGACCACATAGGCGGGATCAGGCCCGTAGCCGACCAGATCGCCGAGCAGGACCAACTGGTCCGGCGCCAGCTTCCGAGCAGCCTCAAGGACTGCGTCGAACGCCTCGCGGTTGGCATGAATGTCAGACAGGACTGCAATACGCATTCAACCTTGTCCCGGGAACGGGACAACTTAGCAAGACGCCGGCCGCAAGGGATTTGATCCGGCTCAATGTCCCTGCGGGAGCTTATGGCGGAGCGTCCCCTGCCAATACGGTTTCCTCATCGGCCTTACGACATTGGCTGCAGTTCGGCTGCGCGGCCTCTCACTTACCAGGCGCGAAAGCGCCTTGTGGGTCAGCCCGCCCACATCACACGAGCGCACGGCACGCCGTCGTTTGAGGCGGCCTTCTGTGGCATCCACGACCAAAAGCCTTTGCAATGCCATTATGGCTTGGCATTCGCTTTCGGATCGACTAGATGAGCCCCGCGCCTGTTTGCCTAGACGGCTAGCGGTGCAGGGAAGGTTGCCCGCCGGTTGAAGGCAGCCACATGTCCGTTCAGGACTTCCCACGGGAGCATCTTCCCCAACCCGCCCGGCGAAACCGGCCGGCGCGAGATGCTAGGACGGAGAGGTGGCCGAGTGGTTGAAGGCGCACGCCTGGAAAGTGTGTTTACGGGAAACCGTAACGCGGGTTCGAATCCCGCTCTCTCCGCCAGCTGCCCCCTGCAATCATCGACGAAGCTGCCGCGATGTCTGCCTTCTGGCAACGGCGGAACCTGGCTCCATACTGATCTGCCGAGGGGTTTCAGCGATGGGAAGCACCCCCGAAATACAATGCCTGGCGGCGCCTCGACAGGTGGCGCTCATAACCGCCGCCGCCACAGGCGGTGAACTCGATGCGCGCGCCATCCTCGATGGTCTCTTCGCTGAAGGCCGGCAGCACGATCTTGTCGCCGTCGCGAAGCTTGGATCGTCTCGCTCTCCTTGCCGTCGCAGCTGCCCAGCACGCCTCGCGGCGGGAAGCTGGTGCTTCTTCAGCCCTACGGATGAACCTGCGGCAGCGCGGCGGCGAGCGACCGCTCGAACGCATCGACCAGCGCGTCGACCTGGGTCTCGGTGATGATCAGCGGCGGGCAGAAGGCGATGGCATCGCCCATGTTGCGTGAGATGACGCCGTTCTGCTGCATAAGGCCGTTGACCAGCGCGCCGAGCGCCGCCGGCTTGCCCCAAGGCGCCTTGGTCGCCTTGTCGGCGACGAGCTCGACGGCGGCGATGAGACCGACGCCGCGCACCTCGCCCACCAGCGGATGCGAGGCGAGATTGCGCAGCCTTGCCTGCAGATGCGCGCCGACTTTGTGCGCATTGCCGACGAGATCGCGCTCCTCGATCAGCTTGATGTTCTCCAGCGCGACGGCCGCGGCGACCGGATGACCGCCGCCCGTGAAGCCGTGGCCGAAGGTGCCGATACGGTCGCTCTCGTTGGCGATCGGCTCGAACACCTTGTCGTTGATCAGCAGCGCCGAGATCGGCAGGTAGGATGAGGAAATCTGCTTCGACAGCACCATGATGTCGGGCTTGATGCCGAAAGTCTGCGAGCCGAACATCTCGCCCGTCCGGCCGAAGCCGCAAATCACCTCGTCGGCCACGAGCAGGATGTCGTATTTCGACAGCACCGCCTGGATCTTCTCCCAGTAGCCGTCGGGTGGAACGACGACGCCGCCGGCGCCCATGATAGGCTCGCCGATGAAGGCGGCGATCGTTTCGGGTCCCTCGGCAAGGATCAGCTTTTCCAGATCGTCGGCGAGCCGGGCGGAGAACTTTTCCTCGCTCTCGCCGGGCTGGGCGTCGCGCCAGTGATGCGGCGTCGAGGTGTGCAGGACGTTGGCGATCGGCAGGTCGAAGGAGAGATGGTTGTTGGGCAGCCCGGTCAGGCTCGCCGAGGCGATGGTGACGCCATGATAGCCGCGCTTGCGGCTGATGATCTTCTTGCGCGCCGGCTGGCCGAGCGCGTTCGAGCGGTACCAGATCATCTTGATCGCGGTATCGTTGGCCTCGGAACCGGAATTGGTGAAATAGGCCTTGCTCATCGGCGCCGGCGCCATCTGCACCAGCTTTTCGGCCAGGTCGATCAGCGGCGAATGCGCCTTCGAGCCGAAGTCGTGATAGAAGGGCAGCTTCGACATCTGTCTTGTCGCAGCGTCCACCAGCCGCTTTTCCGAGAAGCCGACGGCGACGCTCCACAGGCCCGCCATCGCCTCGATATAGCGATTGCCGGCGAGGTCCTCGACATAGATGCCGTCGCCCTTTTCGATGACCAGCGGACCCGTCTCCTGATGCTTGCGGGCGTTGGTATAGCCATGCAGGTGGTAGCGGATGTCGCGGGCTTCGGGGGAATTCGGTCTGGCGTCCATGACGGCTCCTGTCTGCAGGCGCGCAAGCGGATATTGTCCTGCCCCCTCGTCCAGAGGTTGCAGCTTCCTCTTGCATTGTGGTGTTTGATGCATCATGTTTCTTATAACATACACAGTCAAGCCTTTTGGGGACAATGACTGAATGGGGCGGAAACGGCATGAAGAGCTTCAGCTTCGAGACGCTCGAACACGAAAATCTCGGTGACACGGTCTATGCGCGGCTCTCGGAGGCGCTGGTCAAGGGACGCTTCGCGCCGGGTGAGCGACTGACCATCCGCGATCTCGCCCAGTCGCTCGGCACCAGCGTCACGCCGGTTCGCGACGCGATACTGCGCCTCATCCAGGATGAAGCCCTGGTCCAGAAATCGGCGCGCGAGGTGCGCGTCCCCATCATCAGGCTGGAACGCTATCGCGAGATCCGCCAGATAAGGCTGAAGCTCGAAGGGCTCGCCGCGCGCGAGGCCGCGCTCAAGGCGACGGCCAAGGACATCGAGCGGCTGCGCAATCTGATTGCCCGCAACGAAAGTGCCATTGCTGACAGGAACTGGACCGAGGCGCTGGAGCTCAACCAGACCTTCCACTTCGCGCTGGCCGACATCGGCAATATGGTGGTGCTGCGCGGCATCCTCAATCGGCTGTGGCTGCAGATGGGGCCGCTGATCGCGGAATCCTATCATGAAGGCGGCCGCGCCATGATCGACAACCACCACGCGGTGTTCGCCGCGATCAAGAAAGGGGATGCCGATGCCGCCGAACGTGCGATCATCGCCGACATCACCGAGGGTGGAAACGTGATTCTCGAACGGCTGCTCGGCAGGAGCGCCGCCGACATGGCGGTGGCGGGCTGAGAATGGAACAGATCGACTGCATCGTCGCCGGCGCCGGCGTCGTCGGTCTTGCGATTGCGCGCAAGATCGCCGCGCGCGGCCTGGATACGCTGATCCTCGAGGCGGCGGATGCCTTCGGCACCGAGACGAGCTCGCGCAATTCGGAAGTGATCCATGCCGGCATCTACTATCCGCAAGGATCGCTGAAGGCCCGGCTTTGCGTCGCCGGCCGCGACATGCTCTACCGCTACTGCGCGGACCGTGCGATCCCGCATCGCCGCTCGGGCAAGCTGATCGTCGCGACCGACGAGGCCCAGGAACCCGTGCTTGCCACGATCCGGGCCGGCGCCGCTGCCTGCGGTGTCGACGATCTGCGGTCCGTCTCCGCCGCCGAGGCGCAAGCCCTGGAGCCGGCGCTTCATTGCACCAAGGCGCTGCTCTCGCCCTCCACCGGTATCGTCGACAGCCACGCGCTCATGCTCGCCTTGCTCGGCGACGCTGAGGAAAGCGGCGCAATGCTGTCACTCAACACGCGCATCGTTTCGGGCCGCGTCGATGCCAGCCGCATCGTAATCCAGACGATGGACACGGCAAGCGGCGAGGGTTTCGAGATCGCCACGCCGCGCCTCATCAACGCGGCCGGCCTTGGCGCCGTCGCGCTGGCGGGCTCGCTCGAAGGCTTCGACCGTCGGTTCTTGCCGACGCTTCGCTACGCCAAAGGCAATTACTTCTCGGTGGTGGGCCGGGCGCCCTTCTCGCGGCTGGTCTACCCCGTGCCCGAACCGGGCGGGCTTGGCGTCCATCTGACACTTGATCTCGGCGGCACGGCTCGGTTCGGTCCCGACGTCGAATGGACGGACACGCTCGACTACCGTGTCGATCCGGCGCGCGGCGAGCGCTTCTACGATGCGATCCGCAAATATTGGCCTGGTCTGGCCGACGACAGCCTGCAGCCGGCCTATAGCGGCATTCGGCCGAAACTCTCCGGTCCTGGCGAAGCCAACAGCGACTTCGTCATCCAGGCCTCCGCAACGCACGGCATCGACGGCCTGGTCAATCTGTTCGGCATCGAAAGCCCCGGCCTGACCTCAAGCTTGGCGATTGCCGAACAGGTGATGCGCATCCTCGCGCCCAAGACGGGCTGACGGCGCCGCGGCGTCAAGACGCGGCGCTCTGGCGCTCAATGCCGGCGTCCACGTCCGACGAGGTGGTATCTGAAGCGATCGCGCACGAACTCGTTGAAGAATTGGCCTTTCGAGAAAGCCGCCTTGAAAGCCGTATAGACCTCGGGTCCGACGTCCTCATAGTCATAGCGCTTGCCCGTCGGAACGAACCACACCGAAAGGACTCGCCTCGACGGATCGTAGTGAATGTTCTGGATTGCGGTGGAAGGCATGGCCAGCATCCTGCTTCCAACCTAACCCTTCACGCATCTCCAGGTTCCGCGGGCAGGGAGCGGCCTTGCACACGTGTTCCGACCTCCTATCTGAGCCGCATGTCATCAGCCAAACGCCCGACCAAGGAGAGCGCCTGCCAGGGCGACCTCTTCGATGCGTCCGGACGCGCGCTGCCCGCAAGCCTGCCCGAAGGCTTCTCCTACCAGCCGGAACTGATCGACCGTGACGAAGAGCGCGAACTGATCCGCCATATCCGGGGCCTGCCTTTCGAACCGTTCGATTTTCACGGCCATCTTGCCAACAGGCAGGTCGTCGGCTTCGGTCTGCGCTATGACTATGAGCGCCGTCAGGTGCTCGAAGCGCCGCGCATTCCGGATTTCCTGCTGCCGCTGCGCGCCAAGGTCGCCAAATTCGCGGGCGTCGCGGCGAGCGAATTCGCGCAGGTGCTTATCAACGAGTATCGTCCTGGCGCCGGGATAGGCCGGCACAGGGATAAGCCGCATTTCGAGATCGTCGCCGGTGTTTCCCTGCTGGCGCCCTGCAGCTTCCGGCTGCGCCGCAAGAGCGGCACGGCATGGGACCGCGAAACCATCGAGCTCGAGCCCAGGTCCATTTATCTCATGGCCGGCCCGTCGCGAAACGAGTGGGAACACTCCATCCCGCCTGTCGAACAACACCGCTACTCCGTCACCTTCCGGACAATGCGCGTCTCCTAGAGCGTTTCACCGTTTCACGGAAACGGCGAACCGCTCTATCTTTGTTTTTTTAAGCAATTCCGGTCGGAAAACCGCTCACAGTTTTCCTGGAATGCTCTAAGTCGCCGCTGTCACGGCTTTCCAGGAACCATCACCCGGCCCCGCGGTTGTGTCGTCAGATTTCGAGATCGAAAGGAAAGACGATGCGCACCTTGACGATGGTCCTGGCGCTGTCGGCAATCGCATTGGCGCAGCCCGCTTCTGCTCAACGCGCCGATTCGCAGCCGCCGAAAGCCCCGCCTCCTGCTCAGGAGCCCATCCCGGACAAGCCGCAGCCCGACCAGGCCCAGCCTGATCAAGGCGACGCCGCCCAGAACGTGACCAACATCGCCGTGGTGGCGATTGACGACCTGCCCTCGGAAGTGAAGGCGCAGGCGGAGGCCATAGTCACCAGGACGACGGCCAAGGAGCTGGCCAAGCTGCAGAACTCGGTCGATTCCTCGCCCGCGGCAACGTCGGTCCTGCATGCCAATGGCCTCAACTCGTCACAGGTCGTTGCCGCCAACATCGACGGTGACGGCACGCTGACGCTGATCATCCAGACGACGGCCTGACGTTAGGCTGCAACATCTGCACGCCATCCTTCACCTATCTCCAGGCGATGGATTTCCTGTCGCGCGAGCACATGCTGGCCGATGTCGCGGCGGGTCATCGGCGCGTTCGACATCGTCACATCGTCTTCGGCGAGATCGGTCGCTGACGAGAAGGAGAGCCCGGCGCCTCCCCATCTCTTCCATCAACCGTCCGGCCCGGCACGATCCCGCAGACGGAACCACCGCCCCTAATGCATGAACACCGCTCTCAACCAGGCAAGAATGCCTGCGCCCGGAGAGACCGCCGCGCGCACGCGCGATGCCGCCCAGCTTGCCGGCATGTTCGCGCCGACATGGCAATGGCAGACAACCTCATGCAGTTGCCAGTCGCTCATTTCGAAGAAGCGCTTGGCTTCGCCGTAAGTGTCGTCCTGCAGGCCCTGCGCGCGAAAGATCGGATCGTCGAAAGCGACGGTGATCGCCGATCCGTCAGCGCGCATTCTCGCACGCATGTCGGGTGAGACGTATTCGGTGCCCGCCAACGCCGTAAGGCGGCGGCTCGGGCTCTGTTCGAGAAGTTGCGCCCAGCGTTCGAGGCGCTGGCCTCGATTGGCGAAGAGAGCCGGTGCTTCGGCATGAACGTCGGCAACGGCGTTGATTTGGTCAAGGGTTTGATGCTTCACGGCCGCCTCCTATGTCGGCAGATGGCCACTCGCCCGGCATGGGAACTAAGGCGCCGACCGCCGCCGGCAAGAGCCGAAGCAGGCTCGCGGAATCATTTGATCGTTACTTGTCGCCATCGCCTGGCGCGATGCTGGTTGCACCATTCGCGAGCGCGACAGTTCTGCCAGTCGGCGCCGATCGCCTCCGACGAAGCGTCTGAGTGCGGCGATCATCGTTTCAGGTCGGGCGGGATATCCCGTCCGTCGGGATCGCGGCAGAGCTTGCCCGGGCGCCGAGCGGGAGGAAGCGCGATGGCGACTCTCCCAAACCAGACCAATCCCCGCGCCGGGCGCCCACGCCGCGAACCGGATCTGGACCGGCTGCAGGACGAAGAACCCATTCCTCAATCCGGATGATAACGATCTGCCGCCAAAGCATTCGCGTGGAGATAATCTGGCGCCAGCACTGCCGACTCAGGAGGTGCCATCACGCCGTCTCATGCTCCACCACACCATGTGACGCGAGCCCAGCCCGCATGACCCTTGCGGGACCGCCCTCCTGATCGATCCGACAGGCTGGCTGGCCGGCCGAAAAGGGTACCAACATCCGGCCACTATCCCGCAAACCGCGCTGGCATCCACGCTCCGCCCGCCGCGTTCGACTCCACCGCCGCGGC
>Ga0315336_1002597_pt1 | contig 26997 bp, 30 predicted proteins | sample ASW5metaG_FD_204512 | JGI IMG/M metagenome (GOLD analysis project Ga0315336, IMG submission 204512) | Ammonia-oxidizing marine archaeal communities from Monterey Bay, California, United States - ASW #5 | ecosystem: Environmental > Aquatic > Marine > Intertidal zone | place: USA: California... | reverse complement strand
TTTAAAATTATGATAGAGTTTACGTTATTTTCTTTTAGTGAATGAATAATGTTCATTAGGATATTACCCAATACTTTTCCATCAATACTAGTATTGAATAAAGGCGAATGTTCATATGAAACTCCATAATTGATGGTTGGTAAAACTATAAAGTTACATTTTTTTCCTAAGCGTGAAGCAATCTCTGTAACAATGTCAGAGTCAGTTGTTATTGGTAAATGAGCCCCATGTTGCTCAAGCGAGCCGACAGGAATGATGACTGCCTGCTTCTTGTATTTGATTAATTTTCTAAATTCTGGATCATAAAGCTCACTAGCGTCCATTACATTCACTTTGACTTGGCGTGAACTTTTCTCCAGCGAACTTCTAACTTGTTATCCAAATGCATCTTTACTGCCTTCAAAAGGGTAGTTGCTTCTAATTTCTGGCCTCTCTTTTTTATCGATTCAAGAGTATCCTCTGGGGTTACTTTGAAGGAATCCTGAAAGATAATTGGTCCCTGATCAAGGTTTTCTGTTACATAGTGAGATGTTACACCGACAATTTTTGTTCCTCTCTCAAATGCCTGCGCATAAGCCAGCGAACCTGGAAATGCTGGAAGCAATGATGGATGGATGTTAATTATCCTATTTGGATATCGCCAGACAAAGTTGGGTGTCAAAATTCTCATATATCTTGCCAGAACAATCAGATCAACCTGATATTTTTTACAAATTTTAAGTAATTTCTCTTCAGCCTTCTCTTGGCTTCTGTCTTCAACAACAACAAATGGGATTTTTGCCTTTTTTGCAAGTGGTGCAAGTGCTCTTTCTGTACTAACAATAACGGAAATCTTACCTCTAATGGTACGTCTGGCTGATAAGATTTCTTTCAGGCAGTGTTCCTCCTTGGTAACAAATATGGCAATACTTTTTTCCGTATTGGTTTCAGAGTGTGTGCTTACCTCCATCCTCAGTTTTTTACCTAATTTTTGGAATCCAGAATCAAGTTGCTTAAAATTAATCTTGGAAGTAAAGGATACTTCTAGATACATTCCGAACAAACCCTTGATTACATTCTGATTAACTTTCTCAACGTTAGCATTATTCTGGAATACAAAGTTTGTAAATTGTGCAACAACACCCTCTCTGTCTTTTCCAACAACAGTGATACCAACTATGGTTTTCTTCATTGGCGACGTTGGTAATTAATTCCATATATACCAAATGGTGCGGGAGGTGGGATTTGAACCCACGAACTCCTAAGAGACAGGGTCCTAAGCCCTGCGCCTTTGACCAGGCTGGGCGACTCCCGCGAGGATTGTGTAACAACAGACAAATTTATCGGTATTGGATTGCACTGTATGGGCAAATTATTTGGTACTAATGGAGTTAGAGGAGTTTTTGCTGAAGATTTCACTTTAGAGTTTGTACATGATCTTGTATTAGCAATTTCAACTTATTTCAAGCAGGGCACCATACTTGTTGGATATGATGGGAGAGACTCTAGTAAAGTGATTTCAAAACTAGTTTGTTCTACGTTAAATTTTGCTGGCATTAATTGTCATCTTGCTGGTCTTATTCCTACTCCTTGCTTGGAATTTGCAACTAAAACGTTAGGATATAATGGTGGAATTATGATTACCGCCTCGCATAATCCTCCGGAGTATAATGGAATTAAACCAGTTGCCAGTGATGGCGTAGAGATTTCACGCGAAGATGAAAATGTGGTTGAAGAGATTTTTTTCAAAAAAAATTGGAAACAAAATTCTTCTACGTGGGGTTCAACAAAAAATGATGATAGAGCGGTTCAAACATATCTCGATGGGATAAAATCACAGATAGATGTATCAAAAATAAAGTCAAAGAACCTCAAGGTTGTATTAGATCTTGGAAATGGTACTCAAGCAGTTACTGCAATAAAACTGTGTGAACAGTTAGGATGTGAAATTATAACAATCAACCGAGAAATTGATGGAAGCTTTTCTGGCAGGGGTCCTGAACCTACACCATATAATCTTGAGGAATTATCTTCTACTGTTGTAGATAATGATGCTGATCTTGGTATTGCATTTGATGGTGATGGTGATAGAAGTATATTTTGTGATAATAAAGGAATGTTACTATCTGGTGACAAATCTGCACTCTTACTATCAAATTATCTATTAAAGAAAAATCCAAATTCTAAAGTGGTTACATGCATTAACTCTGGAAATTCAATTGATGAGATAGTTAGACAAACTAATTCCACTGTTACTAGAACCAAGGTTGGAAGTGTTGAGGTCTCAAGAAAAATGCTTACTGAAAATGCGCTGATTGGATTTGAAGAAAATGGTGGGTTCATGTTTGGAAAACATAATCATGTCAGAGACGGTGGTATGACATTAGCTTTATTTCTAGAACTAATCTCGAACAAAGATATAATTGAAGAACTTGCTGCTTTGCCACCCTCTTTTACGACTAAAGATAAAATTCCCTGCAAAAAGGAGGATGCAAATAGAATAATCTCCAAACTTTCAGATGAATTCCCAAATGCAGATACTACAGATGGCATAAAGATTGTTTTTGATAAGAAAAACTGGATTATGGTAAGGTCTAGTGGTACCGAACCAATAATTAGAATTTATGCGGAATCTGATTCAGAAAAAAACCTTGAAACACTTATGAAAGAATACATAGAAAAAATCAAATCATTTCTAGACAGATAACACTTTTAATACCAATTGGCTTGATTTTTGGAATGGAGATGATCCCTCAGGGTGATGTAAATGGCAAAATCATACTATGTAAAATTTGATGTACCAGAAAATCTAGTTAGTCCTATTTATGAATCCCTCAGAGTAGCTGTTGAGACAGGAAAAGTGAAAAGAGGCACAAATGAGGCCACTAAAGCAATTGAAAGAGGTATAAGTAAACTAATAATTATTGCAGAAGATGTGGAACCACCAGAAGTTGTGGCACATCTTCCAATAATATGTGAAGAGCAAAAAGCTGCTTATGTTTTTGTTCCAAGTAAACAAGAGTTAGGAAAAGCATTAGGTATTGAAGTTACATCTGCGGCAGCTGCAATTTTGGATTCTGGTGACGCTCAACATATAATTGATGAAGTTATAGCGTCAGTTGCAAAAATTAAGGATGGCAAATCAGAACCAGAAGCTAAACCAGAACCAGAAGCTAAACCAGAACCAGAAGCTAAACCAGAACCAGAAGCTAAACCAGAACCAGAAGCTAAACCAGAACAATGAGCACAAAACCACAAATTGACGAATTAACACCAGCTGAAGTTATTCAAATTGTTGGTAGAACTGGCATTGCTGGAGAAGTTATTCAAGTTAGAGTAAAAGTCTTAGAAGGTAAAGACAAAGGAAGAATACTTACAAGAAACGTCAAAGGATCAATACGAATATCTGATACTCTAATATTAAGAGAAACAGAACGAGAAGCCAAAAAGATTAGGTAGTGAATGTTATGAGTATGTTAACAAAATCATGTAGTTTTTGTAATCGTCCAATAGCAAAAGGATCTGGAACAATGCTTGCAAAGAATGATGGAACTGTATTGTGGTCTTGTTCTTCTAAATGTAAAAAAAATCTTCTTGTTCTAAAACGTGATCCCAGAAAGCTAAAGTGGACAGAAAAATACGTTAAAGGCGGAATTAAAGTCAAAAAGTAAGTTGTCTGAACAAACACTAATCATTGTAAAGCCAGATGCTGTAAAACGAAATCTGACAGAAGAAATTCTATCACGTTTTAAAAAGAAAGAATTTAGTATTTCAAAATTAAAAACGTTCAATTTTACTGTAGAAATGGCTGAACAGTTCTATTCTGCCCATAGCTCTAAACCATTTTTTGGTGAATTGGTATCATTTATTACGTCTGGAACGGTTACTGCAGCAATAATTGAAGGTGACAATGCCATCAATCTAACTAGGGAAATTATCGGTAAAACCAACCCTAAGGAAGCTAGTGCTGGTACAATACGTGGTGATTTTGGCATAAGTATAACGGAAAACTCTATCCATGCCTCAGATTCAAGAGAAAGTTTTGATAAGGAAGTGAATGTGGTATTCTAGTGATTAAAAATGCGCATTCGACAACCCATTGTGTCCGTTTTAGGACATGTTGATTCTGGAAAAACCTCACTACTTGACAAAGTACGTGGAACTGGTGTACAGGGAAGAGAAGCTGGTGGCATAACTCAGCATATAGGTGCAAGTTTTCTACCAGTAGAAACTATACAAAAAATTTGTGGACCTATGTACGAAAAATTAAGTAAGGTTGAACATAAAATTCCAGGAATTTTAGTAATCGATACGCCGGGTCACGAAATTTTTACAAATTTGCGCTCGCGTGGAGGTTCTGCAGCAGATATTGCAATTTTAGTAGTTGATGCGAATAGAGGCTTTCAGCCTCAAACTAATGAAAGTTTAAAAATTTTAGAAAGCCGCAAGGTACCTTTTGTCGTGGCATTGAATAAAACTGATATGATTTCCGGGTGGAAGGATACGGAAACACAGTTTATTTCACAAAGCATTGAGAAACAAAATCCTGAAGTACAAACATTCTTGGATGAAAAAATCTACAATGTGGTTACTGCACTTTCTGTGTTGGGATATCAATCAGAAGCATTTTACAGGATAAATGACTACAAGAAGGAAATTGCAATAGTTCCCGTCAGTGCGAAAACAGGTATAGGCATACCTGAACTATTTGCTGTTTTGGTTGGATTAACACAACAATATCTAAAAGAGAAATTAAACCAAGAGGAAAAATCTAATCGAGGAATCGTATTAGAAGTTAATGACGAAGTGGGTTTGGGTCCCACTGCAAATGTGATTTTAATCGATGGTCAGATGAAAAAAGATGATTCTATAATAGTAGCAAAAAGAGATTCGGTAGTTGTTACAAAACCAAAGGCTTTGCTATTGCCTAAAGATCTAGACGAAATGAGAGATCCACGAGATAAATTCAAACCGGTTGAACACATACAAGCAGCTGCTGGTGTAAAAATAGCATCCCCAGATTTGGAAGGCGTTTTACCCGGTAGTACACTTTATGCAACTAGTGATAACTCGGAGATGGAAGGTTTTAAAAAATCCATTGAAGATGAGATGCAGTCTGTTTTTATTAATACTGAAACAAATGGTGTAATTCTAAAATGTGATGCCATTGGATCTCTTGAAGCTTTAACAGAAATGCTACGACGCCAACAAATTCCTATTTCAAAAGCAGACATAGGACCAGTAACTCGTCGAGATGTTCTAGAAGCTATGGCATTAAAAGAAAATGATAGACATCTTGGTGTAATTTTAGCCTTTAACGTGAAGGTTTTACAAGATGCTGAAACTGAAGCGGAAGATAATCATATCAGAATTTTTAATGATAAGATAATCTACAGTCTAATTGATACGTACACGCAATGGGTAGAAGATGATAAAGCAGATGAAGAAAGTTCTATTTTAGCTGAACTAACGCCAGTATGCAAATTTATTTTTCTCAAAGGTTTCATTTTTAGAAATAACAATCCTGCGGTATTTGGTATTAGAGTAGATGTGGGAAACTTACGCCAGAAAGTTCCTTTCATGAACAAGATTGGGAAAAAAATTGGTGTTATACATCAACTGCAACATGATGGCAAAACAATAACCTCTGTTAAAGTTGGGCAGGAAGTGGCCTGCTCTGTACAAAACATAACCATAGGAAGGCAAATAGCTGAAGAAGATGTATTCTATACACTACCTTCTTCTTCTGATGCAAAGAAATTACTGAATAAATTTACACAGAGATTAAGCTCTGAGGAAAGAAATACACTAAATGAAATTGTAGAAATTCAACGAAAAATAGATCCAGCCTATGGATATTGAATTGTTTACAAATCCAAAAGATATTGCATAGTTATTTCATCGTTTTCTTTTATCTCCATCAAATGAAATGTGGGAGACTTGATTTCTATTTTGAAATTATGTTTTTTTAGATCTAATTTTTCACCAGAAACCTTTGAAACGATTTCATATTCGGTGTTTTTTTTAATATTAACAGAGAATTTCTTTATAGCAAAACCATCAGTTATCGTTATTGTTACAATCTCTTCCAGCCAGTTATATAACAAATTCAGAAGGTTTCTGCCTTTAACTTTGATACTTTTTTCTTCAATTTCTTGAATGTTTTTCAAATCAATTATAGTTTCAACAACTGATTTTCCAGCCACCGAAAATGCTTCCTCTAAATTTTTTGCCTTAACTTCGATAAATGCGTCGGTTGAATGTTCAAGATATTTGTAGCTCATGGTTTTTTTATGAATTTCTGCTATTAATGAGTTAAAGTAAACAGCAAATCTTAAAGGTACTTTTTACGATTTTTTTTTGTTGGAACTACCACGTGGAATGAAGGACTTTGATAGGGATGAAATGATAAAAATTGAATACGTTCGTCAAATATTTTTAGAGACAGCTAAAGCTTTTGGGTTTGATTTAATCGAGCCTTCACCGATTGAACTTTTGTCCGTATTAGAAGCAAAGAGTGGACCATCCATTCGTGATGAGATATATCAATTCAAAGATAAGGGTGATAGGGAGGTAGCGCTAAGATTCGATTTTACCGTTGGCCTAACAAGATATGCTACGTCACAAAAAAATCTGAAGTTACCAGCAAAATTTTCTTCATTTGGTGGTGTTTGGAGATACGATGAACCACAAAAAGGTAGATATCGATTCTTCCATCAATGGAACATTGAAACATTTGGTAATCTAAATGTGGAACATGATGCAGAACTTATAGAATTTACATCCATATTTTTTGCCAATCTTAGACTCCAAAACATCAGTATTGAAATCAATCATAGAAAACTAGTTGAATCATATATCAACCAGATTTTTGAATCTAATGACACCACTCTACTTCATGATATTTTCAGAGCTGTAGACAAGACTCAAAAAAAATCGAAAGATGAAATACTGCAAGAATACAAACAAAAGGGTCATTCTCCAGAAAAATTGGAAAAAATATTAGAATTTTCAAATATTAATGGAACGCCATCAGAAATTGAACAAAGCTTTGATACTTCAAGTTTAGATGGTTGGAACGAATTATGTAATCTGTATGGTTCACTAAAAAACAGAGGAACTGATAACATTAGAATTAACTTTGGCATTGTAAGAGGTCTTGATTATTATTCTGGTATAGTTTTTGAAGCATTTGATACCACTTCTGACTTAGGTGCGTTGGTAGGTGGTGGAAGATATGATAATCTGCCAAAGGTTTTTGGTCGTGATGATTTAGGTGCTACTGGAGTAGCAGGTGGTGTGGAAAGAATTATTCTACGTCTTGATGAACAGGGCATTTCTTGTACTCCATCTAGTGACACAATATCTGTACTCTATGTAAATGACGAATTAAAATCACATGCAATTAATTGTGCGTCAAAACTACGACAACTTGGAATATCAGTGAACATTGACTTAACTGCAAAACCTTTGAAAAAACAGATGGAAATGTCATCAAACTCAAAGTTTTGTGTTATATTTGCGCCCAAAGAATTTTCAGAGAAACAGGTTGTCTTAAGAAATATGACGGACAGAACAGAAAAGCAAATTTCTTTGGATGAGTTAATTTCAGAGCCGGAAGGTATTCTTAATTTGTAAATGCTCGTGTTAGCATCATAATCTCTGGACCGTTTGTTAGATTTCCAACTACAACAGCATGACTGTTCGCTAACATTCCAGAGGAAACAAATGGAATGCCACCGTTTATCGTTGCTGGTTCAATGTTAATACCCAAAATATTTGAAAAATTTTTAATGTCTTCCTCATCTGTCTCAGGATGAATAATACCACCAAGATTGTTAGCCTTCATTACAGCACCAACCTGATGAAATCCGGCAATCTTCTTTTGCACCACTTCGATATCTAAAGTATCCTCAATTTCTTTGATGTACTCCTTTTCAACAATGGGAGAAATAACTCCACCCTTATCATTAACACAGATTAAATTTCCTAAAGCATTATGTTTCGTATCTAACGTTTTTACATTCAAATCAGTGCGTTTTCGTAAATTTGCGATCTCCTCTGGAGAAGATGTTTTCGGTAAAAGTATTCCATGATTGTTTAGAACCATTAGAATACCAAGTAATCTAGTATTGGCAACAGGCGTCATAAGATATTCAGTTTGAAGATAATGTGCTAAATTCTCAGCCTTGGTTTCAGCGAATCCATTTGGGACAAAAACAAATTTGTCATTTACACTAGTAAAAATTCCAATGTTTGGTCCACTGTAAACATCATATTTGATAATATCCAACGATCAGAAATTATAATGAAAAGATATGAACGTAAGGAATAAATCAAAAACACTGTTATAATTTTAAAATTTTTCAGTTAGGGATTAGTGAAATTATCTAGATTTAAATAATATTTGAAAATAGAATCCCTATGCCAATTAAAGAGGACTTCTGTAAAGGAGACAAAAAACCAATTGGAAAGATCAATTACAATGACGGTGAAAACTTTCATTGGGTTTGGCCATCTCAAGCTGGCGAATCAGGAAATGACTGGGATGCATCTAAGGATGAGAAAGTTCTAGCTGATTACAAGAAACACGGCGAAAAAATGGAGAAACTTGGAATCACTGGTACTATGGTAGCAAATGATTGGGATGTTTGTGTCGCTGACGGTGCTTGTATTGAAGCATGTCCTGTACAAATATTTCAATGGTACAGAACTGACAAGGACATATCAGGCATAAAAGCAGTGAAAGATACAACCCCATGGCCTGGTGCAGGCACAACTGAAAAAGAGGAACGACTAGATTTCACAGATAAAGCCGATGCAATCAGAGAACATGACTGCATTTGGTGTATGGCATGTGTATCAGTTTGCCCCCCACTAGCAGTTTTGGTAGACCAAGGTAACATGGAGTGGCACGAAAAAGCTTCAGGAACTTATCAAAAATTAGGTTCTGGAACAGCAAACCCACACGCAGAACATTAGAATCGAACTCACGTTCATTTTTTTTCTTTTTTTAAAACAAATTTTAGTTAGTCCCTACAATCAATTTTTGCAGAGGTCGCTTAGCCTGGTAGAGCGCGGGCCTTGAGAGCCTGTGTGCGCAAGCACGCGGGGGTTCGAATCCCTCTCTCTGCGTTTTCTATTTACCAACTTTTGCTAATTCTGCTAATAGTGCAGATAGCTGAACCTCAGGATTAGCACCTACCAAAACTCTGTAATCATACTTTGCAATTATTTCTAATATTCCTTCAAGATTATTAGATTTAGAATTAAAAACTGCTTGCGTTATGTATTTTAGAAAATCTGACTCTGACATACCATAAACTTTGATCAATTCTATCATTTTGTCTCTTGCATCAGAAATCTTTCCGTTAAGAGCTAATTTTAGAACGTCTTGAACATCGTTTGTTTTAGTTAATCCAACAACTGATTTGACAACAGATTCTGTTACATTTCCTGAACTCGCAGCTGCCTGAAGAATATTAATTGCGTGGCGTAGATCCCCATCGGTATAATCGCATATAGCATTCAAGCCTTTTTCATCTGCCTTAATCTTCTCTTTTTTACAAATGAATTTTAATTGAGAGAGAATTTCCTTGTCTAAAATCTTAGTAAATTTGAACACAACGCATCTACTTTGAATGGGTGCAATTATTTTTGATAAATTATTTGCAATTAAAATAAATCTGCAAATTTTTGCGGTGTCTTCAATTATTCTTCTAAGTGCAGTCTGTGCATCCGTTGTCATCTCATCTGCTTCATCAAGAATTATTATTTTAAACGGAATTTCGGTATCTAGTCCCGCAAACCGTGAAAATTTTTTTACGCGTTCCCTTACCATGTTTATTCCTCGCTCATCAGAAGCATTAAGCTCCAAAGTATAATCCCTCGAATGTTCACCTAAGATTTCTTTTGATAAACAAAGTGCGGCAGAAGTCTTTCCTACTCCAGCTGAACCCGAAAATAAAAGATGGGGTATTTCAGATTGATTTTTCAACATGGAGTTAATACTGCCAAGAATTTCCTTTTGGTTCACCAATTCAGATATTTTCTGTGGACGGTATTTTTCTACCCACATCACGTTTGATGATGGCATTAGATCTGATCCAGCCTGTCCTATTAATAAATGGCATAAAGGATCAAATGATCAAAGCTTTTTGTAAATTCATTTGATCGATCGTATCCATTAAATGGTTCAATGATGTTACAGATCCATTGGAAATATCTGAACTGATACATATGCATTCAATAGGAAATAGTCTAAAGGATGTTAAAGTTGAATTTAAAAAAGAACTGAAATTAGATGTTTCAGATATTTCAATTGAAGGAAAACATGGTGAAATTCTTAATATTCCTAGATGGGCTGCGAATGTTTTAGAATCTGAAAAATACATTGAAATTCAAGATGTAGACATGCTTGTAGAATTAAAACAAGCTGTTGAAAAGGAAAAAATGTTGGGTCAATTTGATCTGTCAACACTTCAAGTACAACATCAAGCAGATCCTCATTTTTACATAAAGATGAAATCATACATGGATGGATTACCTGAAAAAGATTATGATAAAGTTGAAAGTATGCTAAACACACTACTCAGAACTAGACAAACCAAAATAATTCGTCTTGCAGATGCATCCAAACTAACAGCTGATATTTCTCAGAAATTGTCTATAGAAGAACGTGAATTCTACAATAACCTTCATGATAATAGTTCCAAGTTCACTAAAACAATAATAGGTAACAAGAAATGACCGCGGAAGAAGTACATACAAAATCAGCACTAGCTGACAAAGTGAAAGAATTTTTAACTCAATACAAAGATCCATCTGGCTCTTTTTCTTATGTTGAACAAATTGATCAGATGGTAGTTAAACAGACTACGTATATTGTTGTAGATTTTAATGATCTAGTATCAGTCCCATTTATTGAATCAAAATTCAGAGAAAGCGCTGACGAAATTCTTACTGCATTCAGAAAAGCTATCTTTGAAATGTTGAAGGAAAGAAACCCAGAATACGCAGAAAAGATTGAGCATGACATACGTGCACGTATAGCAAACTTCCCAGATGAACGAAGTTTACGTCAGATTAACTCTGATGTAATAACCAAGATGATCAGTGTCTCTGGTATGGTAGTAAGAGCTTCAGAAGTAAAACCATTGGCTAAAGAATTAACTTACAAATGTCTTGCCAATCATACCTCAAAGTTTACTCTGCTTGATGGAATGAGCTTGGATAAAGCTGTAAAATGCCAAGAATCAAGGTGTCCACATACCAATTTAGCTATAGTGGCTGAAGAAAGCAGATTCATAGATTTTCAAATAGTCAGATTACAAGAGCTGCCTGAAGATCTTCCGCCTGGACAGCTGCCGCACTATGTGAACGTCAGTATGAAGCAAGACTTGGTGGATTATGCACGTCCTGGTGATAGAATTGTTTTGACTGGAATTGTTAGAATTGAGCAAGAGCGAGTATCTGGAGTAAAACAATCTGAAAGCGCGCTTTATAGACTACGAGTAGATGGAGATAACGTTGAATTTATTGGTGGTAAGGGAACCAAAAGCTCAAGACGAACAGAAAGAGAAGAAATTTCTCCAGATGAGGAAAAAATAATCAGAACGTTATCAAAAAACCCAGATATTTATGAAAGACTGATTTCATCCTTTGCGCCGCATATTCGTGGACATGAAATATTCAAAGAAGCAATTCTTTTGTTGATTGTTGGTTCAACACAACGGGCACTTTCAGATGGCTCAAAAGTTAGAGGAGACATCAACGTTTTTCTTGTTGGGGATCCAGGTACTGCAAAAAGTGAAATGTTAAAGTTCTGTTCAAGAATTGCTCCTAGAGGATTATACACATCGGGAAGGGGTTCCACTGCTGCAGGTCTTACTGCTGCGGTTGTACGTGACACCTCAGGAATTTTCATGTTAGAGGCTGGGGCTGTAGTCCTTGGTGATCAAGGCCTAGTTTGTATTGATGAATTCGACAAAATGAGACCGGAGGACAGAAGCGCTCTACATGAAGTGATGGAGCAGCAATCAGCTAGTATAGCCAAAGGTGGTATAGTTGCAACCCTTAATGCAAGAACCTCAATATTGGCTGCTGCAAACCCTATGTTTGGAAAATATGATCCGTTCAAAAATTTAACCGAGAATGTAAATCTTCCAATTCCACTTCTTACAAGATTTGACTTGATCTTCGTTGTGAGAGATATCCCACAGGAGGAAAGAGATAGACAGATAGCACAACATATCATAAGTCAGCACGGAACATCTGGAACTGATACCACTTCACTTGTAGATATAGATATTCTTACAAAATATTTGGCATATGCCAAACGAATTGATCCAGTTCTTACAAAAGAAGCTGAAACTAAGATAATGGAATTCTATCTTAAAATGAGAAGCATTGAAGATGAAGATAAAGAAAAAATGATTACAATAACTCCAAGACAACTAGAAGGGCTAATTAGATTAGCTACTGCTAGGGCAAGACTTCTGTTGAAAAACCAGGTTGAGAAAGATGACGCAGACAGAGCAATTTACTTGTTCAATGAAATGTTGGAGAATGCAGGAGTAGATGTTAATACTGGAAAGGTTGACATAGGCACGCTTCAGGGTCGTCCTCGTAGCGAAGCTTCAAAATTATCGACGTTTATGGAAACGATAAGATTGCTTGAGGGCGATAACAAATCACCTGTATCAGAACAAGAATTGATTGATGAGCTTGAAAAATCAGAGAAATTTAAAGGCGAGGATGAAGTTAGAAGGTTTATTCGTAAAATGATCAATGAAGCAGCTATTTATGAGTCAACACCCGGTCATTATAACACAGTATGAGAATTAATGAATTACAACTTGATCCTAATACAATTAATTTCTTAAAATCAGAAGGTTATACAGAACTTTATCCTCCACAGAAGGATGCAGTCAAAGCAGGAGTTCTTGATGGTAAGAGTATACTAGTTTCTGTACCCACTGCAAGTGGGAAGACACTCATTGCAATGCTAGCAGCATTATCTCATCTATCAAAAAATAAATCCAAAGTAATCTATCTAACTCCATTACGAGCACTAGCATCTGAAAAGTTTGAAGAATTTAAAAAATTAGAAAAAATCAATGGAAGTAAAATCAAAGTGGCAATATCTACGGGTGATTTTGATTCAAAGTATAATGAATTAGATGGTGCAGATATTATAATTCTTACAAATGAAACCATGGATGCGATGATGACATTTCAAAAATCTTGGATTTATGAAATAGGATTAGTGGTTTCTGATGAAATCCACCTAATTGGTGATTCTGGGAGAGGACCTACATTAGAAATGATTCTTACTCGATTGAAAACTGGTTATGTTGGAAAAAAACCACAGATAGTAGCATTAAGTGCCACTATATCAAATTCTTCTTTACTTGCAGAATGGTTAGATTGTAAGCTAGTTGAAAGTCAATGGCGACCTGTGCCATTGTCTGAGGCAGTATATAGTAATCATACTATAACAAATCAAGATCGTGTTGAATCTGAAGGGAATCTTGATAAAAAAAGAGAGACTAGACATAGCAAACCTGCAATCGGTTTAGGATTAGATATTGTAGAAGACGGGGCACAAAGTCTAATATTTACTATGACAAGAGCTAGTTCAGTAGCTACTGCAACTGAAGCTGGAAAATTTGTTGCGGAACAATTGAAAAAAGATGAACTCGAAAAACTAATTAAAATTTCAAAAACAATACTTCCAAGGGAAACTGAAGATCAAACAAAGTTAGTAAAAAAGTTGGCAGATGCAGTAAAAAATGGCGCTGCATTTCATCATGCAGGGCTTGATCAAAGATGCCGTACAATAGTTGAAACAGAATTTAAAAATGGTAATATCAAACTGTTAACTGCAACACCAACTTTAGCTGCCGGTGTAAATCTTCCTGCACGTCGAGTAATAATCTCAAGCGTATTCAGATTTGGTCCAAATGGAAATGCAGCAATTAGTATCTTAGAGTATAAACAGATGTGTGGAAGAGCTGGTAGACCACAATATGATGATGAAGGTGAATCGATAATTGTCGCAAAGGGTTCACCAAATCAGTATCTGGAACATTATATAGATGGAATTCCAGAATCTCTCGAATCACAAATACTTGAAGAAAGTTCTTTAAGAATTCATTTACTTGGTTTGATTGCGACGTCATCTACTTTTTCTGCAATTTCTGAAGAAAAGATCAACGAATTTTTTTCTCAAACTTTTGGAGGTTTGTCTGACGATAAGTTAGATAACAAAATATCTGAACGCCTAAAAGAGTTGAAAACATATGATATGATTACAGATGAAGGTGGTTTCAAACCTACGAAATTTGGACAAAAAGTATTTTGGTTAAGAATAGATCCTAAAACAGCATTCGATGTAACTGCACATCTTGAAGATTATGTTAAAGGAAACAAACACACATTTGGTTTCTTACATATGATTACTAATCTTCCTGAATTCTATCCACAATTTAGTGTCACAGAAAAACTTGAAGAAAAAATGGAAGAGGTACACGATAATTTTAAACATGAAAAATTATATGCAGAGCAGAAGCTGGATCACGATTGGACAAAAAGTCTACTAATATTACATCATTGGATTGATGGTATGACTTATTCTACTATGTCTGAAGAGTTTAACGCTGAACCTGGTGATATATTTCAAATACGTCAAAATACAGAGCGCTTAGCATACATCATTAAGGAAATTGCTAGATTTTGGAAAAATCAAGTTCTTGTCGATGAATTAGATACTCTCAGGCAACGAATTAGGCATGGCGTCCCGGAAAAATATCTTGATTTGGTAAAAATCAAAAATGTAGGGCGCGTGCGAGCAAAAATACTGTACAAATATAATTTTCATGATCGTGTTGACTTGAGAAAAGCCCCGCTTGAGAAATTAGCAGCAATAGATAAAATTGGTATGACTATTGCAAAAAGTATCAAATTACAGATAGAAAAGGTCAGATAATTGGAAGAAAAAATAATCGTGGCGATAATTGTATCAGCAATTGCTTTTTTTTCGATCTATGCTTTTACCCCTGTTTTGATTAAATTCTTAGAAAAGCGAAATCTGACAGTAAAGGATGTTAACAAAATAGGCGATGTTATGATACCACGACCAGGTGGCATCTCCATAATGATTGGAATTGTTGCGTCAGAAATCATGTTGTATCTATTTTTCCCAATTTCAGAGATTTTAGCCATAATCATAACATCTGTTCTAGGATTTTCTGTTGGAATAATAGATGATAAAAAAACTATGGGTGGTTGGTTTAAACCTCTCGCACTTGCATTTTGCGCAGCACCAATACTTTTGCTAGGTGCATATGATTCAAATCTAAATTTCCCCCTATTTGGTTCAGTCCAAATACCATCTTTGTATTTAGCTTTAGTAGTGTTTATGATTCCCATTACTGGAAACACAATAAATTCCGTTGATGCTCTCAATGGGATAGCCAGCGGAGTTACTACAATTGCAAGTTTTGCATTGGCGATTTCATTGTTTATCCTACAAAACTATGAAATTGGTATAGCTTGTCTATGTTTGGCTTTTGCTTCTCTTGCTTTTTACAAATATCACAAATTTCCGAGCAGAATATTTCCTGGTGATTCTGGTGCAGTGATGTTTGGTGCAACCTATGGTGCTATAGCTATTGTTGGTCAGGTAGAAGTTATCGCAGCGATTGCAATTTTACCGGCTATCATTAATTCATTCTTGTTTCTCTCAAGTGTAAAAAAGATAGTTGAACATAGACAAATTAAAAATCCTATTAAACATACTGATGATTTTAAACTAAAATCCACTGATGAAAATCACGCGCCAATTACGTTAGTAAGATTACTTGTTGCCAAAAATCCATTATCAGAAAAACAAATTTCTAATGAAGTTTTAAAATTAACAATGTTCTCTGGAGTTTTAGCAATTATTACTGCATTTATGATGGGAGTGAGAATTTAATGGACGTAAAAATTTATAGTTTTATTTTTACCATGTGGATTTTGATGTTAATTGGTGGTGGGTTAATGGTGTTGATTATCGGACCACTTTCATTAGGTAGTATAGGAGGTGTTGATCCAATAATTTTATCTGGAATCAAAGTTGGGCTTGCCCTAGTTTTGATTTTCATATGGGTTTTCGCACTAACAAAAATTAAGAATTGGGTCTTTAAATCACAAATAAAATCTTAGATTTAGCTATTCTTCCATTCAGTTTGTTTTTTATCATATTCATTACGTGAATATTTTGGTTTTGCCGGTACACCTGTAACCACAGTATCTGGTGGAACATCTTTGGTAACTACAGCACCCATTCCAACCACGCTATTTTTACCAATAGTTACACCAGCCTTAATGACTGCTTTACTGCCAATTATTGCATTATCCTCAATTATTACACCAACTAATTTTTCACTGGGTGGATAAGGATCGTTTGTTAATACAGCACCAGGTCCAATGAAGACATTTTCTCCAATCCTGGAAAGTGGTGGAACGTAAACTAGCCCCTCAATGAGCGTATTGTCTCCAATCTTTACATCATAATCAATATGTGCTAAGGAACCAATTTTGACATTGTTTCCAATTTCAACGTCATCGCCAACATAAACAAAATGCCAAATTTTGGTATTTTCACCAATCTTTGCTTTGTCAGAAATATAGTTAGTAACCAAAATACCTCACAAATGCCATGGCAATGCTTGCGTTATAATTTTCTCTGGTAATTTCTTAGTGTTTCTTTTTAGGAACTCAATATCTTGTTTTTTGTCTCTTAACTCATCAGGTAACATTATAGGAATTTCATCTATTATTGGAAAAAATCTAGAACATTTTTTACAGTACAAAGCTCCTTCAGTTATTTTTTCCCCATCTAATTTATTCTCAAAAAGTTCTAGGGGATGATGTTTGTCTATAGGACATGCAAGTATCTCTAATAATTTTCTGTTCATCTTAGATCAAGATAAATTGGAGTGCCCCTCTGGCTCGATAAAAGTGCAGCTTCCGCTACTTTTGTAACATTTACTGCTTGTTCCGGTTTTACTAAAAGATCGTTTTTACCCTCTATAGCATCTATGAAATTTTTTATTTCTAATGATAGTGGTTCAGCTTTTTCATTTTTTGGGTTTTCTGTGCCGTTATCTGTCTCAATTCTAATTTCTTGAGTTATAAAATCAGAAAATATTCTTGCTTCGGTGCAAACAGCATTAAAATTTCTCACACGTATTGGAGTAATCCAATTAGAAGAAATTGTTGCAGTTTTGTTATCTTTGAATCCAAGCGTTATGGTAGCAAAATCCTCGTGTTCATGATTAATTTTACCTGCAATTGCAAAGACAACTTCTGGTGTCTCATCAAACAACCACATTGCCGTATCGATATCATGAACTGATGTATCGTAAATGACCCCAACATCCTTGATATGTTGTGGCATTCTGTGTTCACGATAAAATTCAAGTCTGATTAAATCACCGTATTTTTGTGATTTAATAAAATCTTTTACAGAAGCGACAGCTGGGTTAAATCTTTCTATATATCCACAAGTGAGTATTACGTTATTTCTTTTTGCAAGTTCAATAAGATTTTGGCCGTCTTCAGATAGATACGTCATTGGTTTTTCTACGAAAACATGTTTTTTATTTTCAATTAATCTTGTAGTAATATCTGAATGTGTGAATGTTGGTGTACAAACTAATGCCGCATCAAATTCCTCTTGTTCCAATAAACTTTCAAACGAATCATAAAAATTAACAGAATATTTCTTCCCAAACTCCTCTGCACGTTGTGAGTTTACGTCACATACTGCAGAAAGCACACCAAATTCTGAAAGCACTCTTGAATGATTTTTTCCCCATCCTCCAACTCCTATTTGAACAACTTTCAATTAATACACCGTAGTTAACCAGTGAGAATAATTTTCGCTTTTATTCATTACGATGTCTGAATAAGTAGCCATAAACAATTTAGTTATATTTCCAACTTTTCCTTCACCTATCTTCTTTTTATCTATTTTAATGACTGGGGTAATTTCTGCAGCTGTGCCAGAAAGGAAAATCTCATCAGCCATTTTTAATTCTTTTTTACTAACTTTTTGTGTTTTAATTTTTAACTTCATATCTTTAGCTAAAGTGATAATTGATCTTCGTGTAATTCCATCTAGTGCGGATGAGCTAAGCGATGGAGTTACCAACATGTTATTTTTTACCAGAAATATGTTTTCACCTGGTGCTTCACTTACATTTCCAAACTGATCTAATAGAATTGCTTCGTCAAAACCCCTTTGTTTTGCATCCTGCGTTGCTAAAATAGAATTTAGATAATTGCCGCCCATCTTTGCCTGCGTAGGTGTTGACATATCACTAAATTTTCTCCATTTTGAAATTGTTGCGGTTATACCATTTTTATTGAATAGATCACCGAACGGAAAAGCAAAGATGGCTGTATGCGTTGGTGCTTTTTGGGTTACGTGAAAATTAATACCATACTGACCTACAAAATAAAATGGCCTAATGTAGCATGATTTTTTGATTTTGTTTTTCTTGCACAGATCTATTACAGCATTTTCTATTTGTCTATCAGAAAAATTTAATTTAATATTGTAAAATTTCCCTGAATTCCTAAATCGCTTAACATGATCTTTTAGCCTAAAAACATGTAGGTTTTTTGAGTTCCAATATGCCCTAATTCCTTCGAATATCGACGTACCATAATGTATTGCATGGGTGGTGACTGGAACTTTGGCCATATTCACAGGCACAAGTTTCCCATCAAACCAAATGTATTTTGAGAGAGGAAATTTCACAAAAATTTGAACAGTAGTCTATAATTAATCTATTTTGAATTGTAACCTTCTTTCGGAAATTTCATTCCAGCTACTCTGGTAGTCATGTCTTCTTCAGAAGCAAATTTTTTGACTGTTTCCCAATTTTCGTTAATTATTTTAGCTACACTTGAGGGTACAAATTTTTCCCATGATGATTTATCCCCTTGGGTTGCTGCATACATTTCATTTTTTACCGATGTTGCAGATATTGACTTTCTAGCTCCCACTTTTGGCTTTAATCTGTATAATTTTAGCATGAGACCCTCTGCCTTGTCCCCAGTATATGTAAAGTAATCATCTTCAATTTCCTGTAGGATTTGTTTTCTTAATGACCATGATTTTGGTGAAATGAGTGGCGGAAAATATTTTTTGAACGGTGCAAAGAATGTATAGTTTGACGAAACTATCACCGAATCACCAAATACTGATTCAATCATTTTTTTTCTAGTTTCAAAGCTAAATGGAAAACTTTTACTGTTGATCTCTTTTTCACCATTTAAAAAACGCACAGGCATTACAATTACTTTGTTTTCTTTTTTTTGCTCTTCAATAATCTCAACGTGAGCATTTGTCATTGGATTCAAATGTGCAAGATAGATACAAATCGTCAATAATGCATTATTAATTATAGTTATATTTCAATGATTGATTTATCATGGGAACGATGGGAGTTGAACCCATGATCTCCAGCACCCGAGGCTGGCAGTATACCAAGCTAACCTACGTTCCCAGAAGTAAATTAAATTCAGTAGTATTATTTTTTTAGTTATTTTAGCCGTATGATTCAAACTTTACGGAAAAGTTTCCATCTTTGGATTTGTCTTTTTCTTTTTCTAATAGAAATCCAAGTGGACGTACATAATTCAAAACACCATCAACCGTACCCTGCCAACCACAAACGTAGAAAATTGTATTTTGCGGAGTTATTTTTTCCCCAACTAGTTCTTCAAGAGGTGATCTGCCACTATCAGTTGGTTTTAAAAATTGTTCAACCCTTCCCGTTTGACCGGTCCATGACCTATTGAACCATTCTTGAGGTCTGCTAATCGCGGCTCTATATTTGAAGTTCCATTTGTCAGGACCTCTGTCTATACTTTCTTGATCCAGAGCAGTCAACTCATCCTTATAGCTTAATTCGTCAACATAGCTAGAACCATGTAAGCAGATAAGCTGTCTATGATCACCTACTGCATGAAGATGTCTAGCAAATGCCATGAATGGTGCAATTCCAGTTCCACCACTTACACAAACAATTCTTCTGTTATCCTTGCTGCCATCCGCTAACTTTTCACTAATTTGTAGAGCAGCACCAGTTGGTGGAATCCATGACACTTCACTACCCTCACCTGAGTTGAATAACGCAGTTGTTACACGACCTGGTAGTGGCTTTCGAACCCACCTAATTACCAATTCTATGAATTTTTTATTTTCAGGGTGTGAAGCGATCGAGTATGCTCTTCGAATAAGCTTATTGTCTTCACTAGGTATGGGCATGCCAAGAGTAATGAACTGGCCCGTCTCATAATCTGGAATTATACCATCTTCCGGAACAAGCCTAAAAACTGCTAAATCCTCTTTCATTAATTGAACATATGTCAAAGTAGCCTTTTTGTCAATAGCCATATCCGTTAGATCCGACATTAGTGGTTAATAAGTTTCACAAAAACAAGTATGCCTAATTTGATTTTTTTATAATATTACAAAAAATAGAATTTAGAATGATAAATGTTAAAATTTAGCCAGACTTAGTTAATTTTTGTGTCCGACAAGAAAGAAGAATCAGAACCATCAACACTTTCAGAAGCTCAGGCGGAAGAAGCTGTAGCAAAAGCAGAATTCGAAGCGGCAAAGGAAGAAGCACAACAAGCAAAACCTGATGATGGCACACTTAGATCAACAACAATTTCAGATGCAGTGGCTGCATCGGAAGCGGTAACGGCAACAGAAGCAGCATATGAAGCGGCAAGGGAAAAAGCAAAAGCAGCAAGGGCAACATCTGAAGCGGTTTGGAAGGCAGAATATGAAGCGGCAAAGGCTGAAGCTGGAGAAGCAAGACCGACAGGACAATTTTCTGATAAACGCAAACAGGATCGTATATTTCGAAGAGAAATGGGGGAACCAGAATTTTTCTTAATGGACACTGGACCAGTAAAATCTATTCTTACGGGAGATGAAATAGAAGAGATTACTAGAAAAGTGCAGACTCCAAAAGATCAAACACCGCAATACAATCCAGAAAATGTACTTAGTCCTGAATTTGGTGGAGGCTCGAATTATGAAACTGGTATAACGGATTTGATCGAAGAAGCTAAACAGAAATTAGATAAACTTTTGAACGATCCTGAAGCCACTAAACAGGAAATTGAACTGGCTAAACTTGACCTAAAGAAATTAAATTATTTGTATGACAACTATAACATGGGAATGAATGTTTTCAGAACTGCAAAAGGTGGTAGAGATACACTTCGAGAATAAAAGGTAACATGAATTGACTGAAAATAATTTTCAAATCATGAATGCAAGAATTACTTTTAAGAATATTCCGCTTCATAAATTAACAAATTTTTCATTCAAAGATGTTACTGCTGCATGTAAATCTTTTATAGAAAATACTGGTGCGTCGGAATGCGTAATTGTTCAGACTGCTAGTAGGGTTGAAGTTTTTACTGTCGGTGGTATACAAACAGGAGAAATACCTGATGCGAGACGAAACTTCGAAACTGACGGAACTCCGGCAAAGATGCAAGGAAAAAAACTTGATGTAAGTAAGATCTTATCAACTTGGTCATCGCTAGTAGAACTAAACCAATTTGATCTTGATCACTGGGATCAAACTCTAGAGATTTACAAAGATGCTGATGTTTATGATCATCTTCTAAGACTAGCGTCTGGTTTGGACTCGCTAGTTGTAGGAAAAGAAGAAATTGTTGAAGAGCTAAAAAAATCTATATCAATTGCAAAAGAAGCTAAAACTTCTGGTAAAATATTGGATAAATTGTTTGACACCATTTTACATGTTGCAGCAAATATTAGAAACACTACCAAAATTAGTAAAGAAGTAATATCAATTGGGGATATGTCCGTGAAACTTGCTGAAGAAGCCATGGATAATGTTGGTTCGAAGAAAATTCTGCTTATAGGTACGGGTGAAACGGCTGGCACGGTTGCTAAAACTCTTAATAAAAATAATTATGCATTTGAGGTTACCAGTATGACAATTGAACGAGCCACTGGTTTTTCTAAAATATTAGGTGGAAAACCTATAGAATTTAATGATGCTATGTTAGGTTTTGACAAATTTGATATTATCTTTGTTGCAACCACTGCTGATGCTTTCCTAATTACTTTTAAGAAAATTGAGAAAATTATGAAGAATAAAAAGAAAGGGACGTTGATAATGGATTTATCAGAGCCGAGAACAGTTGATGAACAAATAGCTACTATTAAAAAAATAAAACTAGTAAATCCATCTCAAATTAATGAGATGTTAGAAGAAAATACAAAGAAAAGAAAGAATGCAGCTTCTGCTGCAGAAGAAATGATTCATCCAGAAATTCCAATTATTGAGGCAACGATGAGGCGTGTTGTTTAGAATTCTTAGTTAGGGCATAGTTAGAAATCAATTAGAAATCCTAAAAGGTATAAACATATGCTGGTTTTTCATTGGGCCGGTCGTTCAGCCTGGTAGGATGCGCCCATGGCATGGGTGAGGTCAAGGGTTCAAATCCCTTCCGGTCCACCATTTTTTAATATTTTAAAATTTTCTCAAAATCACTATCATCATATTTTTTTAACTCTTTTTTTTCTTGATCTGAAAACTTTTCTCCTATCAGAATAGTTGCATAGGCTGCACTTTTTTTAACTTCAATATTTGTATCAAATATACAATTATGAATTTCCTTACTCGCTTTTTTTGCTCTAAGATGTCCTAATGCACCGAGAGCACAAGATCTAACCATACCACTGGAATCTTTTGTTAACAATTCAAGAATAGAGATTGCATTTGAATCTCCTCTGTTAGCCAAGACAAGAGCTGAAAATCCCTTAATGTTATTACTTTTTGAACTTAGAGCATCAATCAAAAATTTAGATATATCATTTTTGTTAAGGAAAAGAGAGCTGAATGCTTCACCTCTTACTTCTATTTCCGAATCATCAAGTTTTGATATTATTTTGTTGATGGTTTCTTGATCGCTGGATTGACTTAAAGATTCTAAAACAATAATTTTATCTTCCATTGAGCCAGAATCTAAAATTTGGTTGGGGCTCACATCTTCGTTCATTAATATACATACTTTGCACAAAGTATGTAAAAATTTCAATTAATGATTGTTTTACCAGATCAGCGATTCTAGGTTTAAATTATACCAAATCATAATTGCCCTATGTCAAACGACGCAAATGAAGCAAATACTGCAAATGAAGCAAGTACTGCAACTATAACGACTAAACCAACTCAAACAACAAAGCGACCCGAGTCTTCTGGACCAAGAGATACCATATACATTGGTAAGAAACCATTGATGGCTTATGTCACATCCACACTAATCCAGTTGGCTAACATTCCATCAGTAACTATCAAGGCACGAGGAATGAGTATTGGTCGTGCTGTAGACGTGTCACAAATAATATCACGTAAGACAGAAAACGCAGGATATACTATAGGAAACATCAAGCTTGGCTCTGAATCATTGGAGTCTCAAGATGGAAGAACAAGAAATGTTTCTACTATAGAAATCGAAGTGAAGAGAAAGAATTAGTACTCTTTTTACTCTGTTTTTTTATTTTTTATATTGTTTTTCTAATTTTCTATATTTTTTTAATTCTACAAGATCATTGAACTGATCAAAATTTACAAGTTTTTTATTTAATTTTCTAGTATTTCCTGATCTTTTTAATTCTCTCAAAATTTGAAGCGTTGCATATGTATTAGAAAATAAAACTGAAAGTGGGTATAAAATAATCTTAAATCCCATCTCAAAAAGCTTAGTTGCAGAACTTAATGGTGTTGTACCACCTTCGATCATATTAGCCACAAGAGGCGCATGAATATCATTTCCAATCTTTTTCATCTCTTGAATCGTTTTTGGTGCTTCAACAAAGATAACATCTGCACCAATTTTTTTGTAATGTAATCCTCTTTCAATAGCATTATCTAATCCCTCAGTTGCTCTAGCATCAGTCCTTGCTACAATTATGAAATTCTTATCACTGCGTGCATCTAATGCAGCTTGTAATTTTTCTGAATATTCATCTATAGAAACAACCTCCTTTCCTTGCATATGTCCACATCTTTTGGGCCACCTTTGATCCTCCAAAAAAATTCCTGATGCTCCTGCGTTTTCTAATTCTTTTACTAATTTCCATACACTAAGCGCATTTCCATAACCAGTATCTGCATCAACTATGACAGGAACGGATACCGCACGACAAATTCTACGTGCATTATCAACAGTTTCAGTAGACCCAATAAAACCATAATCAGGCATACCAAATAGAGTAGCAGAAGTTCCATATCCAGTCTGGAACATTGCCTCAAAACCTACTTTTTCTACGATTTTAGCGCCTATTGCATCATAAACTCCGGGTATCACTAATGGCTTTGATTTGTCTTGTAGAAGTTTTCTTACGCTTTTCACAGATCGTCTATTTGCTTGAATTATTTATGATTTAGTCTATCTTAACGTTCTTTCCTTTTTTACTAGGCGGTTTTTCCATTTTTTCTATCTCAGACTTTAAGAATTTCTTATATTTTTCAATCTCCTCTTTTGACATTTGACTTGCATTCTCACTTAGCATTGAGCCTAAGGTATAAACTCGTTCTATCATATCAAGCGCTACAAATCTACCCACATTACCAATTCTGAATAAAACATCAAGTTGATTTTTTACAATGTTATTGATTGTTTCTAGATCATCTGCTGTTGTAGTACCTCTTTTTGTTATTTTGTATTTGCCACCAGTAGTTTCCTGTATCAATTTTTCATCCAATAGCCTTCCTAGTAGTGGATAAATCAGACCTGGGGAAGGCTTCCATTTCCCCTCAGTTTGTTTTATAGCAAAATCAATAAGCTCTTTTCCTGTATGTGGTTTCTTTTTGAGTGTTTCAAGTATGAAATGTCGTGAAAATCCCCTTGGAACAGAACTGCCAACACGTTGAATCCATTCAGATTGCATCACTGGTGATATCACTAGTGATATATATTAACGCTTTGTTTTGATCTTTAATTGAATTTACACTCATATTTAGCGGAATATCAGATGTGATGTCAAGATGACTAATACTATTGAATACGATCTGATTATTGTTGGTTCTGGTCTTGCTGGTTTGAGAGCTACAATTCAAGCTGCGCGAAGAAATTCCAAGATACGGATTGCAGTAGTATCCAAAGTGCAAGTTATGCGTTCTCATTCCGTTTCTGCGGAAGGAGGAACTGCAGCAGTACTGTTCCCAGATGAGGGTGATTCTATTGAATCGCATATCTATGATACAGTAAAGGGTAGTGACTTTCTGGCAGACCAAGATGCTGCAGAACGGCTTTGTAAAGAGATGCCTGATGAAATCTATCAACTTGAACATTGGGGTATGCCATGGTCCAGACGAGAGGATGGTAAACTTGGTCAACGAGCTTTTGGTGGATATAGTTTTCCTAGAGCAACATACGCGTCAGACAAAGTCGGATTTTTTGAAATGCAAACGTTGTATGATACATGTCAAAAATTTGATAATATTGAATTTCTCAACGAGTGGTTTGTAACTTCTATTATACACAATGAGAAAAAATTTGCTGGTATTACAGCGATTGAATTGTCTAATGGTGATTTCCATGTGATTAAGGGCAAGGCATTAATCATCGCGACTGGTGGTGCGGGCAGAATTTACAGTTTTTCAACATATGGATATTCATCTACGCCTGATGGTATTGATATGGCGTACAGGGCAGGGCTTGCTCTCAAGGATATGGAATTTGTCCAATTTCACCCAACAGGAATTATGCCCTCTGGCATATTGATAACGGAAGGTGCTAGAGGAGAGGGAGCTTATCTTCTCAACAAGGATGGTGATAGATTTATGAAAAAATATGCTTCCAAACTAATGGAACTTGCTCCAAGAGACATAGTATCAAGATCAATAATGACTGAGATTAAGGAGGGTCGTGGATTCAAGCATGAAACAGGAGTAGATTGTATGAAGCTTGACCTTAGGCATGTTGGCGATGAGGTAATAAAACAAAAACTTGGTGGCATTCGTGAAATATCACTAAAATTTTCAGGTGTGGATCCAGCAAAAGATCTATTAGATATTCGCCCTGTTTGCCATTATATGATGGGTGGAATTCATACTGACATAAATGGTGCCTCAGAACTGCAAGGAGTATGGGCTGCTGGGGAAGCAGCATGTGTCAGCATTCATGGTTCAAACAGATTAGGAGCAAATTCCACTTCAGAATGTCTAGTTTGGGGGAAAATAACGGGAGACGAGGTCGTAAATTACATAGAGAAAGGATCCTCTGTAGCATCATTTCCAACCGACTTGGTAAACGCGGAAGAAAAAAGAATCTATGACGGCATTTTTAGAGGAAGAGGTCAAGCCAACCCATATGAAGTAAGACAGAAACTTACTGATACATTAAACGATAAAGCCTATGTTTATAGAAATCAAACTGACTTGTTAGAAGGACTGAAAAAAGTTCGTGAGTTAAAGACCATGACTTGGAAGCACGTAGACGATCAAGCGAAGGAATACAATACAAACTTTTCAAACGTAATGGAATTAGATTCGATGTTTAGAGTAGCTGAAACAGTTTTGATTGGAGCAATCAATAGGAAAGAATCTCGTGGATCCCATGCCAGAACTGATTTTCCAAAACGAGATGATAAGAAATTCTTACATCACACATTAGCATATTATAATCCTGAGGAACCGATCATGAAAAAACACCCGGTTACAATAACTAATTACAAACCGGTGGAGAGAAAATACTAGATGAACAAAGATCGTAAAGAAGGTATCAGGGGAATGGCCAACCCAGGTAGGTATGGAATAGAACGTGTAGCATATTGGTTAATGAGAATTACTGGTCTTGGATTGTTATTTTATTTCATTGGTCATATTTATGAAACAAGTAGTCTGCTTGATGGAAAAGCAGCTTGGAATTCTATGTTAGAATTAACACAAACCA